>OGYF01000054.1_pt1 | contig 122744 bp, 102 predicted proteins | sample 1576451 | NCBI WGS metagenome assembly OGYF01 (sample SAMEA3541505, study PRJEB24748) | human gut metagenome | biome: human gut; feature: human-associated habitat; material: faeces | place: China | collected 2012
ACAAGCTTGTTGCGGTGATAGGCTATGTCGGCGGCAAAGTATGTGGGATTGCCGTTTTGACGAATGAGCACGTCGTCCTTTAATTCAAGGCGGTCTATCTGCTCTTGGGTTTTGCCCGCCTTTTTAAGCAGCTTTGTCTGCATTTCGATGTTTTTATACCAGAGAGCGCCGTCTTTTTCATATGTCATACCGTTGTCGGTGAGGATTTTTATCACGTCGTCGACAGCACCGTTATGAAGCACGCTCTCGTGGAACCATGTGTCGTATTTAATTCGGTATTTGGCGAGATTGTCCTTCATATTCTGTATGTTTTTAGGCAAAGCGAAGTCTACGAGTGCTTTTCTCCTCTGCTCCTCGCTCTTTTCCATATAGCTGTCGCCGTACTGCCTTGCGAATTCCTCGGCACGCTCCTTTATGTCTGCACCGTGATAGCTGTCCTCCGGAAGAGAGGGGGCGTTATCGCCCAAAAACAGCTGTTGATAACGAATGTCCAAGGAGAGTGCAAATTTATCTATCTGATTGCCTGCATCGTTGATATAGAATTCACGCGAGACGTCGTATCCTGCCATTGACAGTACCGAGGCGAGACAGTCGCCGAGAGCACCGCCGCGCGCGTTGCCCATATGCATGGGACCCGTGGGATTTGCCGAGACGAATTCGACGTTCACTTTTTTATTCTTGCCGAAGTCGCTGCTGCCGTATTTTTCGCCGCACTCCTTGATGTCGAGCAGTATATCGGCGTAATATCTGTCGCCGAGCATGAAGTTTATAAATCCGGGACCCGCAACGCTGCAGGACTCGAAATATGAGTCGCCGAGGTCTATGTATTTCGAAACGGCGTCGGCGATTTTTTTCGGAGCGGTGCGAAAAGCTCTCGCGCAGGCAAACGCCGCGTTTACCGAGTAGTCGCCGTTGGCTCTGTCGGCCGGGACCTCTACCTTGAAGCCAGGTATAGGCTCGGCAGGTAAAACTCCGTCGGCAATCGCTTTTCCGAGAGCCTCGGTTACGAGAGAGTGAAGCCGGTTTTCGGTATCTTTAACTATTTTAGACATCTTCTATTTTCCCTTCAGAAACAGTTATTTTCATTGAGTTGAGAGCCCTTGAATCAGGGGCAAATTCTATTGTGTACTCGGTTTCGAGCGTACCGCCGTTTTCCGACATATCCGTGAAAACACGATTCGTAAAAAGTCCGAGCGAAAATTCGCCGTAGGGCGTTGAATATACGCTTGTGCGGCGCTCGCCGTTTTTAAGCTTCAGCTCCGTGCTGTATCCGCCCTCTCGCGCTACGCTGACGCTGTCGCCGCCCTCAACGGTAACAAGGGTCTTGCAGCCCTTCAGCTCTCCGTCGTATTCGGTGTAGGCGAGAGTGTATCGTCCGTCGCCGTATTCGAGCGTGCCGTTTACGCTGACGGTGTATTTTTCGTCGCGGCCGCCGAGCGTCTGGGTGTTTTCCACCTCTATCAGAACATCTTTTTTCATATTATCACTTATCTTCTTTTACTTCTGCGGCAAGCTTAAAGAGCTTATCCAAAAGCTTCGGGTAGGGGACGCCGCTTTGCTCCATAAGCTTCGGATACATACTGATTGAGGTAAAGCCGGGAATTGTATTTATCTCGTTGAACATCACCCTGCCATCGGATTTTCTCACAAAGAAATCGACTCTTGACAGCCCCGTACAGCCGAGAGTTTTAAATGCCCTTACGGCTTCCTTGCGAACCTCGTTTTGCTTATCCTCGGGAAGCTCTGCGGGAATGAGCAAGCGGCTGTCGCTCACATATTTCGCGGTGTAGTCGTAGAATTCGTTGCAGGAGATTATCTGACCTACGCAGGACGCCATCGGCCTGTAATTTCCTATTACGGCACACTCAACCTCAAAGCCGTCCACAAATTCTTCGAGAACCGCTTTTCTGTCGCACGAGAACGCCTTTTCGAGAGCCTCCCGCAGCTCGCTTTCGTCGTGAGCCTTTGTGATGCCTACTGAGGAGCCTGCGTTGGCCGGTTTTACGAATATCGGATAGCCGAGTGTTGCTTCGGCTTTTTTTATGAATTCGGTGCAGTTTTCGCGGTATTCGTTTACGTCGGTCGCGAGCCATTTTGCCTGAGCTATTCCGGCTTGGTCGGCAAGCGTGTTTGTGACCGCCTTATCCATGCACACAGACGACGCAAGAACGCCGCAGCCGACATACGGTATCCCAGACAGCTCCAAAAGCCCTTGTATTGTGCCGTCCTCGCCGTTTTTGCCGTGCATTACGGGAAAGCAGACGTCAATATGTATCTTTTCGGGACCGGACTCCCTGAAAACCGTGATGCCGTGGTCTTTTCTGTCGGGCGAGAGCAAAGCCTTTGTGCATTTGCCGCTTTTTATCCATTTATCCTCCGGCAAAAGAGAAACGTCGCCCTCAAAGAGAAACCATTCGCCCTCCTTGGTTATACCGAGCGGGCAAACCTCGTATTTATCGCGCGGAATGTTGCTTACAACGTATGAAGCCGATACGCACGAAACGTCGTGCTCGCTTGATACTCCGCCGAAAAGAACGAGAACCTTCTTCATAATTTATCACCCCGTGAAAATTTCAGAAAATAAATTGAGCTGAGATATAATTATACATATACTAATAAATGATAACATATTACGGCGGCATAATCAATCTTTGTTTAAATTTAATTTCAAAGGCCGCAAAAAGTCCTTGACAAAGCGCAAAAGAAGTCATATAATACCGTTACAACAAAGTAGAGCAGTTCGTTCTCACCCGTGATTTTAAGATGAAACGGGTCAATACATCGGGGTTATCCCTTATTAAGTGTGTTGAGTGCGAGCGGTTATCTGTTCGCACTTTTGTTATTTTATTTTAAGAACGGAGTGATTACCTATCGGTACCAAAGAAATGCAGATCAATGAAGACATCCGTGACAGGGAAGTACGCGTAGTAACCGACGGCGGAGAGCAGCTCGGTATAATGTCGGCTAAGGAGGCTCTTAGAAAGGCAGAGGAGAGAAACCTCGACCTTGTTAAAATATCCCCCAACGCAAAGCCGCCCGTTTGTAAAATCATGGATTACGGCAAATACCGTTTTGAGCAGTCAAAGCGCGAAAAGGAAAACAGAAAAAACCAGCGCGTTATTGAAATCAAGGAGATTCGTCTTTCGCTCAACATTGATACTCACGACTTTGAGACGAAGGTCAATCACGCTCACAAATTCTTAAAGGCCGGAAATAAGGTCAAGGTTTCCATCCGTTTCAGAGGCCGTGAAATGGCTCATCCGCAGATAGGCGAGGTTTCAATGAAACGCTTTGCCGAAGCTTGCGAAGAGTTTGCAACAGTCGAAAAACCGGCGAAGCTCGAGGGGCGTCAGATGCTGATGTTCCTTGCGCCCAAGGCGTGACCGTAAAAAATATCAGGAGGAATTTTGCAATGCCTAAGATCAAAACACACAGCGGAGCTAAAAAACGCTTCAAATTATCAAAGAACGGCAAGCCGATAAGAGCACATGCCAACAAGTCTCATATCCTTACCAAAAAGAACACAAAGAGAAAGAGAAATCTTCGCAAGACATCCGTTGCCGATACAACTAATGTTAAGCAGATTAAACGTCTCATTCCTTATAAATAATCGGAGCGGTTTATATACCGCCATACTTAAACATTCGGAGGTAACTAACTAATGGCACGTGTTAAAGGTGCGATGATGACTCGCAAAAGAAGAAATAAAACATTAAAGCTTGCTAAGGGCTACTACGGCTCAAAGAGCAGACTTTTCAAGACCGCAAAGGAAGCGGTTATGAAGTCCGGCCAGTATGCTTATATCGGCAGAAAGCAGAAGAAGAGAGATTTCAGACAGCTTTGGATAACAAGAATCTCGGCTGCCTGCAAGATGAACGGTATGAATTATTCAACCTTCATAAACGGCCTTAAAAAAGCCGGTATCGACTTAAACCGCAAGATGCTTTCGGAGATTGCAATTTCGGATCCTGCGGCGTTTACCACGCTTACCGAAAAAGCTAAAGAAGCGCTTAAATAAGTTATTGCCACGCCTGAGAGTTTCCCTCAGGCGTGTTTTTCCTTTTAATTACGGCACTTCGGTTTTGCTTTAAATCACGTGCATTCGGGACTTTTTTTGCACAAGGTTTCAAAGGCGCGCGATCTAAGGAAAAACCGATGCTCGCATCACAGGAGAATTTTATGCGGATAACGAGCAGAAATAACGAAAAAATCAAAGCCTTCGTAAAGCTGCGCGACAGTGCGAGAGCGCGAAATACAGAGGGGCTTTTTGTCCTTGAGGGAGCAAGGCTTTGCTTTGACGCTCTTGAGAGCGGATACAGTGTGCAGGAGCTTTTTTATACCGAGACGGCACTTTCGCGTTACGCTGAAAGGGTGACTGCGCTTATAGAAAACAGCGTTGCGGCTTTTGAAGCTGCGGACGAGGTGGCGCAAAAGCTTGCGGATACCGTGAATTCACAGGGCGTGTTTTGTACGGTAAAAATGAAAGAATCGGCGGAGATATGTCCGTCTTCACCGAAAAAATACGTAGCGCTTGACGGTATTCAAAATCCCGACAATCTCGGCGCGATATCACGTACCGCAGAGGCACTCGGGGTTGATGCGCTGATAGTAGGCGGTGGCTGCGATATATATAATCCCAAAGCCCTCAGAGCGTCAATGGGCGCACTTTTGAGACTTCCCGTCATAAGCGTGCCGTCGATTTTACCGGTGCTGCAAAAGGCGAGGGAAAACGGCTTACCCGTGTTGTCAACGGTGCCGGATTCCGCGGCAGAGGATATAACGACTGTCGATTTTTCGCGCGGAGCGGTCACCGTTATAGGGAACGAGGGAAACGGCGTGTCAAAGGAAGCAAAGGCTTTTTCCGATAGGCTCATAACAATACCGATGGGCGGCAAGGCGGAGTCGCTTAATGCTTCCGCTGCCGCTACGATAACAATGTGGGAAATGATGAAATGAACAATGAGAGTGTTTACTGGCTCTGGCTCGCAAAAACTCTCGGAGCGGGGGCCAAAACTGCGGATATTATAAATTACTTCGGAAGCGCGCGAATGCTCTATGAAAAGGGCAGTCGCGAATGGCGGCTTTCGGGTATACTTACGGCGTCACAGATAAGCAAGCTGTCGCTTTTCAGCCCGTCGCAATTCGCCGAGACGCTTCGTGTTTGCGTCGATAACGGCTGGCGCATAATAACGCCCGACAGCGAATATTATCCGAAAAGACTCAGAGAAATCGCAGACCCTCCGTCGGTGCTCTTTGTTTGGGGCGATGAAACGATTTTAAACAGCGAGGTTATGCTTTCGGTAGTCGGCACGAGAAAGGCGTCGAATTACAGCATGCGCGTCACAAGGCTGCTGTCGTCAAAGCTTGCAAAGGCGGGCGCCGTCATAGTTTCGGGCGGTGCGCTCGGCGTTGACAGCGCGGCGCATACCGGCGCTATGGAGGGCGGAAGAACGATAGCCGTTCTGGGCTGCGGGCTCGGAACCGACTATTTGCGCGACAATGCCGCTCTAAGGCGTGAAATATCAAAAAACGGTGCGGTTATAACGGAGTATTTTCCGTTTACTCCTGCGTCGAGAACAACATTCCCGATGCGAAACAGGATAATTTCGGGGATGAGCCTCGGCACGATAGTGGTTGAGGCCGGCGAGAGGAGCGGCTCGCTTATTACGGCAAGGCTCGCTCTCTCGGAGGGCAGAGACGTGTTTGCCGTCCCGGGCGAAGTCATAACCTCTGCGTTCACCGGAACCAACCGTCTGATACACGACGGAGCAAAGCCCGTGTTTACGGCACTTGACGTTTTGGAAGAATATTATTATACTTACCCGGATAAGATTGATTTAAGCGGAGCGGATAAGCCGCTCGGCGAGGCTCTTAAAAATATGCCGATTGAGGAAGTCTCCGTTCCGGAAGCCGCTCATCGTGCCGTAAGGCAAAAATCAAAGACGGCACAGAGAAAAGCGGCGGAGAATAAGACTCCGCAGAAGAGCGCGCCGAGGGAGCTTACCGACTCGCTTACGGAAAACGCGAAAAAGCTGTATTCGGTCTTAACAACCGAGCCGCGGCATATTGATGATTTGAGCGAGGAAGCGAAGCTCTCCTCCTCCGATACACTTGCCGCTCTTACAGAACTCGAGCTGTATTCGCTCGTTGCCCTCTCTGAGGGAAAGCATTATTATAAGGTCTGATACGGCAAAAGCCGTTATTATCGAGAAACAGGAGTTTGTTTATGTCAAAGCTTGTTATAGTGGAGTCGCCGCACAAGGCGACAATGATAAAAAAATATCTCGGAAAAAGTTACGATGTAACCGCGTCCGTCGGACATATAAGGGATTTGCCGGCGGCAAAGCTCTCGGTTGACATCAAAAATGACTTTGCACCGAAATACGCAATAGTCAAGGGCAAGGAGAAGCTTGTCAAGGAATTAAAGGAAAAAGCCGCAAATGCAGATGAGGTTCTGCTCGCAACCGACCCCGACCGAGAGGGAGAGGCTATTTCCTGGCATCTTGCCACGGTTCTCGGCTTGCCGCTTGATGAAAAGAACAGAGTTAAATTTAACGAGATAAACGAAAACGCGGTCAGAAAGGGCATAGCAAGCCCCGAAAAAATCGATATGGACCTTGTTGACGCTCAGCAGGCGAGAAGAATTCTCGACAGACTCGTCGGCTATAAGCTCAGCCCGTTCGTATCGCAAAAGATACACAGAGGACTTTCGGCAGGCAGAGTTCAGTCCGTTGCCGTAAGGCTCGTCGTTGACCGCGAAGAGGAAATCCGCAAATTCGTTCCCGAAGAATATTGGTCACTTGACGCAAAATTCACCGCGCCGTCTTCAAAAAAGGCGTTTAAGGCAGCGTTTACGGGCGACGAAACCGGCAAGATAAAGCTCAAAACAAAAGAGGAGACCGACGCGATTTTGGCAAGACTTCAGGATGCGGAATACTCCGTGTCGTCGGTCAAAAAAGGAACGCGCAGACGTTCTCCGGCGCCGCCGTTTACAACCTCCACCATGCAGCAGGACGCCTCCAGAAAGCTCGGATTTCAGGCTAAGCGCACTATGAAAATAGCGCAGGAGCTTTATGAAGGTATGGAGGTAGAGGGCTTCGGCGCAACAGGTCTTATAACATATATGAGAACCGACTCGCTCCGTATATCCGAAGAAGCAAGGCAAGAGGGCAACGCCTTTATCGAGGAGAATTACGGCAAGCAGTATTTGCCCGAAAAACCGCGTTATTTTAAGACTAAGGCGAGCGCACAGGACGGCCACGAGGCAATTCGCCCCACCGTTCCGGCAATCACACCCGAAATTGCCAAAAAGAGTCTTACTCCGGAGCAGTTCAAGCTTTACAGCCTTATTTGGAAGCGCTTTATGGCAAGTCTTATGTCAAATTGCATACAGGATACGGTAAAGATAGAAATAAAGGCAGTCGGCGAGTGTGACAAAAACACCGACAGATATTGCACGTTTAATGCGAGCGGTTATACGGTTCGTTTTGACGGTTATACACGCCTTTACGAAGCCGCAACAGATGAGGACGAGGACGAGGGCAAGCTCCCCGAAATCAAGGCGGGCGACGCATTAAAGCTCAAGGAAATGCTCGGAAATCAGCACTTCACACAGCCGCCTGCGCGCTATACCGAGGGCTCGCTCATTAAGATGCTTGAGGAAACGGGCGTCGGCAGACCGAGTACGTACGCATCAATAGTGTCAACCATTACCTCGCGCGAATATGTTGTCCGCGAGCAGAAGCAGCTTAAGCCCACGGAGCTCGGAGAAGCGGTCGTCAAGCTCTTAAAGGAGCATTTCCCGAATATAGTTAACGTAAAATTTACGGCCTCCATGGAGAGCGATCTCGATAAGGTGGAGCATCACGAAATAGATTATATAGCAATGCTTCATACGTTTTATGACGGCTTTGACAAAACGCTTGAAAAGGCAAAAGCCGATATGGAGGGCGTTAAGATAAAGCTTAAGGAGGACGAGACGAATATTCCGTGCGAAAAGTGCGGAAGAATGATGGTTATAAAAACCGGCAGATTCGGTAAATTCCTCGCGTGCCCGGGTTATCCGGAGTGCAAAAACACAAAGCCGTACGTAATAGAGACAACCGCCACCTGCCCGGTGTGCGGAGGCAAGGTGATTCAGAAAAAGAGCAAAAAAGGATATACGTTCTTCGGCTGCGAAAATTATCCCGAATGCAACTTTATGACGTGGGATAAGCCGACGGACGAAAAATGTCCCAAGTGCGGCAAGTCGCTCTTCAAGAAAAAAGGCGGAATCTTAGCTTGCCTTGACGAAAACTGCGGCTTTGAGAAAAAAGCGGAGCGCAAAAAGAAAAGCACAAAGACTCAAGAGGAAGACTGATGAAAGCAGCGGTAATCGGTGCGGGTCTCGCCGGATGTGAGGCGGCAAAGCAGCTGTCGAGGGCGGGAATACCCACATATCTCTATGAAATGAAGCCGAAGAAATTTTCTCCGGCGCATAAAAACGAAAATTTTGCGGAGCTTGTATGCTCAAATTCGCTGAAGGCGGAGCGGCTCAATTCCGCGGCAGGGCTTTTAAAGGCGGAGATGGAGATGCTTTCTTCCGTGTGCGTCGAGGCTGCCAAAAGGACAAGAGTTCCGGCAGGAGGCGCACTTTCGGTTGACAGAGACAGATTTTCGGCTCTTATAACGGAAAATATAAAAAGCGATAAGAACATAACGGTCATAAACGAGGAGGTTTCCGTCTTACCCGATGCCGATGTTGTTATAGTGGCGGCAGGGCCGCTCGCGAGCGACGCGCTGACAGGTACAATACACGCTCTCTGCGGCGACGGATTATCATTCTACGATGCGGCGGCACCGATAGTTTCGGCGGACAGCGTCGATATGGAATATGCCTTTACACAGTCGAGATATGACCGCGGCGGCAGCGACGATTACATTAACTGCCCCATGAATAAAGAGCAGTATGAAGCGTTTTACGAAGCAATTATAAATGCCGAGAGTGCCGAAACGCACTCCTTTGACAAGCGGCACGATGTGTATGAGGGCTGTATGCCTATTGAGGTTTTGGCGTCGCGCGGAAAAGACACCATGCGCTTCGGACCGTTAAAGCCCGTAGGGCTTCGCGACCCGAGAACGGGGCACAGACCGTGGGCAAATCTTCAGCTTCGCCGTGAGAACAGCGGCGGTACGATGTATAATCTTGTCGGATTTCAGACAAATCTCAAATTCGGCGAGCAAAAAAGAGTGTTTTCCATGTTTCCGGCACTTCACGATGCGGAATTTCTCCGCTACGGAGTTATGCACAGAAACACGTTTATAAATTCACCGCGGCTTTTAAATGCCTCATATTCTCTGCGCTCGGACAAAAGAATATTTTTTGCCGGTCAGATAACCGGAGTAGAGGGCTATATGGAATCGGCCTCCTCCGGAATTATGGCGGGGCTGAACGCCGCAAGGTACCTTTTGGGAAAAGAGCCGCTTGTGCTTCCGAATACCACCGTCACGGGTGCTCTCGCGAGATATATAAGCGATGAAACCGTGACGAATTTTCAGCCTATGGGGGCCAATTTCGGTATGCTTCCGCCGCTCCCCGAAAAGATAAGGGACAAGAGCGCGCGTTATACTGCAATCGCCGAAAGAGGCATGAGAGATCTCGAGGAATATCTTAAAAGTCTCGGGCTGTGAGAGTGAAAGGACTTTAAAATGGATAACGGACTTAACGAATTACAGGAAAAAATACAATATAAATTTAAAAATATATCGCTTTTGGAAAGAGCGGTCACACATTCGTCGTATGCAAACGAAAAGCATCTTACGACGGGCGACAATGAGCGACTTGAGTTTCTGGGCGACTCGGTTCTCGGCTTTATAACGGCGGAATATCTTTTTTCGCACCACAGAAATTTTCCCGAGGGCGAGCTGACGCGCCTGCGTTCTTATGCCGTGTGCGAAAAATCGCTTTTTGAGTATGCCAAGGAAATAGACCTCGGCGACAGGCTCTTGCTCGGTAAGGGTGAGGAGATGACGGGCGGCAGAACAAGGCCGTCGGTTGTGTCGGACGCATTTGAGGCTGTAATTGCCGCAATTTATATCGACGGTGGCATAGGCGAGGCAAAAAAATTCGTTTTGCGCTTCGTCGAGCCGTATGTTGAGGCAAAGCCGTCCTTTAAGGATTACAAGACCATACTTCAGGAGGTCGTTCAAAAAAATCAAGGCGAGAGCTTAAAGTATGTTCTTGTCAGCGAGAGCGGCCCCGACCACGATAAGCACTTTAAGGTTGAGGTGCATTTAAACAGCAATGTTATAGGAGCGGGCGTCGGCAGCAGCAAGAAAAAGGCCGAGCAGGCGGCGGCAAAAGAAGCGTTGGAGCTGATGGGAATTTGAAACACATAAACGTGGCTCTTTTTGTGCCTCACGCGGGCTGCCCTCATCAGTGCAGCTTCTGCAATCAAAAAACAATATCGGGCAGTATAAAGCCGCTGACACCGGAGGATGTGACAGCGGCTTGTGATATTGCCAAAAACGGCGGTGTAACAAGGGAAACCTCGGAAATAGCGTTTTTCGGCGGCTCGTTTACCGCGGTTGACAGAGATTATATGGTGTCTCTTTTAGAGGCGGCAAAGCCGTATATCGACGGAGGATATTTCGGCGGAATAAGAATTTCCACGCGTCCCGACGCAATTGACGACGAAAGACTTGAGATATTAAAGAAATATCACGTGACGTCAATCGAGCTCGGCGCGCAGAGTATGGACGATAGCGTGCTTAAAATAAACCGACGCGGCCACACGGCAAAGGACGTCGAAAACGCCTCGCACCTTATAAAAAGCTACGGCTTTTCGCTCGGACTTCAGATGATGACAGGGCTTATGGGCGACACCGACGAGAAATGTATTAAAACCGCCGAAAGGCTGATAGCCCTCTCGCCCGACACGGTCAGAATCTACCCGACGATAGTTCTTGAAAACACACCTTTGGCGGATTATCTTCGCGACGGCAGCTACAGAGCCGAAACCCTGAATGAGGCTGTGAGTCTCTGCGCAAGGCTGCTTTTAATGTTCCGAGAAAACAACATAAAGGTAATCCGTCTCGGTCTGCACAGCGGCGGAAATGTAGATGAGGGTTACCTTGCCGGCGCATACCATCCGGCATTCCGCGAGCTTTGCGAGGGCAAGATTTACCTTGAAAAAATGCTCTCCGAGCTGTCAAAGCTGCCTAAGGATATGCCGTATGTTATAGAAGTCCCCGAAAAATCGATCGGGAAAGCAAAGGGACAGAACAAAAGAAATGAAAAAGCATTGCTAAACAACGGATTTCAGTGTAAAATAAAGGGTAACGAATTTTTAAACGATTACGATATAAAGATAACAGAAGATATTTAAAGGAATTTAAAGAATGATTTTAAAAGCGCTGGAAATGCAGGGGTTTAAATCCTTCCCCGATAAAACGGTACTTGAATTTAATAAGGGCATTACAGCCGTAGTAGGACCCAACGGAAGCGGAAAGAGCAACATCTCCGACGCCGTGCGCTGGGTTCTCGGCGAGCAGTCCACAAAAACGCTTCGCGGCTCAAAAATGGAGGACGTTATTTTTTCGGGTACGGACGTCCGCAAGGCAAAGGGCTTTGCGGAGGTAACGCTGCGCCTTGACAACACCGACCGTTCGCTTAATAAAGACAGCGACGAGGTGTCGGTTACAAGGCGTTATTACCGTTCGGGCGACAGCGAATATCTCGTGAACGGCGAATCCGCGCGTCTCCGCGACGTAAACGAGCTGTTTATGGATACGGGCCTCGGCAGGGACGGTTACTCCATTGTCGGGCAGGGCAAAATCGCCGATATGGTGTCGCCCAAGGCGAGCGAGCGCCGCGATATGCTGGAGGAAGCGGCGGGAATTTCGCATTTTCGTTACAGACGCGGTGACGCGATTAAAAGACTCGCGCAGGCGGAGGAAAATCTCGTAAGGCTTCGCGACATACTCTCGGAGCTTGAGAGCAGAGTAGGTCCTTTAAAGGCGCAGAGCGAAAAGGCACAGAAATTCATAGTGCTTGCCGGTGAGCGAAAAAATCTCGAAATAGGTATTTGGCTCAACACGATAGACAAGACCGGCGAAAAAATGCGCGATCAGGAGCATAAAATAGAAATTGCCGAGGCGTCGCACAAGGAGGCTCAGGATGAGCTTTCAAAAATCGGCGAGATGATTGACAAGGCGGCGGACGGCACAAGAGACATAAACATTAAATTGGAGGAAATCAGAAATTCGGCTTCGGGCTTTGAGGAAAAGCTTTCGGATATAGATTCGCAGATAAAGGTTGCCGAAAACTCGATTTTACATAACAACGAGACAATAGAGCGTATAAACCGTGACAAGGCTGCGGAGAACGAGACGGAGCAAAATATTGACGCCGCCGTTTCCGCTGCACTGGAATGCATACAAAAGGCAGAGGAGCAAATAGCCGACGCAACAAGGCAGATGGACGAGCTCTCAAAGCAGGAGGAGACTTATCGCCTGAGCAGCTCCGAGTTTTCCGATAGGGCGGCAGCTCTTTCGGGTGAAATATCGGCACTTTCCGTAAGGCTTGCGGATTGCCGAGTTACGGCGGAAACCGCAAATTCCTCCATAGAGGAGATAAGGTCGAGAATTTCCGCGATAGACGAGTCCATGGGAACGCGCAAGGACGATTACGACGCGCTTTTAAAACGCAAAGCCGACGCGGAAGCATCACTCAAGGAAATACAGGACGAGATAGTTTCCGTCAGAAACGCGATAGACGGCTATACTCTGCGATTTGAAAACCGCGGCAAAAAGGCAGACAGCGTAAAGCTTGCCATAGACGAAAAACAGCGCGAGTTTCACAAGGGGCAGGACAGGGTCCGCCTTCTTGAGGATCTCGAAAAAAATATGGAGGGCTACTTCGGCGCGGTAAAAGCCGTTATGAAGGAGTCGGGCAGAGGTGCGCTCAGGGGCATATACGGTCCCGTATCTCAGCTCATAACGGTTAAGGATAAGTATTCGGCTGCTATCGAGACGGCTCTCGGAGCGGCTGTGCAGAACATTGTTGTAGATAATGAAACCGACGCAAAGCGCGCCATGGGCTTTTTAAAGGAGCGCCGCGCAGGCAGAGCCACATTTTTGCCGATAACCGCAATTAAGGGCAGAGTTCTCTCAGAGCAGGGGCTCGACGACCAATACGGCTTTGTAAGCATTGCCTCCGACCTTGTGTCGTATGACAACAAATATTCGGAGATAATCCGCTGGCTTTTGGGTCGCACGGCAGTTGCCGAGGACATAGATTCCGCCATAGCGATTGCAAAAAAATATTCGTATCGCTTCCGCATAGTCACGCTTGACGGGCAGGTTATAAATGCCGGCGGCTCCATGACGGGCGGCTCTCGCGTTCAAAATGCAGGCATACTCAGCCGAGGCAATGAGATTGAAAGACTTAAAGGCTCTCTTGCTTCAATGCAAAAAGAGCTTGACGGGATGCTCTCGGATTACAAGCTTTTGTCGGAGGACGCCTCTGCCGCAAAGGCGGAGCTTGAGGGCGCCGAGGGCGACCTTTTAAGAGCTAAAGAAGAAAATATCCGCCGCGAGGGCGAATTGAAGCTTGCAAGCGACAAGCTCACGTCCGTTTCCTCGGGCGTTAAAGAGCTTTTGGAGGAAAAGGAGACTCTCGAAAAGAGAATCGAGTCCGTAAGCTCGGGTGCCGAGGCGGCTCGTTCGCAAATCGACGAGCTTAAAGAAACGCTGGAAAACAAGGAAAAAGAGCTTGAGAGTATAACCGGCGACAGCAAGACTCTTCAAAAGAATCGCGAGGAGGTCGCGTCAAAAGCGGCTGAAATAAGACTTCGCATAGTTTCGCTTCAAAAGGATGTTGAGGCGAACACGGACGAGATTACAAGGCTTAAAAATCGTAAGACCGGTCACCTCGACCGTCTCTCGGAGCTTGACGGAGAAATACGCGAAATCGAAGAGAAAAACGACGAGCTCAGAGCCTTGACCGAGCGGCTTTCGGCTGATGAAAAGGCTCTTAAAGCAAATCACGGCGACGCGCAAAATCAGATGAACGAGCTGATTTCACAGCGTGACGAGCTTGAAAAGCAGGCGAATGACTTAAGGCTTCACGAGCGCGCAAAATCCGAGGAGCGCGAACGTCTCAGCGGCGACATAGCACGTCTTGAAGAGCGCAAAATAGCAATGCGCAACGAATATGACAATCTGACGAGCAAGCTTTACGACGAGTATCAGCTCACCCGTCGCGAGGCTGCGGCTCTCGAAATAGAAATTGACGATTACTCCCTTGCGGCAAAGCGTCTCGCAGAGCTTAAATCGCAAATCCGCGCTCTCGGCTCCGTAAACGTCTCCGCAATAGAGGAATACAAAGAGGTATCCGAGCGTTACGAATTCTTATCGGGGCAGATAAGCGATGTCGAAACCTCGCGCGCGGAGCTTAATAAGATGATAGATGATTTGACCGGTAAAATGGCAGAGCAGTTTCGCGAGCAGTTTAATCGCATCAACTCCTGCTTCGGGCAGACTTTTATTGAGCTGTTTGGCGGAGGTAAGGCGGAGCTTCGACTCGAGGACGAGCGCGACGTGCTTGGCAGCGACATTGAAATCAAGGTTCAGCCGCCCGGTAAAAACGTTCAGAACATCAACTTGCTCTCCGGCGGTGAAAAGGGACTTTCCGCCATTGCGCTTCTTTTTGCGATACTCAAGGTAACCCCAGCGCCGTTCTGTATTTTCGACGAGGTTGAAGCGGCACTTGACGACGTCAACGTTTCGCGTTACGCTCAGTACGTTCGCCGTATGACTAAAAATACCCAGTTCATCTTAATTACCCATCGTCGCGGCACCATGGAAGAAGCCGACGTACTGTACGGTGTGACCATGCAGGAAAAGGGTGTATCCAAATTACTTGAGTTAAAGACAGCCGAAATGGCAAAAAAACTCGGTTTAGCGTAAATCTTCGGCGCCATACGAATTTTCCTCACCCAAACTCGCGTATATACATACGCGTCGGGGCTCGGAAAACCCGTCTTGCACCAAATCTTTACGCTAAACGGCACGGCTATATAATTTAAACAGAACACAGCGTAAATCTTGCGCACAATGCGGCTTTTGTTCACACGAACTCGCGTACCGTAGTACGCGTCGGGGTTCACAAAAACCACCTTGTACACAATCTTTAAGCTAAACGGGTTTGATATATACTTCAAATAATAAAATGCAGCGTAAATCTTGCGCACGATGAGGCTTTTGTTCACCCGAACTTGCGTATATACATACGCGTTGGGGCTTACGAAAACCCGTCTTGCACCAAATCTTTACACTAAACGGGTTTGATATATAATTTAAACAGAATACAGCGTAAATCTTCGGCACAATGCGGCTTTTGTTCACCTGAACTCACGTACCGTAGTACGCGTCGGGGCTTACGAAAACCCGTCTTGCACCAAATCTTTACACTAAACGGGTTTGATATATACTTCAAATAAAATACAGCGTAAATCTTGCGCACCATGCGGCTTTTGTTCACCCGAACTTGCGTATCGTAGTACGCGTCGGGGCTTACGAAAACCCGTCTTGCACCAAATCTTTACGCTAAACGGGTTTGATATATACTTCAAATAAAATGTAGCGTAAATCTTGTGCACGATACGGTTTTTGTTCACCCGAACTTGCGTATAGACAAAAATTAACTACACGCCGCTTTGAGTTTTATTTGCGGCGAAAAACGCGGCGATACTGTGGCTGTGCTTAAAATATTCGTATAATCTATTTGATTGAAATCAAAAATTTCTTATCCGAAAGGAATAAACAAATGGGAATTTTCAGCAAAATAAATTTCGGCCTTACAAAGACCCGAAATAAAATGGCGGGAGCGATTGATGATTTGCTCGACAGCGTCGGCGAGATAAACGACGACCTTTACACCGAGCTTGAAGAGCTGCTCGTTATGCACGATGTCGGAGTGCAGACCTCGCTTGAGATAATCGAGGAGCTTCGCAAGCGCGTGCCGGAGAAAAAAATCAAAAATCCGACAATGGTTAAGGATGAAATCAAGGAGATTGTCGCCGAAAAGCTATACGGCGGCGAGGATATGGGGCTTATAACCATACCGTCCATCATATTTGTAATAGGCGTCAACGGCGTAGGTAAAACCACGACCATAGGCAAATTGGCGGCGATGTACAAGTCCGAGGGCAAAAAGGTCATTTTAGGAGCGGCCGACACATTCCGTGCCGCGGCAATCGACCAGCTTCAGATTTGGGCGGACAGAGCCGGTGTTGATATAGTAAAGCACTCCGAGGGAGCAGACCCGGCGGCTGTTGTTTTTGACACGATAAATGCCGCAAAGGCAAGAAACTGCGACATTGTCATAATTGACACCGCGGGAAGACTTCACAATAAAAAGAATCTTATGGATGAGCTCGCCAAAATGTACCGCATTATAGACCGCGAGCTTCCGTATTCGGACCGCGAGGTGCTGTTGGTGCTTGACGCCACAACGGGACAAAATGCCGTAAATCAGGCGCGCGAATTTATGAACGCCGCCGAAATCACCGGCATAGTTTTAACAAAGCTTGACGGTACGGCTCGAGGCGGAGTTGTTCTCACTATTAAAAACGAGCTTGGGATTCCCGTTAAATTTATAGGCGTGGGCGAGCAGATTGATGATTTGCAGCCGTTTAATCCCAGGGCTTTTGCCGATGGTCTGTTTGAAAAAATAGATTACAACGAGGAGGACGAAAAAGATGGAATTTCGCAAGAAGATGTGGCGCCTGACGGGCAAATTATTCAAGCTGCTGGATCACAACAGATCGGACATACTGATAAGGATGAACAAAGCGGCAAAGACGAAGATAAAAAAGAAGAGGGCAAAGTCAAAGCTGACGACGACGCAGCAGATGAAAGCGGAGTTCATGGACTGGAACAGAGTGAGAAAGATATAGAAGACGCTCCGTCCGACGCAGAGAAGCCCAAAAAGAAAAAGGAGAAAAAGCGCTTTGGATTTTTTAATCGCCACTCATAATATGAAAAAACGCGCCGAGCTTCAGAGAATACTCTCGCCGCTCGGAGTTAACGTACTGACCGCCGATGAAGCGGGTATAGATCTTACCGATGTTGAAGAGACGGGAACAACGTTTGAGGAGAACGCATTTTTAAAGGCGGATTCGGGCTGCCGTGAGAGCGGTATGCCGTGTATAGCCGACGATTCGGGACTGTCCGTGGACGCGCTCGGCGGCGAACCGGGCGTATATTCGGCAAGATATGCCGGAGAGCACGGCAATGACGATAAAAACAACCGAAAGCTTCTTGAAAAGCTTCGGGACGTTCCGCCCGAAAAGCGTACTGCATCGTTCGTTTCGGCGGTGTGCTGTGTTTTCCCGGACGGCAGGCATTTTACCGTCCGCGGCGAATGTCACGGAGTAATAGGCTATGAAAAGCGCGGCGACGGCGGTTTCGGGTATGACCCTCTTTTCTATGTGGGCGACCGCTCGTTTGCGGAATTTTCCCCCGAAGAAAAGGACGCCGTGAGCCACCGAGGAAACGCTCTGCGCAAGCTCGCAAAGGAGCTTCCCGAATATTTAAAATAACCGAAAGGCATTGATATACAATATGACAAGTAAAGAAAGAGCCGAAAAAAGAGCTCAGGCAAACAATATGGAGCCGTTATTCCAGCTCGGTAAGGGCGGTATGTCCGACGCGCTGATAAAGCAGGTTGACGACGCGCTGACCGCAAGAGAGCTTATAAAGGTCAAGGTGCTTCGCGACACTTCTCCGCTTACTCCGCGCGAGGCGGCGGACAGGATAGCCGAGGCAACTGGCAGCGAGGTTGTGGCGGTTATCGGCGGAAGTATGATATTTTACCGTTACAGCAAAAAGCTTCACGAAAATAAAAAGAAGAAGAAATGAAAATCGGAATTTTCGGCGGTACATTTAATCCGCCGCACAATGGGCATTTGAGATTAATCGAGACCTTTGCCGATAAATTAAAACTTGACAAGGTGCTCGTAATTCCCGATAAGCGGCCGGTTCACAAGATTTGTGAGGACCTGGCACTTGACTCCGACAGGGCAGAGCTTTGCCGCCGCACGTTTACGGGCAAAAATTACGAGGTCAGCACCATGGAGATCGACCGTGACACCGACAGCTATATGATATTCACGGTGAACGAGATTTTGAGCAAATACAAGGACGCGCAGCTGTTTTTGATAATAGGCTCGGATATGTTTTTGTCGTTTCATAAGTGGTATAAATACCGTGAAATAATGAAAAAGTGTACCCTGTGCGTTATGTCGCGCGAGGACGAAGACACCGTAAATGCACTGCGCTCATATGCTTTTTCGACCTTGCACATATACATGCCGTCGAATGAGGCGAACGGTATTATAATTTCTCCGAGCAGCCCTCTCGAAATTTCGTCTACCGAAATAAGGAAAAAAATATCCGCGGGCGAGGATGTGTCCGATGTCCTGACGAAAGAGGCGTATGAATTCATAAAGGAAAGAGGTATGTATGGATACGCAAAGAAATAAAGAGTTCTTTTATGAAATCAAAAAGCATCTTACGCCCTCGCGTTTTTACCACTCGCTGAATGTTGCGTATGAGGCGTATCGTCTTGCCGGAATTTACAAAGCCGACAGGGAAAAGGCGTTTACGGCGGGGCTTTTGCATGATATTATGAAGGACACTCCGAAGCAGGAGCAGTTGAAAATAATTACCGATGATGGTATAATTCTAACGCCTACGGAGAAAAGCAGCACAAAGACGTGGCATCAGTTATCGGGCGCCGTATACATAAAAAAATATCTCGGTGTAAAAGATGAGGATATAATTTCGGCGGTGCGGTATCACACCACGGGCAGAGAAAATATGACTCTTCTCGAAAAGGTGGTCTACATAGCGGACTATATCTCGGCGGACAGAAGGTATCCTGGTGTTGAGCGTATGCGTGAAAAAGCATACAGAAGTCTTGACGAAGCAATGCTTGAGGGGCTTCAGTTCACCGTTATCGAAAATGTAAAAAAAGGCTTCCCCATTCATGAGGACAGTGTTAAAGCATATAATTTTATCGCAATTTCTTACGAAAGGAAAAAGTTATGACGACAGAGGAATTACTCAAATTGACAGTCGAAACTCTCGACAGAAAAAAGGGTATGGATATAAAGGCTCTCAAGGTAACGGACCTTACCGTTATTGCCGACTATTTCGTGATAGTCACCGGCACGTCGCCGACTCATATAAAGGCTCTTTCGGACGATCTTGAGGACAAGCTCGCCGAAAAGGGCAAAAACGCAAAGAGCGTTGAGGGTAAGGCTACGGGCTGGATACTTCTTGATTACGGCACGGTTATAGTTCACGTATTTACAAAGGAAAGCCGTGAAAACTTCAATCTCGAAAAGCTCTGGGGCGACGCCGAGGAGGTTGACGTTTCCGAGTGGATAAGTGAATAATATCCTTAGTTAAAAATTGACTATACTGCAAAAGGGTGAAATAAATGGAATACGATTTTAAGCATATTGAAAGCAAGTGGCAGGAAAAATGGGAAGAGGAGGGCGTTTTCCACGCCGTTGACAATTCCGATAAGCCTAAATTTTACGGACTTGTCGAATTTCCCTATCCGAGCGGAGCAGGTATGCACGTAGGTCACATCAAGGCGTATTCGGGTCTTGAGGTTGTATCGCGCAAGAGAAGACTCCAGGGCTACAACGTGCTTTTCCCGATAGGCTTTGACGCATACGGTCTGCCGACGGAAAACTATGCCATTAAAACGGGCATACATCCGCGCAAGGTCACCGATATGAATATAAAGAAGTTTACAAGTCAGTTAAAGCGCGTGGGATTTTCGTTCGACTGGACAAGAGTTATAGACACAACCGAAGAGGGCTACTACAAGTGGACCCAGTGGATATTCCTTAAGATGTTTGAAAACGGTCTTGCGTTCCGCGACAAGACTCTCGTAAACTATTGCCCCTCCTGCAAGGTCGTTTTGTCAAATGAGGATTCTCAGGGCGGCAAGTGCGATATCTGCCACAGCGAAGTCGTACAAAAGTCAAAGGATGTTTGGTATCTTCGCATTACCGAGTATGCCGATAAGCTCCTAGAGGGCCTCAAGCACGTTGACTATCTCCCCAACATCAAGGCTCAGCAGGAGCATTGGATAGGCAAGAGCCGCGGCGCGTTCGTCAATTTCTCTCTTAAAGATATTCCCGAAAAGCTTAGGATATACACAACTAGGCCCGACACTCTCTTCGGCGTTACATTTATGGTAATTGCTCCGGAGCACCCGATAATCGACAAGTATAAGGATAAAATCCGCAATATGGATGCGATAGTCGATTACCGCACAGAATGCAGTAAAAAGACAGAGTTTGAGCGCACTCAGCTCGTCAAGGATAAGACGGGCGTCAAAATTGACGGCCTTACCGCGATAAATCCCGTAAACGGCAGGGAAATACCGGTTTATATTTCCGACTACGTAATGATGGGCTACGGCACGGGCGCAATAATGGCTGTGCCGGCTCACGATGACCGCGACTATGATTTCGCCAAGAAATTCGGTATAGACATTATCGAAGTCATAAAGGGCGGAAATATCGAAGAGGCGGCATATACCGGCGACGGCGAAATGGTAAATTCCGGCTTCCTTAACGGTATGGACAATAAAAAGGATTCCATCAAAAAGATGATAGATTATCTCACCGAAAAAGGCATCGGTGAGGGCGGAGTTCAGTATAAGATGAAGGATTGGGCGTTTAACCGTCAGCGCTACTGGGGCGAGCCTATTCCGATCATCCACTGTCCGAAGTGCGGAATGGTTCCCGTTCCGTATGACGAGCTTCCGCTGAAGCTTCCGAATGTTGAAAACTTTGAACCCGGTCAGGACGGCGAGAGTCCTCTTGCAAAGATTGACTCGTTTGTAAACTGCAAGTGCCCCGTCTGCGGCGGCGACGCAAAGCGCGAGACGGACACCATGCCTCAGTGGGCAGGCTCCTCGTGGTACTTCTTAAGATATGTTGACCCGCACAACGCCAAGACCTTTGCCGACTATGACAAGCTTAAATACTGGATGCCGGTAGACTGGTACAACGGCGGTATGGAGCACGTTACACGCCACCTGATATATTCAAGATTCTGGTATAAATTCCTCTATGACCTCGGCGTAGTGCCGTATGAGGAGCCGTATCAAAAGCGCACCGCTCAAGGTCTTATCTTAGGACCGGACGGAGTTAAAATGAGTAAATCGCGAGGCAACGTAATAGACCCCAACGAGGTGGTTGATGTATACGGAGCCGATGTACTGCGCACCTACGTTCTGTTTATGGGCGACTATGAGCAGGCTGCTCCGTGGAGCGAATCGAGCGTTAAAGGCTGCAAGAGATTTATCGACAGAGTATTTAATCTTCAGGAAATCCTGACTGACGGCGACGAGTATTCAAAAGAGCTTATGAGTGCTATGCACAAGACCGTCAAAAAGGTTTCCGAGGACATAGAGCAGATGAAGTATAACACGGCAATAGCCGCTCTTATGACGCTGCTCAACAAAATCTACGAAAACGGTAAAATCAACCGTGCCGAGCTCAAAACGCTTATTATTCTCGTGAACCCGTTTGCACCGCACGTCACCGAGGAGATGTGGGCGAATTGCGGTTACGGCGAAATGCTTGCAAAGGATGCAAAGTGGCCGAGCTTTGACGAGGCTAAATGTGTTGACAGCACCGTTGAAATAGTAGTCCAGATAAACGGTAAGATAAGAGCGAGACTCTCTGTTCCCACCGACATTGAAAGCGATAAGGCAATAGCTCTCGCAAAGAAGGACGAAGGCATAGCTGCCGCTCTTGAGGGTAAAAATATCATCAAGGAAATCTATGTAAAGGGCAAGCTTGTCAATATTGTCGCTAAATAATGATATATCGTTTTTCGATTTTTGCGGGTAAGCTGTCACAAAAATACAAAAGCGCGCGTGTTGCGGACTTCTTTATGTTTATAGGCTCGCTGTTTTCGGCGCTCGGTAAATGACAAATGCTTATATGAAGGACAGTTTAAAAAGAATTACGGCCGTTATACTGCTGGCGGCGGCAACCTTGCTTGTCGCTTTGCAGTGCGGCTCAATAGCAAAAAAAGAGGAAGCGGCAGCACTTTTACGTGCCGACGCTTCCTCTTCGTGCAATAAAATGCCTCCCAACGGCTTCTTTCGTGAAAGCGTGGAGTCGCCGAAGGCTGCCGTTGACAATAAAATCAACGCTTCCGAAAATGCCGGTATAGATGTCAAAAATGAACTTACCGCGCTGTTTACCGACCTTTACGGCCTTGTGGGGGACGTTTTGTCGGGAAACGATGTTGACATGGGCGAGCTTGAAGTCAGATTTAAAAATATATTTGACGGGCTGTTTAAATTGGACGCGGATACCGTAAAAACCGACCCAACCGCCGACGGCGTGCTTAAAAACGACGGCTTTGTGGCGTCTGCTGCCGAGGTGCTGTGGAATTATATGGATTATTACGACACAAACAGGCTGAAAAAACAGACGGAGTCCGCAGGCGTGACGGTGAAAAAAGATATACCTTATATTTCGGACGGCAACAAATATCATCTTCTTGATATTTATTATCCCGAAAATGCCGCAGAAAAGCTGCCGGTGATAATCGACATACACGGCGGCGGACTTATGTATGCGGAAAAAGAGGTTAATCGCGTCTATGCGTCGCGTCTTGCGAAAAGAGGATATATAGTTGTGTGTATAAATTATTCTCTGTGTCCCGACGTAACATATCCGACGCAGGTGAGCGATGTTATGGCGTCGTACCGCTGGGTGGCGGAAAACGGCGAGGCTTATGGCTTTGACCTTGACAGAGTCTTTGTTGCAGGTGATTCTGCCGGCGGTCAGCTTGCATTTTACACCGCGGCGGTAAATACGAGCGACGAATTAAAATCGCTTTACGGCGTTTCGGATACCGGACTCAACATAAAAGCGATAGGGTTGATTTCCGGAATGTTTGATATGAAAAACGGCGTTAACAGCGCACTTTTGTCGTGCTATCTCGGCTACGATTATAAAAATTCGCCGTATTATCCGTATTTGCAGCCCGAGGAGATAATTGATAAATCCGACATTCCGCCGGCATATATTGTGACGAGCGTCAAGGACTTTTTGCACTCTGCTTCGGATGACCTCGATAAGCTTTTGACGGAAAAGGGCAAGGAGCATATGTATCACGATTGGCCGCTTACCGTGAACCGTTCGTCGGGGCATATAACGAGCGTCGCCTATCCCGATCTTCCCGAAAGCGCGGAAACAATCGATGAAATGCTCGCGTTTTTTGAAGCACATTCATAAATAAACGGAACCGCAATGGGCTTTTACCCAAAACGGTTCCTTTTTTCGCCTTAAAAGCTGACAAATTAGCCTAACATCTCTGCTTTATATTGATTTTTTTTGGATATCATATATAATAGTGCTATACAAAATAAGGACAAAATCGCTTTGCACCGAAGGACGGTAATTCATAAAAGACTCGGCGCAAGTCACATTGTCCGAAAGACACAGAGAATTCGGAGGTGTCCCTTATGGACAACGGCAAAATCCTGCGCCCGTTCGGCATGCGCGACAAAATCGGCTATGCTTTCGGTGACTTCGGCTGTAATATGAGCTTTGCGTTCATAAACAGCTATCTTATGCTGTTCTATGTTACTTGTATGAAGATAAACCCGAAGCATTTTGCGATTCTCATTTTGCTCGGAAAAATTTTCGACGCGATAAACGACCCCATTATAGGCGGTCTTTGCGATGCGACAAAGCCGGGAAAAGACGGTAAATTTAAGCCGTGGATAAAATGGGCAAGCCCCGTACTGCTTCTTTCAAGCATAGCTTTGTTTATCTATGCTCCGAATGCCCCGTACGGAGTGAAAATTGCTATGTGCCTCGGTATATACTGCCTTTGGAGCGTTGCCTACACAAGCGTAAACGTGCCTTACGGCTCTATGCAGAGCTGTATCACAAACGACCCCGACGGTCGTTCCGCGCTGTCAACGTGGCGCAGTATCGGCGCTATGTGTGCTCAGATTCCGATTATGATATTACTGCCCCTTTTGGTCTATGATAAAAACGATAACCCCAGAGGTGAGCTGTTTATCGTTTTTGTAGGCGTTATGGGCGCCATAGGGCTTGTTTCATTCTGGCTGCTCAGACGTATGACGACCGAGCGCGTGGCACCTGCCGTCGCTTCGGAAAAGCAGAAATTCAACTATTTTGCCACTTTGAAGTCATTCTTTAAGAATAAGCCGATGATGGGTGCCACCATAAGCACCGTCGCTTACTTAGCACTTATGATGACCGTAACCACATCAATGCCGTACGTGTTTATGTGTTATTTTCAAAACACGAAGCTTATAACGATTGCCTCCATGCTTGCGGGCTGCCCCATAGCACTCGGAATAGTCCTTGCAAAGCCGATGCTTAAAAAATTCAGCAAAAAGCAGCTTTGCACATACCCGTTTTTACTGTCGGCTCTTTCGGCAGGGATTGCGGCGTTTGTAAGAATAAAAAATCCCTATGTCTGGATAGCCCTCGTAGCCGTTTCAATGTTCGGCGCGGCGTTTTACCTCACACTTATGTGGGCACTCGTTGCGGATTGCATTGACTATCAGGAGCAAAAAACGGGGCGTCGTGAGGAAAGCTCCATATATGCAACCTATTCTCTTTTCCGTAAAATCGCGCAGGGCGTAGGAGCCGCGGTAGTAAGCTACGCAATAGGCGCAACCGGCTACAATCAGAACCTCGGCGCGCTTGAGCAGGCACCGGGCGTTCCCGAAAAAATATATTTCGTAACCGCATTTCTTCCTTTTATCGGTGCAATCATCAGCTTTTTAAGTATGCTGTTTTTGTATACTCTTGACGATAACGCACAGGAAAACGGCAAAGACGGTAAAGATAAAAAAGAAAAAACACAAGAGTGATTTTATAATTTCCACGGAGGAAAGCTATGCGAGAAGTAATAAATATAAACAAAAATTGGCTTTTTTCAAAAAAAGAGCAGCCTGTTCCTAAAACTCTGCCGGAGGATTGGGAAAGCGTCAACCTGCCGCACACCTGGAACGGCACCGACGGTCAGGACGGCGGAAACGATTATTACAGGGGCAAATGCTGCTATGTAAAGCTGCTTAAAAAAGCGGAATTGGGCGAAAAACCCGTGCACTACATTCAGTTTGACGGTGTAAACAGCAGTGCCGAGGTCTGGTGGAACGGCGAAAAAATAGGTTCACACGACGGCGGATATTCTGCATTCCGTGTAAGGATTCCGGAAATTTCGGACGAAAACATACTCACTGTTTACGCCGATAACAGCCCGAACGACACGGTGTATCCGCAGGTTGCCGATTTTACGTTTTACGGCGGAATTTACCGCGACGTAACGGTTATCGGAGTCGATGAAAGCCACTTTGACCTTGAGTTTTACGGCTCGTCGGGAATTATGATAGCCCCGAAGGTAAGCGGCTTGTCCGCAGCTATCAATATAACCGCGAGGGTCACAAATCCGCAGGACTGCTCCGTTCGCTTTGTCGTGACGGACGCGGATAAAAAGCCCGTGGGCGAAAAGAACGTCGATGCGTCTGACGGAAAGACGGTTATAGAAATCGAAAACGCGCATCTGTGGAACGGCACTCAGGACCCGTATCTTTACTCTCTTACAGCGGAGCTTTTGAAGGACGGAGAAAAAACAGACGAAATTTCGGTAAAGTTCGGCTGCCGCAGCTTTTCCATAGATCCGCAAAAGGGATTTATCCTCAACGGTAAGCCTTGTCCTCTGCGCGGTGTTTCGAGGCATCAGGACAGACCAGGTATCGGCAACGCGCTCACCGAAAAGGAGCACCGTGAGGATATGGATTTGATATGCGAATTGGGTGCTAATACCATACGGCTTGCACATTATCAGCACAGTAGAGTCTTTTATGACCTATGCGATGAGCGCGGTATGGCGGTTTGGGCCGAGATACCGTACATTTCGCGGCATATGCCGGGCGGCAGAGAAAATACCGTAAGTCAGATGAAGGAACTGATTTATCAGAATATAAATCATCCGAGCATAATAGTTTGGGGCTTGTCAAATGAAATTACCATGAACGGTGCGTCTGATTCGTCGCTTATCGAAAATCACCGTATGCTCAATGATTTGGTGCATAAAATCGACCCGACGCGCCCCACCACAATAGCGGTGCTCAGTATGTGCGACCCGGGCGAGGAGTATGTCAGGATTCCCGACGTTTTGTCTTACAATCACTATTTCGGTTGGTACGGCGGCAAGACCGATATGTACGGGCCGTGGTTCGATAAGTTCCATAAAAAATATCCCGACCGTGCCGTCGGTATGAGCGAATACGGCTGCGAGGCTCTTAATTGGCATACCTCCGACCCGCAGCAGGGCGATTACACCGAGGAATATCAGGCAAAATATCACGAGGATGTAATTCGTCAGATTGCCGTTCGCCCGTGGCTTTGGTCAACTCACGTCTGGAATATGTTTGACTTTGCCGCAGACGCACGCAGCGAGGGCGGCGAGAACGGAATGAATCACAAGGGCCTTGTTACATTCGACAGGAAATATAAAAAGGACTCTTTTTATGCATATAAGGCGTGGTTGTCGGATGAACCGTTTGTGCACATCTGCGGTAAACGCTATATTGACCGCCCCGAAAGTGTGACGAGCGTCACGGTTTATACAAACGAGCCGTCCGTTGAGCTTTTTGCAAACGGCAAGAGTCTCGGCGTGCAAAAGCGCGGGGAATTTCCGTTCTTTTACTTCTCGGTACCGAACGAGGGCGAAACCGTGCTTACGGCAAAGGCAGGCGACTGCACCGACGAGAGCCGCATACGCAAAGTCGATAAGGCGAATCCCGACTATGTATTGCAGGAGGAGGGCGCGGTTATCAACTGGTTTGAAATCGAGACTCCGCCGGGATATATGAGCGTAAACGACACCATAGGCGATATTTTGGCTACCGCAAAGGGCAAATTGCTCGCTTTGAAAATCGTTAAAATGGTTCGTGCCAATATGAAAAAGAACAAGGGCAAGTCCACAGGCGGTATGGCGGATATGGCAAAGGGTATGAAAATCAACAAGAGTATGATAGAAATGGGCAAGGGCTTCAGCGTCAAGCGCGTATGTATGATGGCAGGCGGCTTGTTTACAAAGGAACAAATTCTTGAAATCAACGCAAGCCTTAACAAGATTAAGAAAAAGCAGAAATAAAAAAGCTGTCCCGTGCAAAATCACTTTGCACGGGACTTTGTCGGCTTGTCAAACTGCCGATAAAGGAGTCTGCTTTGCGGCGTAAAATTTAAAACAGCATTTTTAATGTGAGAAATTTCAAAAAGCTCTTGCCCTACTACCCGCCGCGTGTTATAATAATTAGGTTCACGGGCCTGTAGCTCAGCTGGGAGAGTGCTACATTCGCATTGTAGAAGTCGAGAGTTCGAATCTCTTCAGGTCCACCAATAAAGAATAATCCGAAACTTGTTATCATCGGTAACCGTTTCGGATTTTCTGTTTATATAGACACAAGGCAGGGCTAATTTCCTGCCTATTTTTTGTTTTATGCTGTGTGTTGTATTATTTTAATACGCTTTTCAAAAGCAAGTTTCCCGAAGTATTTGTAACTGTTTGTTGCATTGTATCTGTCACATGAATATAAGTATTTGTTGTAAAGTTTGCATCGGTATAGTTCACATACTACAATACAACATGCCCCCATTATTTTCATATATGAAGTCATCATTTTGTTATAGAACTTGAAAAAATGAGTAAACTATAGTATAATCAAATTAACAAAAACGACGCCAGCGGCAAAAATATTAAATGAGGTGGTACTTTGGAAATCAACAGAGATATTTATTTAAACAGGCTTATTATGAGAAAGCAAAACGGATTTATTAAAGTAATCACCGGTATCAGAAGATGCGGTAAATCCTATCTATTAAATAAAATCTTTTATAATTATTTACTGTCCGAAGGCGTAGACGAAAATCATATTATCCGATTTGCTTTTGATTCGGCAGATGATTTATTGCTTATAGACGAAGATATTTTAGATATCAGTGAGCAAAACAGAAAAGTCGATCCTAGAAAATTTATGAAATATCTTGCAGGCAAGATTGTCGATGATAAAATGTATTATCTCCTACTCGATGAAGTTCAGTTGCTTGGAAATTTCGAGGCTGTATTAAACGGATATATGAGAAAGGATAACTTAGATATTTATGTTACAGGCAGTAACTCTAAGTTTTTGTCGAGTGATATTTTAACCGAATTTGAGGGTCGTGGCGACGAAATACATGTTTTGCCTTTATCATTTTCGGAGTTTTACTCTGCATATGACGGCAGTAAAGACGAAGCTTTTGACGACTATATGGTGTACGGAGGACTACCTGCGGTCGCTTTAATGAAAACTGATGAACAAAAAAGTAATTACCTTATTACGCAAATGAAAAATGTATATATTAAGGATATTGTCGCTCGAAACAATCTTAATTCAGATCAGGAAATCAGCGAGCTTGTAGACATTTTGGCATCGGGAATTTCGTCTTTAACAAACCCAAGAAAATTAGAAAACACATTCAAATCCGTTAAAAATTCTACACTCTGCGCCTCGACTATCGATAAATATATCGGTTACTTAAAAGACTCCTTCTTGCTCAGCAAAGCAGAGAGGTATGATGTAAAGGGTAAAAAATACATCAGCACGCCTTATAAGTTGTATTTTGAGGACACCGGACTTCGTAACGCAAGGCTTAATTTCAGGCAAATAGAAGAAACTCATTTGATGGAGAATATCATTTATAACGAACTCAGATACAGAGGATATAATGTCGATGTCGGTGTAGTTGAGTTTAGAGAAAAAACTGCCGAGGGCAAAGATATCCGAAAGCAAGTGGAAATTGATTTCGTAGCTAATCAAGGCAGTAAGCGTTACTATATTCAATCTGCATACAATATTCCCGATGAAGAAAAATGGGAGCAGGAAACCCGTCCTTTTGAAAAGACTAACGACTCTTTCAAAAAAATTGTTGTGGTGGAAAAAAGCATTAAACCCCGAAGAGATGATAAAGGGTATGTTATGATTGGGATAAAGGAGTTTTTGCTTAACAATGATAGTTTGGAAGTGTAATCTTGCAGCATATGTATCCAAAAAAGAAAAAATGATTTTAGGGTTTATATTCCTATTGAAAATAAACAAAAAATCTATTTTATAGTGATTAGACAACAAAGGTATCGGGTTTTTCCCGGTACCTTTTTTCTGTATATTGAAAAGGCAGAGAGACCCAAACTCTTCGTCATTGCCTCCCTTGTAAAGGGAGGTGGGCCTCGTTAAGGCAACTCGGAGGGATTTCATAGGAATTTATGGAATTTAAATAGAAAGCAAATTACTTTTTAATCCCTCAGTCTGTTTGCGTTGTTCACGGTATTGCGGGGGGATTTCTTTGATATACGGATTTGCACAGAAGGGTGCTTAATTGAAAGACCGGCTGTAACAAAATGCTGCAGCCGGTCTTTATGCTTTTTAAAGCTCTTGTTTTCAGTCCGTCTTCTTTTCCGAGTCGGAAGCTTCTGCGGCGTGCGAAGCACAGAGGGCACAGTTGCCGGAGCAGCCGAATTCGCGTTTGCCCTCTTCGGTGTCGCGGTAGTACTGTGTGTGCGTATCGCGGTGCTTTGTGGAATTCCAAAGCTTTTCGGCGCGCGGTGCCCATTCCTTTGCAAAGTCTACGCATTTATCGCAAAGCTCGTCAACATCCTCTTTGTTTAAAAGGTCCGAGGAATGCGCTCCGCTCTCCTTTACCATTTTGCGTAAAAGCTCGGGATTTTCGAGCATGGGGCAGGGTCTTAAATGATTGTCGTTAAACGGCTGACCCTTGTAATATGCGGTAAAGAGCGGACTCTTGAGTGCCTCGAGAAGCGTGTGAGTGCGTATATTTGTATCGGAATAGTGTATAAATACGCACGGCTCTATGTCACCTGCGGAATTTATGTGGAAATAGTTTCTGCCTGCCGCTATGCAGCCGCCGACATATTCGCCGTCGTCCTGGAAGTCCATAACGAACATCGGCTTGCCCGTTTTGCCGTTACGCATTTTGCGAAGCCAGCGGTACATATATTCCCTCTGGTCGGGAGTCGGGATAAGCTCCTTGTCGGCACCGTGACCCACAGGCATATAGTTGAAATAAAATGCGAATTTCGAGCCGTTTTCTATCATCTTGTCGATGAAATCGTCGCTCGTTACGTATTCGTCGTTTTTGCGCGTGTAGCAGACCGAAATGCCGAAGAGGCATTTGTTCTTTTTAAGAAGCTCCATAGCCTTGAGCGTGGCATTGTAAGCTCCCTCGCCGCGGCGCCAGTCGTTTGACTCCTCCGTGCCCTCAATGCTCATGGCAAGGGCGACGTTGCCGACTCTTTTAAGGTCATCACAGAATTTTTGGTCTACAAGCGTTGCGTTTGTGTATATTAAAAATACGCAATCCTGATTGTTTGCGGCAAGCTCTATTATGTCGTTTTTGCGTATGAGCGGCTCGCCGCCGGTAAGCATATATACATGAGTGCCGAGCGCCTTGCCCTGAGAGACAATGCTCTGCATCTCTTCGTTCGTAAGGCTTTGCTTGTGGCCGTATTCCGCAGCCCAACAGCCCTTGCAGTGGAGGTTACACGCGCTCGTGGGGTCAAAAAGGATTATGAACGGCACGTTGCAGTGAAGCTTTTCGCGATTTCTGCGAACGGTCTTTGTGCCGTAGTATCCTGCGTCAAAGCCGAACGCCATAATCATTTTTTTGATTACATCGCGGTCAATGTCATTTAAAATGCCGAGGGCGTACTTGGTCCATACATTATCATTATCTCGAATGGTTTCCTTCATCTTTTCAAGATTGCCCGCGGGGAAGATGCTTTTGGTGAGCTTTTCCGCCACCGACAGCATTTTGCAGATGTTTTCCTGCGGATTTTTGTCAATGTATTTCATTGCCTTGTCAAGCGTTACTTTAACCGCCGCTCTTTGCAGCTTGTGTGAATCTGACATAATTCGTAAGTCCTCCGTGGAATACGGTATAGTTAATATTATTTTGCCGCATTTTGTGCCGTAATTATAGCATAAATATATTTTTTTGTAAACCGAACTAAGGCTGTTTCGCCGATTTAATACACTTTATCACGCGTTTGTTTATTTTTTAACAATATCTACTTGAACATCATAAGCCGCACGTGTTTAATGTGATTATTAACTTCAAAAAGCTAATATCGATTACCGCCGCGAAAAAAATAAAAATACTGCGGATTTTTGGGATTACGGTAATTAAATTTTTTATAAAGCTGTGGAATTTTTGACGCTTATATGATACAATAATAAATAATTATAGGCTTTAAAAGCCGTGCCTTGCCGCGAGAAAAACAGCACTCGGGGCGAGGTGCTTTCAAAAAACTATTTCGGAGGCGTTCTCGCAATATGGAAATTACTCCAAAGCTTTCTGTTACCGAAGATAAAATAAGGCTTTTGACCGTAAAAACCGATATGTTCAAAACGGCGTGCCTTACGCTTAACGTGTTGGTGCCGATGGGTGAATATGCGGCCGAATATGCCGTGCTGTCATCGTATTTGGTGCATTCGTCAAAAAAATACGATTCGCTTATAAAGCTGAACTCACGCTTGGAGGAGCTTTACGGCGCACTTTTGTCGGGCAGCATTTCAAGACACGGCGAGAATTATCGTATACAGCTTTCGATAACCTGCATAGACGACAGTCTCACCTTTGACGGCAAGAGCGTCACGGGCGCGTCGCTGGAGTTGCTTTTGTCGCTTCTTACAAAACCGTCGGCAGACGAAAACGGATTTTCACCGGAGCAGCTGTCAACGGAAATACGTCTTACCGCAGAGGATATTGAGAGTGAAATCAACGATAAACGTTCATATGCGATGACCCGTATGCTCGAGACGATGTGTGCCGACGAAATCTACGGACTTACCAAAAATGAAATTCTCGAAAACGTGAAAAAGGTCACTCCGCAATCGCTGCTTGCCGCGTGGAAATTTATGCTGAAAAACGGCATAATTCAGCTGAACGCCATAGGCAATATTTCGGAGGACGACTGTAAAAAGAAATTACGCGAGGCTTTTTCGGACGTCGGCGAGAGAACGCCGTATGAGCCGGAGACCGTTTTTGTCGAAGAGGCGGAGGATTTAACCGAGCTTACCGAGGAGCTTACCATGAATCAGAGCAAGCTTGTTCTCGGCTTCAGAGGCGGTATGACCGATGAAAACGACGACTTTTATTCTCGCCGCATTATGACGGACGTTTTCGGAGGCGGTCCGTATTCGAGACTTTTTATGAATGTACGCGAAAAGCTCAGCCTTTGCTATTACTGCTCGGCAAGGCTTATAAGAGGCAAGGGCATAATCGTTATACAGAGCGGAATCGAAAAAGAAAACAGGCAAAAGGTGCTTGATGAAATAAACAGGCAGCTTGACATTATGAAGAACGGCGAATTTTCGGACGAGGATTTTGAAGCCTCCAAAAAAGCCATATGCGACGCATACCGCAGCTTCAACGATACTCCCGATGCGCTTGACATATATTACGGCACGCAGCTGACGGGCGATATAGTAACGCCGGATGAGGCAATAGAAAACTTCCTTGCTGTTACAAGGGACGACGTCAAAAAAACGGCTTGCGCGCTCTCGCTCGATACCGTTTATATGCTTGCGGGAACGGATAAGGAGGACGGCGCAGATGAATAACGTCACAGAAATCAAAAACGAAAAGCTCGGTGAGAGCTATTACGAAATAAAGCATCAGTCGGGGCTTAAAATTCTTGTGTATCCCAAAAAGAACTATGCGTCGTCATACGCCATGTTCGGTACGCGCTACGGCTCCATAGACACGCAGTTTAAGCTTTCGGGCGAAAAAGAGTTTACCGAAGTACCGGAGGGTATAGCGCATTTTCTTGAGCACAAGCTTTTTGAGAGCGAGGATCTCGACGCATTTCAGCGTTACGCCGCAACGGGTGCAAGCGCAAACGCATATACGAGCTTTGATAAGACCTGTTATCTGTTTTCATGCTCGGGCGACTTTAAGGGCTCTCTCGAAATTTTACTTGACTTTGTAACCCATCCGTATTTTACGCCCGAAACAGTTGAAAAGGAACAGGGCATAATCGGTCAGGAAATTAAAATGTGCCAGGACGAGCCGTCCTGGGAGGTGCTCTTCGGCATGCTCCGCGGAATGTACAAAAAGCATCCCGTGAGAATAGACATTGCCGGAACCGTGGAGTCTATATCTCACATAACGGCGGAGTTGCTCTACAAATGCTACGGCACCTTTTACAATCTTTCGAATATGGTGCTCTGCGTCGCGGGCAATGTGGATGTTGACACGGTTTTGTCCGTAGCTGACAAGGTACTCAAAAAGCAGCCCGAAAAAAAGATTGAGAGAAAATTCCACGAGGAGCCGAAAGAGGTCTGCGAAAGCTACGTGGAGGAGTATTTACCCGTAGCCACGCCGGTTTTTGCACTCGGCTACAAGGAGGATGTTAAAACCCCGGAGCGCAGTCTTAAAGACGTTATATGCAGTAATATAATTCTTGAGCTTGTTGCCGGCAAAACATCAAAGCTTTATTCCGATATGCTCTCCGACGGGCTTATAAACACCGCATTCGGCTTTGAATTTTTTGAGGGCTACGGCTATGCCTGCCAGATATATTCCGGCGAGAGCCGCGACCCCGAAAAGGTCAGAGAGCTGATCTCCGGTAAGATAAACGAGCTTAAAAGGGACGGCGTGGACGAAAAGGACTTCGAGCGCATACGCCGCAAGCTGTATGGCAGAGCGGTGTTCGATTTTAACGATATAGAGTCTATTGCCAACGAGATGGTATCGGCGACCTTTAACGGAGAGACCGTTTTCTCGGGAATGGAGGTGCTTGAAAATCTCACCAAGGAAGATGTTGAAAAGAGACTTTTAAGCTCCGTTGACACCGAAAACTGCGTGCTCTCGGTTATAAAGAGCAATTAAAGGAGAAGTGAAGATATGACTTTTTTGACCGACGGCACGGCGGTAAAATTTACCGGAATAGACCACACGTTCAACGTGTATTCGACCTTTGTAGAGTTCAATATCGGTTCTTCCGTGTTCAGCGTTAAATTCTACGGGCTTATTATAGCGTTCGGCTTTTTGCTCGCGGTGCTTTTCGGCGGCAGAATGGCTTACAAGTGGAAGATGGATTTAAACAAAATGCTTGACGTGCTGCTGTACGGAACGATAGGCGGAATTATAGGCGCAAGGCTTTACTATGTAGCCTTTGAGTGGGATTATTACAGCCAAAATCTTTCGGAAATTCCGAAAATTTGGAACGGCGGTCTTGCAATCTACGGCGGACTTATCGGCGGAATAATCGCCGCAGCCATAACCTGTAAGGTCGATAAAATGGACTTTTTAAAGCTGCTTGACCTTGCCGGAATGAGCTTTTTGATAGGTCAGGGCATCGGCAGATGGGGCAATTATGCAAATCAAGAGGCGTTCGGTACAAATACGACAATGCCGTGGGGCATGACAAGCTCCAAGGTTGTCGATTACATAGTGTCAAATCAGGCTCTGTTCAGGGCAAAGGGCATAGAGATGTCTCCGAATGTTCCCGTTCACCCGACGTTCCTGTATGAATCCGTATGGTGCCTTTTGGGCTTTTTGGTAATATATATCATTTGTCGCAAATTCTACAAATTCAGCGGGCAGCTCATACTTTGCTACGGCGTTATATACGGAGCGGAGAGAGCGGTGGTCGAGGGACTTCGCACGGACAGTCTTTATATAGGCTCGTCAAATCTTCGTGTTTCACAGCTTTTGTCAATGGTTATAGCCGTCGTTTGTTTTGCGATACTTACGGCAAAGCTTGTTTCGCTGAAAAAACATCCAAAGCCGTTTTCTCCCGTAGAGGTGCGCGAGGATGCCGAAAAATCGGACGCGTTAAAGGACGGCAAGGAGAATAAAAAGAAAAATAAAATCAGCGCGGAAAAACGCCGCGAGATGATGAGACAAAAGGAGCGCAAAAACGATGGCGACGATAATTGACGGTAAAGCCGTTTCCGCCTTTTTGAAAGACGGTATAAAAAAGGAGTGCCTTGAATTAAAGGAAAAAGGCGTTTCCGTTTGCCTTGCTGTTATAATAGTGGGCGACGATCCCGCCTCAAGGACATACGTAAACAATAAGAAAAAGGCGTGTGAGGCCGTCGGTATAATCTCGCGCGAATATGCTTTGCCGGCAGATACGTCTATGGCGGAGCTGCTCGCACTTATAGACGAGCTTAATAATGACAGAGAGGTAAACGGCATACTCTGTCAGCTGCCGTTGCCGAAGGGGCTTTCGGACGAGCTTGTGATAAAGGCAATCTCGCCGAAAAAGGACGTTGACGCCTTTAGCGCGGAAAACGTCGGGCATATTATGATAGGCGACCACACGTTTTTGCCGTGTACGCCTGCCGGAATTATGGAAATGCTGAAATATTACAATATCGACGTCTGCGGCAAGGAATGTGTCGTTGTAGGCAGAAGCAATATTGTGGGTAAGCCGATGGCTATGCTGCTGCTTCAGCAGAACGGCACCGTTACGATTTGCCACTCTAAGACGAAAAATCTCAAAGAGGTTACACGTCGCGCCGACATTCTTGTTGCCGCCGTCGGTAAGCCGTACTTTGTAACCGCCGATATGGTAAAGGACGGTGCGGTGGTTATAGACGTAGGTATGGACAGAAACAGCGAGGGCAAGCTCTGCGGCGATGTGGATTTTGCCGAGGTAAGCAAAAAGGCGTCTTACATAACTCCCGTTCCGGGCGGCGTAGGCCCAATGACAATAGCGACACTTCTTAAAAACACCGTTACCGCCGCAAAGCAGCAAAACGGTCTTATATAAATATTATTTGAAAGGGGTTTGTATTTTGAGCGAAAAACCTAAATTCTATATAACTACGGCTATTGCGTACACTTCGCGTAAGCCGCATATCGGCAACAGCTATGAAATAGTTTTGACCGACGCAATAGCGAGATACAAAAGACTTCAGGGCTACGATGTGTTTTTCCTTACGGGAACGGACGAGCACGGGCAGAAGATTGAAGAATATGCAAAAGAGGCCGGTGTGTCTCCTAAGGAGTATGTCGATAAGGTGTCGGGCGAAATACGCGCCATTTGCGACGTACTTAACACCACATATGATAAGTTCATAAGAACCACTGACACGTACCACGAAAAAATAGTTGCAAAGATTTTCAAAAAGCTCTATGAACAGGGCGATATATACAAGAGCGAGTACGAGGGAATGTACTGCACCCCGTGCGAGAGCTTCTGGACCGAGAGCCAGCTTGTAGACGGCAAGTGCCCCGACTGCGGCAGAGAGGTTAAAAAGGCAAAAGAGGAGGCGTATTTCCTGCGCCTTTCAAAATATCAGAAGCAGCTTGAGGACTACATCGAGAGCCACGACGATTTCATTTATCCCGAAGCTCGCAAAAAAGAGATGCTCAACAACTTTATTAAACCCGGACTTCAGGATTTGTGCGTTTCGAGAACGTCATTTAAATGGGGTATTCCCGTAACGTTTGACCCGAATCACGTCATCTATGTTTGGATAGACGCACTTTCAAACTATATCACGGCGCTCGGCTACGATCCCGACGGCTCAAGCGATATGTATAAAAAGTATTGGCCTGCCGATGTTCATATCATAGGCAAGGATATTGTGAGATTCCACACCATTTACTGGCCGATTATGCTTATGGCTCTCGGCGAGCCTCTTCCGAAGCAGGTATACGGTCACCCGTGGCTGCTTTTCGGTGAGGATAAAATGTCAAAATCCCGCGGAAACGTCATTTATGCCGACGACCTTGTAAAGGATTTCGGCGTTGACGCGGTGCGTTACTATCTTCTCTCCGAGATGCCACACGCGCAGGACGGCTCCATAACGTATGAATCGCTTATCGAGAGATACAATTCCGACCTTGCCAACACCATAGGCAACCTTGTTAACAGAACCGTTGCCATGCAGAATAAATATTTTGACGGCGTAATTGCCGCTCCCGCCGACAGAGAGCCGCTTGACGACGAAATATCGTCGCTTGCTTTAAAGACCGTGGCTGAGGTTGACAGGTGCTTTGACGAATACAAGATAAGCGACGCTACGGAGAACATTCTCACTCTTGCACGCCGCCTTAATAAGTATATCGACGAGACTACGCCCTGGGCACTCGCAAAGGACGAGAGCAAAAAGGGCAGACTCGGCACGGTGCTTTACAATTTGCTTGAGGGTATTCGTTTTCTTGCGGTGCTCTTAACTCCGTTTATGCCCGATACGGCAGAAAAAATATTTGAGCAGATAGGCACAAACGAACGCTCGTACGAGAGCCTCAAAGCCTTCGGCGCGTTAAAGTCGGGTGAAAAAGTGGGAACTCCCACGCCGCTGTTTAACCGTATAGACGGTGAAAAGCTCATAGAGGAGCTGACCGCCAAGCAGAAGGAGCAGCAGAAGGCCGAAAAGAAAATGATAAATTCGCTTGAGGGCGTTGCCGAGATAGGCATTGACGATTTCGCAAAGGTTGAGCTTCGCGTGGCCGAGGTCAAGGCGTGCGAAAAGGTTCCGAAAGCGAAAAAGCTGTTAAAGCTCACGCTCGATGACGGCACGGGCAAGGACAGAACCGTGGCGAGCGGTATCGCAAAATGGTATGCGCCCGAGGACCTTGTGGGTAAAAAGGTGGTTGTTGTCGCAAACTTAAAGCCTGCGGTGCTGTGCGGAGTGGAATCAAACGGTATGATACTTGCCGCGGACTGCTCCGAGGACGATGTTAAAGTTGTGTTCGTTGACAAGAGTATGCCGAACGGCTCAAAAATAAGATAATGTATAAAAATATATTTGATACGCACGCGCACTATGAGGACGAGCAGTTTGACTGCGACCGCGATGAGCTGCTGTCTTCGTTTCCCGAAAACGGTATATCGGGCGTCGTCACCTGCGGTACGGACATAATAACGAGCGAGAAGTCGATAGCTCTTGCGGGAAAATATCCGTTTATCTATGCCGCCGTCGGTTTCCACGCGCTGAATCTCGATTCGCTGACCGCCGACTGGTGCGGCGATATAAAAAAGCTTGCCGCGCAAAAAAAGGTGGCGGCAATCGGTGAAATCGGGCTCGATTATCACTACGAAAGAGACAGCCGCGAAAAACAGCTCGAGGTATTCGAAAAACAGCTTGTGCTTGCAAATGAGCTGTCGCTGCCCGTTATAGTTCATGACCGCGAAGCGCATGAGGACACGCTGAATTTGCTTAAAAAGCACCGTCCGCGCGGAGTTGTGCACTGCTTTTCGGGGAGCGTGGAGACGGCAAAGGAGATTATAAAGCTCGGTATGTATATAGGTCTCGGCGGAGCGGTCACATTTAAAAATGCGGTAAAGCCGGCAGAGGTCGCGGCTTTTGTGCCGAAGGACAGGCTTTTGCTTGAAACCGACGCGCCGTATATGTCGCCCGTGCCTTACAGGGGTAAACGATGCACATCGCTCTTGATTCCTTATACAGCGGAAAAAATAGCCGCGGTGAGGGGCGAAGCGGTAGAAGAGCTGCTTTTTGAGACCGATAAAAACGCGCGCTCTCTATTTCGCATAGGTTCGTTGGTTTAACCGACGGCAAAACACTTTATGTGCAAATTTAACAAAAAAGTTATTGACAACTAATATTTTATATGATACATTACAGACAGATGGCACGCCTTTAAGCGGAAGAGCGTGTCGGGGCAAATGCGGTCTGTGCGGTGTAATGTAAACAAGGATTTAGAGCTGTGGACCCTTTGCCCACAGCTCTTTTTGTGTTTTTCGGGAGGTGATAGGAAAGCGAATCATAAAAAGTGTTACTCCCTTTCAATATAAAATAAGGAGTTGGTATTTATGTTAAATACGAGAGATAAAATTTTAATTTCTCTGACTGCGCTTTTGCAGGCGGTGTACGGTGCGGTTTTTATTTACCGTATGTTTGCGTGGAAAACTCTTATCGCGGGTGGCGAAAGCGAACTGCTTGAGCTTGAAATAAGCCTTGCGGCACTGTTTGCCGTAACCGTTATTTTCTCTGTTATAATGCGTAATTTGCCGGCCAAAATATACAGCCTGCCGGCTCTTTGCTGTCCTCTGCTGTTTCAGCTGGCGGCGGTATGCGGTTTCGCGGGTTCCGCATACGATTCCGATTGGAACGTGCGTTTTACGGCGGCAGGCGTAATTGCAATTATCGCTTTTGCGGTCATTACCGTATGCACGATAGTAATTGAGCTTCGTCATGTGCTTAAAAAAGCCGATAAATGAGGCATTGCAATATAACAACAGGAGATGATAACAATGTTAAAGACAAGAGATAAGGCTCTTATTTCTCTGACTGCGCTTTTTCAGGCGGCACTCGGCATTTTCGGCTTTTTGCGTATGCTTGTGAGGAAAGAGATATTTTGTAATGAAAATGATTTTCCGGCATTGGTGTGGGCGCTCGTCTTGCTGTTTGTCGTTACATTCGCGTTTGCGGTCATAATGCGTGACTTGCCGGCCAAGACGTATGTTATACCCGCATTTTCAATGCCGATGATTTTTTTGATTGCCGGTTTTCTCGGCACAGGCGCCGATTTTGATGCGGCAGGGGTCGCGCACATGACGGCCGGCGGCACAGCTTCCGTGATTATTTTTGCGGTCGGTACGGCAGGTATTGTAATATACGAGCTTTGCACGGTATTTAAAAAGAACAACAATTAAAATTCGATTTAATTTATGCCGAATGTAAATTCGGGCAGAAAAAAGGAGCCGCAGTTCAAGGCTGAGCGTTCATAAGGAAGTTCGGTTTCTCGCATAAAAATTCCTTATGCTTTTGTCAAAAAGCCTCGCAAGGCGACAGCCTTGCTTCGTTTCCTGACTTCGGCATAAAAATTTTTACGGCTACGAAACTGCGGAGCACTTCAAAATGATGTATTGATGTATTTTTGATAGAAAAAAATAGATAACCCCTCGGATGAGACCGGCTCATCTGAGGGGTTAATTTGTTATTGTGCAAAAGATGTTATTTTGAAGCAAAACTGCCTCATAAACACTCAGCCAAGACTGCGGCTCTAGTTGGCTTTTGCGTATAAATTATACTATACCCTGTGCCATCATCGCGTCGGCTACCTTTAAGAAACCTGCAATGTTTGCGCCGGCAACAAAGTCGTCGGGGGTGCTGTATTCCTTTGCGGCATTTGCCATGTGGCCGTAAATGCTCTCCATAATATCCTTGAGTTTTTCATCAACCTCATCAAAGGTCCAAATCATACGTGCGCTGTTCTGGCTCATTTCAAGCGCAGAGGTTGCAACGCCGCCTGCGTTTGCCGCTTTTGCCGGAGCAAAGAGCACCTTGCTCTGTAAAAATGCGTTTGTCGCGTCGATGGTGGACGGCATATTTGCGCCCTCACCTACTGCTATGCAGCCGTTTTTAATAAGCTCTTTTGCGTCGTCAAGTGACAGCTCGTTCTGAGTGGCGCACGGCAGAGCTACGTCACAGGGAACCTCCCATACTCTCTTGCCGGGAACGAATTTTGCGGTGGGCTTTAATTCGGTGTACCTTACTATTCTCGCTCTTTCCTGCTCCTTGACCTGCTTTAAGAGCGCGATGTCTATGCCGTCCTTATCGTAGACATATCCGCTTGAGTCGCTTGCGGTAACTACCTTTGCGCCAAACATTTGAGCTTTTTCTATGGCGTAAATTGCAACGTTGCCCGAGCCCGAAACGGCAACCGTTTTGCCCTCGATGGAATTGCCGTGATTCTTTAACATCTCCTCAACGAGATAGATAAGGCCGTAACCGGTAGCCTCTGTTCTTGCGAGCGAGCCGCCGTAAGAGAGACCCTTACCGGTGAGCACGCCCTCGTGACGGCCGGTAATTTTTTTGTACTGACCGAAGAGGTAGCCTATCTCTCTGCCGCCTACGCCTATATCGCCTGCAGGCACGTCGGAGTTGGGGCCTATAACCTTGTAAAGCTCTGTCATAAAGCACTGGCAAAATCTCATTATTTCGTAGTCGCTCTTACCCTTGGGGTCGAAATCCGCACCGCCCTTGCCGCCGCCTATGGGAAGACCGGTAAGCGAGTTTTTGAAAATCTGCTCAAAGCCGAGGAATTTAATTATGCTCATATTGACCGACGGGTGGAAGCGAAGGCCGCCCTTGTAAGGCCCTATCGCGCTGTTAAACTGAACACGGTAGCCGCGGTTTACGTGAACCGTGCCGTTGTCGTCAACCCACGGAACTCTGAATACGGTTGCCTTTTCCGGTGCCACAAGCCTCTCAAGAAGAGCCGCCTTCTGATACTTCGGATTTCTCTCTACGGCAGGCTCTATGGATTTAAGAACCTCGGTGACAGCTTGGCAAAATTCGGGTTGATAGTCGTACCTTGTCGTTGTACGGTTAAGCACTTCGTCAATATAGCTCATTTTTAGTCTCCTTTTCGGCACCGAGCGAATAAAGCCCCGCACCGTTTTTATTACGGTATATATTTTATATTATGTGCTTTATATTTGCAAGAAACACGGCGTAAAATTTCATTTTGCCTCCGGCGATACTTTTGTGTATTATAACGATAAAGTGAATTTGTATTCGCCGAGACACGTGAAAACAAACAAAAATGCGTAAAAAGACATTTTAAAAAATAATTACCGTGACAAAAAAGATGAATAACCGCACTTGTAAACTTTCAAATAATTTCGGTGTTCGGATAGTAGTGCGCGAGAATTTCCTCGTAAGTGCTGCCCTGTTTTGCCATATAATCCGCCCCGTACTGCGACATACCGACGCTGTGACCGTAGCCGTATGTCTTAAAGAAAAACGCACCGTCCTTTTGCTCGAGCGTAAACGCCGGACTTCTCAGCGAAAAAAGTGCTCTGAAGGAGTTTCCGGTAAAGCTCTTGCCGCCGACCTTCAGGCTTTTCACCACGCCCGAGCCGCTGTCCGTGTAAACTATATCGGTTATCCAGCCGCTTTGGTCGTCTCCCAAGACTATTTCGGGGTCGTTTTTTGTGTATTCTCTGACCTCGTCCGCGGAGAGAGATATTTCCTTTATGCAGTCCGGCGAGAGCTTGTCGCCGGGACTTGTGACCGAGACGAGATATTCGATTTTTCCGCCCCATATATTTTCGGCACTCTCGGTTCTGCCGGGTGAAATTGCACAGTATGCCGCCACAATCGGCTCGCCGTTAAACACTATTGTTTTGCCGAGAACGTCGGTTACCGCCTCCTCCGTTTTGGCTCGGTATTCGTCGTATTTATCGCCCCATTTTTCCTTTTGTGTTTCGATGTCGTAATAGCCCTGGTGACGTCCGGGGTCGTCCGATATGTCGGCACCCGAAAGCGAGGAATCGGGATTTTTCTTAAGCCTTACAAGGTTTGTGTAGGCGCATACCGCCTGTGCTTTTAAGGCCTCCGTGCTGTATGTTGCGGGCATTTCGGCGGCGACGCAGCCTATTATGTATTCCTTTGTTGAGGCGGTAGCCACGTTGCCGCTTGCGGCTGATTTTATTTTTACGCTGTCGGATTTTTCGTCAAGCAGCTTTTCCTCGTCCTTGCCGTCGTTCTCCTTTTGAAAGGTGCTTTTGATGTTGGAGAGAGAAAAGGAGGAGTAGTCGAGCGATAACAGCGGCGTAAGTATCATAAAAAGTGCCAAAACAAAGCATAAAATACCGTATGTTTTCATAATTGACCTCCCTAATTTTATTGACTTATTGTGATTTTTAAGATAAAATATTATATCTATAATTATATGCTTAAAATGAGTTAATATGTCCGCTTAAATGTAAGTCAGGAGGTTTTAAATTTGTCTTACAACCATTCTCCTAAACTTGACGATTCGCTCTCGTCCCTGAAGGAAGAGCTTATACGCAATAACCAGATAAAGCTTGATGATTATCATCGTTACGACGTGAAGCGCGGCTTGCGTAATTCCGACGGTACCGGCGTTATGGCAGGGCTTTCGAGAATATGCTCTGTTGAGGGTTATTACATAGACGACGGTGAAAGAGTGCCAAAGGAGGGCAAGCTTATTTACCGCGGTATAAATATGACTGATATAGTGAGAAACTGCCAAAAGGAAAACCGCTTCGGTTACGAAGAGGTGGTTTGGCTGCTTCTTCTCGGTGATTTGCCGACGCAGGGACAGCTTGATAAATTCAGAGCGGTTCTCGCCGAGGCAAGAGAGCTTCCCGACGATTTCATAGAGGATATGATAATGAAGGCTCCGTCGCCGAATATTATGAATAAGGTCGCAAGGAGCGTTCTCGCGCTGTATTCATATGACAACAATCCCGACGATCTTTCAATAGAAAATGTGCTGCGTCAGTCCATTAAGCTCATAGCGCAGATACCCACCATTATGTCATATGCGTATCAGGTAAAGCGCAGAGCATACGACCACAAGAGTATGTATATCCACCAGAACGATAAAGCGCTCTCCACGGCGGAGTCCATACTCCATACAATAAGGAGCGACCGCAAGTTTACCGATGAAGAGGCTAAAATACTTGACCTGTGTATGATTATTCACGCCGATCACGGCGGCGGAAACAACTCCACGTTTACAACACGCTGCATAACCTCAACGGGAACGGATACCTATTCCGCAATCGCCGCAGGTATAGGCTCGCTCAAGGGACCGAAGCACGGCGGCGCGAATATTCAGGTTCACAATATGATAGCCGACCTCAAAAAAACCGTCAGCAACCCAACAGACGAGGGCCAGGTGGCGGACTATCTCACCAAGGTCATTCATAAAGAGGCGGGCGACAGAACAGGCCTTATCTACGGTATGGGTCACGCAGTATATACTCTTTCCGACCCGCGCGCCGTACTCTTAAAGGAATTTGCCTCGCAAAAGGCGGAAAAATACGGATTTGCCGATGACTACAAGATAATTTCTCTTGTCGAAGAGCTCACTCCCGAGCTTTTCTATAAGTATAAGGGCGAAAAGAAAAAAATGTGCGCAAACGTGGATCTTTATTCGGGGCTTATATACGATATGCTCAGAATTCCGCCGGAGCTTTTCACTCCGATGTTTATGGCGGCAAGAATTTCCGGCTGGTGCGCTCACCGTCTTGAGGAGCTGTGCTCCGGCAGCCGCATAATGCGACCCGCATACAAGAGCGTCGCTCTTCCGAGAGCGTTTGTTCCGATTGCCGAACGCAATATTGACCACATAGTGCCGGATTACGTTCCGTCCGAGGAAAGATAAAAACGGAAGGACTCTTATAAATGAAAAAAACGAGCTTCGAAAAAAGCTTTAATTTTAAACAGATTCTCATAACGCTTGCCGCAGGAGCGGCCGTGCTGTTGCCGGTGCGTATATATCAGCTGTTTGCGATAATAGATACGGGCAGTACGGGATTTTACAAAAAAATCGATTTCAGCGTTTACTTTATGTATGTCGCAGTTGTTGTGTTTACGGTACTGCTTATCGTGTTTTCGAGGCTTTCCGATGATACGAGAGCTTCAAGACCCGCTATGTGTAAAAACAAGCTTCTCGGAGCGGCGGCCGTTGTTATGGCTGTCGGTACGGCATATGATTCTGCGGATTCGATGCTGTCGTTCTCTGCGTCCTGCAGCGATTTTTCGAGTAACCTCGACGTGTCGTTCATGAGATATTTTTTCTCAAACGGGATGTTTGCGTCGCTTTTTGAGAGCATATTCGGAATAATCGCCTGTGTTTATTTTATAGTTTTTGCACTTTCGTATTTTAATGACAAGGCCGATTTTACATCTTATAAGGTGCTCGCTCTGGCTCCGCTTTTCTGGGCTATGTGCAAAATGATAACAAGGTTTATGACCAAGATCAGCTTTATAAACGTTTCGGAGCTTATGCTCGAAATGCTTGAGCTTGCGCTTGTGATGCTGTTCTTTATGTCGTTTGCGAAGATTTCCTCCGACGTTGCCGACAAGGGCGAGTTTAAAAAGCTTGTCTCATACGGTATGCCGGCTGCGATGCTGGCGGCGGTGATAGGCGTTTCCCGTCTTGTAATTACGCTGTGCGGAAAAAGAGACCGCCTGCCGTCTGAGCTCGGATTTTCCGTAACCGATCCGGCATTTGCGTTTTTTGCGATTGTATATATACGCCATCAGATGAAGCACGGCAGACCGGAGTCCGAGGACAATGCGCCGAGTGAGGACGAAACGGCAGCCAAGGCTGACAAAATCAACTGACATATCGGCGGTGTAAATAATTATGTTTCTTTCCGACGTGGCAACAGCCGCGAAGCAGGTATTTATTCTCTATATACTGGTTCTTCTCGGCTTTATATGCGACAGGACTAAAATCTATACGGAAAAAGCGGCAAGGCTCACAAACGACCTGCTTTTTTATATAGTTACGCCTGCCATAATAATTCAGTCATTTTCGTCCGTCGAATTGTCCGGTGAAAATGTTCGCGGTATGCTGATGTCGTTTCTGGGAGGAACGATTTTGCACGTCGTTGCAATAGTGATTTGTATTCCGTTTTGGCGCAGGACCGACAAAAATCTGTCGTGCATATATAAGTATGCGGCGATATACGGAAATGTCGGCTATATGGCATTGCCGCTCGCCGAGGCAGAGCTCGGAGCAGAGGGCGTGTTCTTTTGCTCGGGTGTGTTGATTCCGTTTAATATATTCGCATTTACGCACGGCATCTATCTTATGTCGGGCGAAAGCGCGAAAAAAACCGGCTTCAATCCGAAATGGCTGATACTCAATCCCGGAGTAGTGTCGGTGCTTTTGGGACTGCCGCTGTTTTTCTTTAATATCAGGCTTCCGTCTCTTATTTCGGTTCCCGTGAATTACGTTGCCGGTCTTAATACGCCGCTTGCCATGATAATGTTCGGCACATATCTTTCAAAAACAAATCTGAAAACGATGTTTTTAAAAAAGGACACTTATCTCGTATCGTTTTTAAAGCTCATAGCTTTGCCGGCTGTGATTTTGGCGGTGCTGAAGCTTATGGGCGTAAAGGGAACACTTTTGACGGCGCTTATAATTTCCGCGTCGGCACCGAGTGCAAACAATACCGTTATGTTTGCGGCAAAGTACGGCAAGGACAGTGCCGCGGCCTCACAGGTCGTCGCCGTGGCAAGCCTTCTGTCGATAATAACAATGCCGCTGTTTATAGCACTTTCGCAAATATAAATTCATATGTCGTTTTAAATTGAAAGGAGGACATTATGAAACTTTTAATAGCTATTGTCAACAACGAGGATGCATCCTTGGTCATCTCCGAGCTTAACAAGGCGGGCTTTATGGTAACAAAGCTTGCCACCTCCGGCGGATTTCTCCGTGCGGGTAACGTCACCATGCTCACGGGTGTGGAGGACGAAAAGGTCGGTGACGCGCTTGCCGTAATAGAGGAGTTTTCAAGTCAGCGCAAGCAGACTACTCCCGTTAATTCAACATATATAGGCGATTCCATGCTGACCGTTCCCGTTGAGGTTTCGGTTGGCGGAGCCACGGTCTTTGTGGTGGATGTCGAGCAGTTCTATAAGATATGACGGCAGACATTTCTTCATTCGGCGAGAGCTTTAAAAAAGAGGTTTTGCCGTATATAAACACCTTATCGTTCCCTAATACAATGCTTATTGAGGGCGGCTCTGCCGAGCTGCGGCTTTCGGCGGCGCGTTTTATAGCGCAGAGCCTGCTTTGCGTGAGCAGCGGCGCACATCCGTGCGGTGTTTGCCCGTCCTGCGTGAAATGCGAGGCTTTGTCGCACCCGGATATGCGTGAATACGGAGACATAAGCTCCGACGCGGCGTTTAAGGTCGAAGCCTGCCGCGCCGTGCGCTCCGATTGCTTTGTCCTGCCGAATGACGGTGACAAAAAGGTGTACATTTTAAAAGAGGTTCAAAATATGAACGACAGCGGTGAGAACGCACTTCTCAAAATATTTGAGGAGCCGCCCTCATACGTGTATTTTATTATGACGTGTCCGAGCCGCTCGGCTATGCTTGACACGGTGCTGTCGCGTGCGACGGTATTTTCGCTCGGGTCTGAAAATGACTCGGCTCTTTTTGACGAGGATACCGCCGATTTGGCGCAAAAAATAGCTAAGGCGCTGTTAAGCCCTGCGGAAACGTCTCTTTTGGCTGCGGTGAGCCCTCTTGAAAAGGACAGGACGGGATTTAAAAATACGGTTCTCTGTCTCAAAAGCATTTTACTCGACGCCGTTAAAATCAAACTGCATGCGGCGGCGACTCCGGAATTTTCCGAAACGGCAGGAGAGCTGTCCTTAGTGCTCACGGCCAATAAATTATACCGATGCTGCGGCGTGCTCGATGAGCTTTTTGACGGCGCGGCAATGAATCAGAATCAAAATCTGCTGCTTACCTCGCTTTGCTATAAGCTGCGAGAGGCTGTGGGTAAATAATATAAAATAGCTCCGAAAGGAAGACATACAAATGGCAGAAGTTGTCGGAATACGATTTAAAGAGGTGGGCAAGGTATACTACTTCGACCCTGACGGCAAAACGTTTGAGAAGGGCGACAGGGCAATAGTCGAAACCGCGCGCGGCGTGGAGTGCGGCGAGGTCACAATGGGTAACTCCGTTGTCGATGACAGCGAAATAGTAAAGCCGCTCAAATCGGTTATAAGAGCCGCTACAAAGGCCGACCTCGAAAGAGTCAGGGAAAACGCCGAAAAAGAGAAGAAGGCATTTTCCGTCTGCGAAGAAAAAATACTTAAGCACAAGCTTGATATGAAGCTTGTAAATGTTGAATACACCTTTGATGGCGGCAAGATACTGTTCTACTTCACCGCCGACGGCAGGGTGGACTTCAGAGAGCTTGTAAAGGACCTTGCGTCCGTGTTCAGGACGAGAATAGAACTAAGGCAGATAGGCGTGAGAGACGAAGCAAAAATGCTCGGCGGCTTCGGCATCTGCGGCAGACCGTTTTGCTGTAAAACCTTTCTCGGCGACTTTCAGCCTGTTTCTATAAAAATGGCAAAGGAGCAGGGCTTGTCGCTGAATCCCGTAAAAATAAGCGGCACCTGCGGCAGACTTATGTGCTGTCTTAAATACGAGCAGGACGCCTACGAGCATCTTTTAAGGCATACCCCCAAGGTCGGAGCACTTGTGGAAACGCGCGAGGGCAGAGGAACCGTTACGGAGAACAACCTTATAACGGGAATCCTGAAGATAAGGCTCGACCGCCGTCCCGACGCCGCTCCGCTTGTGGTTGACCGCCACGAGGTGAAGCTTTTAAAGGACGCGAAAATTCAGGTGGACAAGTCCGAAATAGAAGCTCTCAAGGGCATAGAATAATTAAGCTACAGACAAGGAAAAGAGGATTTGAAATATGGCATTTATTGAGGTCAGAGACGTAACCAAGACCTACAAAATGGGCGAGGTTGAGATAAAAGCCGTCGATGAAATAGGCTTCGGCATAGACAAGGGCGAATTTGTTGTAATAGTAGGTCCGAGCGGAGCCGGTAAAACTACGATACTTAACATTCTCGGCGGAATGGACACCGCTACGTCCGGTACGATTTACGTTGACAATGTAGATATAACCAAATTCAACGAAAACGAGCTTACCAAATACCGCCGCGACGACGTCGGCTTTGTATTTCAGTTCTATAACCTTGTCGGTAACCTCACAGCGATTGAAAACGTGGAACTTGCGCTTCAAATATCAAAAAACCCGCTCAGTGCGAAGGATGTTTTGAAGGATGTCGGACTCGGCAACAGGCTTGATAATTTTCCGGCTCAGCTCTCCGGCGGCGAGCAGCAGAGAGTCTCAATAGCGCGAGCACTTGCAAAAAACCCCAAGCTACTTTTATGTGACGAGCCTACGGGTGCGCTCGACTATATAACCGGTAAATCAATACTGAAGCTCTTGCAGGACACTTGCCGTGAAAAAGGAGTTACGGTTATTGTAATCACCCACAACTCAGCACTTGCTCCCATGGCAGACAAGGTAATTAAGGTCAAAAACGGCAGAGTTGACAAGCTTCTTCTCAACGAGCACCCGACTCCCGTCGAGTATATCGAGTGGTAAAATACCGAATATTATATTTGACAGAGAGAGGTACACGTTAAATGACAAAAGGAATGAGAAAAGATTTTCAGCGGGAAATAAAGCTGAATTTCAGCAGGTTCCTGTCTATAACTCTTATCGTTGTTTTGGGCGTAGCGTTCTTTTCGGGACTGCGCGCCGCAAAGCCGGCCATGCAGGCCTCGGCGGATAAGCAATACGACAGTGAAAACCTTATGGATATAAGAGTCGCGGGGACTCTCGGTATGACCGATAAGGATGTTGACGCGCTTAAAAAGGTTGACGGCGTGCAGGACGCGGAGGGCACATACGAGCAGGATTTCCTCTGCGATACCGGCAACTCCGAGGCCGTTACAAAGGTAATGTCACTAAACGACGGCATAAGCCTTGTAAGAGTCAGCGAGGGGCGTTTTCCCCAGGGCTATAACGAGTGTATAGCAGACCGCAGCTTTCTTGACGCTACGGGATATAAAATAGGCGATACGGTAAAGCTCACCACAGGCACCGATGAAAAGGTGAGCAAATATCTTGCCACCGATGAATTTACGATTGTCGGCGTCGGTACGACGTCAATGTATATGGACAGCGACAGAGGCTCCGCGGCGATAGGCACGGGCAGAATAAACGGATTTTTGATAGTCCCGAAGCAGGCCTTTACGATGTCCTGCTATACAAGCGTTCATATAACCGTTAAGGATGCCATGGCACTCGGCTGCTATTCAAGCGATTACACCGAGCTTATTTCAAAGGTAAAAGACAGAATAAACGGCATAGCCGACAGACGCTGCGACATAAGATACAGCGAATATAAAAACGAAACGGCGACATATATAAACGATGCAAAGCTGAAGTTCGAAGAGGAAAAGGACGTCGCAATGGGTCAGCTCGGCGACGCATATCAGCAGCTTTTGGACGCTCAGGCGGCAATAGAAACCGGTAAGGCGGATCTTGCAAGCAAAAAGCTTGAAATACAGAATGCGCAGGACCTTATCAATTCAAACGCCAATACTCTCGTTGTAAGTCAAAGCCAGATAGACAGCGCAAAGGCCTCGCTTGTCGATGCGGAAAAAAAGTATAAGGAGCTTGAATCGCAGGTCTCGGATTCCGCGGCGGAGATTGAGAGAATGCAAAAGGAACTTGATGACGGCAAGGGCTCCATGTCCTCTGATGAGTATCTCCAAAAGAGCTATAATCTCATAGCCGCAAAGGCGACGCTTCAGTTCTACAAAACTCAGCTTGCCAATACGCGAAACACAATAGATAATGCCAAGCAGCAGGTAGCTGCCGCTCAAACCGCCGTAAATAACGGCGGAACGGCACTTCAGGATGCGCAGAAAAAGGTCAACGAGGCTCCGGCGGCTCTTGAAGAGGCCGAAAAGCAAATTCAGGATGCTCAAATCGAGCTTGACCGCAAAAATGAGGAGTACGAGCAGGCAAAGCAGGACCTTGCCGACGAGCTTGAAGCGGCGCAGCAAAAGCTTGAGGACTCCGAGGATAAGATATTAAACGTGGAAAAGCCCACATGGTATGTGCTTGACCGCGAAACCATTCCGTCTTACACGGCATATAAGAGTGATACGGACGGTATGGGCTCAATAGGCTCGGTGTTCCCCGTGATATTCTTCCTTGTTGCCGCTTTGGTATCTCTCACAACCATGACGCGAATGGTCGAGGAGCAGAGAACGCAGATAGGCACATTAAAGGCTCTCGGTTACACGAAGGGCGCAATAGCGGCAAAATATGTGCTTTATGCTCTGCTTGCTACCGCAATCGGCAGCGTGCTCGGCGTGCTTCTCGGCGAGAGCACAATACCTCTGCTCACGGTTAACACGTATAAGCTTGTGTATATAGGGCTTCATAATACCGTGGTGAAGCCGGACGTATTTGACGCATTGCTCGCTTCGCTTCTTGCGATTATTTGTACGACCGGAGCGACGCTGGCTGCGTGCTATCGCGTGCTGAGCTCATCGCCGGCACTGCTGATGCGCCCCGAGGCACCGAAGGCGGGCAAACGCATACTTCTCGAAAAAGTCGGATTTATTTGGAAGCATCTCAACTTCGCACAGAAGGCGGCTTGCAGAAACCTGTTCAGATATAAAAAACGCCTGTTTATGACAATAGCCGGCGTTGCGGGCTGTATGGCTCTGCTGCTTGTCGGCTTCGGACTCAACGATTCAATAAAATCAATGACGGGCAACCAGTTTGAAAAGGTGTGGCATTTTGCCGGTACCGCAGGCATAAATTCCGAGGCTACACGAGCGGAAAAACGTCAGTCGCTTGCCGAGGTCAATACCATGAACGGTGTTACAGAGTATTTGCAGACATATCGCTCAATGCTCTATACCGATGCAAACGGTGAAGAAAAAACCGCGTATGTCATAGTTCCGCAGGATACCTCACGAATGGCGGATTACGTTAACCTTTCGTCGCGCGACGGCAAAAACACCTATGTTATGGATGATTCCGGTGTTATCATAACCGAAAAGCTCGCCAAGACTCTAGGTGTTTCCGTGGGTGACACCGTGACCTTCAAGACGAGCGAGACAGGCACTGCAACCGAACCCGTAAAGGTCGCAGGAATAGTCGAAAACTATATGTACCACTACATTTATATGACGCCGAATGTATATAAGCAGCTTTTTAACGAGACGGCTTCGCTCAATACCATCTTCATTAAAACGGACGGTACCGTGGACGACGAGACTCTGTCAAAGCAGCTTATGGATTTGAGCGCGATAAATTCGGTTTCCATGAACAGCACCACCGAGAAACAGATAAGCTCCGTTATGAACAGCCTACTGTTTATAGTTGTAATACTGATAGTTGCTGCGGGGCTTTTGGCGTTTGTGGTTCTCTATAACCTCAATAACATCAACATCACCGAGCGCAGGCGTGAGCTTGCAACGCTCAAGGTTCTCGGTTTCTACAACAAGGAGCTTGCCTTTTACGTGTACCGCGAAAATATTGTACTGACGATTTTCGGTGTGATATTCGGTATAGTTCTGGGTATAATTCTTCACGCGTATGTTATGAGCACCATTGAGACGGACTATATTATGTTCGGTAAGGAAATGACGGCTCTCAGCTATCTCGCAAGTATTTTGCTTACTGTGTTGTTTACGGCGATAGTCAACTTCGTTATGTATTTCAGGCTTAAAAAGATAGATATGGTTGAATCGCTGAAGAGCGCAGAATAAACATTTTTAATTTATATGTTGACATATATATTGTGTGGTGATATAATAGCACCACAATATATAGGCGCCGTGCAACTGACGGAAAGCCCATTTGGGCAGGCAGGCTAAACTGCCGGGGAACGCGGCGTATAAAAAGCCGACCGTCTGGGCAGCCTCTTTTTCGGGGGCTGCCCTTTTATATTGTAATTTATTTATGTATATATGCCTCGAGGCATCTGTGAAAGGAAGATGGCAAATGGAGTTTTCAAGAGCGTGGGAAGGCTTTAATCCCGGCGAATGGAACGAAAAAGTAAACGTCAGTGATTTCATCAAAAGGAATTACACGGAATATACGGGCGACAGCTCCTTTTTGAGCGGAGCCACCGAGCGTACAAAGGAGCTTATGGAAAAGTTTTCAAAGCTTCTTGACGAGGAACGTGAAAACGGCGGAGTGCTGTCTGTCGATACCGAAACCGTTTCATCTCTCGTCACCTATGCGCCCGGTTATCTTGACAAGGAAAAGGAGCTTATCGTGGGGCTTCAGACCGACAGCCCCCTGCGCCGAGGTGTAAATCCCTTCGGCGGTATGCGTATGGCGCGTGAGGCGGCAAAGGCTTACGGCTATGAGCTGTCCGATAAAATCGAGGACGAGTTCAGATATAAGACAACTCACAACGACGGAGTATTCAGAGCCTATACGAGTGAGATGAGAAAGGCACGCCACATTGCGCTGCTCACCGGTTTGCCCGACGCCTACGGAAGAGGCAGAATAATAGGAGACTATCGCAGAGTTGCCCTCTACGGTATGGATACGCTTATCGAATTTAAAAAGGCAGATAAAATCGCGCTTGAAAATAAGGATATGACAGAGGAGGTCATAAGGCTGCGCGAGGAGCTGCAAAAGCAGCTTAACTTTATGGAAATGCTCAAGCAAATGGCGCAAATGTACGGCTACGACATATCTTCGCCGGCAAGCAACGCGCGCGAGGCGATTCAGTGGCTTTACTTTGCATATCTTGCCGCAATCAAGGAGCAGAACGGAGCGGCTATGTCGCTCGGCAGGACAAGCACGTTCATTGACATCTATATTGAACGCGACATCGATAGGGGCGTACTCACTGAGAGCGGTGCTCAGGAGCTGATAGACGATTTTGTTATGAAGCTGCGCATGGCGCGTCATCTTCGCACTCCCGAATACAATGAGCTGTTCGGCGGCGACCCTATGTGGATAACCGAGAGCATCGGTGGTATGACAAACGAGGGGAAAACTCTCGTCACGAAAAATTCGTACAGAATGCTCAATACGCTTTACACTCTCGGCTCGGCTCCGGAGCCCAATATGACTGTTCTCTGGTCGCAGGGCTTGCCCGAAAACTTTAAACGTTTTTGCGCCGAGGTTTCGGAGGACACCGACTCCATACAATATGAAAACGACGACGTTATGCGCCCGATTTACGGCGACGATTATGCCATAGCCTGCTGCGTTTCCGCTATGCAGGTAGGCAAGCAGATGCAGTTTTTCGGTGCGCGCTGCAACCTTGCAAAGCTTTTGCTTCTCGCATTAAACGGCGGATATGACAATGTTTACTGCGAAAAAATAGGCCCGCAGACTAACCCGATTGAGGGCGACAAGCTTGATTATGACGAGGTGGTTGAGAGATACAAGACTTACCTTAAATGGCTTTGCAGGCTTTATGTCAATACTATGAATGTAATTCATTTTATGCACGATAAGTATGCGTATGAGAAAATCCAAATGGCACTTCACGATACCGATGTGCACCGCTTTATGGCATTCGGCGTAGCGGGACTCTCGGTTGCCGCAGACTCTCTTTCGGCTATCAAGTACGCAAATGTTAAGCCCATACGTGACGAGAACGGATATATAGTCGATTTTGAGACGACAGGTGATTTCCCGAAGTACGGAAACGACGACGACCGTGTTGACAATATCGCAAAAGCATTGCTTGAGGACACAATAGCCGAGCTTCGCAAGACTCCGGCTTACAGAAACGCAGAGCATACGCTTTCGGCACTCACAATAACCTCCAATGTCGTATACGGCAAAAAGACAGGCTCCACGCCCGACGGGAGAAAGAAGGGCGAGCCGTTTGCTCCCGGTGCCAACCCCATGCATAATCGCGAAAAGAACGGCGCGCTCGCATCGCTCAACTCAGTTGCCAAGATGCCCTATTCACAGTGCCGCGACGGAATTTCAAATACGTTTTCAATCGTTCCCGCAGCACTCGGCAAAACGAGAGACGAGAGAACGGCTAATCTTGTGTCGATTCTTGACGGCTATTTTAAAAACGGTGCGCATCACCTGAACGTCAATGTTATGAACCGCGAAATGCTCGTTGAGGCTTATAACGACCCGACTAAATATCCCAATCTCACCATTCGTGTTTCGGGCTATGCGGTCAATTTCCATAAGCTCTCAAGGGAACAGCAGAGTGAGGTCATAAAGAGAACCTTCCACGAAACGATATAACAATCAAAAAATAAAAAAAGAACGACCTTTGAAAGCCGGCTTAAAACCGACGGCCAAGGGTCGTTTTTTGATATAGGATAATTTCGGCGACTCTATTTTTCCCTTTTGACATATTTTATTATTGCCATACCTGCCGCCGCGCCGTCGCCGACGGCTTTTGATACCTGCAAAAGACCGCCTGTGCAGTCGCCTGCCGCAAAAAGGCCGTTTACGTTCGTCATCATAGAATCGTTGACTCTGATTTTGCCGCCGATTGTCACCGCTCCTGCTTTTTGGGCGAGAGCTGCCGATGATGCCACTCCGTAGGCTACGAAAAGGCCGTCGATTTTGACCTCGGTACCGCCGCGCAAAACGGCTTTTTCGATTTTTGTGTCACCCGTGAGAGTCGACAACGGTTCTTTAACAATTGTAAATTCTGAGGGAAATACTGCCGTCGGCTCTTCTCCGTTTGTGAACACGGTAACGCTTTTTGATGTTTTTGCGAGAATTTTGGCCTCGTGCAGAGCGTATTCGCCGGAGCCGAGAACGCCGACGTTTTTGTTTCTGTAAAAAAATGCGTCACAGACCGCGCAGTAGCTGACCCCTTTGCCTTCAAATTCGGTCAAGCCCTCTATGCTCGGTGCGAGCCGTTTGCTGCCGGTCGCCAAAAGTACCGCCTTGCACCTGTGCTTTTTGTCGTCCGAGGTGACGACGGAGAACCCGCCGTCCTCATATTCAATCGACACCGCCTGCTTGTTCGTGAATTTCACTCCGAGCCTTTCGGCACCGTCAATTCCGCGTGTCAAAAGCTCTTTTCCGCTAATCGGTTCGGCAAAACCGTAATAGTTTTCGATTTTTTCGGCCTTTGCGAGCGCACTGTCTCCCGCAGTTATCACTGTGGTTTCAAGACCGCTGCGAATTGTATACAACGCCGCCGAAATGCCAGCAGGGCCTGCTCCGATTATGATTACATCCGACATACAAAAGCTCTCCTTGCAAAATAAAATCAAACAAATTTTTAAATCTTATTATAGTTATATAATATCCGTTTTGTGCTGATTTTTCAAGGAAAACGGGTATTTTTTGGATATATGTGAGTTTTGTGTGTTATTGTGAATTTTTTTATAGTTTTTTTGACAATACAGATATAAAAGTTTATTGAAAAGCCTATCGTTTTGTGTTAGAATAACAATGTTGTATAAAAATATGGGAGGAAATCGAATGAAGTTAAAGGAACAGCTCAGTACTTTGGCTGACAACATTAAGACCTACTGGAGAAGGCCGCCAGAGGGCAAATATATGCCCTTTAAAGAGGTAGCGGCGTATTCTGTCGGCGGCATCGGTGCGTATTTCATCATAACTCTCGGTACCGCTTGTCTTCTTGCGACGGGTAACACTCTTATTTCGAGTACACTCGGCGTAAATCCGACGGATATGTATGTTCTTTATGTTATTGCAGTTCTTGCCAATATCCCGCTTACGGGAATCAGGGCAAATATTATTGATAACACAAGAAATAAAGCGGGTAAGTACAGACCCTACATAGTGTCAATGGGTATTCCGACCACAATAATCTGTGTGCTGATGGTGTGGTTCCCGTACGATAAGTTCGGTGCTTTGTTCGGTGAGGGAATGCTTTTCGGCGTAACAAGGGCATATTTTGTAAAGTGTACTTTGATACTTATTTTCAACCTGCTCTTGCATTTCTTCTATTATTTCTTCTATGACAGCTATGAGAATCTTATACACGTTCTTTCGCCGAATTCACAGGAGAGAGCCGATGTTGCGGCTATAAAGAGCGTCGTTTATTCACTCGCTCCGACCATAGTAAACCTTATTACACCGATTATAGCTCAGAATGTTTTCCACACGAATTCGACCGACATCCGTGTTTACAGACTTCTTTATCCGCTAATCGGTATCGGCGGCATACTTCTTTGCATACTCGTTTATAAGAACACTCAGGAAAAGATAGTTCAGGCGAGAACGCACGTTATTCAAATCAAGTTCTCCGACGCTCTCAGAGAGGTTGCCGGCAACAAGTACTTCTGGATAATCTCCTTTGCCGGCTGGATAGGCTTCCTTGAGGCATCGTACGCAAACGTTCTCTATTGGCTTTATAACTACGGCGGCGTTTGCTCCGGTAACGTATACGGACTTGTTGTTACCATTTACGGCAACGCTTCGCTTTGGGGTATGATCTTAGCTCCCATGTGCATCAGAAAATGGGGCAAAAAATTCGTGCTTGTTGTCACGAATATTATGAACATCATATTCATTCTTATGATGCTTCCGTTTACCTCTCAGATGAACGGCTCCACCATTTGGGCTATTATGGGCTGCCTTTATCTCAATGCGTTTATGGGTTCGTTTGCGCTTATTTTAAACCCCGCAATTCAGGCAGACATTCGTGATTATCAGCAGTATAAGAGCGGTGAGAGAATTGACGGTATGTTCTCGGCAGTTGCTACAATCGGTACCGTTATCGCACTTCTTACGAGTGCCGTTCTTCCCGTAGTATACAAGAGAGGCGGTATCACAACCGATAACGCTCTCGCCGTCACATCAAATCCCGACATTCTCGGCAGAATGCTCGGCGACGGCAAAACCGTAGGAGAAATACTCTCCGAACAGATGGCAAACGGCCAGAACAATTACAGCAACGCATATTCCGCACTTTACGACCCGAATATTCTCGAAAACCTCCTTAAGGTGCTCATACTCTTCTCGGCTCTCGGTGCTCTTCTCAACGTCGTACCTTATTTCTGGTATGACTTTAACGAGAGAAAACAGAAGTCCGTGGTTAAGGTGCTCAAGGTACGCGCTATGTTTGAGGACTACAACAACGGCGCTATTGAGGATAAAGAGCTTGTAGAGGCTGTCGATATAATCAGAGAGTCAAGAGCTCTCGCCGCCGAAAAGCCCGTTGATGTCAGAAAAAAGTGGTACAAGGGCATCAGTGACAAGGCCGAAAAGAAGGCTCAGAAAAAGGCTTACAAGGCAGCTGTTCAGAAGAATGAGGACATTGAGATTGCCAAATTCGTATGCGAGGAGCTTGATAAGTTCTCGTCTAATCTTGTTAAGTATCAGCTCAAGACATATAAAAAGGTTTACGACGGTGGACTTGAAGGCCTTCGCAAAATCACTCTTGACGATATAAACAAGGAGCTTGCCGAGGCTAAGGCTCTTCCCAAGACCGACAGCGAAGAAAAACAGATACGCAAGTTTGCGATTTCGGTTGCCAAGAAGAAAAAGTCAGCTTATAAGGCCATACAGAAGTATTACGGCGACCCGTCCGTTAAGTTCGAACGCCTTGACTTCTCCGTGCTTGAGAAGTACTTTGACCAAGAGGACGCTTGCGACGACAGACTCAAGACGCTTTATACCGAGCTTAGCGACGCCAAAAAGGCAGGCAACAGCGAAAAGGTTCAGATGCTTCGTGCAGATATCAAAAAGACTGCAAGCGAGCGCAAACAGGCGCGCGATATGTCTAAGAAGGAAATGGATAGGCACGCATACTTTAACCGTGCCGCAAAGCCGTATCTTGACGCCGAACGCCTTATAAATCAGGAGAAGTACTATCAGCATTTCGGTGAGATAGAGGCTCTCTATGACGAGGCAAAAGAGCGTGAGGCAGAGGCTAAAAAGGCAAGAGACGCCGAGGTTGAAAGACTTAAGGCTGAGGACGCCGCATACAAGGCACAGAAAAAAGCCGAAAAGCTCGCCAAAAAAGGCAAGAAATAATAATCGGCAAACAAAATAAAACCGAATAAGCATAAAGCTGCCCTCCTTATCGCACGAAGCGACGTGGAGGGCAGCTTGTTTTATTGGTTTTAAGGTTTTACAAAGCCGAGATATATGCATTTCCGGTTTGACTTTAAGCAGGGTAAAGAAGAGACAAGGGTTACGCGCTCGTTTTTATTTAAATGACAATCGGCTGTGCACCGATGGAGAGTAAAGCAAATCGCAAAAAAAGCTCCCGAACGAAAGCGGGAGCTTAAAATATAAATGTGCGGTATACGGTGCGTCAAGCTTTTTTCCATGCGCCCCTTGAAATAAGAGCCAAAATCGGGAATATCTCAAGTCTGCCGGCGAGCATATCAAATATCAGCACAAGCTTTGAAAACGCGCCGTAAGAGCTGAAGTTTCCGGTGGGTCCGACTATCTCAAGACCTGGGCCTATGTTGTTGAAGCAAGAGAGCACAGCGGATAAATTTGTTACAAGCGGCTTATTGTCAACCGATATAAGCAGTATACTCAGAACAACCAAAATAAAATATGCGGCGAGATAAACGCTTGTGCCGTTGATTATTTTTTCGTCAACGGGTGTGCCGTCTACGTGTACAACCTGAACTCTTCTCGGGTGAAGTATCTTGTGAATGTTTCTGCGTAAATTTTTGAAAAGCAACAGAATTCTTGCACACTTGAGACCGCCGCCGGTAGAGCCGGCGCACGCGCCTATGACCATAAGCGTAAGCAAAATGGTTTTTGAGAAGCTCGGCCATGTGTCAAAATCCGTAGTCGCAAAGCCCGTAGTCGTCATGATACTTGCTACCTGGAAGCAGGCGTGGCGAATCGTTTCGTGAATTGTCGGGTATATTTTACGGATGTCAATGGCTATCAGCGCAGCACTCATAATTGAAATTCCGAAGTAACAGCGAACCTCCTCATTTTTAAAGAGTGCCTTGAATTGGCGCATAATGAGCAAGTAATAGCAGTTGAAGTTTACGCCGAAGAGCATCATAAACACGGTGCAAACCCACTGTATATAAATGCTGTAACCCGCTATGCTGTCATTTTTGATTCCGAAGCCGCCGGTTCCTGCGGTGCCGAATGCCGTGCACAGCGCGTCAAAAAGAGGCATTTTTCCGGCGAGCAAAAACAATATATTCAAAAGAGTAAGTACTATATACAGTACATAAAGTATCATGGCGGTATCGCGCATTTTTGGTACGAGCTTACCGACATCGGGGCCCGGGCTTTCCGCCTTTAAAAGGTGCAGCCGCGAGCCGCCCGACTTTGAATTTGACGGGACAATGGCAAGCAAAAATACAAGCACACCCATTCCGCCGAGCCAATGGCTGAAGCTTCGCCAATATAAAATTCCGCGTGATAAGTCCTCAACAACGGACACTATTGACGCACCGGTCGTTGTAAAACCCGAAACCATCTCAAAAAACGCGTCGATGTAAAACGGTATTTCGCCCGATATAAAAAAGGGCAATGCACCGAAAAGACTTAAAAAAATCCAACCGAGGCCAACGCAAACTATGCCCTCCTGAGCGTAAAAGCCGCGCTTTGCTTTGCGGCAGATAAGCCACAAAAATGCGGATACCGCTATCAGTATGCCTATTGTATATAAAAAGGCCTTTGCCGCATAACCGACTCCGTCATATACGCTTATAAACAGCGGCGGAAGCATAAAAAACGCTTCGAGTGCCAATATTTCCGCAAAAATACGGCCCATCATTTTATAGTTCATAAAGCACTTTTACCCCATTAAATAAATATGTCGTTAAGCTGTCGCACCACATCTCCGCTGCTTGTGACAATAATGATGCCGTCACCTTTTTTAAACGAAGAATTACCGTTGGGTATTTCAATTTTGCCGCCGTGCGTTATACAGACAACAAGGACGTTTTTGCGAATTTTTATATCCTTAAGAGCCTCTCCGCAATGCTTTGTCTGCTCGTCAACTCGGAATTCTATAGCCTGCGCCTGACCGTCTGCGATAAAGTGAACGGCGATTGCCGCACCGCTTTGATTTTGTATGGCTCTGACATAGCGTACTATTGAGTTGCAGCACAGCTCCTTGGGACAGATGATGCTGCCGAGCGGAATGTTTGAAGGAATACTGCCGCTGTCTATTCGGCTGAGCTTTGTTATTGTCTGCGGAACACCCACATTGTTGGCATAGAGCGAAATTATCATATTCATTTCGTCAAGCCCGGTGGCGGTAACAACCGCCTCGCAGTCGGCCAGCCCCTCACTGTTGAGAAGATTTTGATCGCTCGCGTCGCCGTGGATTATATTCGTTGTCGGCAGAAGCGAGGCAAGCTCAACACAGCGTTTTTCGTCTTTCTCTATAAGAGTTACCGAAACGCTGCTTTTTTCAAGACGCTTTGCAAGGTAATAGCTGATTTTTCCGCCGCCACAGATAAGTATGTTTTTGGCTTTTTTCGGCGTCATACCGAGGCTCTTCAAAAGCATTGAGAGATTGTCTACGGACGCCGTGACAAATATTCTGTCGCCGTCCTGTAAGACAAAATCGCCGTTGGGTGCGAGTGCTTCACCGTTTCTGATTACCGCACAAACAAGTACGTTACACTTTGTCTGCGCGGGCAGGGAGCTCAGAGGAATGTTGCAGAGTTTGCTGTCGCTTTTGACGCGCAACTCAACTATATCGACACGCCCCTTAGCAAAGGTGTCATGCTTTAAAAATCCCGGGTATCTGAGAAGCTTTTCTATGGCACTTGACGCCTGCTTTTCGGGGTTTACGGTCATAGACAGCGCATACATATCGCGCATATCATAGATTTGACTGCTGTATTCGGGATTGCGGATTCGCGCTATTGTGTGCAGGTTCTTGTTAAGTCCGTGAGCGGTAATGCAGCACAAAAGATTTACCTCGTCCGCGCTTGTGGCGGCTATTATGAGGTCGGTGTCTGTAATTCCCGCCTTCAGCAGCGTGTCTTTGGTGGCACAGTTGCCGTGTACGGTCATTATGTCGAATTGCTCCATGCTTGAGCTCAAAACATCCTTGTTTGAGTCGATAAGAGTAATGTCATATCCCTCTGCGGTCAGCTGACGTGTAAGCGTGGCACCGACCTTACCGTCACCTGCAACAATAATCTTCAATTACAATTCCCCCAAAAAATCAAATATAACCACATATAATATAGCATAAAAAAAGTAAAAGTCAATGAATAAAAAGGCACAGTAAGAGCGGCATAAATGCCGACGGCAGCAGGTTTGCAACCTTTATTTTTGTGACCTTCATTGTGTTGAGCGCTATGGCTATTATAAGCACGGAGCCGACGCACGACATCTCGTTTATCATACTGTCGGAGAGAAATGACGAGAGAAAGCCGGCGCCGAGCGTCAAAATCGCTTCGTAGACAAAAACTATAATTCCGGAGAAGAAACAGCCTATTCCGAATGTGGCAGTCATTATCATCACAAAAAAGCAGTCGAGCAGAGCTTTTGCATAGTATGTTGAAAAACTGCCCTGCATACCGGCTTCAATCGCGCCGACTATTGCCATAGCTCCGACGCAGGTGAAAAGCGTAGCATTTACAAAGCCCTCGCCGAACGACGAGTTTTCGGTGTTGCGGCTTAGCTTCTTTTGCAAAAAGTCGCCGAATTTGTTTAAATGCCTGTCAATGTCAATGAGCTCGCCTATTATTGTTCCTATCGCGAGCGACAGGGCGGCAATCAATGTATTTTCTCCTTTAAGCGAACCCTTGATTCCTATGTAGAGTACGCACAGCGACAGCGCATAGTTAAGACTTTTTTGCACGCGTTCCGGGAATACCCTTTTTAAACAACAGACCTAAAAGAGAGCCTAAAAAAACAGCTCCGCAGTTTACTGCCGCGCCTATGAGTTTCATTTTTTCGCCTTATTTGTTGTCGTGCCGCGCCGAAACCGACGAAATGCCGTAGTGACGGGCACTCTGTACTTTAACTTTAATTACGACGGCCATAATAACGCAAAAACCGCCGTGTATTAATAATAAGGTTGAGCGTTCATAAGGAAGCATCGGTTTTCGCATAAAAAATGTACGGCTGTGAAGCTGAGAAGCAAAACTGCCTTATAAACGCTCAGCCGAGGCGTGTGGATTTTTAATTTTTTCACGCTGTGTTTCGTAATTTGAAAATCGCATGAAAATTACGGCGACAACGCCGCAACTGTTCCGTCCGCCGCCGCAGTCGTAAGCTGACGAAATGCCTTTGTGCGGCAGTCGCCTGCGGCGTAAATTCCGTCCGTGCTTGTTTTACAGCTCTCGTCCGCCTTGATGTATCCGTTTTCGTCAAGCTCTGTGACCTCGGCAAATATTTCGTTTTGCGGCTCCTTGCCTATTGCGACAAAGAGCCCGTCAAGCGGAAGAACCGTTTCTTCACCGCTTAGATTGTTTTTAACTAAAACGCTTTCGAGCTTCGTCTTGCCGTTTATCTTTTTTATTTCGCTGTTTAACAAAAACTCGATGTTATGAAAGGACTTTAACTCTTCACAGAGCCTTTGTTCGCCGCGAAATTCATTCCGTCTGTGAATCACATATACCTTTTTGCAAAGCTCTGCCAGCAGCCTTGCGCTTTGCAGAGCCGAGCTGCCGCCGCCGACCGCGGCAACCGTTTTACTTTTGAAAAATGCACCGTCGCAAACCGCGCAGTATGAAATGCCTCTGCCCAAAAGCTCACGTTCGTTTTCAAGATAAAGCGGACGCGGTCTTGTACCGACCGCAATTATAATTTTATCGCATTGAGTTTTTTCGCCGTCAGCAGAAATAACATATTTGTCCTCACCCTCAAGCTTAATTGCGGCTGCTCTTTTTTTAATAAGCTCTGCACCGAGCTTTAACGCCTGCTTTAACAGCCTGTCAGAAAATTCGTCACCGCTGATTTCGCAAAAGCCCGGGTAGTTTTCTATTCTCGGCGAATCGACTATCTGACCGCCGAATATTCCGCTTTCAAAAACCGCGACACTCTTATTTTGGCGAGCGGTGTAAATTGCCGCGGTAAGACCTGCCGTTCCGCCGCCGATTATAATTGTATTGTATTTTTTCGGCATAAAAATCCCCCCGTTTTCGTCTGCCATAATGAGTTTGCCGCGAAATTGCGGTTTTATCCGAAACCGTGGGGGGAAAGTATTATTTAATTGTACCGTATATAAGCTTTTTCTTTTCGGGCGGATTGTCGGCTATTTTAATTGCATTTAAATACAGCTTTTCGGCACTGTCGGTCCTTGCTTCGCAGGAGGTGTAAAGCGTTGCCAGAGCGTCGCCCTTATTAACTCTTTCGCCGGTCTTTTTGCGGAGTACAATTCCCGCAGCCATATCGATTTTGTCGTCCTTTTTCTCCCTGCCTGCGCCGAGTATCACGGCGGCTTCGCCTATCTTTCCGGTGTCCGCCGAAAAGATGTATCCGTCGCACGGCGATAATATGTCGCGAACGCATTTGTCTTTTTTGAAGAGGCTTGTATCATTTATATAATTGACGTCTCCGCCCTGAGCCTCAACAAGCTCACGGAATTTATCAAAAGCTCTGCCGCTGTCGAGCGCATTTGTCGCTTCTATAATACACTCGTCTATGTCCCTTCGGAATGAGAGTGACAGCATATTTGCGGCGAGATAAACAGATAATTCGCGAAGGCTCTTGTCACCGTTACCGCGTAAAATGTCGACTGCCTCGATAACCTCAAGCGCATTTCCGACATTTCTGCCGAGCGGCTCGTCCATATTTGTTATAACGGCTATGATGTTTCTGCCGCAGCTTTTGCCTATGCCGACCATTGTTTTTGCGAGAGCCGCGGCGTCATTTTCGTTTTTCATAAATGCGCCGCTTCCGCATTTCACATCGAGAACTATATTTTTGTCGCCTGCCGCAAGCTTTTTGCTCATAATGCTCGCAGAGATAAGAGCCCTGTCATCCACGGTGGCTGTTACATCTCGAAGTGCGTAAAGCTTTTTGTCGGCAGGTGCGAGATTTCCGGTCTGACCTATCAGAGAAATTCCGATTTTGTTTACCTGTTTAAAAAAGCTGTCGCTTGCCATTGCTGTGTTGTAGCCGGGAATAGACTCCAGCTTATCAACCGTACCGCCCGTGTGGCCGAGGCCTCTGCCGCTCATTTTGGCAACCTTCAGACCGCAGCTTGCGGCAATGGGAGCGACTATAAGTGAGGTTTTATCACCGACGCCGCCGGTTGAGTGCTTATCGCAGGACACGCCGTCTATTTTGCTCATATCGTTCATATCGCCCGACTGCGCCATACATAAGGTGAGATTTGATATTTCGCTGTCACTCATACCTTTAAGGCATATGGCCATAAGCAGCGCCGAAGCTTGATAGTCCGGTACCGAGCCGTCCGTAAATCCGTCGACAAAGAACTTGATTTCGTCAAATGACAGCTCTTTCCCGTGCTTCTTGTTATCGATGATGTCATACATTCTCATTTCGCCACGACCTTTCTTTTAATTTAATTGCTTTGTTGCCTTGCGGCAATGCAGAAAAGCAAAAGCAGGGGAAAATAAAAACTGCCGAAAAGGATTAGGCCCTGCTCCGACAGCTTTATGTGTGAAATATTAGAATCCGCGTGAGCTTCCTCCGCCGGAGAAGCCGCCGCCTCCGCCCGAAAATCCTCCAGAGGACGAGCCTCCCGAGAACCCTCCGGATGAATGTCCGCCGAAGCCGCCTCCGTAAAAGCCGCCTCCGTAAAAGCCGCCGTCGCCGTGATGATCGCCGCCGCCGTGATAAATTGCTTTGCGTATTATGCGGCCGGGTAAAATCAAGGTAATCAGTACCAGAACCGTTATTATAATAATAACGGCGAGGTCGATTTTTTCGTTCCCGGAATCTGATGAGGAGTAATCGCCGATGTCCGTGTCGTCAATGCTCGTATAGCCCTCTACTCCGTATTCGGAATAAACCTCCTCGACGAGCTTTTTGTAGCACTCGCGAAGACCCGTGGAATAGTCGCTGTTTTTGAGGTACGGAACTGCATAGGAATCGAGAATTCGTCCCGATTTACCGTCGGTGAGAGAGCCCTCAAGACCCTTTCCGACTTCAATTCGCACCTGTCTGTCGCCCGTGGATAACAGCAGCAATACACCGGAATCATCGTCCTTATCGCCTATGCCCCATTCTCGCGCAAGTCCTATCGAATAGCTTTCAATATCTCTGCCGCCGAGGCTTTGAACCGTGACAACTACTACCTGCGCCTTTGTCTTTTTGTACAGCTCCTCTCCGAGAGCTTGTATGGTGCTTTTGTCCTCATCGGTGAGACACGAGGCAAAATCATTGACGAAAAAGTCACTTGTGGGAGACGGGTAATCGTCTCTAGATTGTGTGGTCATTTTGTTGTCATCGGTAAAGCTTGGGGCGAAAAAACTGCTTGCCGGCAACGGATGCTCGCTTATTGCGGCTGCCGGCAGAGCCGTCAGCAAAACAATCAAAAGTGAAACAAGCAGTGCGCCTGCACCTATCGTCTTTTTCATGGCTTATTTACCGAAATCCACAGCGGGAACAGTTGCAGCTTCGGCTGTTGCGGTGAAATAATCCGCCTTTTCAAAATGGAAGAGTCCCGCAATTATCGATGCGGGGAACGATTTAATTTTTGTATTGTATTCCTTTGCGGCGTTGTTATAGTCCTGACGCGCAACGGAAATACGGTTTTCGGTGCCTGCAAGCTCATCCTGAAGATTTATAAAATTCTCATTTGCCTTGAGATCGGGATAGCTTTCGGCTATCGCCAAAAGTCGTGATACGGCACTGTCAAGCTGACTCTGAGCATTGTTCAGCTCGTCAACCGTCTTGGCACCCGAAAGTGCCGTGCGAGCGTCTGCAACTGCCGTAAAAACGTCCTCCTCATGAGAAGCGTAGCCCTTTACGGTGTTTACAAGGTTCGGTATAAGGTCCGCGCGGCGCTGGAGCTGTGTTTCAACCACGGACTGCGCGCTTGTCACGTTTTCACGCAGCTTTACGAGATTGTTGTAGCTGCCGGCAATGCTGCCGATAAGTGCAATGACTATAACGGCAACAATGATTCCTACTGTAAGACTCTTTTTGTTTTTCATGGTGTTACCTCCTTTTTCGGGGGAGAAATATCAGTCGTCAAAACCGTTCGGATTGTTTTTTTGCCAACGCCATGAATCCTCGCACATTTCCTCGAGGTCGCGTTTTGCCTCCCAACCGAGCTCTTTTTTAGCCTTTGACGGGTCGGAGTAGCAGGTAGCTATATCACCGTCACGGCGAGGAGCGATTTTATAATTGATTTTAACGCCTGTGGCTTTTTCAAATGCTTTAACTATATCTAAAACGCTGTAACCCTTGCCTGTGCCGAGATTATAAATCCTTACGCCGCCGTTTGAGGATTTCAGCTGATCTACGGCTTTTACGTGACCGAGAGCCAGGTCAACCACGTGGATGTAATCGCGAACACCCGTTCCGTCGCGGGTGGGGTAGTCGTTGCCGTAAATCGAGAGGCAGTCAAGCTTGCCTATTGCAACCTGGGTTATATACGGCATAAGATTGTTCGGGATTCCGTTGGGGTTTTCACCTATGAGGCCGCTCTTGTGAGCACCTATCGGGTTAAAGTAGCGAAGCAGTGTAACATCCCAACTGTTGTCTGCTTTATAGAGATCCTCGAGGATTATTTCTATCATATACTTTGTGGTACCGTAGGGATTGGTTGTACCGCCGGTTTTCATATCCTCCGTGAGCGGCGAAACATTGTTCATACCGTAAACGGTAGCTGAGGAGGAAAATACAATCTTTTTGCAGCCGTTGTCTCTCATAACCTCGCAGAGCGCAAGAGTTCCGCCGATGTTGTTATCGTAGTACTCAAGCGGCTTGTGGCAGGATTCACCTACCGCCTTGAGGCCTGCAAAATGTATGACGGCGTCTATTTTATTTTCCTTAAATACGGAGTCAAGCTTCTTTTTGTCGCGAACGTCGCACTCATAAAACTTAACCTTTTTTCCGACTATTTCCTCAACGCGCTCGAGTGCCTTGGGGCTTGCGTTGTAGTAGTTATCAACCACTATCGGTTCATATCCTGCGTTAATAAGCTCTATGCAGGTATGGGTGCCTATAAATCCGGCACCGCCGGTTACTAATATTGCCATTTAAAATGTCCCCCTTGATAATATATACAAAATATGACGGCTTAAAAAGTGTTATGAAAGATTTGTTCCGGGATAGTATTTTGCGAGTATCTGCGCGTAGGTCGAGCCGTCGGCAGCCATTTTGTTTGCACCGGCAAGGCTCATACCGACACCGAAACCGCTGCCGTATGAGGTTATCTTAAAGGTGTCGCCGGAAGAGGTGTAGGATACGGCAAAGCAGTATGACGGAATCTTGTTTTCGAGAAGCTCACAGGCGAATTTATATCCGCTTATTTCCTTACCGCCTACGTTTACGGTTTCGACGTATCCTACTCCCGTGCTTATGGCGCCGTCGTGCTTTGTAACCTTTACCCAGTCCTTGGCGGATCCGGAGAGATTTATCGAGCTGTCAAATTTATTTGCAAGCTCCTTTAATTCACCGGATGTCAGAGTAATCTCCGTTTTGTAGCCGTCTGCGTTTTTATCGGATGCGCTGTCTACCGTTTTAAGGTAGGGGAAGGAATTCCCGAAAACAACGTCTGCCGAGGTGGTTTTGCCTGCCGACAGCTTAAATGTGGGAGTGAATGCCGGTTGACCGTTATATACGACATATTCGCCGAATACCTCCGAAACGGCATTCAGTATGTTGTCGCTCACCGTTTCTGCGGCATTAAGACCGCTCACGTTAAAGTTTGTGTTGCGGTATTTCAAATATGTATAAACGGCAACTGCATCTGCCTTAATGGCTTCGGAATTGTAGCTGTCGTCCACATCCGCGGCCACAATTTTTGCGAGTGCCTTTTTTGCCTCCGTTTTTACGCCGTTGAGCACAATGTATTCGGGGAGAGCGTTTGCGTTTGCCGCATTGTCACCCTGAGAAGCGGCGCTTGCGGCGTCCTCGGCCGCTCTCGCGAGGTCGTCCTTGTCAATTCCGTTAACCGCTTCATTGCGCATAAAAACAGAGAGCGGAACCGTGTCTTTTGATATTTCCGGGGGAACGGTCGTTTCCTCGGAAGTCGTTTCGGGCGCGGTGTTTGCGAGCGCCTCGGCGGCTTTTTTGTCTCTTTGATATTTCACAAGGAAAAATGTGCCTGCCGCAACGGCAAGAGCGAGAATTATTACAAGTATTGAAACAAGGACTTTTTTCCCTTTACCGGGAGTTTTTTCGGCTTCGGGCTCTGCTGCGGCTTCGCCGGAAATCTCTATGCCGACGGAGCTTTCCCCGGAGGCCTTTTCGCCGATAAGCTCTATAAGCTCCTCTGCGGCGTCTCTTATGAAGCTTTCATCCTTTTCATCGGGCTCGCGGTAGAGCTTTCTGACTATTGCGGAGCTCTCGCCTGCGACGGCAATGCATATGTAAGAACAGCCGTCCGTATTGCAAATATCCGAAATGCACGCGCCGAAATCCGCAGAGGCAAGCTCCTTTGCCGATTTTGCCATCTGTGCGGTGTAATCGGTGACATTGAAGTCGCCCTTGTCCTCGACATGCGGTGTAAATGTGAAGAACTCGAAAAAGTCGGGTGAAACAGAGCCGAAGGATTTTACATATTCGGAATTTTGATTGCCGTTCACCGCAACACGGCTGCCGCTCTCGCGAAGAATATTTACGGTTTTGGAAGTGATTTCCCCTACACTCTCGGGAAGCGCGGGAGGCGTCTGCGCGGCTTTTTCGGGAGCCGGTGTCTCTTGCCTTTTTGGCGGAACAGACGGCTTTACCGTTGCGTTTTTCGGGGCGTAAGCCTCCTCGCGGACAGCTATGGTCTCGCCGCTCGTGAGATACGGAATAACACCGTTGCGAAGCACCGTGTCAAGGCGTGCATCGTCAAGAGGCAGATACATTATCTGTTGATGTCCCTTAGAAATGACAAAGCCGGAATTTACTCCGTCGCGGGTTAAAAACGGGACGGCACCCTTCGGCATCTGCGATTGAAGCAGCTTTTGCGACTCGGGAATTTCCGCGGCGCGTCCGAGTGCTTTTTTGACCGTCGGATTTTCCTCAATGTCAAGAGAGAGTGCCTTTGTAAGCAGCGTCTTTGTTCTGACATATATCTTCGGGTCAACGGCAATAACTATAAGCTCGGAGTCCGCGAGTGCTTTGCCGAGCGACGGGAACATCTCCTTGAGAGAAGAAAATCTCTTGAAGGACACGTCATCGTCGGTAAAGGCGTTAAGACTGCCGGAAATTTTGATTTGAAGCTTAGTAGCCGGAATGTCGTCACTCGAAATAAGTGAAAACAATTTCAAATTCATATCCTTGTCCATCCTTGTTTATAAATGTGTATTAAAAACCGATTATTCGGCGGGCTGCCATTTTTCCGCCGAAGCAAAGGGGTTCTTTTGACCTTTTTTATCATACCATACCTGCGGATAGCGCGGATTTTCGTTGGCCGTGACGAGCGAAGTGTCTACATTTTCGCTTTCGCCGTCGCGCAGAAGTCTGCCGACAACCACAAGTCTTGCGTTTGAAAATTCGTAGCTGCAGGTGGATAGTGTAATAAGCTTATCCGTATAGTCTACGCTGACGCCTGTCGAATAAAGCTTTCTCTCGTCTATTGCCGCTATAAATGCGTCAAAGTTTTCCTTTGTCGGGAATTTGGGCGTGTTGTAGTAAAAGAGGTAGCCGTTATCCTGCTCGGGCGCGCTGCCTGCTATAAAGGCGGCGTAGATTTTAAATTTATAGGTCTTAAACAGAGTGTCGTATTCTATAATCGGCGACTCCTTAAAGCCGTCGGGCTTCTTGTATTTGTCAAGCTCGGCAAATACAAGGCCGTCGCTCATGTGATGACCGTAAATTACAGTGTTCTGGCTGAGATATTTCGGGTCACAGCGGAAATCGAGGAACGGGCAGCCGTAACGGCTGTAATTGCCGTAGAAATCCTGCTTGAGGTACTCGTCGTTATCCTCGGCCTGCACAACCTGGACGTCGATTGCCGTATTCGGAACGCGAATCCAACCGACAAGGTCGTTGTTTATGGCATAGAGATAAGCGTATTTCGGCATCATACCCTGAGGCAGAGTGACGTTTGGATATTTGGCGAAAAATTCCGCCCACGCCTCTTCGTCGGTAAGGTTTGAATCGGCGTCGATAACCTGACCTTTAATGTTAGCGTTTTGCTTGTTGGCGCTGTTTTTCTGACCCATCAGCACGCCGAACCAAACAGCGCAGCCGATAAGCGTGAAAACAGAGACGTCCATTATTACCTTTCTGATTATCTCGGAAACCTTGTCATGCTTATTCGGGAAGAACGCCGCAAGACCGCTCTTGAACATCTCACCGAAGGTCTTGACGGGTTTCTCATCTTCTTTCGGTTTTTCTTCCTTCTGCTCTTCCTCGGGCTTTTCTTCCGGCTTTTTATCCTTGGAGGGGCGAACTATTGCGATGTTTTCTGCGGGAGCTTTTTCCTCCTCGCGAGGCTTCTGATATTGATTTGTAATATCGATGAAGTGGTTATCATCGCCGGAATATTTGTTTCTTCTCGACGTCTGCTCGGTTTCATTTTGAGAGTTGTCGTTTATGGCAGACAAAATATCATTGTAGATTCTGTCGGTGTTTTTGTCGATAACCTCGTTTTTCTTTTCGCTTTCGTCCGTTGACTTCGCATTTAAGTTTTGCGGCTCCGCTTTTTCGGTGCGAGACTGCTCTGTTTCGGCCGGCTGCGCGTTATTTGGCTCAGGCTGTGACTTATCCTTCGACTCGTCACCGAGGGCAGAGAGTAAATCGTTTATCTCGCTGTCTGGCTTTTCGTCCTTTGCGGTTTCGTGGTTTACCTTATTTTTAAGCTCTTCAAATGATAAAAGCTCGTTGTCGTTGTTTTTCTTGTCCTTGCTTTTGCTCATTTAAGCTCTCACTCCTTTCGGATACCATCTTTCGGCGTTTTTATATGGATTTGCTTTTTTATATTTGTCATACCATATCTGAGGATAGCGCGGATTTTCGTTTACCGTCGCAAGCGAGGTATCAACCTCTTCGCTTTCACCGTCTCGTATGAGCCTTGCAACCAGAACACAACGGGCGTTTGTCTCGCCGCGGCGTGTTGAAATATCCATATCGCGCGTGCAGGTCGAGAGGGTGAGTATTTTGTCGTCGGTATTTACGTCTATTCCCGTCGAATAGAGCGAGCGTGACGCAATCTCGTCAAAGTACTCCGCGTAGTTTTCGCCGCTCATAAACGGGTATATGTAATTGAAAACATAGCCGTTGTCGTCCTTTTCATCCGCGTTTGTCAAAAAGACGGCTATGACTTTCCATTTGTAATCGTGATAGATAGTGTTAAATTCAATTACGGGATTTTCTTTCCAAAATTCGATGTCCTTGTATTTTTCAACATCCGAGAACATGGTGGAATCGAGGTAATTGTGACCGTAAATAATGGTGTTTGTGTCAAATTCGCCGTCGGTTATCGTGTTGCGGTAATCGACAAACGGAGTTCCGCGGCGTTCGTAGTTGCCGTAGAAGCTGCGCCTTAAATAGTAATTGTTGTCGGAGCCGTGCACAACGGGATGATTTACAGTTGTACCGGGAATTTTTATCCAGCCGACAAGATCGGAATTTACGGAATACGCCTTTTTGTATTTCTCCTGAATGCCGTCCGGAAAAACCGTGTCTCCGTAATCGTACTCGGGCACGTCAAACTGAGGATTTGCAAGGCTTGCTATTTCCGCCGCCTCTTTTTTGCTCTTTATTATATCAACGCCGTATTTCACACAGAAGGTTCCGGAGACTATCAAAACAATTATTGATATAAAGAGTATAAATTTGCTGCCCTTGCCCATCGGCTTCTTTTTTTGTTTCTTTTTGCCGCCTTTTTTCTGCGGAACGGTGTTTTCGGTGATGACATTATCGTCGTTCATCGTATTGCCTCCATAATCATTTCGAGAGCGGTATCCGCGCTGATGCTGCGGTTTTGCTCCCTGACGTCGCCGGTAAAATTGTTTAGAAGCTTTTTAACTATTGTGCTTTTACCGTCGGAAACGGCTATATAAACAAGGCCCACGGGCTTATTTGTATCGTCCGAAGACGGTCCCGCTATACCCGTAACGGCAACTGCTATATCGGCCTTTGTAAGAGACAAAACGCCCTTTACCATTTCACGCGCGGTTTCGCGGCTTACGGCACCGTATTTTTTCAGGGTTTCCGGGGAAACGCCGAGCACATTTTCTTTGAAACGGTTTGAATAACAGACAACGCCGCCCTCGAATACCTCGGAGGAGCCGGATACGTCGGTAATGCGTTTTGAAATGAGTCCGCCGGTACAGCTCTCTGCCGTGGCAAGCTTAAGTTTTTTACTTTTGAGAAGTTCTACCGTCTGCTTTTCAATACTCATAATTTTTTCCTTTAAAATGTGATAAGCTCCTGCTTTACGCCCTCAACCGCACGGCTTATAAGCGCGTCGCTGTCAAGCGATAATTCGGCTTTTTCGATTTCTTCGGGCTTCGGGTGAAGACGCGGATGCTTCGGTGTAAATACCGTGCAGCAATCCTCAAACGGTCTTATCGAAATATCAAATGTGTCTATTTTTCTTGAAATAACGACTATTTCGTTTTTATCCATACCTACAAGCGGGCGAAGCACCGGTAAGCGCGAAACGCTGTCGGTAGACATCATCGCCGTAAGAGTTTGGCTTGCCACCTGACCTACGCTCTCTCCCGTGACAATAGCCTCGCAGCCCTCTTTTTCGGCAAGGATATTTGATATGCGCATCATATAACGTCTCATAATGAGGGTGAAAAGCTCCTCGGGACATTTATCGCGTATGTTTTCCTGTATCTCGGTGAACGGCACGGTTATAAGCTTGATTGTGCCGCTGTACTTTGCTACTTTAGCGAGAAGGTCGTGAACCTTCATTTCGGACATGGGCGATGTGAACGGGGGAGAGGCGAAATGTACGGCGTTTAAAACAACTCCGCGTTTTGCCATCATCCAGCCTGCAACGGGGCTGTCGATTCCTCCCGAGATAAGAAGTGCCGCTTTGCCGCCCGTGCCGACGGGCATACCGCCTGCGCCCTTTTTTTGGTCGCCGTGAATGTAAGCCGCGTTTTCGCGGATTTCTATTACTATGGTTAAATCGGGATTTTTAACATCGACTCTGATGTGCGGAAAAGTGTTTAAAACCGCCTCGCCGACATCACAGCATATTTCCGGTGATTTTAAGGGGAAGGTCTTGTCTGCGCGTTTTGCCTCCACCTTAAAGGTTGAAGCGTTTTTAAGAGCCTCGCTTAAATACACGGGAGTCGTTTTGAGGATTACATCCATATCCTTTTCGACTGCGGCGGCGCGCTCATAGCCTGCAATGCCGAATATGCGTGAAATTTGATCCTCTGCCTCTTCCATATCAAAGCTTTCGTCAAAAGGCTCTACGGTTATTGTTGACTGTGAGCGGATTACCTTGAATTTTCCGAGCGACTGAAGACGCCTTTTGATATTTTTTGCGAGCGTTGATTCAAATGACGAGCGATTAAGGCCCTTAAGCGCAAGCTCTCCGTTTTTTATAAGTATTATTTCTTTCATATTGATGTTTCTTTATCCTTTGTGTTTTCTGAGTTTTTCGACAGCGATTTTTATGACATCGACACAGCGGTCAATTTCATCAATCGAGGTGTCGTTTGAAAGGCTTATCCGTATGGCGGAATCTATTCTGTCGGGCGGAAGCCCCATGCTTTGCAGCACATTGCTCCTGTGCCCCTTGGAGCAAGCTGAGCCTGCCGAAATGTATACGCCGTTCATCGAAAAGAAGTTTACCGATACCTGAGACGGTATTTCGTCTATGGAAATATTGATAATGTACGGCAGGGCGTTTTCGGGGGAATTTATATGTACTCCGGGAATTTCTTTTATCCGCTCTCTCAGACGGAGATTGAGCTTCGCCGTATACTTAAGATTTTTTTCGACGCTTCCGCCGTTTTCAACAGCGGCGGCAAAGCCTGCTATCGCCGGCATACCCTGAGTTCCCGAGCACATATTGTTCTCTTGACCGCCGCCGAGAATATACGGATTTATGCGCACGTTTTTATTTATATAAAGCGCTCCCACGCCCTTGGGACCGTGAACCTTGTGTGCACTGACGCTCATAAGGTCTATTCCGCAGCTTTTGGGACAGAGCGGAATTTTCATATAGCCCTGCACATCGTCAACGTGCAGAAGAGCGGGAGAATTTTTGCTCTTTATGATTTTTTTGAGATTTTCTGCTGGCATCACAGAGCCGACTTCGTTGTTGACGGCCATTACAGATACCAAAATCGTATTTTCGTCTATGGCGTTTTCAAAGTCCTTTAAGCTTATATTGCCGTCGCTTTGCGGCTGTACTCTCACTACCTCAAAGCCGCTTTCCTCGAGGCGTTCCATACATTTTTCAACGCTCGGATGCTCTAAAGCCGTAGTGACTATTTTCTTGCCGAGCCGCTTTTTTGCGCCGACTGCACCGAATATCGCGGTGTTGTTTGACACGGTGCCGCAGGGGGTGAAATATATTTCATCGGGGCTCGCTTTTAAGCTTGCGGCAATCGTACCGCGGCTTTTTTCGAGAAGCATATATGCGTCAACGCCTTTTTGATGCAGCGAAGACGGATTTCCGTAAAGCTCGGTCAGTGCGGAAATTTCTGCGTCCACAGCGGCCTTACAGGGTTTTGTGGTTGCGCTGTTGTCAAGATAACATTCCATTTTGACCGCTCCTTTAATTCAAACTTAATCAGTACATTATTATACACTATAAGGTGCGGTTTGGCAAATAAATAAGCGGCTTTTTTCAAGTATATTTATGTTTTTTTTGCTAAAAATATCGCAGAGGTGAAATTTATGGAAAAGAAGATGAAAAGACGCTCCTATGTGCGCATTGTATCCTTTGTCGCAGCACTTGCGGCGGTGCTTGTCACAGCGTCGATATGCGGCAATGTGCGCGCGTCAAAATATAAAAGACAGATTACTTTGTCGCAGCAGCGAGCTCTTACAGAGCTTGACGGAAGACTGCGTGAAATAGGGACAAGCCTCAAAAAAGGGGTGTATTCAAGCACTCCGCCGATGCTGAGCGGTATGGCGTCGGAGCTGTCAAGAGAGACTCTTGCGGCAAAAAGCTCGCTTTCCGTGCTTCCGCTTGAAAATACAAATCTCGAAAACACATATAAATTTTTATCGCAGGTCGGCGATTTCACCGAGACCTTAAACCGCAAGGTTGCCTCAGGCGAAAGCATCTCCGACGAGGAACGTGAAAATCTCCGCTCCCTTATCACGTTTTGCGATGCGCTGTCGGGAGAGGTTTCAAATATACGCGCCGATATGTTCGACGGAAGCTTCAGCTTTTCACAAAAAAGCGGCGAGCTTGCCTTAACGGGTGAAAAGACGGAATATCTTGCAGGCGATATGGAGGACGCACAGCAGTCGCTGAGCGATTATCCCACGCTTATTTATGACGGCCCGTTTTCCGACCATATTATGTCGGCTCAGCCGAAAATGACGAGCGGAGCAAAAGAAATATCAAAGGAAAACGCCCTTGATGCGGCAGCTGCCTTTCTCGGCTGCGACAAAAAGGAAATATCGTTTTTAAGCGAAGAGTCGGGAAATGTGCCTGCGTATTGTTTTTCTCATAATAATAAGACGGTTGCCGTAACCAAAAGCGGCGGATATGTTATATATATGCTCGATTCGTCCTTTGTAGGCGAAGCGAAGCTGAAAACAGCCGATGCGCTGAAAAAGGCTTCCGAATTTTTATCGTCTCACGGCTATGTCGATATGAAGGAGAGCTATTACAGCACGTCGGACGGGGTCTGCACCGTAAATTATGCCTACAAAAAGGACGGTGTTATTTATTATCCCGATCTCATAAAGGTAGGCGTAAATCTCGAAACGGGTGATATTGCGTCATTTGACGCAAAGGGCTATATTATGAATCATACCGAGCGTAATTTAAGCTCCGATATTTTGTCACGGGCGGACGCTCAAAAATCCGTCAGCGGTCTTTTAACGGTGCTCGATTCAAAAAGAGCCGTAATTCCGACAAAGAGCAAGGGCGAAAAGGATTGCTGGGAATTTCATTGCGCCGATAAGGACGGTAATGAGGTGCTCGTCTATATTGATACAAAAACGGGATATGAGGACGATATACTTCTGCTTTTGTATTCCGACGGCGGAATCCTGACAAAATAATAAAAAGAAAAAATACGGAAATAATAATTTTGTCCGAAATGAGACAAAAGAAAGATTGTGGTGATAGATATGAAAAAGGCTGTTGCAGCTGTTTTGCTCGCCGTGCTTCTTGTTTGCGCCGTGTTCTCATCCTGCGGTAAAAAGGAGGACGGAGTTGTTACCGGAAACGGAAATACTACTCGCTCCGCCGCGCAAAATGCGGTTACAAACGCAGGCGACGCCGTAGGTGACGCAGTCACCGGCGCCGGAGATGTTGTCGGTGATGTCGTTACCGGAGCCGCCGATATAGCAGGCGACGTTGTCACGGGTGCGGGCGACATAGTAAACGACGCGGTGACAGGTGCGGGCGAAGCCGCAAGCAAGGCTGTGTCGGACGCGGCAAGATAAAATTGACGAAGCCACGGTTAGCGCTAACCGTGGCTTCACTTTTTTATTTAAACCGGAGCGTTTGTGCTGCGGCAGCTTATCAGTTGCCGTAACCGTATGCGCTGAACGGATTGTACGAGTTGCTGCGTGTTGTGGACTCCGTCTTTACGGAAGAGGAATCGCCCTTATCCTCAACGAGGGTTGCCTTTACTTCAAATTCATTGATGTTGTAATTGCTGTCTATTCTGCAAATCGTAAGCGTAAGCGTATCGCCCACGGCAGATTTATCGATAAGGTCCGGAAGATCGTCTGCGCTGTCAAGGTCCTTGCCGTTGACCTTGGTAATTAAGTCGCCCTGCTTTACGTCCTGAGACGCAAGGCTTGAATCGGACTGAACACTCTGAACTATCAAGGAACCTGCCGGGAGCTCCTTAAGGCTTACAATCATACTGTACATCTGACTTGAAGACGCCGGCGAATAGGTTATTCCGAGCTTAGGTCTGTTAGTAACATAGCCGTTTGCAACTATTTCGTCGTAAACTTCCTTTGCTGTAACGCTCGGAACGGAGAATGCCATTCCCTCGTAATCGGTGCTTGCTATTTTAGATGAGTTTATGCCTATTACCTGACCGTATTCATTGACGAGAGCGCCGCCGGAGTTGCCGGGGTTTATGGCTGCCGTGTGCTGAATACAAATCATCTCATAGCCTATCTGGCTGTTTACGGGGCGAGAAATCGCGGATACAATACCGTTTGTGAACGAGCCTGCAAACGCCGTTCCGCCGGGGTTGCCTATCGCGTAGACAGTCTCGCCGACCGAGAGCTTGTCGCTGTCGCCGAATTCCGCGGCTTTAAGACCCGTAGCTTTGATTTTTAAAACTCCGATGTCGGTTTTAGAGTCATATCCCACTACGGTAGCGTCGTACTGTGTTTCGTCGGATAGCTGAACTCTGACGGAGCCGCCGCCCGAAATTACGTGAGCGCAGGTCATAATATATGTGTATTGCTTACTGCTGTCTTCGCCGACTATTACGCCCGAGCCCTGACCCGATGCGGAGGAGGAGCGGCTGTCGGAGTATACAAGTATGCCGACGGAGCTGTCCTTTATCTTATCATAAACGCCTGCCGCGGTAAGACTGCCGCTCTTATCGGTAGAGGAAGCGGTGGGAGTTTCGTTTATCGTAACGGTTGAGCTGTCTGCGGAAGTCTTTTCGCTTGTCTGCTTTTTGGCACCGTCCTTATTGCTGAGAGAAACCGCAATGCCCGTAACACCGAGTGCCACGCAAACCACAACTGCGATTATGAGGGCTATAACGCCGCCTTTTTTATGCTTTGACGGCTTATTGTCAACCGGTTTTTTCGGCGGTTGGCCTGAATTTCCGTAATAAACATAGCTGTTATTTCCGCTGTATGTCGAGCTCGGACGGTATGCGCCGTTTGAGCCGTAGTAGCCGTTGTTTCCGCTTGAATAGCCGTTATTGCTGCCGTTTGCATTTGAACTGCCGTTATTTGTGTTTCCGCCGCCGTTCGAGTAAGGGTAGCCGTTATTCGGCTGATAGCCGCCGTTATAAGGACTGCCGCTGTTCGCTCTTTGAGCGTCATTGCCGGCTTCGGGAGCACTTTGGAAATTACCCGTGCTTTCCGGGGTGTTTTGCTGCTCGTTTCCCGAAGGGGTGTTGTTATTGAAATCGTCCATAAAAAGATCTCCTTGATTTATCTGATGAAGACAAGAGCTTTTCTCTTATCGTTGTCATAATCATAACCGACGGTTATTACAAAACTGTTAACTCGGTTTAAATAATCTGAATACTTTTACTGCTGCTTCGGCGGAATATATTTCGGAATCGTAAACCAAAATTCGGTGTATTTACCCTCTTCACTGTTGCAGCCTATCGAACCGCCGTGCATTTCGACTATCGTTTTGCATATATAAAGACCGAGTCCCGCACCCTTGACGTCATAGCTGCGCGATTTATCCACCTTGTAGAAGCGCTCGAATATTTTTTCGCGCTCCTCCGAGGAAATACCCGCGCCCGTGTTTACGACCTTTATAAGCGTTGCGTTTTCGTCATCGTCTGCAAATACGCTTATGGTGCCGTTTTCCGTGAATTTGACCGCGTTGTCCACAAGATTGTATATGACCTGATGTATCATATCCTCGTCGGCGGTGACCGTTACGGAATGAAGCCTGTCAAGCCCGGATATTTCAATGTGCTTGCGCTCTATTATCTGCTCGAACGACAGCAGCACGTTGAATATTTCCGCACTTATGTCAAACGCCTTCGGGTTAAGCTTTAATTCACCCGCTTCGATTTTGGACATATTCAGCATTGCCGTAACAAGCCTTGACAGACGCTTGGTCTCATCGGAAACAATGCTCAAATAGTGCTTTTGCTGGCTTTCGGGAATGGTGCCGTCAAGGATTCCGTCTATGAAGCCTCCTATGGTTGTCATAGGGGTTTTAAGCTCGTGCGAGACGTTTGCCACAAAGCTTCGCCGCGAGCTTTCAAGAAGCGACAGATCCGATGCCATCTTATTGAATGCGCGCACAAGCTCGGCGAGTTCGTCGTCACCCTTTACCTTGACTCTCGGGCCGAAATCGCCCTCTGCGTAAGCTTTTGTCGCCTCCGACATATCGTGGAGTGGTTTTATAAGAGAAGCGGTGAGAAAATATACCGCGATAAAGCCTACCGAGAAAGCCATAAGACAGGCAAAAACAAACATTTTAAGGATATTCATCGCATAGTTTGTGAAGCCCGCCGTCATAGGCGCCACGGCAAAAACAACTGCTGCGGTTTCTTCGCCGACCTTTACCGGCTCCGCCGCGACAAGCTGCTTTTTCATATAGACGCCGTTTAAGGTGGTCTTTGCAAAATAGTCGCCCTTTTTCGCCTCGTCGATTACCTCCTGAGGTATTGTGTAGCCGCCGTGCAGACTGCATCTGCCGTTGTTTGAGATACTGTAATTCTGTGTTATGACGTCCTTGCACAATATTATGTTGCCCGAGGTATCGGTTATGTAAATATCAGCCGAGATAGCGTCCGAAATCATCGAGAGGTTACTGCATATCATCGCTATCGAGCCGGAGGCATCGGTTTGAATTCTTGATGAGAGAACAGATGAGGTAGTGTTCGCTATGTTTTTTGCGTTAGAGGAGAGAAGCTGTTCTTTTTGACTTGACCAGTAATTCGAGAGGAACACGCCGAGCGTTACCCCCAAAAGCAAAAAGCATATGAGCACCATTGCCACAAATACCGACAGAGATTTAGTGAACAGTGACTGATGACTGAATTTGCGGTAGGTGCGGTGCAATACCGTTTTAAAACGCGCCTTTACGCTCTGCTGCATTCTTATCAGTCCTTAGTTTCAAATTTATAGCCTACGCTCCAAACGGTTTTCAATTCCCATTTGTCGGAAACGCCCTCAAGCTTTTCGCGAAGACGCTTTATGTGAACGTCTACCGTTCTTGAGTCGCCGTAGTAGTCAAACCCCCATACCTCGTCAAGAAGCTGGTCGCGCGTAAATACACGGTTGGGATTTGAGGCGAGATGATATATAAGCTCGAGCTCTTTCGGAGGAGTGTCTACGGATACTCCGTTGACCTTCATCTCGTAATTTGTAAGGTTTATCGAGAGCTTGTCGTAATTTACCTCTTTGACGTCGCTTGTGTCGGAAGTGGGAGCGGTGCGGCGAAGCACGGCTTTTATTCTTGCCACAACCTCTTTTGTGTCAAATGGCTTTGTAACATAGTCGTCCGCGCCGAGCTCAAGACCAAGAACCTTGTCAAAGGTCTCGCCCTTGGCGGTGAGCATAATTATCGGCTTGTCCGAGAATTTTCTGATTTCACGGCATACCTGCCAGCCGTCAAGCTTCGGTATCATTATGTCGAGCAGCGTGAGGTCGGGATTTTCCTGCTTGAATGCATTTATTGCCGACACACCGTCGTTAACTATTTTTACGACGTAGCCCTCTTTTTCGAGATAGAGCCTTAAAAGCTCGCAGATATTGGTGTCGTCATCGACGACGAGTATTTTTTCGTTTGGCATAAAATACCACCCTTTCAAACCTCTTATAATCAGAAATTATAAAGTACATTTAAAAATAATATGTGAACAAATTCGTAAGAAATTTAAAATAAAAGGGACTATAAAAAACAAATTTCTTTACAGCCCGATTTTATGATTATTTAAGCGACGACAGAAGTCCGCCTTTTTTGATTATATCCTGTATGAACGGCGGAAACGGCTCTGCCCGGTAGCTTTTGCCCGTGGTGTTGTCGGTTATTACGCCGCTGTCAAAATCTACCGAAACCTCGTCGCCCTGCTCGATTTCGTCGCCTGCCTCCGGACATTCGAGAATCGGCAGACCTATGTTGAGCGCATTTCTGTAAAAAATTCTTGCGAAGTTTTTGGCGATTACGCAAGAAACGCCCGCCGCCTTTATGGCAAGCGGAGCATGCTCTCTTGAGGAGCCGCAGCCGAAGTTTACGCCGGCAACCATTATGTCGCCATCTTTCACGTTATTTACAAATTCCTTGTCTATATCCTCCATACAATGAGCCGCAAGGTCCTTAGGGTCGGAGGAGTTGAGGTATCTTGCCGGAATTATGACGTCCGTATCCACATGGTCGCCGTATTTATGAACTTTGCCCTGTATCTTCATATAAATCGTTCCTTTCTTACCTGAGCTGCGAGGGTGAGCATATATAGCCCGTAACGGCACTTGCCGCCGCTACAAAGGGGCTCGCGAGATAAACCTCGCTCTCCGGGTGTCCCATTCGGCCTACGAAGTTGCGGTTTGTGGTGGAAACGGCTCTTTCACCCTTTGCGAGTATGCCCATATGACCGCCGAGACACGGACCGCAGGTCGGGGTTGATACAACCGCGCCCGCTTCTACAAATATTTCGGTAAGGCCCTCTTTAATGCATTGCAGATAAACCTTTTGTGTTGCCGGAATTACTATAACGCGAACGCCGTCCTTTACCTTTCTGCCCTTTAAGACGGAGGCGGCAGCGCGCATATCCTCTATTCTTCCGTTTGTGCAGGAGCCTATAACTACCTGATCTATGTCGATTTTTTCAATTTCGTCAACGGTGTGAGTGTTTTCGGGAAGATGCGGAAAAGCAACCGTGGGTTTCAGATTATTTAAGTCTATCTCTATTGTCTCGTCATACTCGGCGTCCTCGTCTGCCTCGAATATACGAGGCTGTCTGTCGGTCCTGCCGCTTATGTATTCGAGCGTCTTGTCGTCTACCGGGAAAATTCCGTTTTTGGCGCCGCATTCTATTGCCATATTCGCTATGCAGAAGCGGTCGTCCATTGAGAGTGCGCCTACACCGTCGCCCGTGAATTCAAGCGAACGGTATCTTGCTCCGTCAACGCCTATTTTACCGATAAGGTGAAGTATTACGTCCTTGCCGCTGACAAATTCGGGCAAGGTGCCTCTGAGTACAACTTTAATTGCGGACGGAACCTTAAACCAAGCCTTGCCGGAGATCATACCGGCAGCCATATCGGTTGAGCCCACACCCGTAGAGAACGCGCCGAGTGCGCCGTATGTGCAGGTGTGTGAGTCGGCGCCTATAACGGCGTCGCCGGAAATAACGAGACCGCTCTCGGGAAGAAGCGCGTGCTCTATACCCATTTTTCCCACGTCAAAGAAATTTTTGATTCCCTTTTCCTTTGCGAAAAGACGAACCTGTTTGACATTTTCGGCGGATTTAATATCCTTGTTGGGGGTAAAATGGTCCATAACAAGTGCTATTTTGTCCGTTGAAAATACGTCCTTAAAGCCCTTTTTCGCCATCTCGTTTATGGCAACGGGCGAGGTTACGTCATTGCCGAGCACAAGGTCGAGCTTTGCCTCTATGAGCTGACCTGCCGTAACCGACTGAAGGCCGGCGTGCGCCGCAAGTATTTTTTGGGTCATTGTCATTGACATTCTGTTATTCCTCGATTCCTTTTATGTTTGTATCGCCGCTCTCAAGCGCGGTAAGACCGGAGCGTGAAAGCTCGATTATTCCGTGCTTTGTCATTTTGCCTATGAATTTGTCGATGAGCGACGGCAGACCCGTAAGCTCGGCAGTTATTGTTGTGTGGCCTATATCCTTTACCTTTGCGCCGAAGCCGTTGATTGTTTTAAGCACGGCTGTGCGCTGGCTGTTTGTGGCGTGGACCTTTATAAGCAAGAGCTCGGAGGATACAAGGCGCGATTCATTGAGCTTTACCACCTTTATTACGTCCTCAAGCTTTGAGAGCTGACGCTCAACCTGCAAAAATTTGTGCGGCTCAACGTCGGATACTATTGTTATTCTTGAATATACGGGATTTTCCGTTTCGGCTACGGTAAGGCTTATTACGTTGTAGCCGCGTCTCGCAAAAAGACTTGCGACGCGCAAAAGCACGCCCGTGCGGTTATATACGAGAGCCGAGAGGAATATTCTCTCAAGACTGTTTGTATTGTTTCCTTCTGCCATTTTTGTTTTCCTTTCCTTTGCGGCTTATTCTGCCGAAAAACGATACACCGTGTCAGATACGAACGGATGGTTTTCGTCAAACAGATTTTGTATGAAATCGGGGTTGTTTAAAGCGTTCGGGTAGTACTGCGTTTCAAGGCAGAAACCGGAGCGGTGAGTGAGGGGCAGCTTACCTTTACCGATTTGCGAGCCGTCCATATAGTTGCCTATGTAAAGCTGGACTCCGGGAAGGTCGGTATAGCACGTCATTTTCCTGCCGCTTTCGGGGTCGTAAACCATTGCGAATTCGCGAAGAGCACCTGTGTAATTTTCGAGGCAGAAGTTGTGGTCGTAGCCCCTGCCTATTATAAGCTGCTCGTCGGGAGACGATACGTCTCTGCCTATCTTTTTCGGTATTCTGAAGTCAAACGGTGTGTTTTCAACGCTTCTGATTTCGCCTGTCGGGATGCTGTCTTCGTTCATCGGCGTAAAGTATTTTGCAAAAATCTGCATTTCGTGAGAGAGAATGTTGCCGGAAGCGTATCCGCCGAGGTTAAAGTATGCGTGGTTTGTGACGTTTATCGGAGTCTTGCCGTCGGGTCTGCAGTCATAGTGTATTTTGACCTCGTTTTTGTCGGTAAACGTGAAGGTGACTTCATTTTGAAGGTTTGACGGGAAGCCCTCGTTGCCGTCGGCGCTGAAATATGAGAATTTAACGCTGTCGTCGCCGAGTATTTCATAATTCCAAACGGCGTTTTCGTATTCGTGATTACCGTGAAGGGTGAATTTACCGTCGATGTTTTTTGTTATCCGGTAATTTTTACCGTCTATGGTAATGCCGTTTCCGGAAATTCGGTTTGCGACTCTTCCGACGGTGCGACCCTGCGAATCCGTACAGCTCAGCTGACCCTCCATGGTGTCAAAGCCGACAAGCACATCGGCAAAGTCTCCGTTCCTGTCGGGAACCGATATTTTATTGAGCGTAGCGCCGTAATTCAGCAGTTCGATTTCGGCTCCGCTTTCGTTTTTTATTGTGAATGAAAAGACTTCTTTTCCGTCGGCGGTTTTGCCGTAGAGAGATTTGGTCATTTTCAAAGCTACCACCCCATTTTTAGCATTTTAATAAGTATAATATCCGTGCGCGCCGTTGTCAAGAAAGACGAAAAAACTTGCAAGAGCGAAAATAATGTTAACCGGAAAACACAAGTATTTTTATTGACTTTTCGGCGTTTTAAATGTATTCTTAACATATATTATGTATTTGAAGGGAGTGTGCCGATTGGAGCAATTTTTAACTCAGTTTGAATTCCTGTCGCGATATGCTTTGGCTTTTCTTGCGCTTATAATACTTCTCCGGTGCATTTTTTCCCTTTTCAGGCTCAGACCGCGCCGCGAGATTATGGCAACGCTGATAAATCTTGCCGACGACAGCGAAATCGAGATACGAAATTGGGAAACCTCGATAGGCCGTTCGCGCTCGTGCGATATATCGCTCAGAAAGTACGGTACGGTATCGCGTTTTCACGCCGTTCTGGCTCTCAGAAAAGACGGTTGGTATGTCTTTGATACCGAGTCGAAAACAGGAGTTTACGTAAACGGAGAGCAGATAAAAAAATCAGCCAAGATAATCGACGGCGACACCGTCTCGTTCGGAAACGCGGTTATGAAGTTCACCTCAAACGGCTACGGCGTTGAGAGTGAGGAGACTGAGGACGGTAAAAAGGTTGACTTCACAAACGCCACAAGGCTTGTAAATCTTGCCGACAACAGCGCGTTCTATTTAAACGGCACGTGCCTTATAGGGCGTGACAGAACCTGTAATATATGCCTGCCGATGCAAAGCGTCTCGGGTGAGCATGCCGAGGTCTATCCCGCAAAGGACGGCTGGTATGTTGCGGACCTCAATTCCAAAAACGGCACGCTTTTAAACGGCGAAGAGGTTTTCGGCGCATTCCCGCTGTATGACGGCGACATTATTTCAATAGGCGATTATAGCTTCCTTTTCCGCGAATAAAGCGGAGAAGAGGCCATATTCAAAGAAACGGAGGACGCATCTTTGGCTCAGGAAAATGCTCGTAAAAAGCAAAAAAAGACGAGAACCAAAAAATACAGAAAGCCTGTAAACTGGCTGATTCTGCTTATAATTATGACTGTTTTTCAGCTCGTTTGCGCCGCTCAGATAAATATGAATAGTCCCGACATACCGCTGACTACATTATATATTGTATTCGGTGCATATATAGCTATTGAATGGGCGTATTTTATATTTTTCGGCGGATTTTTACACCGCAAGAGCTTTGAAATAGAGCTTATAGCGTTTTTTCTTACCGGAATAGGCCTTACACTCACCACAAGCGTGTATCCCGACAAAGCGTTTGTTCAGCTTGCGGCGGTGATTATGGGTATTGCGGTATTTATAGTTATGCTTTGGGTGCTCAGCGATATAGAAAGAGTCGTAAAGCTGCGTATGCCGGTGGCGATAGCTTCCGTTATCGTACTTGTTGCCACAAGGCTTTTGGCGCACAATATAAACGGTGCATACAACTGGATAAGAATAGGCGGCGTTTCAATACAGCCGTCGGAAATAGTGAAGATAGGTTTCGTCTTTGTAGGTGCGGCTACGCTCGAATACCTGCAATCAACGAGAAGCCTTACAAAATATCTTGTGTTTGCGCTTTCCTGTATAGGCTGTCTGTTCCTTATGAAGGATTTCGGTACGGCACTTATATTCTTCTTTACATTCTTAATAATGGCATTCCTGCGCTCGGGAGATATAAAGACCATATTTCTTGTATGCGCGGCAGCTCTCGGCGGCGGCGGTCTTGTGCTTACGTTTAAGCCGTATGTCGCAAAACGCTTTGAAACATATCGCCATGTTTGGGAGTATGCAAACGACCGCGGCTATCAGCAGGCGAGACTTCTCATATATTCCGTCAGCGGCGGTCTTTTCGGACTCGGAATAGGAAACGGCAAGCTGAGAGATGTATACGCAGCCACAGAGGACTTGGCGTTCGGAATGGTATGTGAGGAATTCGGAATTATTATCGCATTTGCTGTGCTTTTGACCTTTGTCGCCCTCGTGGTTTACAGTATACGCTATGCTGTGGCGGCTCGATCGTCTTTTTACTCTATTGCTGCGTGCGCTGCGTCGGGCCTTCTTCTTTTCCAAGCGGCTCTGCACGTGTTCGGTGTTACCGATCTTCTTCCGTGGACGGGCGTTACGCTGCCGTTTATCAGCCGAGGCGGCTCGAGTATGATGTGCTGCTGGGGACTTGTGGCATTTATAAAGGCCATTGATGTCAAGACGTACAAGCGGTACGATAAGGTAGCGGTGGCAAAGTCTTAAATTAAATCTGCCGAAAGGGAGTGTGAAACAATGAAAACCATGTCAAAAAGAGCCTGGGTGCTCTATGTGTTTATAGCAGCATTTTTAGCAGGGCTCATTGTGTTGTTTTACACATTTTACACAAATGCCGATTCGTGGGCTATGAAAAAGGCAAACAGGCACCTGTATTCATCAGGTACGCTGTCGGTTGCGGGCAGCATTAAGGATGAAACCGGAGCGGTGCTTGCGGAAACAAAGGACGGTAAGCGCGTTTATAACAGCGATAAAACCGTAAGAACCGCAACCATGCACACGGTAGGCGACTCTGAGGGCTATATAGCGACGGGTGTTCAGACATCGTATAAGGACGTCATAACCGGCTATAATTTCGTTGACGGTATATACAACCTGAAAAAATACGGTAAGGGCAACGACGTAAATCTCACAATAAATGCGCAGCTCTGCGCGGCGGCATACAGTGCCCTCGGTAACAACAAGGGTACGGTCGGCGTTTATAATTACAAAACGGGTCAGCTTTTATGCGTTGTATCAAGCCCGTCTTATGATATTGCAAATAAGCCCGTCTCAAGTATAAATAACGATAAGACAGGTGCCTACGAGGGTGTTTATTTAAACAGGTTTTTCTCCGGCGTTTATACTCCCGGCTCGACATTTAAAATAATAACTTCGATTTGTGCCATTGAAAATTTGCCTGATATCGATTCGCAAAAATTCAAATGCACGGGCGAATACAAGGTCGGCGGCAGCTCGGTTAAGTGCCTCGGGGTTCACGGAACCGTGAATTTCGAAAAGGCTCTCAATGTGTCCTGTAACAGCGCATTTGCGCAGATTGCGATAGAACTCGGACCAGATAAGCTTATGGCCACGGCAAAGGAGCTGGGGCTCGGCAATCAGATGTATGTAGGCAATATAAGGCTTGCAAAAAGTTCGTTCGATGTGACCGGCGCGTCGGACCTCGACGTGGGCTGGGCAGGTATAGGTCAGTACACCACTCGCATAAATCCGTGCCAGATGTTAACTATTGCAGGCGCGGTGGCTAACGGCGGCTCATCCGTGCCGCCATATCTTGTCGGCAAAATAACCTCGCAGACCGGAAAAACGATTTATGAGGCAAAGCCCGGCACGGCAACTCAGCTTATTTCCTCGGATACCGCATCAAAGATGAACGATATGCTTCGCTCAAATGTCAAGAATTATTACAGCGACGGTAAGTTCCCCAACCTTAAAATGTGCGGTAAGACCGGAACGGCGGAAGTAAGCTCGGAAGCCGGCGGTGCAAAGCCTCACGCTTGGTTTGTCGGATATTCACAGCGCGAGGATCTCCCGCTTGCGATAGTGGTTGTTGTCGAAAACGGCGGCGGAGGCTCATCTGTGGCAATTCCCGTTGCCAATAAGACTATGCAAAAGGCTCTTTCCTTATATGCAAAATAAAAATTTTTCCGCATACGACAGCAAAGCTCGTGTGCGGAATTTTTAAAGGTGATAAAATGAAATTTTACTTTCCGGAAAACTACGGCGCTCTCGGCGACGGAAAAAACGACGATTCACGCGCTTTACAGTCCGCTATTGACGAGGCCGAAAAAAACGGCGGCGGAACGGTTGTGCTTGAGAGTGGAAAAACGTATTATTCAAGCTCGGTCATAATGAAGAAAAACGTTGAGTTGCATTTGCAAAAAGGCTCGGTTTTAAAGGCAACCTCAGACATAAACGGATACTTTCGTCCCTGCGATTTTATAAACGATGAGACAAATACCCTTATAGGCAATCCCGTTACGGGTAAGCCGTCGTTTGCCTTTATATATGCGTATAAGGCGGACAATGCCGCAATAACCGGAGGCGGAAAAATCGACGCAAACGGTCACAGCTTTGTAAAGAGAAAAGACAAATACTATGTCACCGGCGACTTTTATCCGCGTCCCACGGTTATGTATTTTGAGGCTTGCAACCATATTGTGTTTGAGGATTTCACGGTGGTCGATGCACCGTTTTGGACGCTTCATCCGGCAGGCTGCGACGATGTTTTAATATCAAAAATTCACATATTAAACGACCTCGATGTTGCAAATTCGGACGGCATAGATCCCGACCACTGCAGCAACGTGCGTATTTGCGACTGCCACGTAGAGTGCGCCGACGACTGCATCTGCCTTAAAACTTCAAAAGGCAATTCCGAATACGGACCGTGCGAAAACATACTGATAACGGGCTGCACGCTGATTTCAACCTCGGCGGCGATAAAAATAGGCACGGAGGGCGTCGGCGATTTCAGAAACATAATAGTTTCAAACTGTGTCATTTCGCGCAGCAACCGCGGTCTTTCAATTCAGATACGCGACGGCGGCAATGTCGAAAATGTCAAATATTCCGACATTATAATAGGTACGCGCCGCTTTTGCCCCGATTGGTGGGGGACTGCCGAGCCGATAGTCATAACCGCGTTTGACCGCGACGAAAACACAAGGGCAGGCCATATCAAAAACATATCTTACCGCAACATAACCTGCGTCGGCGAAAACGGAGTTATGATATGCGGCACGGCGGAAAACAAAATTGAAAACGTAGTTTTCTCGGACGTTGACGTAACTCTCTCAAAAACGTCAAAGTGGGATTGTGGTCTTTACGATATGCGCCCGGGGCTTAATAAAGAGGTCGAAAAGCATAAAAATGCCGGTTTTTATCTTCGCTTTGCCGATAACGTTACGCTTCGCAACACAAGCGTGAAGTGGGGAAATGTCTGCCCCGAATATTCGGCTGCTCTCGAAGAGGAAAGCTGTGTCGGCACCGTACTTGAAAATTTCACGGGTGATAACGCCTGAAGGCTTTGAGAATGCGGTTGCTCGTTCGAGCGTGAAATTTCCTTTCAAACGGCTTCTTGTATGTACGTTTATAAGCATTTTACTTAAAAACATTTGACATAGCGCGTATAAAATGGTACAATTCAACAATGGAGTTAAGCTATCGCCTGCTTCGGCAAGCGAGAATCGAAAGGGAGTATACTGTAATGAAAAAGGCGTTAAATAAAAAATTGCTTTCCGTACTGATTGCGGCTGTTATTTTACTTGTTGCCGCATTTCCCGTGCTTGCGGCGGATCCGTTTAAGCTCACTTCTTCGGCTGAAGCAAAGGATTCGGTCGTCACCGTAAAAATTTACCTTCCGCAAAATACGGAACTCGGGACGCTTTCGTTTACACTTAAATACGATACAAAATTGCTCACGTATGTTTCCGCCGAGTATTCGAGCGGAGATGTCAGCGCCACAAATTCAAACACGGCAGGCGAGGTTAAAATAAACGCCGTTTGGAAAAACACCGCGCCGCTCGGCGGCGAGGTTGCCGCCATAACCTTTAAGGTGAACGACGGAGCGACCGGCAAAACCGACTTCCCGATAAATGTCGATTTCTCAACAGACGCCAATAATCAGCACATTGATTTGTCGGCCGTAAGCTCTTCGGTTGACTTATCCGAAGCAGCTTTGATGCCGGCGGCAACCGATGAAACCGTCTCATCGGAGGGCAAAACGGTAAAGGCCGGAAAAATTCCTAAGACCTCGGGTAAGTATGCTGCGATAGGTTCGGCGGCTGCTGTTTTGTGCGCTGCCGCGGCGGCTGTTGCGATTACGGTAAAACGCAAAAGAAAATAAAAAACAATGCTGAAAGCGGAGCTGTGGCAATGTGCTTACAGCTCCTTTTTTATGCGATTTGATATGTGTCCGAAAATACACTTAAAATTCCGCTTTTCGTTGACATAATGCACTGTGTAATATATAATATCTAATGTATGTTTAATAAGTTGCCCGTTTAGCGTTTTTTATATTCGGGTACGTAATTTTTAAGGAGGAAACTCTAATGGTAAAAGCAATTGTCGGCGCCAACTGGGGCGACGAGGGCAAAGGTAAAATTACGGACATGTTTGCGAGTGAAGCAGACATAGTTGTTCGTTTTCAGGGTGGTGCAAATGCAGGGCACACCATTATAAACGAACACGGCAGATTTGCATTGCATCTTATGCCCAGCGGTGTTTGCTACGACAATGTTACCTGTGTCATCGGAAACGGCGTCGCTCTTGATATAAACAAGTTCTGCTCGGAACTTGAGGACGTGAAAAAGGCAGGCGTAAATCCAAAGCTTCTCGTGTCAGACCGTGCTCAGATACTTATGCCGTATCATATTCTTCTCGATACCTATGAAGAGGAGAGACTCGGCAAAAACGCGTTCGGCTCCACAAAGAGCGGTATCGCTCCGTTCTTCAGCGACAAGTACGCCAAAATAGGCATCCAGTGCAACGAGCTGTTTGACGACGAAGTGTTAAAGGCAAAGCTTCACAACATAGTGACTCTCAAAAATCTCATTCTTGAGCACGTTTATCATAAACCGCTTCTCGATGAAGATGAGCTTTACAACACCTGTATGGAATACAAGAAAAAGATAGCTCCGTACATCTGCGATACGCACGCATTTATACGCGACGCCTTAAAGCAGGGCAAAAACATCCTCCTCGAGGGTCAGCTCGGCACGCTTAAGGATCCCGATTTCGGTATATATCCCATGGTTACGTCGTCCTCGACTTTGGCAGGCTACGGCTCTGTCGGCGCGGGAATTCCCCCGTATCTCATAAGTGAAGTAGTAGCCGTTACCAAGGCATATTCTTCAGCGGTAGGTGCAGGTGAATTTGTTTCGGAAATTCTTGACGAGGACGAGGCTCAGGAGCTCAGAATTCACGGCGGCGACAAGGGTGAGTTCGGCGCTACCACCGGTAGACCGAGAAGAGTCGGTTGGTTTGATTGCGTTGCGACACGTTACGGCGTTGAGTGCCAGGGTGCCACAAAGATTGCCATGACCGCTCTTGACTGTCTTTCGTATCTTGACGAAATCAAGGTTTGCACAGCTTATAAAATAGGTGATGACATCACAAAGGATTTCCCGAACACGTCACTTCTTAAAAAGGCAAAGCCGGTGTTTACCACATTAAAGGGTTGGCATTGCAATATAAAGGGCATTCGCAATTTCTCGGAGCTTCCGCGTGAGGCACAGGAATATGTCGAATTCATTGAAAAGGAACTCGGCCACAAGATAAATATGGTATCTAACGGACCTGAGAGGGAAGCTATAATTTACAGATAATTAAGAGGATATTTATGGAGAAAATACTTGTACTCGATTTCGGCGGTCAGTATAATCAGCTGATTGCGCGGCGTGTACGCGACAACAATGTCTATGCGGAAATACTGCCGTATACCGCACCGCTCAGCGGAATCAAAGAGGGCAATTACAAAGGTATTATTTTTACCGGCGGACCTAACTCCGTGTTTGATATGAGTTCGCCGCACTACACAAAAGAGATTTTGGAGCTCGGAATACCCGTACTCGGCATATGCTACGGCTGTCAGCTTATTTCGTGGATGGTCGGCGGAAATGTAGAGACCGCGGAACAGTCCGAATACGGCAAAATCGACCTTACGGTTGCAAAAAAACAGTCTGAAATTTTTGCCGACGTTGATGAAACGAGCGTAGTTTGGATGAGCCATACCGACAGAGTTAAAGTGATGCCGTCAGGTTTTGAAATAACCGCAAAAACGGAAGCCTGCCCGATAGCAGCTTATGAAAATGAAGAAAAGAAAATATACGGCGTGCAGTTCCACCCCGAGGTAACTCACACGCAGTTCGGATTTAAAATTCTTCACAATTTTCTGTATAATGTTTGCGGCTGTCACGGCGACTGGAAGATGGATAGCTTTATTGACGATACCGTAAAGAGCCTTCGTGAAAAAATCGGAGACAAAAAGGTTATCCTCGGCCTTTCGGGCGGTGTCGATTCCTCGGTCGCGGCGGGACTTCTCTCTCGCGCCGTCGGCAAACAGCTCACCTGCGTTTTTGTTGACCAGGGCCTTATGCGTAAGAACGAGGGCGATTTCGTCGAAAAGACATTCACTTCGCTGTTCGATATGAATTTCGTGCGTGTAAACTGTCAGGACCATTTCATAAATGCCCTTAAAGGCGTTTCCGACCCCGAGCAGAAGAGAAAAATCATAGGCACGGAATTTTACAAGGTGTTCTGGGATGAGATAAGGAAACAGGCCGAGAAGGGATTTTTTGCACAGGGCACCATATATCCCGACTGCATAGAGTCCGGCAAGGGCGACGCCGATAAAATCAAGACGCATCACAATAAGGTCAAAATGCCCGACGACGTTGAATTCATCGACGTTATTGAGCCTCTTTCAAGCCTGTTTAAGGACGAGGTCAGAGCTGTAGGCGAAAAGCTCGGAATTCCGCACGAGCTTGTTTGGCGTCAGCCGTTCCCGGGCCCCGGTCTCGGTGTCAGAATTATCGGCGAGATAACAAAGGAAAAGATTGAAGTTCTCCAAAATGCCGATTGGGTGCTGCGCGATGAAATGGCGAAGAACGGTTATGAAAAAAACCTCGCACAGTTCTTCTGTGTGCTTCCGGGAGTCAATACGGTAGGCGTTATGGGCGATCACCGCACATACGATAACCTTGTGGCAATCCGCGCCGTAACAACCGACGACTTTATGACAGCCGATTGGGCGAAGATACCGTACGATATTCTCGCCAAGGTTTCAAATCGTATCACAAACGAGGTAAAACACGTAAATCGCGTAGTTTATGACATAACCTCCAAACCCCCCGGCACCGTCGAGTGGGAATAAAAAACGGAAGCCGAAAACTCCAGTCATACCAACAGTTTTCCGGTTTTGCCCACCCGTTTTGATAACACTTTGATAACACTTCTTCCAAGTGCCATTATTCTGAAATTCCGAGGGTTTCGGGGTTGCAGATGATTTCCGGCGGCTTGGCGGAAGCACAGAACCATATTTTAAGCCCGTACCGATGGGTCTACATCGGTACGGGCTTTTTGTCGTTCTGGGTTATTTATCATCTTTCAGCCGGTCTTTGAACGCCGCCACCATCGCATCGCTGAGCTGCTGGGACGGGACTTGCACATAGCCGGAGGTTTCGTCATATTTCGGGAAGTTATAACGCCACTTGTCGTAGTCCTCCCGGTTGATTTCGCCATTGCGGAGCCTTTCCGCCTGCTCAGCCCACGCAGTGAGCATTTCGGATAGCTCGGCAGCGTCCTTCCCCCTCCGAGGGTCAACACGCAGGGAAACGCCGTTTTCGCCGGTTTCCACTGTCAGGCCGTAGCGATCCTCCAAGGTGAACAGGGTGTGCATCAGGCCGAGATAACTGTCAATATCCGGCACGGACAGTGCCAGCGGCGACACACCCAACGCACCAGCAAGGCTCTCCGTCAGCTCCGCCTTAGGCGTTCTGCTGCCGGATTCATACTGTGCCATACGGATGTCAGCGGTTTTTTCCGGAAAGCCCACCTGCATACCAAGGTACTTCTGCGTCATACCTTTTAAATTTCTGAAAAATCTTATTCTTTCGCCGATAGCCATACTATAGCTCCTCTCACTTTACTGTTAAATATCATAGCATAACAAGTTAAGCAATGTCAAGTAACATAAAACAAAAAAGTTTAATATTCTTGTGAAAACCACTTGACATAACGGAATATGTTTAGTATAATCATTAAGCAAATAGCGTTAAGCTATTTGTGGACAACAGAATATCCGTCGTGCGTCACAGTAATGGCGTACCCGCTCGGGCAAATCGGAATGCGGCCAGAAAGTTCTCCGACACTAAATAAGAGAACCATAACCAAATGAAAGGGGGTGTTCAAATGGAACCGAAATTTCTTCGTGCCGAGGAAGTGGCACAGGAGCTGAGCGTATCAAAGCCCTACGCTTACAAGCTCATCCGTCAGCTCAATGAGGAGCTGAAAGCCCAGGGCTTTATTACCATCTCCGGTCGGATCAACCGGGAATATTTTAACGAACGGCTCTACGGAGCAAGAAAGGAGCACTGATTGAATGGGAGTTTTCAAATGTAAAGAAACCGGCACTTGGTATGTAATGACCCGCTATCGGGATTGGAAGGGCGAACGAAAGCAGAAATGCAAGCGTGGTTTTGCCACCAAGCGGGCAGCCCAGGACTGGGAGCAGAAATTCCATATGCAGAATGCTGCCGATATGGATATGACCTTTGAGGCGTTCTACGAAATCTACACCAAGGATATGAAAGACCGGCTGAAGGAGAATAGCTGGATTACCAAGCAGAACATTGTGGAAACCAAGATTCTCCCCTATTTCGGGCAGCGGAAGATCAGCGAGATTACCACCAAGGATGTGATTGCCTGGCAAAACGAGCAACTGGCGTATCGTGACGAGAAGCACAGACCCTATTCCCAGACGTATCTTAAGACGCTGCACAATCAACTCAGCGCCATTTTCAATCACGCCGTGCGGTTTTACGATCTGCGGGCAAATCCTGCATCGAAGGCCGGAAATATGGGCAATGAGGAACGCCGGGAGATGCTGTTCTGGACGAAAGAGGAATATCAGAAGTTTGCCGCCGAAATGATGGACAAGCCGGTTTCCTACTACGCCTTTGAAATGCTGTACTGGTGCGGCATCCGGGAAGGTGAGCTGTTAGCCTTGACTCCTACGGATTTTGACTTTCAGAACAGCACTGTGCGGATCAACAAGTCCTATCAGCGGCTTCACGGCGAGGATGTAGTTACCAGCCCGAAAACCAGGAAGAGCAACCGTACCATCAAGATGCCGCAGTTTCTCTGTGAGGAAATGCAGGACTATCTGGGGATGCTCTACGGGCTTAAAAAGAAGGACCGCATTTTTACCGTGACCAAAAGCTATCTCCATCACGAGATGGACAGAGGCTCCAAGGCCGCCGGGGTCAAGCGCATCCGGATCCACGATTTGCGGCACAGTCACATCAGCCTGCTTATTGATATGGGCTTTTCCGCTGTGGCCATTGCGGACCGGGTGGGTCACGAGAGCATCGAGATCACCTATCGCTATGCCCATCTGTTCCCGTCCAAGCAGTCGGAAATGGCGAAAAAGCTGGACTTTGAGAGGAGTGAATTGTAATGTCGGCAAAAAACAGAGATGAACACAACCGTTGGCGGAACATCACGGTCGGCTTCCGAGTGTCGCCGGAGGAAAACAAGCAGCTTAACGAGGCGGTGGCCCTGTCCGGCCTGCCCAAGCAGGAATACTGCTACCGGCGCTGTATGCAGCGGGATATTGTGGTGCAGCCCAATCCGAGGGTATATAAGGCGCTAAAAACCACGATGGAGAAGATTTTATTGGAGCTTCAGCGGCTCAACGATGCAGGCAGCGTTACCGACGAAATGCGGGACACGCTGGCGCTGCTGAGCGCAACGCTGAGTGGAATGAAAGGAGACGATGCAGATGGAATTTGAAAAAGAAATGACCGCTCCCGTTGTATCTGTTGGCGCAGATACGGAGCAGTCATCCCAAACCTTTACTGACAATAGTTTAACCGATTTTGACCCGGATTTCAAGGGGTCTGACGACGATTTATACCGAGAAATTCAAAGGAGGATGGCTCCGGACTATCTGGAAACGGTGTCTATGACCACCCTCTATGACACCGACTTTGAGGGGCAGGAGCCTCTGATCGACGGCCTGCTGTACCGGGGAGCCTATCTGCTGGCAGGCTCCCCGAAGATCGGAAAGAGCTTCCTGATGGCCCAGCTTGCCTATCAGGTCAGCACTGGGCTTCCCCTGTGGGGCTATAAGGTTCGAAAAACGGGCGTTCTTTACTTTGCGCTGGAAGATAACTATGCCCGCTTACAGCGGAGACTATTCCGAATGTTCGGTGCTGAGGCTGCGGAAAATCTGTATTTTGCCACCCATTGCAAAACAGCCAACAGTGGTCTGGAGGATCAGATTCGCAGCTTTATGCGAGAACATCCCCACACCGGCCTGATTATCATCGACACCCTGAAACGTGTGCGTGAGGTCGGCGGAGCGGATTTCAGCTACAGCAGTGACTACGATATTGTGTCCCGGCTGAAGACTGTTGCCGACAGCTATAAGGTAACGATGGTAATCGTCCACCACACCCGCAAGTTGGAAGCGGATGACAAATTCGATATGATTGCCGGAACCAACGGCCTGTTAGGTGCAGCGGATGGCGGCTTTGTTCTCAGCAAGGAAAAACGCACCTCCAATGCGGCGGTACTGGATGTCACCGGCAGAGATCAGGAGGATCAGCGGCTGCACCTTACCAAGAATCCCGAAACTCTGGTATGGGAGCTGGAAAGCGTTGAAACGGAGCTTTGGCAGGAGCCGCCGGATCCGTTTCTGGAAAGCATCGCAGCATTTCTTTCTTCGGCAGGTGAACGCTGGGAGGGTGCAGCATCCGAGCTGAGCAGCCTGCTGAAGCTGGACTGCAAGCCCAATGTGCTATCCCTTCGGCTGAGCATCGGCTCTGTGCGGCTGCTGCGAGATCATAATATTCACTACAAGGCAAGCCGCAATCACGGTGGACGCAAAATCTCCCTGTGGAAGGAGATGGAGTCGGACAGCGTGTCAAAGGGTGACGACCGTGACGATCTTTTGGTGGGCAGTACCGTGGTCTAAAACATCGTCACCACCGTCACGGTTTGTCACGCTTTGAAGTTTCGGCAAGCCGTGCGGCTGCCCTTTTCAAAGGGCATTGAGCACTGGGGAGCAGCCCGCAGGCTGCCGGGGCAAAGTCCCGGTACAGGGTTGGTGCTCGATGCACCGGCTCTGTACCAGCCCCCTCGGGAGAGCGCAATAGCATCTTTTGATGGCCGCAGGCTGTCAAAAGTGCTTTTGCGTTACTCTTGACAAGAGTAACAGAACCCCGGCTGCGGCCGGAGGGTGAAAGGAAGTGAGATTTTATGAAGAGAACGATCAGTGCCGAAGTCGGTAAAGGCTCTGTCAACCACAACAGCCGCAAATTCAAAGCCGGAAATGTAGATGGAAGCCGCACGCACCTGAACATTGACTACTGCAATAAGCGTATTCAGACTGTGTACCACCAACTTTTCGATGAGGCTCTGAAACGGTACAACGAAAAGCAAACTCGTGCAGACAGGCGTATTCCAAACTACTATGAGAAAATTCGCTCCGGCAATCAGGAGAAGCCCTTTCACGAGATCATCCTGCAAATCGGAAACAAGGAGGATATGAGTGCCACCGGCGAGTATGCAGAGCTGGCTCGGACGGTACTGGACGAGTACTATCGAGGCTTTCAGGAGCGCAATCCAAACCTCCGGGTGTTTTCGGCACATCTCCATATGGACGAGGCCACACCACACATCCACATCGACTTTGTGCCGTTCACCACCGGGAGCAAGCGAGGGCTTGATACCCGTGTATCGCTGAAGCAAGCACTGGCGGCGCAGGGCTTCAAGGGCGGCACACGAGGCGCTACCGAATGGGCGCAGTGGGTACAGTCAGAAAAGGAGCAGTTGGCTGCCGTGATGGAACGGTATGACATTCAGTGGGAGCAGAAAGGCACCCACGAAAAGCACCTCTCCGTTCTGGACTACAAAAAGCAGGAACGGGAAAAAGAGATTGCGGCGCTGGACAGCACACTGGCCGAGAAGCGGGGCGAGCTGGAAACTGTACAGAATCGGATCGACAACTTCGATCAGGGTGTGCAGTCTATTGAAAAGTTGGAGCAGCGGATTGAGTCGGATGCAGAGTTTCATCTCCCCGATCCGCCCACGCTGATGACCGCCAAGACCTACAAGCAACGGTTTGTTGACCCATTGATTAAAAAGCTGAAAGAGGTCATCCGAGAGGTGTTCTATCATTATTGTAAGGCATTGGACAGCTATCACCGGCTGAACACCACCAACGGCCGGCTCTACCGGGAAAACGAGCGTCTGGCCGCAACCAATGACCGGCTCAAAGGAGAAAATGATGCCCTACGCTCGGAGCTGAAGGATTTTCGTTTCCTGCGGAAAGTTCTCGGCAGTCGGCAGATCGATAACCTGATTGCACAGGCAAAAGAAATGGAGCAGCAGCGTAAGCAAAATCAGCGCACAAAGCGCAGAAATACAAATTATGAAAGGTAGGAACAGACAATGGCAAAGACGATTTTTGAGGAAATGGGCGGCACTTACACACAGGTCGGGGATTACCTTCTCCCTGATCTGAAGCTGCCCGAAGAAGAACAGCAGCCCATCGGCGTGTGGGGACAGCGCCACCGACGCTACCTGAAGGAGCATCGACGGGCAACCTATGCAACCTTGCTCACCAGCGGCAAACTGAACAGCTACCTTGCCGACCTTGACCGTCAGGCAGAGGAACTATTTCTTCGGCTGGTAAAGCAGATGGCCGAGGCGGAAGGTGTCACGGAGCAACTCAAGGCAAGCAACCAGATGGAGTGGGTCAGCAGGATGAATAACATTCGAAGCAGAGCTATGGAAATCGTGAATTGCGAGTTGATCTACACCAGAGAGCCAGCAGTCCGTATTTCCACTTCTGTGGAAACTGTGGAAACCGTAGACCCTCCCAAAGTGTTTTGGAAATACTACGATTTGTACCGGCGCAAAAGGATTTCGTTGAGTGAATATGCTGCCGCTACGGGATTATCGGCTTTTGCAATCCAGCGTTTTTTGAAGAATGTTGTTGAGAAAAGCCCAAAAGCCATTGAAAAGCCTAAGCAAATATGATATACTATATCTTGTATAAGTATCTGGAGGTGCCGAAATGCAGATTGCTGATTATATAGACGCCGACCTTTTAGATAGATTCGAGTTCCACAACTATAACCACGCTATTGAAATCATTACTCAAGCCTTTCCTGAGGCGTGGCGTGAGGTCGTTGAGTGCCTAAGAAAACTCGACATTACCACAGATGACCTGCGTGAAGCGGGTGGAAACGAGACTAAGATTCCCAAGAAATTTGACGATGTTCTCTACCCGTATGAGTGGAGAGAAATCCGAATTTCTGGCGACTTACACATTAAGTTTTATCCAAGACAAGCCGATCAAAGGGGACGCTTTTCCAGCGTTCCCTTTGAGGAGCGTGTGACGGAGAACTACATCGACGGTCATAATATTGATTTTTTGAAGGGGCGAATTGCATTTGACCTTGAATGGAACAGTAAGGATCAGACCTTTGACAGAGATCTGCTTGCAATGCGGACATACTACGATTGCGACATTGTAAGCGCCGGGATTATTGTCACCCGTTCGCAAGACCTGAACGATGTGTTCAAAACCGTGTATGACTATGATAAGAATTCCCGCACCTGGAAGCCTATTATGCGTAAATATGGCGCAAGCACTACTTGGATGGGGAAGTTGCTGTATCGCTTAGAGTCACGCCGTAATGGCGGATGCCCCGTTTTGGCTATTGGTATTAAGAAAACTTGTGTTTCAGATTGGAAGGAGGGATATATAGATGAGCACGCTTCAGGAAACATCTGAAAATCTTCTCTCCTTTTGCGGAGATAAGCGCTATTCAACGATTTATGCTGATCCGCCTTGGCGCTTTCAAAACCGCACCGGAAAAGTCGCTCCGGAAAACAAGAAGTTGAATAGATATGAGACAATGCCATTAGAAGACATAATGGCGTTGCCCGTTGAGCAGGTCGCTGCCGCAAAAAGCCATTTGTACCTTTGGGTTCCCAATGCTCTTCTGCCGGATGGTCTCGCTGTTATGAAAGCGTGGGGATTTGAGTATAAGGGAAATATCATTTGGGAAAAGGTGCGGAAAGATGGTGGCCCGGACGGACGAGGAGTCGGCTTCTATTTCCGTAATGTGACCGAAATTCTCCTTTTCGGGGTCAGAGGCGACAATTTTAGAACGCTGGCTCCAGCCCGTTCGCAGGTCAATCTCATTCGGACGCAAAAGCGTGAACACTCACGGAAGCCTGACGAGATTATCCCGATTATTGAAAGCTGCTCTCCGGGACCGTTCCTTGAGTTATTTGCTCGTGGTGACCGTGAAGGCTGGGATATGTGGGGAAACCAAGCGACCGCAGATTATGAGCCTACGTGGAACACTTACAGCAATCATACCACAAAGCAGGCATCAAATGAATGACAATTATGAAGGGGAATTGCTATGGCATACAGAAACAAGGTATATGTCTCTATGGACGCAGATAATGATCTTCGATATTACTATCTGATGAAAGCGTGGAAGCAGAACGATTACTCATCCTTTAATTTTTATGATGCCCACGATATAAACAACATCTACGACAAAAGTGAAGCTTCTATCAAAGCCGGCCTTCAAGAACGATTTAGAAACACAAAAGTGTTCGTGCTCTTAGTGGGGGAACACACGAAATATTTGTATAAATATGTAAGATGGGAGATTGAGCAAGCAATTAAGAGAGAAATCCCCTGCATTGTTGTCAATCTAAACGGAAAGCGGAGTTTGGATCAGGATCGTTGTCCTGCACTGATAAGAGATGCTTTGGCTATTCATATCAGTTTTAATTCAAAAATACTTCAATATGCTTTAGAAAATTGGCCATCCGTATTCGAGCAGTATCATAGAGAAGGTAAAACAGGAGCATATTACTACGATGACAGCGTTTATAAAGGACTCGGCATTTAAATTTCTTAATAGCGTGATAATCCCGATAAAACGGAAACCGTTAGATTTTGTCTCAAAAATACTGGCGTTACTTGGCGGATATTACTCGCTGTGTGAAATTGAGCAAGCTGTATTGAACAGGACCGTGTTGCTAGATTCTTTTAGAAAACACTTCTGGATCTTTTTGATAGCTGTTGTGCTTATTGCAATTTTATTACACAAAAAACCTCTGTCTCATTCTGCTTACTTAGGAGCAAAAGATACGATTCTGTCACTTTGCATAGGCAACATACTTACTTTAAAAGATTCCGCAGTAGTCATTCCTTCAAACACCACATTCGATACTACAATGGCTGGAGATTTCATAAGCGTAAGAAGTATTCAAGGACAATTCCAAAAGAAGTATTATGGTGCAGATTTTTCTGAGCTAGATGCGGCAATCAAGAGATCACTTGATGAGTTTTTCCCCAGTCAATATGAGGGGTTGCTTGATAGGCATAAAACGAATTGCAATCGGTATGATATTGGCACAGTGGCAAAAGTTACGATAAAAGGGCAGCACTTTTACTTTCTTGCCGTAGCGGATGTGAGCAAAACAGGTAAACCACAAAATGTAACTATGGAAAGCTTGACAAAGGCTTTGGTCGGCCTTTGGGATTTCCTTTCAAGGGAAGGGCACACAGAGCCTATTGCAATACCAGTGATTGGAACGGGGAGGGCAGGGCTAAAAGATGGAACCCTTGAAGATGTTGTTCACGAAACGCTCTTTTCTTTTGCATCTAAATCACAGGACGAGTTTGTATCAAAGAAAATGACGATCTACCTGTACCCAGCAGCACTTTCTGAAGCAAATGTTACTTGGGAAAGCCTTTGTAATTATATGGATTGGCAATGTTCGTTCTTTGGCGAAAATCAAAGGCATATTACCACATCAAAAGCCGAAGGCAATCCAATAAGCAAGCAGGAAAAAGTGACAACATAATGACAACAGGAATTATGATACACCGTAATTCTTGGATAATCTAAGCAATCCCGATAATCGGAGCTAAACTACATATACAAAATCGTTTAGGTCACGGTTTCTGGGAGCGAGTGGGAATAATAAAAGAGAGCCCAAAAACCCAGTAATATCAAGGGGTTTCGAGCTTCGACCACCCGCTTTGATAACAAAATGATAACATCCATTGAGGCGCCCTTTATTCTGATAACCCCGAGTGGTTTCGGGGTTATCAGAATAAAAATGGTGTGGCTTTGGAACTAATGTAACCGTATTATAAGACGAAGAAAGCCCGTAACTGTGGATAAAACAGTTACAGGCTTTTTGTCATCTTTAATCTTCTTTCAGGCGGTCTTTGAAGGCATCTGCCAGTGCATCACTGAGTTCCTGAGAAGGCACCTTAACATATCCGCTGTCGGCATCGAACTTCGGGTAGTTATAACGGATAAGGTACAATAAGTTGCGCAACTTATTGTACCTTATCCTGTTGAGGGCTCTGCCCTCAAACTCCCGAGGTTTATCCGCTTTAGGAATATCCGATGAAGATGAAGAAAAGCAGCAACATTTCTGCTACTGCTCTTCACCGTTTTATTCCGCAGTCTGCGTCGGGTCGCTCCTCAGCGTTGCTTTGTTTGGCTGCATTTTTAGTATGGTCAAATTCTTTGTGGGAAATTCATTTACACAGTTTATTTTTCATACCCTCCATGTAACGGGCGAGCGTGCCGTTAAAGAAGAGATCAACGACTATATCGTCTTCTTCAATGAGCAAAGACCTGCCTATTCTCTTAACTATCCGACACCCGTTCAATTCAGAATGTCCTATGCCCCCGCCACGCCTGATCAATAACTCATATTTCCCTGCCCATTTCTTTCACTTTTGTGTCCATTTTTTGTTGACTAGTGCAATAAGCTCATCAACAACTTCCGTGTATTTTCCTTGTGCTACCAGCTTGTTCCTCAAAGAGGGCAATAAGGAACCTCCGATTTTATTTTATAAATGCTTTTATTTTTTGCAGATTAGCATTACAATCTTTTACTCCAAGCTCATATACCGCTTGCAGTTTATCGGGATTTTTCTCAATTCTCCTGATGTCAATAGGACTTGACGGGCGAATAACCATAGCTTTTCCGTCAGCTTCCCATTTTGTCAGTTCTTCCACGGCACGGTTATAGTTATTGTGACGCTGTAATAGTCTTTCTGCAATTTGGGGATATTTTCTTCCGTATAGTTCAACCAAAACCGGAGACATCGGTTTCTTTCGGTATTCCATATCACGAGTAAGAATTACAATCAGCTTGTCGCAACCTTGACCGGCAAGCCATTCAAAAGGAATACTGTCAGCTATTCCTCCATCAAGATATTGATTTTTACCGATAGTAACGGGTTTTGACACAAAAGGTAACGAACCGGATGCTCTTAAAGTGTCCATCTGTTCAAATACGCTGTGTATTTGTATGTATTCCGGGTTTCCGGTAGCAACATTTGTTACCACGGCATAAAAAGGAACTTTGGACTTTTTGTACGCTTCATCATCAAAGGGATCAAGGGTTTTCGGAACATCTTCGTAGGCATATTTTGTGCTGACGATATTGCCCTCACGAAGCAAGGGTCGAAGTCCCATATAGTTTTTGTCTTTGTTAAACTTCTTGTTATAGCGGATCACTCTGCCTTTTTGTCCTGACAGATAGTTTACACCGAACAACGCTCCGGCGGAAACACCGACCACGGAATCCATCTTGATGTCATTATCAAGAAATGTATCCAAGACACCGGCGGTGAACATTCCACGCATAGCACCGCCTTCTAATACCAATCCGATTTTCATAACGTTTTCTCATAAAGGCAAGATAAATAATATCTTAATTATTTATTTATCCTTCAAAAATGCCTCCGTTCTTTTTAAAGCTTCTTTCATATGATCTTGGTTTAAAAACAAATGTCCTGCCCCTGATATTTTTTCCACAGTACAGTTCGGATATTTTTTCTTTGCTCTTTCGGCATAACTGAACGGCACAATGTGGTCTTTGTCACCATGACAAATCAAAACAGGCTTATCAAAAGAGCAAATTTCTTTCCATGGATCTAACTTCAACGCATCCGTAACATATTCTTTTCCGAGGCGAACATAACCGAGTGCCGTAAATCTTTCAGGCGGTGAATAGGGATTTATCTTTGAGCCGAGCATAGAGCCTTTTCGGGCATCGTCCGAAATACAAAAGGCGGGATAGTATAAAATCAATTTGTCGATTTCGTCTTTCCTCTCTGCCGCAACAAGAGCCGACACCATTCCGCCTTGTGAACAACCGACAAGAATAATATGCTCACAGTCTGTTTCAGGCAGAGATTTTACATAGTCAAGAACAAACCCGAGATCTTGTACCTCGGTCAGAACGCTCATTTGAGTAGATTTTCTGCCTCGGCTTATTCCTGCTCCTGAACCGCAGAAATCATAAATATATGCGGTATAACCCAATTCGGCAAATCTCTTTGCGTACTTTTGGATTGAAAGCATATTCATACCAAATTCATGGCTGACGATTACTGTTTAATTTTCAGCAATACAGCTTTGAGGGATATATATTTCACCTTTGATTACAAGATTATTTCTTTTTACGGCAAACCTCTTTGTTTTCATTTTCTATTTCTCTTTTTTATCAGTTGTGCAAAATCAAAGTATTTTAAATCGGTTTCTTCACCGTCTGTAAATGTCAAAAATTTAACAAACAACATTCTCTTGATTTTGCCGTTCTTCGGTAAATAATTACAAAGCATATCCGTCATATAGTCAATATACCCACTCGGCAGGCAAACTCTGTCGTGCGCCGAATATATTCCGTTGATTTTAAATTCGTTCAGCTTTTCGAGGTTTTCACAAAACTCCGCAAGAGGTACAACCCTGTGCATGCCGTACAAAAGCCTTCGCGTTACCGTATCGCCCGAAAAAAGCAGACTGTGTTTTTCGTCATAGAGTAAAATGCTGCCGTCCGTATGACCCGGAATATGAATTACACTCAAAGTTCTGTCACCGAGATCAATTTTTTCTTTGTCTTTCAAAAAATGAAGTGCAGGACATGGCTTTAATGCTTTTTGAAAGATTGCACCGTGTCGCAAAAGCTTTTCATCTTCTTTATGAAGCCATAAGTCCGAAACTTTTTCAGCGTTGAAGATATGGTCAACATGAGCATGACTCAATACTATTTCAGTCCTTTTTCCCGCAAGATGCTCGGCATAAAGGACAAGTTCAGGTTCCTCCAGTGCCAAATCAAACAAAACAGCTTTTTCCGAACCTATAATAAGGTAAGAATTACGGCAAGCCTTTCCGGGTTTGCTGCCGTATCCGTCAAGAGTGGTGGAAAGCTGAAAAGTGTTTTCGGCGATTTGAGTATGAAACACCTTGCCGTATTGTTTATTTCTGCTCATGTTGCACATTTAAAAAATCTTCCCTGTAATTCACACCGAAAAACTCTGCGAGTTCTTGCATCTGCTCGTCTTTTATGGTATTAACTCTCGGCAGATGAGCTGTCAGCATATAAATCTGTGCCGCTTTTTCAACCGTTTCAATAAGCCCGAAAGTTTCGTCAAGTGTTTTACCTGCGCCATAAATTCCGTGCATACCCCAGACAACAAGACGGAATTCTTCCATCTTTTTCGCCGTGGCTCTGCCGATTTCGTTTGTTCCGCAAAGCATCCACGGCAGTACGCCCACGCCGTCAGGGAAAACGACGATACATTCGGTACACATTTCCCAAAGCGCGTGAGTAAACTTCTTTTCGTCAAGCTCGTGAACATAGTTCATGGCAAGCGTATTTGTCGGGTGAGAATGCATAATAACTCTGTTACCTTTATCAATTTTTAGCCTTGCAATATGGCTCATAAGATGTGCCGGAAGTTCACTTGTAAATTTGCCGCCGTCTTTGTATCCCCAAAGAAGCTCGGCTGTTGTGCCGTCGGTCGCGATTCTGATTATACCGAGATTGTTTTCCGGATCGCATTCGACATTTTTAAAGTATTTTCCCGTACCGGTTACAATGAAAATCTTCCCGATAAGCGGTGCGGCATCAAAATCAAGCGGAATTGTTCGTATTATCTTTTCGGTGTCAAGATATTCTTTGACCTCGCTTTCGTCAAGCATATAGCTGATGTTTCCGCCGTTTCTTTCATCCCAACCGAGGCGGTACATATTGGCTGTGGTCTTTTTCATTTCCTCAACAAATGGTGCGGTTAATATATCTTTCATCTTTTTAAAAGCTCCTCTTTTTCGTAGTCTTCAACAATATTGTACCATTCGCCGTCAAGCGGTTTGCCGCATTGACGGCAATACTCGTTCCATACTTCACCGAAAGGTAGAGTTTTTACTTCCTCACTCACTACCATAAGTTTTGTGAAATTGCCCTTGTTCTGCATTTCTTTTAATGTTGGTAGTTCGAGCAGAGCACCCAGAAGTGCTTTCTGAACATTTCTGAATCCTACCGTCCAAGCGGATATGCGATTGATGCTTGCGTCAAAATAGTCAAGCGCAATTTTCACTCTGCCGTCGAGACCGCCGCAGCGGACAATCTCCTTTGCGATTTCTTTCGTTTCATCGTCAAGTAACACAACATGGTCACTGTCCCAACGAACAGGCCTGGTAATGTGAAGGGCTATTTCGGGAAAGAAAGTGAGCAAGGCAGGGATTTTGTCGCTGACAACCTCTGTCGGATGATAATGTCCGTTATCCATAAGCGGAATACATTTATCCTTATTCATTGCCGCATAAGATAGCGAAAACTCTGCAGACCCGACTGTATAGCTTTCAACACCGATGCCGAACACTTTGCTTTCAACGCACGGCTTTACTTTTTTAAAATCATAAGGCTCGGACAGAATATCGTCTATGGCTTCTTTGTATCTCATTCGGGGGCCAATTCTGTCGGCAGGAATATCCTTAAAGCCGTCGCCGGTCCAAATATTCATAATACATTGTTCGCCGAGCTCCTCGGCAAGATAGCTTGAAATTCTTATGCAGGCTTTTCCGTGCTCAATCCAAAACCTTCTTGTTTCTTCATTCGGTGAAGAAAGGGTCAGCGGATCGCATTTGGGGTGAGAGAAAAATGTCGGATTAAAGTCACAGCCCAAACCTCTTTTTTTGCAGAAATCTACCCACTTTTTAAAGTGTTTCGGCTCGATTTTATCTCGGTTAACCCACGGGTTCTCTTTGTCGAAAATCGCATAACTTGCGTGAAGATTAAGTTTAACCTTACCCGGCACAAGAGAAATCACCTTGTCGATATCTCTCATAAGTTCTTCGGGAGTTCTCGCTCTTCCGGGGTAATTGCCTGTTGTCTGAATACCGCCGGTCAGCGGCTTTTCGGGGTCTGTATCAAAACCTCGAACATCGTCTCCCTGCCAGCAGTGAAGCGAAACTGAAACGCTTTTCAGCTTCTCAATGGCTTTATCGGTATCTATGCCGTATTTTGCATAGGCTCCTTTGGCATTTTCATAAGGCATTATCATTTGCACTCCTTAATATCAAAAGATTGTTTTATCACTTGCCTTGCCTCGGTAAGGCTGATTTTTTTGTCATACATAATCTGTACGGCGATATTTCCGAGTGCCGTAGCCTCGGAAAGGCCGGTAAAGACCTTCTTGCCGGTGATTTCACTTGTCAGTCGGTTGAGGTATTTATCTTTGCTTCCGCCGCCGACGATAATGATGTTCTCGATTTGCTTTCGGCATATTTTTTCGATGTCTTTAATCGCTTTGTCATAAGATTTTGCAAGCGAAATATAGACAGATTTAAGCGCATTTGCAAGAGATAAATTTTCCTCACCTAACGCCGTCCGAATTGAGGCGAGCATACTTTCCGGGGCGACAAGAGAGGGTAGATTCGGCGAGAAAGCTTTTTTATAGTCGCTTTTCATCGCCATTATCATCATTTCATCATATGTATATTTTTTGCCGAGTTCCTTGCGAATGTTTTGAAACAGCCACATTCCCATAATATTTTCAAGAAAACGAAAGCGGTATTCGGCTCCGCCCTCATTTGTGAAGTTTGCTTTTTGTGCTTCACTTGTCAAAACCGGGAATGTGTTTTCCGTACCTACAAGTGACCAGGTGCCGGAAGAAATATACACGCTTTTTTCGTCAAGAGGGCAGGCGGCAACTGCAGAGGCGGTGTCATGGCTCGGTGCAAAAATTACCGTAGAATTAAAACCGAGTTCAGACTGAATATTCTTTGAAAATTCACCCAAAACCGTTCCGGGATTACACAGCGGCAAAAACAGGCTTTCATCAATATCAAGCATGGACAAAATTTTCTTATCCCAACCTTTACTTTCGGCATTTACAAGCCCGGTTGTTGTTGCGTTAGTGTATTCATTCGCAATTTTACCGGTAAGCTTAAAAGAAAGATAATCCGGCATCATCAGAAAGTGCCTTGCGTTTTCAAGCTTTCCGCTTTTCTTATCGCACCAAAGCTGATAAATCGTGTTGAAATCTTGAGTCTGAATGCCTGTTCGATTATACAGTCTTTTAGCTGAAATCGGGAAATCTTCGGACGAAGGTATGCCGTCTGTTCTTTTGTCACGATAAGACACACAAGGAAAAATCTCTTTTTTATTTTCATCTAAAAGTACATAGTCAACTCCCCAGGTGTCAATAGCTATCGTTTTTGGAATCTTGCCGATTTCACGGCATTTTTTAAGTCCGTTCTTGACTTCACTCAAAAATCTTTCGGTGTCCCAGACAAGTGTTCCGTTTTCATCCTTTATTCCGTTTTCAAAGCGGTAAATCTCTGTCAGCACGATTTTACCGTTTTCAACGCTTCCTAATATGTGTCTGCCCGATGATGCACCTATATCTATGGCTAAATAGCTGGTCATATTTTCACCTCTGTGCTCTTTATAAATTCTACGGCTCGATCAGTCCAGCCGTAAAGCGGAGTTTCACTACCAAGCCCGAAACCGTGCTCTCCCGTCTTCGCCTGCTCAATTACACACTTAACATGGCATGCGTCAAGAGCTGATTTCAAATCGTTACCGTCTTTTACCGAAACGGTGCTGTCATTTTCTGCCCTGACAATATATGTCGGGGGATAAGTGCCGCATGCAAGCCTGCTTGTGTCGTAACTTCGTATTTTTTCGAGGTCACAGTCTTTGCCGAACATACCTGCGCACATATACCTTTTTATCGGACCGTCCTTGACATTTTCCATTGTTATAAGCGGATATACAAGCAGTAATGCTTTCGGCAGCGGAAGATTATACTTCTTTGCACCGATAATATTCGTACCCCAAAGTGAAGCAATATGACCGCCTGCCGAAAAACCGCAGACACAGTATGTCTTGTAATCAAATTTATCGGTTTCAAAAATTAGCTTGCAGCTCTTAGCCAAATCATCGAGAGGAGCAGGCAGAAGACCTTTTTCAAAGCTGTCCGGAGTTGCCGTTTCATAATTGAGACAAAAACAGTCAATTCCCGATTCATTAAATTTTGCCGCAACGGGCAAGGACTCAACCATAGTACAGACTGCCCCGTAAGCACCGCCTGCAAGGAGAATTATACAGTAATCTTCCGTTCTCTTTTGAGCCGGCAAATAGGTTAATTTAACATTTCTTTTTTCGCTTTCATTTTTATAAAGCGGAAAGACCTGAAATTCACTTTTCAAGAGCCGTTCAAGCCCAAAAATCATATCATTCGTCGCCCAGGTCGGATTTTTTTCGTGGAGCTGTTCAAGTGTCATTTCCGCACTTTCACCCTCGAAAAAGTTTCCTCCTGAAATAAGGCAATCTTTTATATCGGTTAATTTTGAAATATTATATATTTCTTTGAGCGTAGTATTTTTTTTTATCATCATAATCAAAGTCCGATGTTCTTAGCTTGTTCGGCGGTGAGGGTGAATTCGGCAAAATCGAATTTATACTTTCCGTTATCGCCCTTAATGCTTATTATGTATGAGCTGCCGCTTTTAGTAACTGTTGAAATAGCGGGTACTTCCCATCCGACTTTTTCAACGTAGACGGGTTTTTTATTGCCAAGTGTTAGTGTTCCACCGGAAACAGAGTATGTATCGGCATTAAATGAAAGACTGATAGGTCCCAACGCCTTGGCTCCGTCTTTTTCCACAATGTATTTTTTCTGTTCATCATTTGCCATAATAAGCAATGCTTTAAGTGCAGGATAATCTTTTGTGGAAAGATAGTAGTCCGAGCATACAAAATCATATGTGCCGTTTGTATGAATAGTCAAAACAGAGCTGTTTGTTCCTTTCAATACGGTTTCCTTTAAAACCGGAGCTTGTGTTGACGGTTCATCACTTGAAACCGATGAAGACGGTTCCTGATTTAACATTGTCGGTTCCATTGTCGGTTCCGTTGAATTTGAGACAGACTGGCTATATTCCTGCGATGGAGTGGTGGTAGGTGTTCCTGTTTCGGTTTGCGTTTCATTTTTTCCGCATCCTGCCAAAGAAATGCCGCAACCGAGAATTATTGCCAAAATAACTGCCGTAAGTTTCTTATTGTTTTTCATAAAAAAACCCCATTTCTAAATTATATTATTGTAAAATGTACTTTCCGCTTTCTTTTTCGTATGTTTTGCCGTTCCATTCAATTACTGCCGTGGTATTGCAGGGAACGGTTACTTCAAGCGTTTCCTCGGTTTTCTTAACTTTGATTTTTCCGTATTCCGAAATAAATTCTCTTTCCCAATTTCCGAAAACATCATCTTCAATCGGTGCAACTTTAAACTTTGAGAAGCCCGGTTCAATAGCCGAGATGCCGCAAATCTTTCTGAAAATGAAATCGTCTACTACACCGAAAGCGTAATGGTCATAGCTTGTCTTTTTTGGATTGTTTTCATCATCGAGTGCAAACCAATCCTCCCAAATTGCCGTTGCTCCGTGTTCAACCTCAAAAAGCCATGACGGTCTTTTTGTTTGAAGCAAAATGTTCTTTGCCAAATCCCATCTTCCGACTTTGCATAGCACATCAAGAAGATACGGCGTTGCAAGAAATCCCGTGCAAAGACAGCCGTTGTTCTTTTCAACAAGGCTGATAAGTTTATCCGCATATTCTTTTTCGTTTTCCTCTGAAACAAGGTCAAAAGCTATTGCAAGCACATATAAACCTTGTAGATAGTCCGGAAGAATATCTGATTTCATAAGTCCGTTTTGAATTGCGTATTTGAACTTTTCTGACATCATCTTATAATACTTTTCATCATCTGTTTTCAGGATTGACGATATTTCACTCATTTTGGCAAGGGTCATATACCCGAAAAACGGAGCGATATAACAGGCGGTTTCTTTGCAAATTTCAAATCCCTCCGCCTCTCTTCCCGGCACTAACCATTCACCGAAATGAAAGCCTGTGTTCCAAAGGTAACGTTCATAGTCGTAGGGAAGCGAACTTCCTCTTTTGTTTTCCGCAGTATGAATGATGTAATCGCACCAGATTTTTATCGACTGATAATTGACTGATAAAATCTCGGCATTGCCTGTCATTTTATATATATCATAGGGAACCCAAACTATTGCATCACTCCAACCGGCAACACCGGTTAATTCATCACCGAAAGGAGCCATTGTCTGCTTTGCAACAGCCTCGTAAACCTTGTTAAAGGGTGAAGTGATGGGAATTACTCCGTCCTCTTTTTGGTCAGCGGCAAGCCCTTTAATCCACGAAGAAAGAAACGCGGTCATATCTTCGTTTTGCATTGCGGTTTTTGCATAGACAAGAATATCTCCCGTCCAGCCAGCTTTTTCCCTTGACGGACAATCCGTAGGAACGGACATCATATTGTTTTTCTGTGAATAGCGAATGTTTTTATAAAGCCTGTTGAACCGCTCGTCATCACAAACAAAATTTCCTATGTTCTCTTTTTCGGTTGAAAGCAGAACGGCGGTAAAATCTTCTTTTACGGGATTTATCATTCCGCTGACCTTTAAGTACCTGAATCCGTGAAATGAAAATTCCGGCTCAAAAACGAAAGGCTCGCCCGAACAGACAACAATATCCGTTTGCTTTACAAGGTCGAATTGCGCGAAATAATTGCCGTCCTTATCCGTAATTTCGGTGTGTTCAAGCTTGATTTCGGTTCCTCTTGCCCCGTTTATTTTGATTTTACATCTTCCTGCAATAACCTGACCGAAATCAACTATTGTTTCACCTTTCGGTGAAATATACACTTCCTTTGCGTCAAATTTCTCAACTGCCTTTATTTGAGGAATAGGCTGTAAACGGAGATTTTTAAGTGAATAATCGGTAGCGATTGCTTTTTTTCTTTCGCTTTCGGGCAAAGTAAAATCGACTTTTTCACCCATAAACAAATCAGAAAAAACAATATTACTCTTGCGGCAAATTTCGTTTCCGTCCGAAAAAACAACTGCCGATTTTCCGCCTTTATACTCAATTTCAAGCTGATACAAAACAGATAAATTATCTATTTTTTCGTCGGTCGTAATTTCCGTTTGCGGACAGAAAAACCAACCGTCTCCTACGAGAAACTCAATCTTGTTTTTGCCGTTTGTCAGCATATCCGTAACATCATAAACCTGATAATTAAGGATTTTGTTGTATGGTGTATATTCCGGAGCAAGAACGGCGTCACCGACTTTTTTGCCACCGACATAAGCGTTGTATGCACCATATGCCGTCGCATAAAGTCTTGCTCTTATAACTTCGTCCGTAATATCAAAATCTTTTTCAAAATATACGGGCGGATTTTCAATTCCGTAAACAAATACCTTACTTTCGTTTCTGTCAAAAGGACTTTTTGAAAAACTTCCTTTCCATTCATCGGCGTTTAAAAATGCTGTTTCAAACTTAGATTTCAGAGCGGAGCAATTTCCTTTGTTATCCCAAACAGTGATACAGACCGAATACTGCGTTTTGGATTTTAAAGCTCCGCCGTATTTGATGAAAGACTGTTTGTTTGAAAGCACCTTGCCGCTGCTCCACACTTCACTTTTTTCATCGCATACGTTTATTTGATAGGCAGTCTGAAAGACAGAATTTTCATCACTTTCAATCTGCCATGAAAACTCCGGAGCGGCGTCAACAAAAGGCTCTTTCATATGATTGATTCTAAAATTAATTATTCTCATGGTTACCCCTCATTTTAAAATATTAAACACAAGTTCTTCGACCTTTTGACTGACCTTTGAAGAAGAACCGCCGATGTTGCTGACATTTGTCATAAACACACATTCCATATTATCTTTCGGAGAAACAAAGAAATGAGTACCGTAAGCACCGGACCAACCGAAAGTCCCCTCTGTGGCAGGCGTTTTTCCTTTTATCGGATCCTGCCTGATTTTCACTCCCAGTCCCCATACAAAACCGGGTTCGGGTTCAAGATGCTTTTTCGGTGCTTCGGTTTGCATAAGTTTAACCGATTCTTCTGATAGAATTCGCTTTCCGTTATAAACTCCTGAGTCCAGAAGCATTTGTGCAAAATGCTCATAATCCTCTGCGGTTGAATAAAGTCCGCCGGAACCGCTTACATAATCCGAACCCTCTGCTATTGTAAAAAAGCTTTTCATATCAGCTTTTTTGCCGGTAACATTTTTTAGTGATTTTCCGCTTTTTTTATAAATTTGAACAAGATTTTCTTTCTCTTTTTGAGTCGGGTGAAAGGTTGAATTGTTCATATCAAGCGGAAGAAAAATATGATTTCTGAAATAATCATCAGCTTTTTCTCCGCTTGCACTTTCAATAACGCTTATGAGAACGTCAAATCCTGCTATCGGGGAATAACCCGTGCCGGTTCCCGGCTCAAAATCAAGCGGTTGCTTGGCATATTTTTCCGCCTGCTCGGCGTTTGTTGTTCTTACGGTTTTATCCCTGAGCATTGTTGCATAGCCGCCGATTCCCTGTTCAAGTCCTGACGAGTGAGAAAGCAAATCCCTTATTGTTATATCTCTTTTCGATGGTATAGTTTTCACCTTGTCTTTGTTGTAGGTTATGAGTCCGACAAGCGACTGAATCGGATTTTTAGGCGGAAAAGGGTATCGCCTGTCACAAACAACCCGGCTATTTTTAAAGGATGGAATATACTTTGAAACCGGATCGTCTATTTTGACTTTACCCTCATCAAAAAGTTTCATTATTGCCGCGGCGGTTATCGGCTTTGTCATCGACATCATTCTGAAAAGGCTATCATATCTGACGGGTTCATGATTTTCAATATCCGAATATCCCCACTTGTTTTTATACACGGTTTTTCCGTCTTTTCTTACAAGCAAAATTCCGCATGGAATTACCTTATCGATGATGTATTTGTTAAATGTATTGTCAATTTCATTTGTTTTAACCATATCAATATTTCCTCGAAAGCTGTGCTTCACATTCTTCTCTTGTAATTTCTCCGCCGTTGCACTTTGCCATAAGTTCAACATCTTTATCCTTCATTTTATAGAATGCCATAACAACTATACCAAGAATCGTACCTATAGCAGGAATAAGTGTATAAACAATCCAAAGCATATTCAGGGCTGATTCAGGCTGTGCAACACCCTGAGAGGCAATATCGGCAAAGTCAGTTGCTTCAATCTCAACCCAGCCTGAAAGGCCGAGAAGGAAAAGTCCCAAAGAGGAAGCGACACCTTGTGTAAGCTTTGTTACAAAAGAATTAAGTGCAAAGAAAATACCCGAGCAATCTTTACCCGTCTTATATCTTGTATATTCTATCGTATCGGGAACAAGAAAGCTCTTTGCAATATTTGCGACATTACCGGGCAGCGACTGAACAACCATAAGAATGCAAATAAGAACAAAATGGCTAGATCCTACAAAGAATATGGAAAGAAGAGGTATTCCGCCTAATAAACCGCAAACAACGATTGTTTTTACCTTGCCGAATTTTTTTGTTATTTTCGCCGTGTTCAACTGAGCAATAAGACCCGGTACTGCCGAAATGGCAATCGGAACAATAAAAATCATTGAATTACCGAAATGATAGTATGCAACGAAATTGGCAAGGTTTGCTCCCGTTGCAAGACACGAAGTAATAACTGTACTTAAAAGCAAAATAAACATATATTTATTTGTTCTGACACAGTCAAACATATCCTTGAAAGTGTAGTGTTCTTCTTCTGCCGATACATTTTTAAGCCCGACATTGTATTCTTTTATACCCGTAAGCATCGGAAGCATTCCACACAAGAAAATCACAGAAGAACCGACAACAACATTTTTAATCGGTAAACCAACTTTTTCGCTTATGAGGGTATAGAAAATAATGCCGATAAACATTATAATGCCGTTATTTAAAATCGAACGGTTTTGAATAATTGCGTTTCTTTCGTCAAGGTTATCTGTTATTGAAACGGCAAGTGAGTTCATCGTAACCTCAACCAAGGTGTAGCTCAAATCATAAAGCAGATAGAAAACAGCGAACCAAATAAGCTTTACGGTTTCCGAAAGCTGCATGGGCATCATAAAAAACAGAACCGTAAACAGCGGAAACAGCCAAAAGGTTTTTCTGAACCACGGCAAATATTTTCCGCTTCCTTTGATTTTTATTCTGTCAATCAAAAAGCCGAAAATAACATCATCAAAAGAGTCTATTATTTTAACAAAAAGCGTAATAGCTGCCATTTTGCCCGGATGTATCCCCTGCATTAGCAGGAACATTGTCATAAAGGTTGTAATTATTGCACCCTCGCAGGTTCTTGCAAGGTCGCCTATGTAATATCTCGCACGCTGACCTGTTGTTGTCAGCCAGGTTGATTTGTCAATTTTTTCTTTTTGTTTCAGCATGGCTTACGTCTCCTTTTTAAATACTTTTGAGAGCTTCGTCTATTTTTTTAAAAGTTTCGTCTTTTACTTTCAAAAAGCTCAAAACATTTTTCAGCGAAACTCCGTCAACAAAAGAACCTACCTTTTTCTTTGTTGCTTCGTACAACAAATATTGAGGTAAAAACTTTTTCTTAAACAATTTTTTTGCCTGCGGATTTTCAAAAATAATCTTGCATGAATTTTTACTTGAAAGTGTTTTTGAGTATTTATCGTTATATTCCGAACTTTCCCTGATTGAAATATATCTGCCTGAGATTAAATCATTTATCCAGCTTACGCTTTCTTCCACCCAATCTCCTACTCTTGAACAGAAAAGCGGCGGCTTTGCTCCGACTTCTTCTCCGATTGAAAAGCCGTGCATGGAATAGCCGTAAATATGAAGCTCGTAATCGATGTAATTTTTATTCAGTGCTTCAATGTACTCTAGCGTATTATTCACGGGAACAATCCAATCGTTTCTTGAAGCGGCAAGAAAGCACGGGCAGGTATAAAGGTTTACGGCTTCAACCGCATCAGGTGCATCGGGGGCAGTATAGTTTATCGTTTGAGCTTTTGCCGCACCGTAAAGAATGATTGCGGCATAAGGTTTGTTTTCTGCTTTTGATGCCGCATAGGATACAAGGTGACCGCCGGCAGAAAAACCTGCCGCAACAATATGTTCGGTGTCAACACTGAATTGTTTTCCGTTTGCTTTTATATATGCCATAGCATTTTCAAAGTCCTCAAGCGGATACGGCCATTTATAATTCTTTCCTACCGAATAGCAGAGAACAAAGGCGTTAAATCCTAAGGAATTAAACTTTTCTGCAACGGGCTTTCCCTCGGAAACAGAACATTCGTTGTATCCGCCTCCTGGACAAATCAAAACAGCCGGCTTGTTTTGACCTACAAGGAAGCAGGTCAGCACGACATTTCTCTCTTTGTTAAGAATTACAGTTTTTTCTTTCATTGTTCCCCATCCCTTGACAAATGTTTAAATAAGTGTATAATACTGATACACTTGTATCAGTTACGAGTGTAACATATTTTTTTATAAAGTCAAAGAGTTTTTGTAAAAAATGCTGACAACTGATACATAACCAAGGAAGTGTTACACATGAAAAGGAAAAATGAAGCACATGAGCTTGTTCTTCAATGTTTGACCGAAGCTTTGTTAAAACTCATGGAGAAAAAACCGTTTAATGAAATAAGCGTGTCCGAGCTTTGCGAAAAAGCAGGAGTGGCTCGTGCATCTTTTTACAGGAACTATGACTCTATGCAGGAAATTTTGACAAATTATCTTTCCAGCGTTACCGATGAATGGTGGGAAGAGTTTGTAAAATATCCCGAAGACGAATTTCACGAAAAGTTTTGGAAAGAGCTTTTACTTCAATACAAGAAAAACGAAGAACTGATAAAGCTCATTTATCAGAATGATATCTCCTATATTATTAAAAATCATATTTTTAATTCCTGCGGACCGAAAGACGGGCAGGACGAGCAGACGAAATATCTTTGTGCAATGGTTGCCGGTGCAATTTACGGGTTTGTTGAACAATGGATAGTTCTCGGCATGAACGATATTCCTGACACAATAAATATGAGAAGCTTTTTGAAATTCGGATCAGAATATAAGGTGGTGAGCTTTGATGAAAAATAAACTTGCGACAGAGAACCTTGAAATTACAAAGAGAGAAAAGGCTCACAATGAAATCGTCAGAAATGCCGCAGTTGAGGGAATGGTACTTCTGAAAAATAACGGCGTTCTTCCGTTTGACAAAAGTATAAAAACCGTTGCGCTTTACGGCATCGGTGCAAGGCGAACCGTGAAAGGCGGAACAGGCTCGGGGGATGTCAATGTTCGCAGTTATGTGGATGTTGAAGAAGGACTTGAAAACGCAGGATATGAAGTTGTCACAAAGCCATATCTTGACGAATACGACCGCATTATAAACGAAGCCAAAATTGAATATGAGAAAATGCTTCAGGAAAAGGGCAAGGAAGGTGTAAAAACTGCGCTTTTCACAATGTTTGCAAATCCTTTTAAAGAGCCTGCAATTTCAGAAATTACAGCCGAGGACACGCAAAAATATACAGCCGATGCCGCAATTTATGTGCTTTCAAGAAACTCGGGCGAGGGCGCCGACAGAAAAGCGGAAAAAGGCGATTACTATCTTACCGACGGCGAAATCAGGGATATAACCCGGCTTTCAAATTCTTATAAAAAATTTGTTTTATTGCTGAATGTCGGCGGTGTAATTGACCTTGGCGAGATTGTAAATAACAGCAAAATAGGTTCAATTTTGCTTATAAGTCAGGGCGGAAGTTCTTTGGGTGACGCTGTTGCCGATGTCATAAGCGGAAAAGGTGTTCCGTCAGGTAAATTGTCAGCAACATGGGCAAAAAGTTACCTTGATTATCCGTTTGCCGAGGATTTTTCCGATGAAAAATATTTTTCCGATACATATTACAAAGAGGGTATTTTTGTCGGTTACCGATACTTTGAAAAGAAACAAATTAAGCCTTTGTTCCCGTTTGGTTTTGGTTTATCTTATACGGATTTTGAAATAAGCGACACAAAGATAACAGCAAACGAAGAACACATTTCGGTCAGCACAAAGGTCAAAAATATCGGAAAGACTTACGGCGGAAAAGAAGTTATACAGCTTTATGTAAGTCAGCCGCAGGAAGGACTTGTTACTCCCGTAAAAAGCCTTGTAGCTTTTGCAAAAACAAAAACACTTTTGCCCGGAGAGGAGCAAAGTGTTACGATTACTTTTGATATGAAAAGCCTCGCTGTATTTGACGAAGAAACCGCTTCATACATCATTAAACGAGGAAGATATATTGTATATATCGGCACCGACAGCGAAAACTCAAAGAAAGTGCATAACCTTATAGTTTCCGACGATATAATCACCGAAAAGTGCAAAAGAATTACTTATTCAAGTATAGAAGAAACCTGCGATTTTCATGATAATGCCGAGACGAGATTTGATGAATTGCCGACAATCGCCCTGGATTTAAAAAACATAAAAACATTAAGTCATATATATGACGACAAAACAGAAAGTATAAAATCAACCAATCTCGGTTATACACTCGATGATGTGAAAGTCAAAAAAATTTCAATAAACGATTTTGTGTGCGATTTAAATGTCAACGAGCTTATTTCTCTTTGTGTCGGTGCTTCAAGGATAGGTCTCTCCGATTTGTCGTTCATAGGCAACGCTTCAAAAAGTATACCCGGTGCGGCAGGAGATACATGCGACGAATTGCTTGAAAAAAGAAAAATCCGTCCTCTTTCAACCGTTGACGGACCGGCAGGCATAAGAATAAACAGCAAGGTATATGAAAAAGACGGATTATATGTTGATAACCCTGCCGATGATCCGATAAAATCTTTGCTTTTACCCAAAGAAATGCAGAAAGCGGATCTCAACGGAACTACGGTTAAATATCAGTTCTGCACGGCTATACCTATCGCCACCATGCTTTGTCAGACCTGGAACACGGAAATAATTGAAAATTGCGGAAAGCTTGTTTCAAAAGAAATGGGCGAACTCGGACTTGATTTGTGGCTTGCTCCGGCTTTGAATATTCAAAGAAATCCTCTTTGCGGCAGAAACTTTGAATATTACTCTGAAGATCCGATTTTAAGCGGAAAGTGTGCCGCAGCTATGGTAAATGGTTTTCAAAAAAGCGGTAAAGGTGCGGTTATCAAGCATTTTGCGTGTAACAACAAAGAAAACAACAGAAATTATAATAACTCCGTTCTTTCCGAAAGAGCTCTGCGTGAAATATATCTCAAAGGATTTGAAATTTGCGTAAAAGAGTCGCAGCCTTTTGCGGTTATGTCGTCATATAACCTTATTAACGGTACTCATTCTGCAAATCATCGCGGTATTTTAACAGATGTTCTTCGCACGGAATGGGGATTTAACGGGGTTGTTATGACGGACTGGTACGCAACAACAGGAAAAACTGCCGATGAAAAATCCTATGGTGCAAGTGGTGCGGCAGACTGTATAAGAGCAGGAAATGATATTATAATGCCCGGTGGAAAAAACGAAATTAAATCTATAACAAAAGGGGCGGAAAGCGGAGAACTGAGTGTCGCTTCTTTGCGCCTTTGCGCCGAAAGAATAATTAAAGCAATACTAAAAATGGGGTGACATAATGAAAGAAAAAAATAAGAATATTTTCTATGATGTTAAATCCTTAGAAAGAACTATGGACATTGAAAAACACTGCAATAAAGGCTATCTTCAGAAAAAGCTTTCCAAAGCGTTTCTGAACGAAAAACTCACTGTTGTTGAAGCGTATATCAACACAAGCGGTAAATTTATCAACAAATCAAAAGGGTTTTTAGGCTCTCTCTTGCCCATAAACCGAGTGCATAATCTGCCTGAGTTTTGTCATGTCGTTGTTGAACATTCCACAGGGAAATTTACTGAAAAAATATTCATTTGGTCGCCCGTTAAATGGAATGACAGGTTTTTAGGCTGTGTCGGCGGAGGCACGGCAACCGGCGGTGAAGGTTATATAAATGCACCCGACAACACATCGAGAAGCGCAACTTTACCAAAAGCCGTACTTAACGGCTTCACGGGTGCAACAACCGATGCTGGATGCACAAAAATTGAATGGGCTCTTGAAAAAGACGGTACTCTTAATACTGAGCTTATTGAAAATTGGCGGGCAAGAAGTACTCATTTTATGACTGTTTTGGGTAAAAAAACAGCTGAAATTCTCCATGAGAGAAACATCAGATTTTCATATCTTCACGGCGGCTCCGGCGGTGGCAGACAATCTATGGTCGAGGCACAGGAATATCCCGAAGATTACGACGGGATATGGGCGTCCTGCCCTGCAATTAACTGGTCGAAGTTTCTGCCTGTTGGTCTTTGGGCAAACGCAGTTATGAACTCGAATAACTATATTGTACCGCCGTCAAAGGTTAAGTTCGCAATGAACGAAGCTCAAAACACGGTCGGGGGCAAAGAAAAATATTACGAATATGACAAACCTCTTGAATTTGACTACTACACCCTTGTCGGCAAAAAGGTTAAAAATGATATTTTTACCGAAATTGATGCGAAGGTTTTGACTGAAATATACGGCGGTCCCGCACGGAACGGAAAAAGGCTTTGGTACTTCGGAAGACCGGGCGTGTTGTGCTATAATGTCGGCATACCTATCGGTGCTTTTTGGTACACACCGATATTCCATAAGCCGAAGCCGTTTTTCCTTTCAACATATTATTGCAGATGGGTAACGAAAAATCCGAAGCAAAAATTCGACAAAGTGACAAAGGATGAGTTTTATAAAATCTATGATGCAAGCGTAAACGAATTTGCCGATTGCCTTGCGGATAATCCGAATTTGTCTTCATTCAAAAACTCAGGGGGCAAGCTGATGGTTGACCACGGTTTCGATGATCCGCTGATTCCCATTGACGGAACAATTGAATATTATAACAGGGTTTGCGACACGCTCGGCGGAAAAGAAGAAGTTGACAAATTTTTCAAGCTCTTTTTGACACCCGGCGACGGTCACGGTTCATGTAACTGGCATAATGCGGGGATAACCGACTGCGACGGCATGAAAGCTCTTGTGGACTGGGTCGAAAAAGGAATCGTACCTGCAAAAATCAGAAAAGTTCAGGTTGATAAAAAAGGCAGCACAATAAAAGAAGGCTTTCAAGCACCGATTTGAATGGTAAGACTATAAGGAAAAATATTAATTAACCTAAAAGAAAAAACGGATTATGGTTAGCTTTTAACAAGCTGAACCATAATCCACTTTTTCATTTTTCGGATTTGTCAAGAAAAATGTGTAAGTCTTTTTGATGAATAAAAATTTTGGTTCTTCACGGATTTATGGGGAATGATATTTGACTGATTGCAGTGAAATAAACTTGACGGGCAAGAGTCAATAAAAGCTTCTAATCCAAAACAATCATATAGCCATCCGGCAAAGGCTTTGACCTTATTTATATCTTTGTGTGAGTGAGAAAGGCAGAAAATCAGCTTGAATGGGTCGGGAAAATGAATAATATTCGTAGCAGAGCAGTAGAGATTATAGATGTAGAATTGATTTGTGTTTAGGAGGACAAAGAGGCAGATATAATGTTAAAAGTAGTTGCGTGCGCACGCATATTGTGTTATAATACTGGTAGTTAGGAGGAATATATCTATGAAACTATTAAAATGGCTTTCAGTAACAGACCGATTTTACAAAATCTATTTGGACAAGCAACTTGCCCCCTATGGAATCAACAACAGTCAATATATGTTCTTAATCAAAATCTGTCGTTCGCCCGGTATTCTACAAGATTCTTTAATGGATATGTTTTATGTTCATCCGAGCAATATTGTACGGACGGTTGCGGCATTAGAAAAGCAGGGAATGATTACACGTTCTCCCAATGATAAGGATAAGCGGACATGTAAATTGTATCCTACAGAACGTGCGCTGTCTGTAATTGATGAGGTACAGACGGTATGTGAAAAGACAGAAGCTCTTTTATTGCAAGGCTTCAGGGAATCTGATAAAAACCTCTTTATTGATTTGCTGATTCAGGCAGGTGAAAATATTACATCGGAACTTCATATAGAGCGAAAGGGGGAGGAGTTCAATGACTGAAAATCCTCTGGGCTATGAAAAAATTTCAAAGCTGTTGAAAAATTTTGCTGTTCCCAGTATTGTGGCGTCTCTTGTCGGCTC
>OGYF01000064.1_pt1 | contig 114019 bp, 100 predicted proteins | sample 1576451 | NCBI WGS metagenome assembly OGYF01 (sample SAMEA3541505, study PRJEB24748) | human gut metagenome | biome: human gut; feature: human-associated habitat; material: faeces | place: China | collected 2012
AGATTTTCAGATCTTAAAGTGTAAACAATCATCCCGAACATTTTGTTCACTATCTAGGCTTGACAAAGTCGCCGCACCCTACAAGCTACATATCAATAAAATTGTGCGGATTTCGCGACAAATCCCTGTTTGCCGAACCGATAAAAAGGAGCCGTCATTTTTGACAGCTCCTGTACATTAATATATATTATATTATCTCTCGTCGGTCAGCGTTGCCGCCATGACAGCCTTTATCGTGTGCATGCGGTTCTCCGCCTCGGCAAAAACAACGGACTGTGCGCTCTCGAACACCTTGTCAGTGACCTCCATTGAGTCGCGCCCGAACTTTTCGCCCATCTCCTTGCCTATCGTCGTTTTCATGTCGTGATAAGAGGGTAGGCAGTGCATGAACACAGCGTTCGGCGATGCCTTTGCCATGAGCTCGGAGTTGACCTGATAGGGCGCGAGGTCGTTTATTCGCTCCTCCCAGACTTCAACAGGCTCGCCCATCGAGACCCACACGTCGGTGTATATTACCTCGGCGTTTTTTACTGCCTCGTCGGGGCTTTCGCAGAATTTTATCTCAGCGCCGGTCTGCGCGGCAATCTCCATGCAGGTGTCAATAAGCGCCTTGTCGGGGAAATATTTCTTCGGCGCGCAGGCAGTGAAGTTCATGCCCATCTTCGCACAGCCGACCATGAGCGAATTGCCCATGTTGTATCTGGCGTCGCCCATGTAGACGAAGTTGATGCCTTTGAGGTGCCCGAACTGCTCTTTTATCGTCAGAAAATCCGCGAGGATCTGCGTCGGGTGGAACTCGTTCGTCAGACCGTTCCAGACGGGGACGGTCGCATACTGCGCGAGCTCCTCAACTATCGACTGGCCGAAGCCGCGGTATTCAATGCCGTCGTATATGCCCGAGAGCACGCGCGCCGTGTCGGCGATGCTCTCTTTTTTGCCTATCTGCGAGCCGGAGGGGTCGAGATAAGTCGTGCCCATGCCGAGGTCGCGCGCCGCGACTTCGAAGCTGCACCTTGTCCTTGTGCTCGTTTTTTCGAATATCAGCGCAACATTCTTGCCGTCGCATATTTTGTGCGGTATGCCCGCCTTCTTCTTCGCCTTGAGAGAGGCGGCGAAGTCGATAAGATATTCAATCTCTTCGGGAGTGAAATCCAAAAGTTTCAAAAAATCTCTGTCTTTGAATGTCATGTTCAAGCCTCCTTGTCTGCACAGACTTCTTTTATAACGCCGACTGCCTGTTCGAGCAGCTCCATGGGAATGTTGAGCGCCGGGAGCAGCCTGACCTTATCTTTCGCTTTGATAACGAGAACGCCTTTCTTTATGCAGGCGTTTATGACCTCGGAGGCGTCTCTTTCGGTCTTTATGCCAATCATCAGCCCGAGTCCCGAGACTTCTTTTATACCCGGTGCACCGCTGAGCTCTGAAAATATATATTCCGACCTCTCGCGGACTCCGGCGAGAGTCTTTTCATCGAGCCTCGAAAGAATATTTATCGCGCCGGCGCAGCATATCGGGTTGCCGCCAAAAGTAGAACCGTGGGAGCCGGGGGTGAGAACATCCTTTGTCTTTTCGCTGAACAGCGTAGCGCCGAGCGGCAGACCGCCCGCGAGTCCCTTTGCGGTCGATACGATGTCGGGGAATATGCCGTAGTTCATGTAGCCGTAGAGCTTGCCGCTTCTGCCGTTGCCTGTCTGAACCTCGTCGCAGATGAGCAGAATGTCGCGCTCGCGGCAGATTTTTTCGAGCGACTGGAGATAGTCTTTGTCGAGCGGCATAACGCCGCCCTCGCCCTGAACGACTTCGAGCATGACCGCGGCGCAGCGATTTTCAAAGAGAACTTTTTCAATCTTCTCGATATCATTTGGCTCAACATAGATAAATCCCTCAGTCAGCGGCAGAAAATCCTTGTGGAACACATCCTGCCCCGTTGCGGCGAGGGTGGTTATCGTCCTGCCGTGGAAGCTGTTTCTTAGCGTAACTATATTGTAGCAGTCCGCGCCGCGCTTCTCTGCGGCGTATTTTCTCGCCGCTTTTATTGCACATTCGTTGGCCTCCGCGCCGGAGTTCGAGAAGAAAACTTTTTTCATGCCCGTGCGGTCGCAGAGCATCTGCGCGAGCTTTACGCAAGGCTCTGTGTAGTAGAGGTTCGACATGTGCTGAATTTTGCCCGCCTGCTCGGTTATTGCTTTTATCCATTCGTCGTCGGCTATGCCGAAGGTGTTGACCGCTATGCCCGAGGACAGATCGGTGTATATCTTCCCTGCGTCGTCCCAGACCACGGAGCCCTTGCCGCCCTCGATGGTCAGCGGAAACCTCGCATAAGTTCCGGCTATGTATTCCTTGTCCTGCTGCTGTAATATATCCATTATATCTCCTTTTTATGCCGTGAACATCGTGCCCATGCCTTCGTCTGTCAGCATTTCTATAAGTATCGAGTGCGGTATCCTGCCGTCAATAATGAAAACCCTGTGAACTCCCCATTTTATCGCGTCGATGCAGCATTCGGCTTTCGGAATCATGCCGCTGCCGATGATGCCGCTCTTTATGAGCGCGGGAACTTCGTCCGCCTTTATGACCGAGATGAGCATGTCCGGGTCGTCCTTGTCCTGGAGTATGCCGCTGATATCCGTCATGGATATAAGGCTCTCCGCGTTGAGCGCGCCGGCTATCTTCGCCGCGGCGGTGTCCGCGTTTATGTTATAGACATTGCCCTCGCTGTCGCAGCCGACGGTCGAAACGATCGGGATATATCCCTTGTCGATAACGTCGAGTATCGGCTGAATATTTACATTTGTTATCTCGCCGACGAAGCCGAGCCTCTCGTCTTTCATCTTCGCTTCAATCATGTGGCCGTCTATTCCGGAGAGCCCCATCGCCTTGCCGCCCTTGTTTTCAACGAGGTTGACGAGGCTTTTGTTGACTTTGCCGGCGAGCACCATCTGCACTATATCGGCGGTCTCCTTGTCCGTGACGCGCAGACCGTTGACGAATTCACTCTTCTTGCCGGTCTTTTGGAGCATATCCGTTATCTCCGGGCCGCCGCCGTGAACCAGAACGACCTTTATGCCGATGAGCCAGAGCAGCACGATGTCGCGCATGACGGAATCTTTTAGCTTTTCGCTCGTCATCGCGTTGCCGCCGTATTTGACGACGACTATCTTGCCTGCGTAATCCTGTATATACGGCAGCGCGTGGACGAGAACCCTTGCGCGCTCCGCGTTTGAAATGTTCATATCTTTCCCTCCGTTTTTCGCAATCAGGTGCGGTAGTCGCCGTTTATCTTGACATAGTCATATGTCAGGTCGCAGCCCCACGCCGTCGAAGATGCATCGCCGCTCTTTAAATCAACAAGAATATTTATCTCATTTTCGGAGAGTATCTCTTTTGCCTTTTCCTCCGAAAAATCAACTCCCGCGCCGTTTTCGCAGACGAGAATCGAGCCTTTATCTGACTTGAACCAAACGTCGATTTTGTTGACGTCAACATCCGCGCCGCTGTAGCCGATAGCGCAGAGAACCCTGCCCCAGTTGGCGTCCGAGCCGAACATGGCGGCTTTCGTCAGCGACGAGCAGACAACGCTCTTTGCAACAGTCTTGGCTGTTTCTTTATCTTTTGCGCCGCTGACCTTGCATTCGAGCAGCTTCGTCGCGCCCTCGCCGTCGGCGGCAATCCTGCGGCAGAGCCACACAGTTATCGTATTGAGGGCTTTCATGAATTCATTGAAGTCATCGCCCTCTTTGCTGATCTCTTTGTTCCCGGCGAGCCCGTTTGCGAGCACTGTCACCATGTCGTTTGTCGAGGTGTCGCCGTCGATGCTTATCATATTGAAAGTCTCCGCGATGTCCGAAGACAGGGCTTTTTGGAGCATCTCGCTGCTTATCGCACAGTCGGTGGTTATGAAAACGAGCATCGTCGCCATGTTGGGATGAATCATGCCCGAGCCCTTGGCGATGCCGCCCATTTTGCATTCAACTCCGCCTATTTCGAAGCTGACGGCAATCTCCTTCGGAATCGTGTCGGTCGTCATTATCGCCTCTGCCGCCTGATCTGAGTGGTCGCCGAGTCCTGCTTTCAGAGCGGGTATGCCGGAGGCTATCGGGGTGATGTTCAGCGGCTGGCCGATAACGCCTGTCGAAGCGACGACGATGTCGGCGGGCTTTATTCCGAGCACGGACGCGAGCAGGTCGCTCGTGCGCTCGGCTATCTCAACGCCGTTCGCGTTGCAGGTGTTCGCGTTTCCGCTGTTGCATATGACCGCCTGCGCCTTGCCGTCTGCGATATGATTTTTTGTGACGACCAGCGGCGCGCCCTTGACGAGGTTAGTTGTATAGACAGCCGCCGCGTTGGCGACTTTTTCGCTGTATATGAGCGCGAGATCGCGCTTCGTCCTGTTCTTGCGGATGCCGCAGTGAACGCCGGAAGCCTTGAATCCCTTTGCGGCGCAGACGCCGCCCGATATTATTTTCATTTTATTTTACCTCCTCAGATATCAAGTCCGAAAGCCTTGTCCTTGCCCATGACAAGGTTCAGATTTTCGAGCGCGGCGCCCGATGCGCCTTTGCCGAGATTGTCGTATACGGCGGTCAGCAGTATTCGCTCATCGTTGCCGTAGACCGATATTTTCATGCCGTCCGTGCCCGAGAGCGCGCCCGCGCACAGAAAGCCGCCGTTGTCCGATTTGTCGCAGAATGTCACGACGGGACCCTGATATTTCGCTCTGTAGATATCGGCGATTTCGCTTGAAGAACAGCTTATCTGCTCCGCGAACAGCGGCACGGTGACCTGCATTCCGCTGTAAAAATCATCGACCACGGGGCAGAATATCGGGGCGTTTTCAATGCCCGTTATGCCTTTCATCTCTTTTAAGTGCTTGTGCTGCTGAGTCAGCCCGTACTGTCTGGGTGCGAAGAGCAGGGGAGATTTATTCTCGCTCTCGTATTCGGCAATCATCTTCTTGCCGCCGCCGCTGTAGCCGGTCAGAGAATAACAGCTGAGCAGTGCATCATTTCCGAGCACGCCCGCCTCAACAAGCGGATAAACAAGCGCGATAAACCCGCCGGCGTGGCATCCGGGGACGGCGATGCGTTTGGAGTTCTTTATCTTATCTTCAAATTCTGCTGACAGCTCCGGGAAGCCGTAAGCCCAGCCCTCGCTCGTGCGGTGCGCCGTCGAGGTATCTATAATAACAGTGTCCGGATTTTCAACCAGTTCGACCGCCTCAACTGCGGCGGCGTCCGGCAGGCAAAGAAAAGCGACCTGTGCGCTGTTCAGCGCCTGCTTGCGGCTCTCGGTATCTTTTCTCTGCTCCTCGCTGAGCGTTGTCAGCTCAACGTCGCTTCGTTTCATCAGTCTGTCTTTTATTCTCAGCCCGGTCGTGCCGGCGCTGCCGTCAATAAATATTTTCATGGTGTCTCCCGCTTAATGCGCTTTCGGCGAACACGGCGTTTATAAAAACGATCCGATATTCGCCGACAGTGCAAAATTATTCAACTATTTGACTAATAATATACTACTATATGCATAAATATTCAAGTGTTTCAGCAAAATAAATTCAATTTTGTCAATCTGTACCATACCTTCGTCCGTTGGCAAACAGCTTTGTAAAAATTGACAAGAGAATAGGGAAGAGGGTGAATAAATGTATATCGGTTGTTCAGATACAATTAAAAACAGGATATCTCCTTGTCGGAGATATCCTGTTTAATTGTTTCGCAACAGTTGAAAACCCCCGGTTCTACCGGGGGAAAAAGAAAGCTTAAGTAAAAGAAGAAGCACCACGCAAAAGAGTGGTGCAAAAATAATAACCTCCAAGTATAATAGAAGCGGTTTGGCGACTGCATTACTAAAAGACAAGGAGGATATTATGTTTAAGAAAGATGGAAACAACGAAATAAAAAGCACATCGCATTCAAAGTACAGGTGTCAGTATCACATAGTTTTTGCACCGAAATACAGAAGAAAAGAAATATACGGAACATTGAAAAAAGATATAGGTGTAATATTGCGAAAGCTATGTGAACAAAAAGGTGTGGAGATCATCCAAGCGGAAGCTTGCGTAGACCATGTGCATATGTTGGTAAGTATTCCACCATATATGAGTGTAGCACAGTTTATGGGATATCTCAAGGGAAAAAGCAGTCTGATGATCTTCGATAGGCATGCAAATCTAAAATATAAGTATGGTTCAAGAAATTTCTGGTGTAGAGGTTACTATGTGGATACGGTAGGCAGAAACAAAAGGGTAATCGAAGAATACATAAGGAATCAGCTTGAAGAAGATTTTGCACAAGATCAAATGAGCATCAAAGAATATATTGACCCGTTTACGGGTGCCAAGAATAAATAAGCAAAAAACAAACAGCCGCACGTGAGCGGCTGCTTGAGATAGTAATGCGTTGTCAAACCTTTCGATGCCCCTTTCAGGGGCTTAGCCAGTAGGCGCCCCTTATAGGGGCTGTGCAAACCACTAGTTTACTAGTGGTTATGATTTTATTTCGCAAGGAATCTTGAAAGGAACTCCTGCGTCTTGGGATCCTGCGGATTCTCGAAGATGTCCTTCGGACTGCCCTGCTCGCAGATGAGTCCGTCCGCCATGAACACGACATTCGTTGAAACGTCGCGCGCAAACGCCATCTCGTGGGTGACGACTATCATCGTCAGGCCCTCTTTTGCGAGGTTGCGCATGACTTCGAGCACTTCGCCGACCATCTGGGGGTCGAGTGCGCTCGTCGGCTCGTCGAACAGCAGAACTTCGGGCTCCATCGCAAGCGCGCGGGCTATTGCGACGCGCTGCTTCTGACCGCCGGAGAGCTGGGAGGGCTTGGCGTTGATGTAGGGCGCCATGCCGACCTTTTCAAGATAATGCAGTGCGGAAGCCTTGGCTTCGGCTCTGGACTTCTTGAGAACTTTCGTCTGACCGATCATGCAGTTCTTGAGAGCGGTCATGTTGTTGAAAAGATTGAACGACTGGAACACCATGCCGACGTGCGAACGGTATGCGCTCGCGCCGCCTTTGATATTGTCGATGTTTGTGCCGTGATAGAGTATCTCGCCGGAGGTCGGAGTCTCAAGGAGGTTTATGCAGCGGAGCAAAGTTGATTTGCCCGAGCCGGACGCGCCGATGATGCTTGTGACATCGCCGGGATTGACCGAAAAGTCAATGTCGCGCAGAACTTCGTGGCTGCCGAAGGTCTTTGAAAGATGATTTATCTGTAAAATAGGCTCTGACATTATCTTCCCTCCTTCTTTGACTTCTTGACATATGAGTACATTCCGCTGGTGTGGGCGAGAGTGTCGGTGGTCGAGAGATCGAAGTTCTCCGGACCGTCAAGCTTCTTCTCCCACAGTCTGAGGATAAGCGAGCAGATGACCGTCATTATCAGGTAGATAGTCAGCGTTATAACTGCCGACGGGAAGTAGACATACTTTGCGCCGACGATAGCCTTGTGAGCCGCGAAGAGCTCGGCATAGCCGATAACGAACATGACGGAAGTATCCTTGATGTTGATTATGAGGTTGTTGCCTATCTGCGGGATGATATTGCGTATGGTCTGCGGAAGAATGACATAGAGCATGGTCTTGAAGTGGTTCATGCCTATGGACATTGCGCCCTCTGTTTGACCGACGTCTATCGACATTATACCGCCGCGGACGGTCTCTGCCATATATGCTCCGGTGTTGATGGAGACAACGAGGTATGCCGCGAAAGTCGGTTCAAGGTTTATCGCACCGTTCGAGAAGTAGGGCAGGGCGTAGAAGATGAATATCGCCTGGATTATCATCGGCGTGCCTCTGAAAACTTCGACGTAGATACGCACTATAGCCTTGACTATGCCGAGGATGACCCGCTTTACGATATTGTCTTTTTTGCCGCACGGAATAGTCTGGATTATTCCGCAGACAAGGCCGATGAGGCAGCCTATGATTGTCGCTATAACAGCGAGCTCTATTGTCTTGAGCGCACCGGTCAAATACTGCATTGAGCTATCGCTCCAGCACTGGACTATGTCGCTCCACAGCTCGGCAAGCTTGTTCATATCTTGTTATCTCCGTTCTGATTATTGTTGATTACTTTGAAAGGGGCTGAATCTTGGTAGCCTCGTTCATGATTTTGTTGAAGTCGTCTGCGGTCATGCCTGCAAGGGCGGAGTTGATCTTGTCCTTGAGCTCGGTGTTGCCCTTCTTGACAGAGATGCCGATGTTGATGTCGCCCTCGTCAACCTTGAAAGCATTTTCGGGGAGGTCGAGGATCTTCAGATCGCTGTAAGCGATGAGCGCGCCCTGAGCGGTGGGCATATCGGTGCAGATGAAGTCGACAGCGCCGGTCTCAAGAGCCATGAGCATCGAGGGAGCGGTCTCCTGTGCGGTCTGGATAAGAGCACCGTTTATCTGCGGAAGGCAGGTGTCATACCAAATGGTTCCGAGCTGGGAGGTGCACTTTGCACCTGCGAGGTCAGCAAGGGAGGTAGCGTTTGCATACTTGCTGTTCTGCTTTGTCATGCAGACGATGCTTGCATAGAGGTAGGGACCTGCGAAATCGACCTGCTGCATACGCTCTTCGGTCATCGACTGACCTGCGATAACGGCGTCAACCTTGCCGGTCTGGACTGCGGGAACAAGTGAATCCCAGTCAAGGCGGACAACTTCAAGCTTCCAGCCGTTTGCTTCGCATATCTTCTTAGCCATCATGATATCGTATCCGTTGGCGTAGTCGCTGGAATCCTTTATCGGGACAGCGCCGTTGGAATCATCGCTCTGAGTCCAGTTGTAGGGAGCGTATGCGCACTCCATAGCAACGGTCAGAACGCCGTCTTCAACGCCGGTCTTGGCACTTTCGGTTTTCGTGCCGCAGCCTGCAAATAATACTGCGCACATGGCGATAGCCAGAATGGCGGCCACAATTCTCTTCGTTCTGTTCATTGTTTACCATCTCCTGAATAAAATTAAATAAGCCTGCGACCCGAAGAGGTATCACAGGCTTTGTATATGCTGCTATATGTGCAGAAAAACCGATGATAGCGCTCCACATAAGTCATGTGACAGTCCGTCGCCTGTTCGGCGAGGGCCCAGCATTACCGCGGCGGCAACCGCGATAGCACTTCGGCGAACTTGCCTTTCCCCAGCTGCCGCTTGCCGGCGTTGCTGCTGGATACTCTTCTTGTTCGCATCCTCTATCAAGTGCTGTCTTAAATTGTCTGTATTATAGCATTGCATTTTCGGCGTGTCAACAGTTTGTAAATTATTTTGGCAAAAACGGCGGATTCAACAGCCTTTTGCCCGCGAACATCTTATTTATTGGTGATTCTGCAAGCTGTTTTGGCAAAATGCAAAGGCAGGGAACGGTTTTCACCGCGCCCTGCCGTAAAGAATCAGGCTTATTTTTTCAGATCGGAGTAGGTCTCTTTCTGCACGACGTCGTGCGCGCCGCCCTCAACAATGCTCGTTGCGGAGACAAGGGTCAGCTTCGCTTTCTGCTGCAGCTCGGGGATGGTGAGCGCGCCGCAGTTGCACATAGTGGACTTTACCTTGCTCAGCGAGAGTGTGACATTGTCCTTGAGGCTGCCGGCGTAGGGGACATAGGAGTCAACGCCCTCCTCGAACGACAGCTTCTTGTCGCCGCCGAGGTCGTAGCGCTGCCAGTTCCTTGCGCGGTTGGAGCCCTCGCCCCAGTACTCTTTATAATAAGTGCCCTTTATGGAGATCTTGTTTGTCGGGCTCTCGTCAAAGCGCGCGAAGTAGCGGCCGAGCATCAGGAAGTCCGCGCCCATTGCAAGCGCGAGGGTCATGTGGTGGTCGTAGACGATGCCGCCGTCGGAGCAGACGGGGATATATACGCCCGTTCTCTCGAAATATTCGTCTCTTGCCTTGCAGACATCGATAAGAGCCGATGCCTGACCTCTGCCGATACCCTTTGTTTCGCGGGTGATACATATCGATCCGCCGCCGATGCCGACCTTTATGAAGTCCGCACCCGCCTCGGCGAGGAAGAGGAAGCCTTCTCTGTCAACTACGTTGCCCGCGCCGACCTTGACGCTGTCGCCGTAGTGCTCTCTGACCCATGCGAGGGTACGCGACTGCCACTCCGAGAAGCCCTCGGAGGAGTCGATGCAGAGCACATCTGCGCCCGCCTCGACAAGTGCGGGAATACGCTCGGCGTAGTCTCTTGTGTTTATACCTGCGCCGACGACATAGCGCTTGTCGGCGTCGAGAAGCTCATTCGGGTTGTCCTTATGGGCATCATAGTCCTTGCGGAAAACAAAATATCTGAGCTTGCCCTCGGAGTCGACTATAGGCAGGGCGTTGAGCTTGTTGTCCCAGATTATATCATTGGCTTCTTTAAGCGTGGTGGTGTCCGGAGCGGTGACGAGCTTTTCGAGGGGAGTCATGAAGGACGAGACCTTCTCGTCGCCGGTCATGCGGCTGACGCGGTAATCTCTGCTCGTGACTATGCCGACAAGCCTGCCGTTTGCCGAGCCGTCCTCGGTCACGGCGATAGTGGAATGGCCGTTTCTCTCCTTGAGCGCGATAACGTCGTTTAGAGTGGCGTCGGGAGTGATATTCGAGTCGCTGACGACGAAGCCGGCCTTGAAATTCTTCGCCCTTGCGACCATTGCCGCCTCGTCCTCGATGCTCTGAGAGCCGAAGATGAACGATACGCCGCCTTCTTTTGCGAGCGCAACGGCGAGTCTCTCGCCGGAGACGGACTGCATTATGGCGGAAACCATCGGGATGTTGAGTGAGATCGCAGGCTCTTCGCCCTTCTTGTACTTTACAAGAGGCGTCTTGAGCGACACGTTCGCGGGTATGCACTCGCTCGACGAATAGCCGGGGACGAGCAGATACTCATTAAAGGTATGCGATACTTCGTTGAAATAATAAGCCATTTTATTACCTCCGATATTTATAGAAACTCCGCTCGGCAGAAGAAATATTCTCCGAGCGGAATTATTATCTCAGAACAGACCTGTTATTCTGCCGCTTTCGTCAACGTCGATTTTCTCTGCGGCGGGAACCTTCGGCAGTCCGGGCATGGTTAGAATGTCGCCGGTCAGAACGACGACGAATCCCGCGCCCGCGGAGACCTTGACATTTTTCACCGTCACGGTGAAGTGCTCGGGCGCGCCGAGCTTTGTCGGGTCATCCGAAAAGCTGTACTGGGTCTTTGCTATGCATACGGGGCATTTGCTAAAACCGAGAGCTTCAAGCTGGGCTATCTGCTTTTTGGCGTTGGGCATGACGGTTATTCCGTCGCCTCTGTAGACTTTTCTGACAACGGCTTCGATCTTCTCCTCGATCGAAAGCTCATCTTCATAGGCGAAAGTGAAATCGCCCTTTTCCTCTTCGCACAGGCGGACTACTTCGCGCGCGAGCGCTTCGCCGCCCTTGCCGCCTTCAGCCCACACGGTGGAGAGCACGGTGTTGACCCCGAGCTCGCGGCATTTTGCGATGATGAAATCTATCTCGGCGTCGGTGTCGGTCGGGAATCTGTTGACCGCAACGACGCAGGGGAGTTTATAGACATTTTTGATGTTGGAAACATGGCGCAGGAGGTTCGGTATACCTCTTTCGAGCGCGCCGATATCTTCAACTGCAAGCTCCTTTTTGTCGAGCCCGCCGTGCATCTTGAGCGCGCGGACAGTGGCAACAACGACCACCGCGTCGGGCGAGAGCCCCGCCATGCGGCATTTTATATCGAGGAACTTTTCGGCGCCGAGATCTGCGCCGAATCCCGCTTCGGTGACGGTATAATCGCCCATCTTGAGCGCCATCTTAGTCGCCATGACGGAGTTGCAGCCGTGCGCTATGTTCGCGAACGGTCCGCCGTGGACAAATGCGGGCGTGCCCTCGAGAGTCTGGACAAGGTTGGGCTTCAGGGCGTCTTTCAAAAGCGCGGTCATCGCGCCGGCCGCCTTGAGCTCGCCGCAGGTCACGGGCTTGTCGTCGTAGGTGTAGCCGACGATCATGCGCGAGAGCCTCGCTTTGAGGTCGGTTATCGAGCTTGAAAGACAGAGCACAGCCATTATCTCGCTCGCGACGGTTATGTCAAACCCGTCCTCGCGGGGCATACCGTTCGCCTTGCCGCCCATGCCGTCGACGATAAATCGAAGCTGGCGGTCGTTCATGTCAACGCAGCGTTTCCATGTTATTTTGCGGACATCTATGCCCAGGGCGTTGCCCTGCTGAATGTGATTGTCGAGCATCGCGGCAAGCAGGTTGTTCGCCGCGCCTATCGCGTGGAAGTCGCCGGTGAAGTGGAGGTTGATATCCTCCATGGGAACCACCTGCGCATATCCGCCGCCGGCGGCTCCGCCCTTGACTCCGAAAACCGGACCGAGGCTCGGCTCGCGCAGGGCGACCGTGACATCCTTGCCTATCCGGCGCAGTCCGTCTGCGAGGCCTATCGTCGTCGTGGTCTTGCCCTCGCCCGCAGGGGTCGGGGTTATGGCGGTGACGAGAATCAGCTTTCCGTTTTCCCGCTTCGTCTCCGAGAGCAGGGACAGGTCTATCTTCGCCTTGTAGTTTCCGTATTGCTCGATGTACTTTTCGTCAACATGGGCGCGCTTTGCGATAACGCCGATGTGCTCGGGTTTGCAGCGCTGCGCAATTTCAATGTCGGATAAATAGGCCATGTTCCAGTCTCCTTATCATCACTTAAAATATTTAACAGCTGCTTCAAACATACGAATATTATAATCTCCCGGGACATTTTTGTAAAGACCTTTTCCGATTCTTTCGCTGTGTCCCATTTTTCCGAAGACTCTGCCGTCGGGCGATGTGATGCCCTCGATAGCGCAGACGGAGTCGTTGGGATTGAAGTGTATATCATTTGAAGCGTTGCCGTCAAGATCAACATACTGCGTGGCTATCTGACCGTTCGCGGCGAGTTTGGCTATGAGCTCGTCGCTTGCGAGGAAACGGCCCTCGCCGTGCGAGATCGGCACGGAATATATGTCGCCGACCTGAGTCAGCGCGAGCCACGGCGATTTGTTCGAGGAAATGCGGGTGCGCACTATTCTCGACTGGTGGCGCGCGATGGTGTTGAAGGTGAGCGTCGGGCAATTTTCGTCCGTGTCGATTATCTTGCCGTAGGGGACGAGCCCGAGCTTTATCAGCGCCTGGAAGCCGTTGCAGATTCCGCACATGAGTCCGTCCCTGTTTTCGAGCAGGTCGGTGACGCCCTCTTTTATCGCGGCGTTTCTGAAGAATGCCGTGATAAACTTTCCGCTGCCGTCCGGCTCGTCGCCGCCGGAGAAGCCGCCGGGGATAAATATCATCTGCGAGGAGCGAAGCTCGTCCGCGAATTTTTCGACGCTGCGGCTGATGCCGTCCGCGCTGAGGTTGTTTATAACAATTATCTCCGGCTCTGCGCCCGCGTCGCGGACTGCCTTTGCGCTGTCGTATTCGCAGTTCGTGCCGGGGAACGCCGGAATGAGCACGCGCGGCTTTGCAACTTTTATCGCGGGAGCTTTGCGCTCTGTCGTCTCATATGAGAAGTTCTCAGCACCCTTGCCGGCGTTTTTGATATTGCAGCTGTAGACGCTTTCGAGCTTGTTCTCGTATATTCCGAGAAGCTTTGAGAGCGAGATGCTCTCGCCGTTAAGGCTGATGCAGCCGCTGTCGTTCGTGTGACCGAGAAGCGTGCCAGTTTCTTCTGCGCCGTTCGCAAGCTCGAGAATGAAGCCCGCATAGCTGAGCCCGAATATCTTTTCGAGCGTGATATCTTTGCTGTATTCAAAGCCGATGCCGTTGCCGAACGCCATCTTCATGACCGCCTCCGCTATGCCGCCCATGCCGGGGGTGTAGCAGGCGACTGCCTTGCCCGAGCGAAGAAGCCCGGTAACTCGGGAGAACACATCTATTAGCGAGTCGGTCTTCGGCAGACCGTTTTCGTCTTTCTCCGGCGCGATGAAAACAACCTTGTGACCCGCCGATTTGAACTCGGGCGAGACTATTGAAGAGGTCTTTTCCGTTGTCACGGCGAACGAGACGAGGGTCGGAGGGACATCGAGATTTTCAAACGAGCCGCTCATCGAGTCCTTGCCGCCTATAGAGCCGATGCCGAGCTCCATCTGCGCCTTGAACGCACCAAGAAGCGCCGCCAAAGGCTGACCCCAGCGCTTGCCGTCCCTGCCGGGTCGCTCGAAATATTCCTGGAACGTGAGATAAACATCCTTGAACTCTGCGCCCGAGGCGATGAGCTTGCAGACCGACTCTATAACCGCAAGATATGCGCCGTGATAAGGGCTCTGCTCGGTTATAAACGGATTGTAGCCGAACGCCATGAGCGAGCAGTCGTCGGTGTGCTTCTTCTCGACGGATATCTTCTGCACCATCGCCTGAATGGGCGTCAGCTGATTCTTGCCGCCGAACGGCATGAGCACCGTGCCCGCGCCTATCGTCGAATCGAAACGCTCGGAAAGTCCGCGCTTCGAGCAGATGTTTAAATCCGATGCGAGCGCCGAGTAATTCCCTGCAAACGAGCCGGAGATTTCCTTCTCTTTGAGTGCGGGAGCCTCGGGGGTGATGTCTATATGCTTGTCGGCGCCGTTGGAATTCAAAAATTCGCGGCTGATATCAACAATTTTTTTGCCGTTCCAGTTCATGACGAGTCTCGGCTCTGCCTGAACCTTTGCCACGGGCACTGCATGGAGATTTTCTTTATTAGCCAGCGCGAGGAAAGCGTCAACATTGTGCGGCTCAACAACAACCGCCATGCGCTCCTGGCTCTCGCTTATTGCAAGCTCCGTGCCGTCGAGACCCTCGTATTTTTTCGGCACTGCGTTGAGGTCTATCTCAAGTCCGTCCGCAAGCTCGCCTATAGCTACCGATACGCCGCCCGCGCCGAAGTCGTTGCAGCGTTTTATCATCAGGCAGGCTTCTTTGTTTCTGAAAAGTCTCTGGAGCTTTCTCTCCTCGGGGGCGTTGCCCTTCTGAACCTCCGCGCCGCAGCTTTCGAGCGATTCAACCGTGTGGGACTTTGAAGAACCCGTCGCTCCGCCGCAGCCGTCGCGTCCGGTCGAGCCGCCGAGCAGGATAACAATATCTCCGGGAGCGGGAACTTCGCGGCGCACATTCTCTGCGGGAGTCGCCGCGATGACTGCGCCTATCTCCATTCTCTTCGCCGCATAGCCGGGGTGGTATATCTCGTCGACTATGCCCGTCGCGAGACCTATCTGATTGCCGTATGACGAATAGCCCGCCGCTGCAGTCGTGACTATTTTCCTCTGCGGAAGCTTGCCCTTTATCGTCTCGTCAATGGGCTTGAGCGGGTCTGCCGCGCCGGTGACGCGCATCGCGCCGTAGACATAAGAACGCCCCGAGAGCGGGTCGCGGATAGCGCCGCCTATGCAGGTCGCCGCGCCGCCGAAGGGCTCGATTTCTGTCGGGTGGTTGTGCGTCTCGTTTTTGAAGAGCAGAAGCCACGGCTCGGTTACGCCGTCGACCTCGACATCTATTTTCACCGTGCAGGCGTTTATCTCCTCGGATTCATCGAGGCGGTCGAGCTTGCCGTGCTTCTTGAGATATTTGACCGCTATCGTCGCGAGATCCATCAGGCATATCGGCTTCGTGCGCCCGAGCTCTTTTCTGACCGCAAGATATTCGTCGTAGGTCTTTTGCAGCAGCTCGTCCTCAAATTTCACGCTGTCAATGACGGTCAAGAATGTCGTGTGGCGGCAGTGATCTGACCAGTAGGTGTCGATCATGCGAATCTCGGTTATCGTCGGGTCGCGGTGCTCGGATTTGAAATAATCCTGACAGAACGCAATGTCGTCCGCGTCCATGGCGAGACCGTATTTTTTGACGAAGTCCTCAAGCCCCGCTCTGTCGAGTTTGATAAATCCGTCGAGAGTTCTGACCTCGGTCGGAATGTCGTATTTTACCGCGAGAGTCTCGGGCTTTTCGAGACTCGCCTCGCGTGCCTCAACAGGGTTGATGACATATTTCTTTATCCTCTGCGCGTCGGCGTCGGTGATGTCGCCGATGAGGATGTATATTTTCGCCGTGCGTATCAGCGGGCGCTCGCCCTGCGAGATTATCTGTATGCACTGAGCCGCAGAGTCGGCGCGCTGGTCGAACTGACCGGGCAGAAATTCGACGGCAAAGCACTTGCCGTTTATCTCGATGCTGTCCGATACAATGTCGAGCTGGGGCTCGGAGAACACGGTGCGCTTCGCATAATCGAAGAGTTCGGGCGTGATATTCTCCGCATCGTAGCGGTTGATAACGCGCACGTCGGTGAGATTCTTGATCCCGAGCAGGTCGTTCGCTTCGCTGAGCAGGGACTTTGCCTCCTGCGCGAGCTCCTTTTTCTTTTCGACGAATACTCTGTATACCATTTATTTTTCCTCCGTTGCGGCGAGCGCTTTCGCGCCGACGTCGTGCCTGTAGAAGGCGTTTTCAAAATGAATTTTTTCTGCCTTTTTATATGCCGAGGAGACAGCCTTTTCGAGCGTGTCCTCAACTGCCGTAACTCCGAGAACTCTGCCGCCGCTTGTTACGAGGCGTCCGTCCTTTTTCGCGGCACCCGCGACATATACGCTGTCCCGAATCTCGTCCGGGATATCTATTTCATATCCCTTTTCGTATGCCACGGGATAGCCCTTTGAAGCCATGACCACGCAGCAGGCGTTTTTATCCGAAAACTCAACGGGTGTTTCGGCGAGCGTGCCGTCTGTTGTGGCTCTCATAACGGTGAGCAGATCGCTCTTTAGCAGCGGGAGCACGACCTGAGTCTCCGGGTCGCCGAAGCGGCAGTTGTATTCAATGACTTTAGGACCGTTTTCGGTCAGCATGAGTCCGAAATAAAGGCAGCCTTTGAAAGTTCTGCCCTCCGCGTTCATCGCGTTTACTGTGGGCAGGAATATCTCCTTCATGCATCTGTCGGCGATCTCTTTCGTGTAATACGGATTCGGAGCAACGGTGCCCATGCCGCCGGTGTTGAGACCTTTATCGTTGTCGAGCGCGCGCTTGTGATCCATCGACGATATCATCGGAACTACGGTCTTGCCGTCCGTGAACGAGAGTACCGAGACCTCGGGACCCGTCAGAAATTCTTCGATAACGATGCTGTCGCCGCTCTTGCCGAATTTCTTGTCGCGCATGATTTCAACGACCGCTTCTTTCGCCTCGTCGCGCGTTGCGGCGATTATAACACCCTTGCCGAGCGCGAGACCGTCCGCCTTTATAACAGTCGGAACGGGGGCTGAATCGAGATAGGCGAGCGCGTCCTCTGCGCTGTCAAAAACTTCGTACTGTGCGGTGGGTATGCCGTATTTTTTCATCAGGTTCTTTGAAAAAACCTTGCTGCCCTCGATTATCGCGGCGTTTTTGCGCGGACCGAAGCAGGGAATGCCGAGGCTCTCGAGCCTATCGACGCAGCCGAGCACGAGCGGGTCGTCCGGTGTGACAACGGCGTAGTCTATCTGATTGTTCTTTGCAAATTCCGCGATGCCGTCAATATCTGTAGCGCCTATGTTGACACATTCGGCGTCCGCGGCGATGCCGCCGTTTCCGGGCAGGGCGTATATTTTTTTAACTTTGCTGTTCTCTCGGAGCTTTTTTATAACGGCGTGCTCTCTTCCGCCGGAACCTACTACAAGAATGTTCATTTTCAGTCCTCCGTCAATGGTGGAACAGGCGCATGCCGGTGAATGCCATGACCATGCCGTATTTGTCGCAGCACTCTATCACAAGGTCGTCGCGGATGGAACCGCCGGGCTCTGCGATATATTTTACTCCGCTGCGCTTTGCTCTTTCGATGTTGTCGCTGAACGGGAAGAACGCGTCCGAGCCGAGCGATACGCCGTCAATTGAAGCGAGATATTCTTTTATCTCCCCGTCGGTCAGCGGCTCGGGGCGGGAGGTGAAATATTTCTGCCAGTTGCCCTCGGCGCAGACATCTTCTTCGTTTTTGTTGATGTAGCCGTCAATGACATTGTCCCTGTCGGGGCGGCCTATCGAATCCTTAAACGGGAGGTTCAGGACTTTTTCGTGCTGGCGTAAAAACCAGGTGTCTGCCTTTGTGCCTGCGAGGCGGGTGCAGTGTATTCTCGACTGCTGACCCGCGCCGACGCCGATAGCCTGCCCGTCAACCGCGTAGCAGACAGAGTTTGACTGCGTGTATTTAAGTGTGATGAGCGAGATTATGAGGTCGCGCGCCGCGCTGTCGGGGAGATTTTTGTTTTCGGTGACTATATTCGAGAGCAGTTCTCTGTTTATCTTGAAATTGTTTCTGCCCTGTTCAAAGGTTATGCCGTAGACCTGCTTGCGCTCTGTCTCTTCGGGAACATAATCCGGGTCGATTTTCACTATATTGTAGTTGCCCTTGCGCTTGGATTTGAGGATTTCAAGCGCCTCGGGCTCATAGCCGGGAGCGATAATGCCGTCGGAGACTTCGCGCTTTATCATCTTCGCGGTAGTCACATCGCAGACATCGGAGAGGGCGACCCAATCGCCGAACGAACACATTCTGTCCGTGCCGCGTGCGCGCGCATAGGCGCAGGCGAGCGGGGAGTCGTCAAGGTCCTCAATGTCATCGACGAAGCAGGCTTTTTTGAGCTTGTCGGAGAGCGGAATGCCGACTGCCGCCGAGGTGGGGCTGACGTGCTTAAACGAGGTCACGGCGGGGAGACCGAGAGCCTCTTTGAGCTCCTTGACGAGCTGCCAGGAGTTGAAAGCGTCGAGAAAGTTTATGTATCCGGGTCTGCCGCAGAGTATTTCTATGGGCAGCTCACTGCCGTCCGCCATATAGATGCGGGAGGGCTTCTGGTTGGGGTTGCAGCCGTATTTGAGCTCGAATTCTTTCATTTTTATTCTCCTTTTCAAGCGTTCTTGTTTATGAGTCTGCTGTCTTCCGCACCGGTCACGAGATCGGTGTATCTGACATAGAGCGAGATTTTGTTGTCCGCATCAAGAGCGTTCCAAAGCGACTGTGTGAACTCGTCGATATCGTTCGGGATAGCCACTCTCTCCGGCTCGCCCTGAAAGGTGGGAATGGGGTTGCCGTCGCAGACATAGGTGTGGATGAAATGACCGAGACCTGCGAGCGGGGAATAAGAGAATGTGTATCTGTTGCACGCACTGCCCGCGGCGTCCGCGCTCTTGAGAATACTCATCTCATATGTGAAATCTTTGTTTTCAAATGTCAGCATGCCGCTGATTCTGGGGGTGAAGTTTGGCGCGTCCGGCTCAAACTCGCGGGTCTCAAGCGCACTCTTGAACGAACCGCCTGATTTCAGCGCGTCGTTTATTGTATCCGTCTGATCGCCGTTTGTGACGATTATCTTGTTTTCGTATTTTCTGACTGCGGCGTAAATAATGAGACTCGGATCTTCTACTTTTGAAGCGTCGAACGGCTCGGTATAGAGCACTCCGTCGCGCTCGGTGAATATGCGGTTGCGGCTGTTTGCCGAGCGACCCATGATGAAATATGCGGTGCACGCCTTTGTGCCGTCGGCGCTCTTGCCGATGACGATGCCTCTTCCTACGTAGGAGTTGCCCTCAATGAGCTTTGCTATGTCGTTGACTGCGTAAATATCCATTATTTTTCCTCCGCTTTTTTACGGACTATCTCGTCCGATATTTTTTCGGCTGCCGCCGGGAGTATCTTCCATTCGGCGAGCCGCATGACTCTTTTCTGGAGCGTTTCGGGCGTGTCGCCGTCCCTGACTTTGACCGCCTTTTGCATGATGATTTCGCCGCCGTCGGGTATCTCGTTGACGAAATGAACCGTTGCGCCCGTCACCTTGACTCCCTTTTTCAGCGCCGCTTCGTGGACTCGCAGCCCGTAGAAGCCCTCGCCGCAGAACGACGGAATGAGCGACGGGTGGACGTTTATTATCCTGCGCTCGTATCTGCGCGTGAAGTCCGCGCTCAGTATGCTCATGTAGCCCGCGAGGACTATCAGGTCTATATTATTTTCTTCGAGTATTTCAATTATTTTTTCTTCAACAGCCGCCTGACTGCCGAATTCTTTCTTGCTGACCGTGACGCTCTTGATTCCCGCTTTCGCCGCGCGTTCGAGCGCGTAGGCGTTCGGGTTGCTCGAAACGACCAGCTTTATCTCGCCGTGCTCGATTATTCCGCTTTTCTGCGCGTCGATAAGAGCCTGGAGATTCGTTCCGCCGCCGGAGACAAAAACGGCGATTTCAGCTTTGCTTGCTTTCATTTTTTCTCCCTCCGATAAGAGTCAGCGCCGGCAGCAGCATTCCGCCGATCGAGTTGCCGATAACAACAGCGAGCATGAACAGCGCGGCACTCAAAGAGAGGATGCCCGATGCGCCGAAATAGAACATGTCGGCTATCGAATGTTCAAATCCGCTTAGAATAAACACCGGCACGCAGAAGAGAATACCCAAAACAGTGTTCTTCTCTTTGTATGTGCTTACCGCGAGATACATCAGTATTCCGCAGAAAAACGCGCGGACAAGGGTCTGCCAAAACGCTTGGGTGAGCTTGCCGGAGCAGATTGCAGTTGCCGTCTCGCCGAGCTGCGGCATAGAGACCCGCACGAGCATGCCGAGAAGAAATGTCGTTATAAGATTGCCGATAAGTATAACCGCAAGAGCGGCAAAATCACTCTTCTTGTGGCTCTCAATTATATATCCGACCCTGCCGGTGTAGAGCGCGTAGCCCTTGAGGCAGATGCAGAGCAGAGCCACCGAAAACAGCACCGCGCCGACATATCTGTTCTCACAAGCGAGAAATACACAGCCGCCGATGGAAATCAATACACCCGCGCAGACAGAACTAAGAAAGTTTTTCAGCATATCTCGATTTTCTCCGCAGACGAGACTATCTCGCCTATGATATAGGGCTCTTCACCCGAGGCTTTAAGAATGCTGAGCGCCTCGTTGGCGTCGTCCTTTGAAACGACTATGCTCATGCCCACACCCATGTTGAATGTGTTGAACATATCACGCTCGCAGATGTTTCCCGCCTTTGCGATGAGATCAAATATCGGCAGAACTTTTACCGCCGAGCGGTCTATCTTCGCGCCGAGCGAGTCGGGGATGCTTCTCGGGATGTTTTCGTAGAAGCCGCCGCCCGTGATGTGGGATATGCCCTTGACTTTTATCTTTTCGAGCAGGGCGAGAACGGGCTTTACATATATCTTTGTCGGCGTGAGCAGAGTCTCGCCGATGCTCTTGCCGCCGAGGGAGTCAACGGGGAGAGTTATGTCGCTGTTTTCAACATCAAAAACTTTTCTCACGAGCGAGAAGCCGTTTGAATGAACGCCGCTCGAGGGGAGCGCGATTATAACATCGCCGGGGGTCATTGTTTTATTGTCAATAATTCTGTCCTTGTCGACAACGCCCGTGCAGTAGCCCGCGAGGTCGTATTCGTCTATCGGATAAAATCCGGGCATCTCCGCGGTCTCGCCGCCGATGAGCGCCGCGCCCGACTGAACGCAGCCCTCGCAGACGCCGCTGACAATGTCCGCTATCCTCTCGGGATAGTTCTTGCCACAGGCTATGTAATCGAGGAAGAACAGGGGCTTTGCGCCGCAGCAGATTATATCGTTGACGCACATAGCCACGCAGTCGATGCCGACTGTGTCGTGCTTGTCCATGAGAAAGGCTATCTTGAGTTTCGTGCCGACTCCGTCGGTGCCGCTGACGAGCACGGGCTTTGATATGCCCGTCAGGTCTAATTCGAACAGACCGCCGAAGCCGCCCACATCCGAGCATACGCCCGAGGTGAGCGTGCGCGCGATGTGCTTTTTCATAAGCTCCACTGCCTTGTATCCCGCGGTTATGTCAACGCCCGCGTCGGCGTATACATCGGACTTTGATATCTCGTTCATTCTTTAAACCTCCGAGTTGAGTTCTGCCGAAACGGCGGCGTCCTTTTCGAGGACTGCTTTGGCGTCGGCGGCGCGTTTTCCTTCAAGCTTCTTTGCGAGCTCCGGCTCGCTCAGCGCGAGTATCTGAGCCGAAAGCAAAGCGGCATTGGCTCCTCCGTTTATCGCAACGGTCGCCACGGGTATGCCGGAGGGCATCTGTACTGTTGAAAGGAGGGCGTCAATGCCGTCGAGAGTATTGGATTTGCAGGGAATGCCGATAACGGGCAGGGTGGTGTTCGCCGCAATGGCTCCGGCGAGATGCGCTGCCATGCCTGCTGCGGCTATAATGACCCCGAAGCCGTTTTCCTTTGCCGAGCGGGCAAAAGCCATAGCCTCGTCGGGCGTTCTGTGTGCCGAATAGACGTGCGCTTCAAACGGGATGCCGAGCGCGCGCAGGGTGTCTGTCGCTTTTCTGATGACGGGCAGGTCGCTGTCGCTGCCCATTACTATACCGACTTTCTTCATTTCATACCTCCTGAAAAAATCAAAAAGGGCACACTCCGAGAATGTATCTCAGGTGTGCCCAGACGGTCGGCTGAAAAAGAGTTTTTCTGTTCCCTTGCAGTGCTCTGCAATAATCCGTCAGTCGCAGAAAACTCATCTGTATTGTACCTAAAGTATACCAAATACAAGACCTTTCAGTCAAGGCGCATCGGAGAACTTTTTTACTTTCGCTCTTTGTCACAATAAATGCATCTGCACGCGCCGCCGTTTGCGTCAAAAGTCTTAAAAATGCTTCTGACATCCGGCTCGCATACGCTGATGCAGGCGGGGTTGTCACAACGGTATTTGTCGTATATATACTGCGGCTCCTCCGCCTTTTCGGGCTGAACCTCGTTTGGTATGAGCCCGAGCAGCTTCATTATCAGCGCCATGCGCATGAACTTGCCGCACCGAGTCTGCTCAAAATACTTGGCGCGCGGGTCGGAGTCCACCTCGGGCGATATCTCGTTGACTCGCGGCAGGGGATGCAGCACACACATGTCGCTCTTTGCAAGGCTCATCTTCTCCTTGTCGAGGACATATATGCCGTTGAGACGCTGATATTCCGCGTCGTCTGTGAAACGCTCGCGCTGGATGCGGGTCATATAGAGTATGTCGAGCTTCGGCATCGCCTCTTCAAGCGAGCGGCACTCCTCGTATCGAAGCCCGCTTCCCTCGAGATAGTCGTCAATAACGAACTGCGGCAGGCGCAGCTCCTCGGGGGAGATGAGCACGAACTTTACATTCTTGTATCTCGTCATCGCGGCTATGAGCGAGTGGACGGTTCTGCCGTATTTCAGGTCGCCGCAGAGCCCTATTGTAAGAGTGTCAAACGTACCCTTTTCGTGGTGGATGGTCAGCAGGTCGGCGAGCGTCTGCGTGGGATGAAAATGCCCGCCGTCGCCGGCATTTATCAGCGGCACCGCCGTGTGCATGGATGCGACGACCGGCGCGCCCTCTTTCGGGTGGCGCATGGCGATTATATCCGCGTAGCCGTTGACTACCTCTATCGTGTCGGCAATCGTCTCGCCTTTGACGGCGGAGCTCGAGTCCGCGCCGGAAAAGCCTATCACCTGACCGCCGAGCGAGAGCATCGCGCTCTCGAAGCTGAGTCTTGTGCGCGTCGAGGGCTCAAAGAACAGCGTGGCGAGAATTTTGTGGCGGCAGACCTCGTTGTATTTTTCTGGCTGCGCCATGATGTCATCGGCGACGGCTATCAGCTGGTCGATCTCCTCGGCGGAGAGGTCGAGGATGTTTATTATGCTCCTCATTTTGCACCGCCGATCCAGCTCTCGTCCGAGGGGTTGTTGCGGAAAGCTATAAGTCTGTTTACATCCTCGGGCTTTATATATCCCTCCTGAGCCGCGACTTCGGAGAGCACATCGAGATTAGTCAGGCTCACATTCTTTACATCCGCCGCGGCGAGTCTCTCAAGACCCTTTTTCATTCCGTAGGTGAAGATGCTGACTATTCCGAGCACCTCTGCACCCGCTTCGCGCAGAGCGTCGACTACCTCGATAACGCTGCCGCCCGTCGAGATAAGATCTTCGACCACGACGACTTTCTGACCCTTTTCGAGCTTGCCCTCGATGCGGTTCTGCCTGCCGTGATCCTTGTTGCCGGAGCGGACATAGCCCATCGGCAGCCCCATCAGATGCGCAGTTATCGCGGCGTGGGCGATGCCGGCGGTCGAAGTGCCCATGAGAACTTCAGCCTCCGGATAGTTTTCTTCGATGAGCTCCTTGAGCCCGGTTTCAACATCCGTGCGAACCTCGGGCGCCGTGAGCGTCAGGCGGTTGTCGCAGTAGACGGGGCTTTTTATTCCGCTCGCCCATGTGAACGGCTTATCGGGGCTGAGAAACACAGCCTGTATTTTAAGAAGATCTTTTGCGATTTTTCTGCTTGTCTCAGTCATTTTCTTTTCTCCTTCAGTCAACAAATTCTTTTATGCATCTCTCGTATGCCGCGACGGGGTCGGGCGCTGCGGTTATCGGTCTGCCGACGACGATGTAGTCGGAGCCGATTTTTTTCGCCTGCTCGGGTGTCATGACTCGCTTTTGGTCGCCTATGTCGCCGTCCGCAAAGCGAACGCCGGGCGTGACGGTCAAAAACTTTTTGCCGCATATGTCATGGACCTTCCGCGCCTCGAGCGGGGAGCAGACAACGCCGTCAAGTCCTGCGTTCTTCGCGGTCTCGGCGTAGTGCATGACAACTTTGTCTATAGGCTCTTTTATCAGAAGATCGCGCTCCATCGCCTCCTGATCGGTGGAGGTCAGCTGGGTCACGGCGATCAGCAGGGGGCGCGTGCCGTCCGGGCGTGTCAGCCCCTCGAGAGCCGCCTCCATCATGCGCGATGTGCCCGCGGCGTGGAGGTTGCACATATCGACATCGAGCCGCGAGAGCACGGCCATGCTCTTTTTGACCGTGTTCGGGATATCGTGGAGCTTGAGGTCGAGGAAGATCTTGTGTCCGCGCGCCTTTATCTCGCGGACTATCTGCGGACCCTCGGCATAGAACAGCTCCATGCCGATCTTGACGAACGGCTTTCTGCCCTCGAATTTGTCGAGAAAGCTCAGCGCGGTCTCCTTGTCTGCAAAGTCGCAGGCGATTATCACATCTTTACCCATTGTGTGCTCCTCCTATGATGTCCTTGGGTTCGTTTATGTTATACTTGTCCGCAGCCGCGGGCAGGGCTTCGACTATTTTTTTGCATATGAACGGGTCAACGAGATTTGCGGCGCCTATTTCGACCGCCGTCGCCCCGGCGAGCATCATCTCGATAACATCCTCGGCGGACGATACGCCGCCCATGCCGACTACCGGGATATTGACAGCCGACGAGACCTGGTAGACCATCCTCAGCGCCACGGGGAATATCGCGCTTCCGGAGAAGCCGCCCATCGTGTTCGCTATCACGGGCTTTTTTGTTCGCAGGTCTATCCTCATGCCGAGCAGGGTGTTTATGAGGCTTATTCCGTCCGCGCCCGCATCCTCGCAGGCCTTCGCGATGCTCACTATATCGGTGACGTTGGGAGAGAGCTTTATGATAACCGGCTTTTTCGTGACCGCCTTGACGGCTTTTGTAACCTGCGCCGCCGCCTTCGGGTCTGTGCCGAAGCTCATTCCGCCGCCGTGAACGTTCGGGCAGCTTACGTTGACCTCGAGCCAGCCGACCTGCTCCTGACTGTCGAGCCTTTCGCAGGTGTAAGCGTATTCGTCAACGGAAAAGCCGCTGACGTTCGCCATCACTTTTTTATTAAAACACTTTTTGAGCTTCGGGAGCTCCTCGTTTATAACCTTGTCCACTCCGGGATTCTGAAGCCCGACGGCGTTTATCATGCCGGCGGTGCACTCCGCTATTCTCGGGGTCGGATTGCCGAAACGCGGCTCCTTTGTCGTGCCCTTGAACGAAAAAGTTCCGAGGCAGTTTATGTCATAGAGCTCAGCGAATTCGTATCCGTAGCCGAAGGTGCCGGACGCCGGGATAACGGGATTGTCGAGCTCTTCGCCGCAAAGATTCACGCTCAGTCTGCCCATATTATCTCCTCGCTTTCCATTACGGGACCCTCTTTGCAGATCCTCTTGTTGCCCGTGAGTGTCTTGCAGGAGCAGCCCATGCACGCGCCGAATCCGCAGCCCATGCGCTCTTCGAAGCTGTATTGCCCGGGCGTTTTCATGATTTTATGCATTGCGCGGAACATCGGTTCGGGTCCGCAGGTGTAGAAAAATGTGTATTGCATGTCTTTTATCACATCCGTGACAAAGCCCTTTGTGCCGTAGGTGCCGTCGGCGGTCGCAATGTGTACATCCGCGCCGAGCGCACGAAATTCATTTTCATAGAACACATCGTCTTTTGAGTTGAAGCCGAGCACTACAGTGACATTTTTGTCCTCTGATATAAGCTTCCTGCAGAGCATATACATCGGCGGAACTCCGACTCCGCCGCCGACGAGCAGGGGATTGCCGCCGCTTGCTTTTGTGTTGTATCCGTTGCCCAGCCCCGTCAGCAGATCGAGTTCATCGCCGTTTTCCACACGGCTCATCTGCTCTGTACCGTGGCCGACGGTTTTATATATCAGCGTCAGATTTTCTCCGACGCAGTCGCAGACCGATATCGGGCGGCGCAGGAAAAATCCGTCAAGCTTTATGTTTACGAACTGTCCCGGCGCGGTTATCGCCGAGGTGTCGCCCGCAAGAGTCATTTTAAATATGTCGCGCGCGATTTTTTCGTTTGAAGTTATCTTGAAAATACTCTGCTTCATGCTCTATTCTCCGCCTTGTAAACTACTTTTTCATTATGCACCGTCAGCAGGCATCTGCCGAATACCTCGCGCCCCGCGAACGGTGTGGCGCGCCCCATCGAAAGAAAATCTTCCGGGTCTATTTTATACGCTTCGCTTATATCAAACACCGCGAAGTCATTATTTGTGTCTATCCCGAAACGCTCTTTCGGCTTGAAGCTCATCAGCTCAACGAGCCTGTCGAGCGTTATGATATTTTTCATCACAAGCTCTGTGTAGAGCACCGGAAACGCGGTTTCGAGCCCGACAACGCCCATGAGGCTCTTTTCGAGCCCGCGCCCTTTTTCTTCTGCGCTGTGCGGCGCGTGGTCGGTCGCTATCATGTCTATCGTGCCGTCTTTTATGCCCTCTATGAGAGCCTTTTTATCTTCACGGCTTCTCAGCGGCGGGTTCATCTTGAATCGCCCGTCCTCCTGCATGTCCTCGTCGCAGAGCACGAGATAGTGCGGCGCGGTCTCGCAGGTCACATTGACTCCGCGCGCCTTCGCCTGCCTTATCAGCTCAACGCTCTCCTTTGTCGAGATGTGGCAGACGTGATATGCGCAGCCCGTCTCCTCCGCAAGGCGCAGGTCGCGCTCGATTTGCTTGTATTCGCTCGCGCTCGAAATGCCCCTGTGCCCGTGCATTCTTGCGTATTCGCCGTCGTGGATATATCCGCCGAAGAGCAGGGAGTTGTCCTCGCAGTGTGCGGCGATTATCTTGCCGAGCCTCTTGGCGGCGGTCATCGCCTCTCTCATCATTTCGTCATTCTGAACGCCTTTTCCGTCGTCGGAGAACGCGCAGACTTTGTCGGACATAGCTTCCATGTCTGCGAGCTTTTCGCCTTTTTCGCCGACGGTTATCGCGCCGTAGGGCAGAACTTTTATCGCCGCGCCGCGCTTTATCGCGTCCAGCTGAACTTGCAGATGTTCCGCGCTGTCCGGCACGGGGTCGAGGTTCGGCATCGTGCAGACCGCCGTGTATCCTCCGTGCGCCGCGGCGGCTGAGCCGGAAGCAATGGTTTCTTTATAAGAAAAACCCGGCTCTCTGAAATGCACATGAACATCACAAAGACCGGGCACAATAATATATCTTTTTGAAATAACGGGCGAAAGACCTCCGTCGGCAAGGAACTTTTCCGCAAAGGCTCTTATTTTTTCGTATCTGCAAGCGAAGTCGTGCGTCATTTTTGCGTCTCCTTATATAAAAGAAAAAGTCCTGCTGCCGCAAGACTGTGTATGCAAAGAACGCCGGAGCATCAACGCCGACTATCCGTATTCATCACCAATCTTGCCGGCATCTCTGTACCGCTTAAAAATTGATTTGTTTTATTATACCAACAGCCGCCCGCTTTGTCAAGATGTCTGTTATAAATGGAGCAATTGTAAATTATTTTCGTTATGACATAAAAGCATTGACTTCGCGCCTATAATACATATATAATGGATAGAAAGCGGCAATCAGACGCTTAAAAAGGGAGGAGAAATTCAAAAATGAAATGGAACATCATCACCGATTCAAGCTGTGATATGTTCGGCTTTGACAAGGAGCATGAGAACATCGTGTTTTCTTCCGTGCCGTTCACTATCAGCGTAGGAGACGAAAACTTTGTTGACGACCGCAACCTCGATGTCGACGGAATGATCGACTCGATGGACGCCTGTGCAGAGGCGAGCCACACGGCGTGTCCGTCGCCGCATGCGTGGCAGGAGAAATTCGAGCAGGAGGGCAATGTCATTGCCATCACTATTTCGAGCAAGCTCTCCGGCAGCTACAACAGCGCGTGCGCCGCAAAAGATATGGTGCTCGAAGAGCAGCCCGATAAGAAAATCGCCGTTATCGACTCGCGCTCCGCGGGTTCGGAGCTTGTTCTGCTCGTCAAAAAAATCTGCGAGCTTATCGAGTCCGGTGCGGACTTTGAGACCGTTGTTGAAAAGGCGGAGCTTTATTCCCGCCACACCCATGTCGTCTTCGCTCTCTCGTCGTTCAACAATCTCGTCAAGAACGGCCGCATGAGCAAAATCGTCGGCTTCGTCGCTAACAAGCTCGGCTTCTGGGGCATCGGTATCGGCAGCGAGCAGGGCACGATCGAGATAAAGCAGAAGATACGCGGCAGCAAGAAAGCGCTCGACGCGATAATAGAGGATATGAAAGAGCGCGGCTACAACTGCGGCAAAGTCGTCATCAGCCATTGCCGCAACGCGGAGTTCGCCGAGAGCGTCAAGTCGGCTATCCAGTCCGTCTGGGATAAGGCGGAGGTCAAGATAGTCCACGCGCGCGGACTTTGCAGCTATTACGCCGAAAAGGGCGGGCTGATAATCGGCTTCTGATTACTTAAGTCCCTTTGTGCCGCCCCTGAAAGGGGAGGCGGCGCGACCGCAGGTCGCGACGGAGGGGTTGAACTTACCGCATAATAAAAAGGACTGCTCATCCGGGCAGTCCTTTTAGTATGTATCTTATTCTGCGCTTTTATCTTCGGGCAGGTCGCTCGTGCAGTGCGGGCACTTGACTGCGTCGATCGGAATCTCAGTGCAGCAGAACGGACAGACTTTCGTGGTCGCGGGAGCGGGCTCTTCGACTTTTTCGTGGATGAGCTTCGATTTTGCCGTCGCCATGAGCTTTATGACGAGGAAAATTGCGAGCGCGATTATCAGAAAATCGAGGATAGTCTGAATGAAGTTGCCGTAGTTGAGCGTGGCGTATCCTGCCTCTGCCGCGAGTGCGGGGGTCGTGTACTTTGCGGGGTCAAATCCCGTGCGGTCGCCGAGAACGACGAACATATCCTTGAGGCTGCCGCCGCCTGTTATCAGACCGACGAGCGGCATGATAAGGTCGGAGACGAGCGAAGTGACTATCTTGCCGAACGCGCCGCCGACTACAACGCCGACCGCCATGTCAACGACATTTCCCTTTGAGATAAATGCCTTGAATTCTTCAACAAGTTTGATCTTTTTCATCTTTATACACCCCTGTATAATTTATATACCTTTATTATATATACTCCGCTTGCTCACGGCAAGAGTTTTTTGAAATTTTGGGAGGAGCTATGGCAGAAATATTTTATCATACCTTTGACCCCGTCTATGACAATCATTCGCGTGTGCTGATACTCGGCTCGTTTCCGTCCGTGAAGTCGCGCGAGCAGGGATTTTATTACGGGCACCCGCAGAACCGCTTCTGGAAAGTGTTCTCCGCCGTGTTTTCTTCGCCCGTGCCGCAGAGCATAGACGAGAAGAAAAAACTGCTGCTTGATAACGGCGTCGCGCTATGGGATGTCGCGCAGAGCTGCGAGATAAACGGTTCGAGCGACAGCAGCATGAAGAACGTCCGCCCGAACGATATATATACATTATTATATACTACCGGCATCGACCGCGTTTTCGCAAACGGCAAGACCGCCGCGCGGCTCTATGAAAGGTTTATCCTGCCGCAGACAAATATCCCCATAACAGCCCTCCCGTCAACCAGCCCCGCCAATGCCGCATTCAGTCTTGACGATTTGTGCGAGCGGTGGCGGATTATCTGCACCTTGTAGGGTGCGGCGACTCGACGCACCGCTGCCGCCGACGGCGGCACAGAACGCAAGCTCGGAACAAAGCGAATTAAACAGCATGAATAGGGAATCCCCCCTCTGTCCCCAATTTCGGACTTTCCAATCCTTGATTGAATATATCAATAAAGCAATTTTTGTGCAAAGTGCAAAAAATCGTTTTGGCAAAATAAACTGTTTCTAATCTATATATAAAATTTGAACTTTTGTGTTGACAAACAAAAGAGTCGCGAGTAAAATAAGGTTACAGTGTAATGGTATAGGTATGCGGAGAGGTGGCCTCTTTTCGCAGAAACCGATGCCTTTGCAGTTGCGGCAGCGCCTATGACGCCGTTGCGGAAAATAAAAGGGCAAGAAAAATGCACCGTACGCCATGCGTACAAGCCCGGTGCAAAAATCAAAAGAAAGGTGATAATTATGAAGACAAGAAAAGTCGGCAAGATAGTGTCGCTGCTCGTCGCCATAGTGCTCGTTGCAACGATCATGATCCCTGCCGCCGGTGTCCTCGCAGATTCGACGAAGTATGCAGATGTCAAATGGACAGAAGTCGGCAGCTTTACCGAACTGCAGCAGGCTATCGAGAATGCTAACGATGCAAATCTTGAAGCCGGCAAGACGGCATATATCCGTCTTACGGCAGATATCCTGTGCAAGAGACCGTACTTCGCTAGCGATGAAGAAAACGGCGGAAATACGAACTGGGCGAAGATGTATCTTTATTCAGTAACACGTATTTACAAGAACCGCAAGATTCAGGAGAAGAAAGCCAACTATTGGTCAAGTTTGGATCTTGGTGATCAAGGTCTAGATCTTCTACAGAAGGGTTATCAGAATCAGTATGATGTCACATGGCTGCTTGCTCAGACCGGTTCGCCGTTCGATGTCAAAGATGTCAATTCTGTTTTCTACGGAATGACAGTTGATGATTTCAACAACGGCTTTGTTGTTGATACCAACAACCAGGACTATGTCGGTATGGGTAAAAAAGCTCCCCAAAAAGGCTGCCAAGGTGTTGACGCCAGCTACGATGAGAAGATCGGCAACGAGTATGCCGAAAGAGAGCTTGTCATTGAGGCGGGCGCAAATGTAACCATAGATCTTAACGGAAAGACTCTCAAGGGCAGCGATTACGATCCTTATTCGAGCACTCCTAATTATCAGATGAGTGTTCTGAAGGTCGATGCAGGCGGTAATCTTACTGTTGTTGACCTTGCAGGAAACGGTCAGATAAGCGGCGGTACCGGCAACGTTTACTTTGACGAGAGCGTTGCTGAGGATAACAGCGCGGTAGCTCGTGCGGCAATATTCAACGATGACTGGACTGTCAGAGATGCCAGCAGTTGGGGCACATGGGGTCACACTAGCGGTAAGTACAGAGTTTGGTATCGTTCACACTCCGTTTGGGCTGAGAATGCCAAGGAGTCCCGCGGCGGCGGCGTTTATGTCTGCGACGGCGGTACATTTACTCTCGAAAGCGGAAAGATCGCACGCAACTGCGCTTGGATGAGTACCAATGGTGCTATATTCGATACCAACAAGAACATGGAAGCTAAGGGCGGCGGTATCTATGTTGAGGCCGGCGGTACTGTCAATATGTACGGCGGCGAGATCTGCAACAATGCAGCCCGTGCTTACAATAAGAAGGCAGACGTTAACGATGCTCACGCATACGGCGGAGCTATTTATCTTGAGGCCGCTGCTAACGGCAAAGTTGCAACGTTCAACATGACCGGCGGTAAGATAGCCAAGAATGCAGCTTATGCCGAGACTCTCAGCTCCGATAACAGTAAGAGCGCACGTTCTTACGGCGCAGGTATCTATGTTGGAACAGGCTCTGTCTGCAACATCATGGGTTCTGCAAAGGCTGAAGGCCCGACCACCGAGGCTATGCTTGCTTCTTTCCCGCAGATAACCAACAACTCCTGCGGCGCTCTTATCAGAAAGACCAGCCAGACTCGGCCTGAAATCGTTGTTCAGGGCGCAGGTATCTATTGCGACGGTACCCTTAACATGAAGAAGGCTCTTGTGTCTTCGAACGATTTCTCCGAGTTCTCAATCAATCTTGCGAACAATGATGTCAGCACCGTCGGCAAAGATGTTGTACACGTTGATCGTGATGCAGAGACTGGTCTTCCGCTCTACATATATGATTACAATGACGACGGCACCGCAAAGACGAAGGTCACCCGTCTTGACGACCGCTTCACTGAGAATCTTGAGCTTTCGACCGAGAAGGTCGCCCATGAGACCAGCGGTATTTTCGGTGTTGCCCGCGGCAACGAAAACATCAATTTAACCTCCGACGGCGCCGGTGTCTATCTCGGCACAAACGCCAGAATGAATGTCGGCGAGAGAACATGGATCACCGGTAACTATGACCTTGTTACAACCGGTCATAAGGCTTTCGATGAGACCAGAAACTATGCAATGCATTGGGATAAGACCGCTAACGGCGGTGCTGGCGGATATGTCTACACCGCCTTCGCCGAGGGTGCCGGCAACGGTTACACCTGGTCCGATACCAGCGATGACGTTTATCTTCCCGAGGGTGTCACAATGTACAAGGGCGATTCCCTCTTCGAGAGCAGAATCGGCGTCAACTACTATGACATGGTCGATAAGGAAGGCGATGTCAGTGTCGGCGCAACCGGCCGCGCAAGCAACCGCGTTATCGTCAAGTCCGCTACAGACCTTGATTATAACCTTTGGGGCGCAACCTCGAGCACTCCCATGCAGACCGATATCCAGTTCTTCACCCTTAACGACAACAACAAGAACTACGAGAGAGATAACTACGCAGACCTTCCCACGCGTCAGACTGTTACGCTTGACACTGTTACTTGCGAGCTTCTCGATTTGACCCTTACTCCCGAGGGCAAGCTTCCTTCATGGGCTCAGAGAACCCTCTACCGTGTTGCCGTTATCGATACCGATAAGTTCAATGACGAGCAGGGTCAGTACAGAAAGAAATATCTGTCTCCTTATCAGGGCTATGTCGATTTCGATACCGTATATCCCGCAGGCAGATTCTTCTATACCACCGAAGTTAGATATAATACGAACAGCAACCCCTACATTGCTTACAACAAGGAGACCTACTTCAAGGCAGACCCGGAGAAGAATCCCACAACCGCCGCAATGGCGAATAAGAATGTTGTCTTCCCGCAGCGTGCTTATCAGATAGATGCTACTGCATCTCAGCTCTCCGAGTCCGAGCAGAGAGCTAAGTTCATGGACTACAAGGTAATCTATGATGACAACGGCTTCGGCTCCGATGCCGCTCCCGTTCTTCGCTTCGGCAAGGGCGACCGTCAGATGTATGTTACCTACAACTTCGATGAGGCAGATAAGACCTACTACGGCAAGAACGTTAACGACCAGTCGCTCAACGCGGCCATTAATATCGACAACCTCATCACCAGCAAGTCCGTTTTCAAGATCATCAATACCGCAGAAGACGGCTCCGCCTTCACCTTCTACGGCGCAAAGAGACCGACCGGTACCCTCATGTTCAACAAGATCGTTCCGGATTACAAGGCTTATAAGGCAAGCAACGTCCTTGCCGACCGCACTGCAAACAGAAAGAGCGAGCCTACCTCGATAACCAAGACGAACGGCAACGAGGATAAGGACCTTTACTTCAAGGGCTGGTCTTTCTACACCTCTTATGGCTACGGTCCTGAGATCGTCACCCTGAACAACAAGGATGAGCTTCAGTCCATCAATATTGGTGCTGCGAGCTCCGGCACCTCGCTCGACTATCGCGGAACCTTCACCGCTGATCTGAGCAAGATCATCAACCAGAATGTCAACGCTCAGCCCTGCCCGTCCATGACGGCTACATGGTACACCAAGGAAGAGCTCGCCGAGGCCCGCAAGAAGGTCTCCAACGTCAGGTTCCAGACCGTTCAGCGTCAGAATGATGACGGCTCTGTTACCAACCTTCTTCGCTTTGTTGCCATCGCAGGCTCTCAGTATCCTGATTTCGACGAGATCGGCTTCGTCATCTCGACAACCAACGCAACTCCCACCATCGAGGGCGGTTACGATTACGTTGTCAAGAGCAAGGTCTATGAGAAGCTCGGTGTTAACGCGACTGTCGGTGCTGAGAAGACCTACTACGATGTTGATAAGCTCCTCGGCGGCACATGGTCCGGCCAGACGAGCGTCAAGATTGAAGATAAGGCTTGGACATTCACCGAGGGCAGCGAGTTTGCAGCTAATGTTACTACGGGCGCTACAGGCAAGAAAGGCTACAAGGATGCGGGTCTGTTCTACACTAACATCGTTATCACCGATGCTAATAAGGACACCGTTTACTTCGTAACTCCTTATGCTAAGATGGGCAACACCTACTTCTACGGTGAATCCCGTGCCGCTTGCTATGCAGACGCCCCCACCGCTTGATGAAACCTGAGATTCTATAGGAGATGTGCACTATGAAAAATTATGAAAAGCCTATCGCAGAAGTTCTCCTGTTTCGTCTTGCAGAAGTCAGAATGGTTCCGCGTGTAAGCATCGGCGAAGGTACCGATGACAACTACGGCAAGAGAAACGGCGGAGACATGAACGGCGACCAGGTATAAGGTGAATAAACCTTTAAGCCTTCTATGAAAGGAGAAGAGTTCGCTATGAAAAAAACACTCAAAGCTGTTATAGCTATGATACTTGTTCTGGCGCTCGGCTTTGCTGTTGCTGCCCCTGTCTTCGCAGCTTCCGCTTCAACCGTTGCCCAGTCGGCAAGCATTAAGGACTTCTTCAAGAAGATTGGAGATTCCATAAAGAAGATCATCGATAAGATCTTTAACAGACCCACTCCGGATCCCGAGCCCACCAACCCCGATGTCCCCACGACTTCGGCTCAGGCTCCCGAAGCTGAGAGCGTTCCGATCGACAAGACCCAGGATAAGGGCAACACCATCGGCAAGAACGACTCTTATGCAAGCCCGCTGTGGTAAAAAGAATTGAGCAATTTTAGTATAAAAATTGCAGATTTACCGGTAGGTATCTCCTGCACGCACCCTCACCTTTCGGATGTGTGCAGTGAGTACCTCACCGATGAGGCTCCGCTGTTTTCGGTTGGGGCCGATGAAGAACACAAAGAGGAGCTCAGAAAGTTTTTTCTGGGCTCTTCTCAAGTGCTTTCTGATGCTTTTTTGGAGAGCGTCGCAGTGCAGGAAAAAGTCTGCGCCGCCGTCCTCGATTATGATGCCGCCGTCTTTCATGCTGCCCTTATTTCATTTGACGGGCAGGGCATAGCTTTTGCCGCGCCGAGCGGTACCGGCAAGACGACACACATAAAACTCTGGCAGAGACTCTACGGCGACCGCGTTGAGATAATCAACGGCGACAAGCCGCTTTTCACTCTGCGCTCCGGTCGCTTCTTCGCGTCCGGTATGCCCTGGTGCGGAAAAGAAAACTGGGGCTGCAACAAAACCGTTCCGCTCAAGGCGATTTGCTTCATCGACCGCGCGGAACACAATTCGATTTCACCACTCGAGGACAATCGGGAGATAATGAGCCGCCTGTTTTTGCAGCTCGTCATGCCCGAGGAACACCGCCTCATGGTGAAATATCTTGACTTTGCAAATAAGCTGATAAATACCGTTTCGTTCTATCTTCTGCGCTGCAACATGGATTTATCTGCCGCGCAGACCGCGCACGACGGTATTTTCGGTATAGAATAAAGAGGTTGCTATGAAAGTTAAAGACGGTTTCTATCTGACCGCTATCGGCACTGATTTTGTGATAATCGCCAGCACTCCCGAGACAAAGAAGGAGTTCGACGGTATGCTTCGCCTGAACGAGACGGGCGCTTTCCTCTGGAAGAAGCTCGCCGACGGCGTGACCGAGGCTGAACTTGCCGATGCGCTTGCCGCCGAATACGGTGTTTCACGCGAGGTATCCGAAAAAGACACCGCCGATTTTCTTGACGTTATCCGTTCTGCCGGATTCATCGAGGAATAATATGGACGCTTCGATGTCTTATGAGACGCTTATAGCCGTTGTGGGCAGCGTCGTTATTGAGCCGCGCGGTGTCAGTATGCTCCCTTTTCTCAAGGAGGGCAGAGATTCGGTGCGCCTTGTTAGTCCGACCGCCGCGCCGCAAAAATATGATATTGTGCTCTATCGCGTGGGCAGTGAATATGTGCTACATCGAATTATCGGTTTTGACGGCGATAATTATATAATCTGCGGCGACAATTGCCGCGGCTGGGAGCGCGGACACGGGCGAGGGGATATAATAGCGGTCGTCGATGAGATATACAGAAACGGCAAGCCCGAGAAACCGCACTGTCTCAAAAATCGAATCTACGAGCGCCTCTGGTGCTCTTCGCTGCTCAAAAGAATAATAATGAAGCTGAAAGCTCAAAAATAAAATGCCGGAAATTGAAAAAAATCCGGCATTTTTTATTTTTAATTCTACTATATAGAGATTTTTTTGTATATTTTCTATATAATATAGTTTGTATTGTAATGATGTGCACAATATAGGAGGTAAAATAATGAAAAAAGTATTGAAATCAGCAGCGGCAATCCTGCTGGTTTTGACTCTCGCTTTTTCGGCGTTCGCCATAGGCGGCGTTTTCGCCGAAGAAACAGAGCCTCTGAGCAGCTTTGCCGTCTCTGCGAAAGGCAGCGGAGAAAATTCATCAGCACTCGGCACCGTCTCGTGGTGGAAGAGCGATGTCGACGGCAAGTACTATATGTTTATGCCGTCAAAATCGGATCTGTCCTCTATAACGGTCTGGTTCACTGCGTCCGATGATGTTATGTGCGGCGATGTCAAGCTCGAAAGCGGCGCGCAGACAGGAATGTTTGCAAACGGCGGCGAGTTTGTTCTTACCGTCGGCGATGCGAAGTACACGGTAGTGTTCCTCAATTCGAGCAAGCTCCCGACAATGTTTATCAACACTCCCGAGGGCGGACTTGATAGGATCCACGCCGACAAGTCCCACAAGGAAAATGGCTGCGCCATGCTCGCCATTAACTCAAATGGCAAGGTAGACTATGATGCAGAGCTCGCTTCAATGAAGGGCAGAGGCAACTCAACCTGGGGCTATCCGAAAAAGCCCTACAACATCAAGCTCGGCTCCAAAGCAGAGCTTTTCGGCATGGAAAAAGCGAAAAGCTGGTGCCTGATTGCAAACCACGGCGAAAACAGCCTTCTCAGAAACCAGCTGGTTTATACCCTCGGCGGTGAAATCGGCATGAAAGAGAGTCCGGATTGCAGAAGTATAGACCTCTATATTAACGGCGAATATCAGGGAGTTTATCTCATCACCGAAAAAGTCGAGATAAACAAGAACCGCGTTGATATCTTTGATTTGGAAGAAGCTACAGAGGATGCGAACGGCGGAGTGGATCTGTCAACCTTCTCGCCTCTCGGCGTCCGCACAAGATTCAGCGGATATCTTGAGAATACTCAGAAGTGGTATGATATTCCCAACAATCCCGAAAATATCACCGGCGGATATCTTCTTGAGTTGGATTTCAGCGAGAGATATGAGGCCGAGGCAAGCGGATTTGTAACCAAAAAGTCACAGAGTGTTGTTATAAAATCGCCCGAATACGCTTCGCAGGCGCAGGTTGAATATATCAGCCGCTACTGGCAGGAGTTCGAAGACGCATTATACAGCAACGACGGATATAACGATCTTGGCAAAAAAATGTCGGATTATATCGACGTAACATCCTTTGCGAGAGCATATTTTATTCAGGAGTGGTCGAGTAACTGGGATGTCGGCCTGTCGAGCACCTTCTTCTACAAGGATCTTGACAGCAAGCTGGTAGCAGGCCCGATTTGGGATTTCGATGAGTGTCTCGGCAATGCCTACGGCGCGAGAGACGGAGTGGATTTGACCGATCCCAAGAATATCCACGCAAAGATTAGAAACCTGTTCTATGATTCGCTCATGGGCAGCAACGACGTTAAGGCTACACCCAACATTTTTGCCCTTGCTTACAGACACGCGGAATTCGCGGAGTCCGTCGAAGAACAGATGAAGAGCACTTTCGTTCCGGCTGTGCAGAGGATTATGGCCTCCACATTTGACGATTTTGCAAACAGCATTCGCAGCTCTGCGGTAATGAACGCAATACGCTGGAATACATATGGAACAACGGATCTTGCCGCAATAATCAATCAGTATGACGGAGAGATAGAGTATATCCGCGAGTTCATCAACATAAGAACTCCATTCCTTGCCGAAACCCTCACCCTCAAAAACGAGGGCTTCACGATAGCTCATATCCCGTCGCAGAAGCGTACCGGCTCCGAGATAACTCCGGAAGTCTCCGTCAAGTGCCTCGACAGAACCCTGACCGAGGGTGTTGACTACACCGTCGCTTTCTCCGACAACGTTGAAAAGGGTACGGCTACCGTTACTGTCACCGGCATGGGCGACTATGAGGGTGTGACTGCGACTACGACCTTCAAGATAATCAACATCTCCGATCCGCTTGACTGGACAGGCGGCTCGGGAGAAGAAAGAGCAAAAGAAAATCTCAAAAAGATGGGGGCAGACTTTGTTGACGGTGTTGAGCTGATACTTTACTATATCGTCAAGCCCTTCCAGAAATAACAACAAAAATGATCCGCTGTGATTTCTCACAGCGGATCTTCCTTTATAAGAACAGCGTGCAGCCAGATTGGCGGAAGTGCTCTATCATCTCGTGCGCTCTTTCAACGCTTATTCCAAAATAGTCACACAGGCACTCGATGCACATGCATTCCTTTGCGCCGCGGTTGACCATCTTGCGATGGAAACCGATGTCGTCATTGGTCAGCAGCTTTGAACATTTGATGCAGTATGTCATTTCTTCAGCTTGCAGATGAAGCAGGCGCAGTCATGAGCCTCAAGATGCAGCTGCATGAACTCCTTCTTGACCCCGATGCACTCACCCGTGAATGCGTCGGTCATTTCAAGTCCGTAGCCGGAGGCGGCAGATATGCCTATGTTCTCAAAATAGAACGGAACGCCGCACTTGCTCTCGCTGAAGTTGACGAAAAGAATGGCGATTTCATTGTTTGAAAGGAGCTTTGCAAAGACTATCTTGTCGTTCCAGCTCTTGGTTGCGACGAATGCCGGACGGGACTCCTCATCCTGATTGATTCTGATGAGCCTTTCATTCTTGACGAGGTCAAGGCAGAAGTCGTTCATGCATCTCAGGTCGCCGCCGAGCATCAGCGGGGACGAGAACATGCACCAGAGCGCGAACTGAGTCTTATAGTCGATGTCAGAGCAGCCGACCGAGCCGACATTTCCTCTGCCGTACATACCGACGGTGAGCATATCGATGTCGTTGAAGCAGCCGGGCGCGGAATAGGCGAGGTTGTCGATCTGGCTGAGCGCGATATCGGCAAACGAACGGAAGCTGTCGTTTATATCGCCGGTAGAGCGATACATATGCGCACCCGCCGAGCGAATCCAGCGGCTGACTTCGTCGTTGCCCCAGTTGCAGGCGGAGAAGAGAATCTCGCGTCCGCAGGCTCTGAGAGCCATGCCCATTTTTCTGTAGAGCAGGGGACCGTTTGCACTGTCCGGCTTGTAGCAGAAGTCATATTTCAGGAAGTCTACGCCGTATTCGGCAAAGGTCTCGGCGTCGAGATATTCATGGTCAAAGCTGCCCGGATAGTCGGCGCAGGTGCGTGTTCCGGCGCAGGAATACATGCCGAATTTGAGCCCCTTGCTGTGGACATAGTCGCTGACTGCCTTCATCCCGTTGGGGAACTTCTCCTCGTCGGGGACTATCTTTCCCGTCTGCGGGTCGCGCTCGCGCTTGCTCCAGCAGTCGTCGATAACAAGATACTCATATCCGCAGTCACGCAGACCGAGCTCGACCATCTTGTCGGCGGTTTCTTTGATAAGCTGTTCGTTGATGTTTTCGCCGAATGTGTTCCAGGTGTTGAAACCCATAGGCGGAGTTTTTGAAAGCATTCGATCACTCCTAAATAGATTTTTTGTTCAACTTATATTAACATATATGGGTATCAAAGGCAACAAAAAAACTGCCGCACCCGCAAAAGGTGCGGCAGTTTTTTGTCGGTACATTAAGCGGCGCCGAAAATCTTGAGAATCAGCTGGAAGATAGCGTCAACTATCTGCTTGCTCAGTCCGTGTTCCTCAAGGAATCTGAGAATGTCGCCGACGAATTTCAGAAAAGCCTGGAAGAACTCCATAAAAGCCTGTCCGCCCTCCTGGAGCTTCGAGAAAATCTCGACGATCTGATGAATGAGCGTGGTGATGAATTCCATGGTCTTTTGCCTCCTTTTTATGTTTACGGGAATTAACAGAATATTAACATATTTTATCTGCAAAAGCAATAGCCAAATCGGAAAAAACACCGCTGTTCAAACTCAATTTTTCGTTACTTTGCTCATGTATAAAAATATTTATATCGAAAAATATCAAAGCTTGTCAGCATAAAAGACAAAACAGACAGCGGCGAGGCTGTCTGTTTTGCCAAAAAGGAGTCAATTTTCAAAAAAGAAGTCAATCTTTGATAATTGTATTTGCGTGTCTTATTTAATAAGACCAAGGATAGCATCAAAGATAGCCTTGACGATAGCCTGCGCGTCGATAGAAGAGCCGGCAAGCTCAAGAATCTTTTCGATCATCTCAAAGATAGTTGCTAACATGTGCGATGTCCTCCCTTCTCCCTTGATAAGACAACTGTTTGTCCCTTACAATTAAATTATAACAGTATATAAATTCAGTTGTCAAAATGAAGAAGGGCATTTTTGGATATTTTTTGATGCTTTTTGACTATGATATAAACAATCTGTAAATAAAATTTATAAAAATAATACAAGTTTATTCTCAATCTGTATATTTGCGGTTCGCGGAGAGCAAAAATATCAGGGGTGATGTACATGATATTTTTTTACTATTTACTTTATATATTGGTCTGGCCGCTGTTTGAGCTGCTGTATCATCCGCGCGTGCTGGGTCGGGAAAATATCCCCAAAAACGGCGCGGTCATTCTCGCCGGCAACCACAAAAGTAACCTCGACTGCATTCTGATAGCGTCGTGCCTGTGGCGGCAGGTGCATTTTATGGCGAAGGACGAGCTTTTCCGCGGTGGGTTCAGATATTTCTTCCGCGCTCTCGGAACTATTCCCGTCAACAGGCGAATCCGCGATGCCTCCGCGCTCAGTGAAGCGCGTGCTATACTTGATAAGGGCGGCGTCATCGGTATTTTCCCCGAGGGCAGGTTCAACAAAACGGAGGAGACAGTTTTGCCGTTTAAGCCCGGGGCTGCGCGAATGGCGGCGAGAAGCCGGGCTATGATTGTCCCGTTTGCAATAAAGGGCGATTACAATATAATCGGCAGGCGCGTGGAGATTGAGTTCTATCCCGCTATAAATGCGGCGGGCAGGGATGCCGTGTCGATAGGCAAAGAACTCGAAAATGCGGTCAGAGAGGGGCTTGAGCGTGGCAGAAAATAAAGATACTGGATTCAGAGTGATAACATCTGTTATAAAGCCTGCGTTTAAAATGCATTTCTCGCCGACGATTATCGGGAGTGAAAATATTCCGAAAGACGGCGCGGTGGTCATCGCCGGAAACCATAAAAATATCCGCGACCAGTTCCTTGTGTTTCTCGCGACTGACCGTGTGATTAATTATATGGCGAAGCGCGAATACTTTGACGGCGCGCTCGCTCCGCTTTTCAAATGGGCGGGGTGCATCCCCGTCAACCGCGACGGCTTCGACGCCGCGGCGGTCAGAAGAGCGATAAAAATTCTGAAAAGGGGCGGCGCTGTAGGGATATTCCCTGAGGGCACGCGCAACAGGACGGATAAATCGCTTCTCGCGTTCAAACCCGGAGCTGCGGCGATAGCCAAAAGGGGAAACGCGCTGATAGTGCCGTTCGCGATAAGCGGGGAGTACAGAAAAAACGGAAATTTAAAAATTTTGTTCGGTGAACCTTTTTCTCCTGAATCTATGAGTGTTGAAGAAGCGACCGATAAATTGTACAGTGCCGTAAGCAATTTGCTCGAAAGCCAATAAAACGCCCGAATTCGAGCAAAGAACGACCGTTTTCAAAAATTTTTTGGCGTTTTGCATCGAAAATTTATTGCCTTAGTTTTCCAATTTGTTGTGGTTTTTCCGTTGACTTTTGGCATATATTGTGATACAATCCAATCGTAGGAGATTATACCCTGCGCGAATTGGCGCGGATCTTCAAAAAAATCGAACATTTGTGTTGACAAACCGAATATTTGTGCTATAATTAGAGACAGAAAGAACAAATGTTCCGATTTTTCCGTAAGGAGGAAGCAAAAATGACAAGTACATTCATAATTGTTTCGGTTCTCGAAGTTGCCGCTGTGGCTCTTATAATAACAGGCTTTGTGTTTGAGAAGAAGCTGATCAATTTTGAGGAGAAGTTTGAGACTGCTCTTGCCAAGAAGATCGCTCACTTCCTCTGCACCAACAAGTATACAAAGGCTCATTTTGTCAAGGAGAAGAAGACCGCTCAGCGCCGCAGCGCAGCCAAGACTGCGTTCGAGCCCGAGACCGTCTCTCCGACTCCCGGCAGAAAGGGCAACAGAGTTGCCTGATCTTTTTCGAAAATCGCATAAGTTTGACCGCCCTGCCATTTCGGCAAGGCGGTCGTTTTCACTTTAGCGGTCTTATGGAATGTCAGCAGCCACAGCCGTTGTTGCAGCCACATCCGCAGTCCGAAGCTCTGGAGACGCCATTATTGCAGCCGCAGCCCGTGTCACAGAGCAGAAGGATGATGATAAGGAAAATGCACCAGTTGTTTGAGCAACCCATCGTTTTGCCTCCTCTTCAGTTACTAAGAAAGAGTGCCGCGGTTTTGACTCGAGCACCGCTTTCATCAACATATTATGAAGCACTGCTTTTTGCGGTTACACTTTTTGAACCCAAACATAATTTTCTTTTCTCCGGCGTAAACTAATAAGAAACCGGAGGTGTTCTATATGCTGTTTGACAAGAACGGAGAAGTAGTGAGCTACGACGAGTCGGATATCTTCTGCGACGAATTTATGCGCGCGGATGAGCATATCGACCCGTCTTATTATATAAATTATGTCGGGACACAGAGTGGAAAATCAAAGAAAACACGAGATAGACTCAGTAAATCAAAGCATGAGCGAGATAATTAAAAATATTTTGCCCGATGGGTGAATTTTGACCTTTTCTGACTTTTGACCGGCGGTTGCATTGGGGTTATAATAAAGTCGAAGGTCAAAGAAAGTCAAAGACAAAAAGAGGTGACGGCAATGAGTCTTAGCAGTCAGATAACGGGTATGATACTCGAAATGCTCGGCAGCAGCGGAAGTATCGAGATACAGCGCAACGAGCTTGCGCAGACGATAGGGTGCGTCCCGAGCCAGATAAATTATGTTATCGCGTCGCGTTTCACGCCGGAACAGGGCTATATTGTCGAGAGCCGCAGAGGCGGCGGAGGATATATCAGAATAAGGCGTGCGGCGATGGAGCCGAATCAGAAGGTCATGCACGCGGTCAACGCCGTGGGCGATAAGCTCGACGAGCGAACTGCCCGCGCACATCTGGCGGAGCTCGTCAGCACCGGTGTTATAGACAAACACGCTGCCATGCTGATGCTCAGCGCCGTGTCGGACAACGCTCTGCGACCTGCCGCTGTCGGGGACAGGGACGCCGTCAGGGCGTCGGTATTCAAACAACTGCTGCTCGTTGAAATGGGCAGAAACGGATAAAGGAGGAACACATATGCTTTGTCAGAACTGTGGAAAAAATGAAGCGACAACTCACATAAAGCAGGTCATAAACGGCGACACAGCTGAGCGCCATCTCTGCTCCGAATGTGCCGAGCATCTCGGCTACGGCGACGCGTTCTCGGGCTTCGGCTTCGATGTTGCCGGACTTTTCGGGAACTTCTTCGGCGATGCAGTCCATTCGCTCGGCGCGCCGAGAAAAGTGGTTCGCTGCCCGAAATGCGGCTCTTCGTTCAATGATATCGTTCGCGAGGGAAGAGTCGGCTGCGCGGAGTGCTACAAAGTTTTTTATAACGAGCTCAAACCCTCGCTCCAGCGCATTCACGGTCAGATTCACCACAGCGGCAAGATAGCTTCGACCGCCGAGCCTGTCAGCGAGGAAGAGGCAAAAATCGACGAAAAAGCGGAGCTCAAAAAGCAGATGGACGAGGCGGTCGCCGCGCAGAACTTCGAGCTTGCGGCGCAGCTTCGCGACAGGATAAAAGAGCTTGAGGGAGGGAACGAAAATGAGTAAATGGTATGTCGAAAAGGGCGAACAGGGCGATATAGTCCTGAGCACCCGCGTGCGTCTTGCGCGCAACCTCGAAGAGTTCCCGTTCCCGTGCCGCCTCGACACGGCGAGCAAAAGAAAGGTCAACGAAAAAGTTCGCGACACCCTGCTCTCATGCGTGCCCGAGCTGGGACTCCACTATGTCACAATGGATTCGCTCAGCCGCGAGCAGGCAATATCTCTCGCCGAGCGCCATCTGATAAGCCCTGAGTTCGCCTCTGTTCGCGAGGGCAGAGCGCTCATGCTCACTGAAGATGAGACGGTCGGCATCATGCTCTGTGAGGAGGATCATATCCGCGTCCAGGTCATGAAAGCGGGTCTCGCGCTCATGGATTGCTATGTCCTCGCCGATAAAATTGATTCCGCGCTCGATAAGAAGCTGAATTTCGCGTTTGACGAGAGACTCGGCTATCTGACTCAGTGTCCGACGAATCTCGGCACAGCCATGCGCGCGTCAGTCATGCTGCATCTGCCCGCGCTCAGAAGAAGCGGCCAGCTCGCAGTCCTCAGCTCTACTATATCCAAGCTCGGCCTGACCCTGCGCGGCGCATACGGCGAGGGCAGGGAGTCGCGCGGCGACATCTATCAGCTGAGCAATCAGATAACCCTCGGCATAACCGAGCAGGCGGCGATAGAGAATCTCCAGTCGATAACCCGCCAGCTCGTCACCCAGGAGCGCGCGGCGGCGGAGCGTATGTGCGCCGATGTCGCGATGCAGGACAAAATATACAGAGCTCTCGGAATTTTGAAGAGCGCGCGTGTGCTGTCCTGCGACGAGATGATGGATCTTATATCCCTTGTGCGCCTCGGCTCGGCAAGAGGAATACTTGATATACCGACAGAAAAACTTAACGAACTGCTCGTCAATATGCAGCCCGCCACCATAAGCGCGGCGAACGGCAAGCATATCGATGCACGGCAGAGGGACTGCCTCAGAGCGGACGCGGTGCGCGAGGCATTGTCCTAAAATACCGCCGATAAACATATATAAAAACATATATCTTTCGATTCGGCGGCAATTTTCCGGCAATAATCTCTATTGTACGGTTCACCGCGGAAAGGAATGATGATATGTATAAGTTTACCGGCTTCACCCAGAAAGCCAACGACGTGCTCAACGCCGCCATTGAATACGCGGAGAATATGGGGCACACCTATATCGGCAGCGAGCATCTTCTGCTCGGTCTGCTGACCCAGAACGGCGGGATAGCCTATACCGTTCTGATAAACAAAAAGCTTACCGCCGGCAAGGTCGAGGATGCTGTCAGAAACAGCATCGGCTTCGGCGTGCCGACGGTGCTGACTCCGGGCGATTTCACGCCCAGATGCAAAAATATTATTGAGAGCGCAATGATTCAGGCGCGGGATATGGGTCACAACTATGTCGGCACGGAGCATCTGCTTATCGCCATGATAAAAGAGGGCTCGAGCGCGGCAACAGCCGTTATGACCCGCCTCGGCGTGTCACCGCAGGAGATTTTGCAGGAGCTTTTGAAAGCGTTCGGCTCGGCGTCGGGTAAAGATGCCGGAAAGCCGGAGACGGTCAAAAAGCCCGGCGGCAGAACGGATACCCCGACCCTCAATCAATATGGGCGCGACCTGACTTCGTTTGCCGCGGCGGGCAGAATTGACCCAGTTATCGGCAGGCAGAAGGAGATAGAGCGCGTCATTCAGATTCTCTCGCGCAGAACGAAGAACAACCCCTGCCTGATAGGCGAGCCGGGAGTCGGCAAGACGGCGATCGCCGAGGGGCTCGCGCTGAAAATTGCCACGGGCGAAGTGCCCGAACTGCTCAAGGGCAAGCGCATAGTCTCGCTCGACCTCACGGGCATGGTTGCCGGTACAAAGTACAGGGGCGATTTCGAAGAGCGCGTTAAGTCCGCCATTGAAGAAGTTTCAAAGGCGGGGGATGTCATTCTCTTTATAGACGAATTGCATACGCTCATCGGTGCAGGCTCGGCGGAAGGTGCGGTCGATGCCGCGAATATTTTGAAGCCCGCGCTTGCCCGCGGCGAGATGCAGGTCATCGGTGCAACCACGCTCGAAGAATACCGCAAGCATATCGAAAAGGATGCCGCGCTCGAGCGCCGCTTTCAGCCCGTCACGGTCGGCGAGCCGAGCGAGGACGAGGCAGTCGCGATACTCATGGGCATCCGCGATAAATACGAGGCGCACCATAAAGTCAGAATAACCGACGACGCGATAAAGGCGGCGGTAAAAATGTCGGTGCGCTATATCGGCGACAGATATCTGCCCGATAAGGCGATAGATTTAATAGACGAGGCGGCGTCGCGCGTCAGACTCAGCGCATTTACAGCGCCGCCCGATCTCAAGGATATGGAGGACAGACTCCGCGCCCTCGCCGAGGAAAAGGACTCGGCAGTGAATTCTCAGGAATTCGAGCACGCCGCGCAGATACGCGACGAGCAGAAGAAGCTGAGCGACGAACTCGAGCGCGCAAAGCACAGCTGGCGCGAGGAATCGAGCAAGAAAATAGGCGAGGTCACGGCTGATAATATAGCCGAAATAGTCTGCGCGTGGACTGGAATACCCGTATCGCAGCTGACTCAGGCGGAGAGCGAACGCCTGCTTCATCTTGAAAATGAGCTGCACCGCAGAATAGTCGGCCAGGATGATGCGGTCAGCGCGGTCGCGCGAGCAATAAGGCGCGGCAGAGTCGGGCTCAAAGACCCCAAACGCCCGACCGGTTCGTTTATTTTCCTCGGTCCTACGGGTGTCGGCAAAACAGAGCTCTGCAAAGCGCTTGCCGACTCGCTCTTCGGCGACGAGAACGCGATGATAAGGCTCGATATGTCAGAATATATGGAGAAGCACACGGTCTCGAGACTCGTCGGTTCGCCACCCGGATATATCGGCTACGACGAGGGCGGTCAGCTGACCGAAAAAGTCCGCCGCAGACCGTACAGCGTTATTCTCTTTGATGAAATAGAAAAAGCGCACCCCGATGTCTTCAATATGCTGCTCCAGATACTTGACGACGGCATACTGACCGATTCGCAGGGGCGTAGGGTCGATTTCAAGAACTGCATTATTATAATGACCTCGAATGTCGGCGCGAAACTGATTTCGGGCAGCGGAAAAGCGCTTGGCTTCTCTTCGGAGCGCGGCAATGTCCCGAGCTATGACCGCGTGCGCGAGCTTGTGATGAAAGAGCTCAAGAACACATTCAGACCGGAATTTTTGAACCGCGTTGACGATATAATCGTCTTCCACTCGCTCGAAAAGCAGGATATATCCGAAATTGCGCGCAGAATGCTCGAAACGCTCTCAAAGCGCGTGGCGCAGCTGGATATAACTTTAATTTTTGACGAATCGGCTGTTCAAAAGACGGCGGATGCGGGCTTTGACCCGGTCTACGGAGCGAGACCGCTCAAGCGTGTTATTCAGCAGCAGATCGAGGATAAGCTCTCGGAGCAGATGCTCGAGGGAAAGGTAACAACCGGCAAAAAGTATATCTGCAAAGCTGAAAACGGCGAATTTATTTTTGCGGAGCAGACTGAGCCCGAATCGGCTGAAAATGAATAAAAGTGCACCCGAAGGCGTCTTGCTTTCGGGTGCGTTTTTTGGACTCTTTTAACTTTTTACTCAGCCTCGGCTATGAATCTCTTGAGATTCTCAAGCCCGATTTCGATGCCCGTGAGCGTCTGCTCGATGCCCTCGAACTCGATGCTGACATATTTGTCGTAGCCCGCGCGCTTGAGTATGCCTATGCACTGCGCCACGGGGATGTTGCCGTGACCAATCACTGCGCCGCGCAGATAATTTCCGGCTCTGCTGCGGAAGAATCCGCGCCCGGGGTCGGGCTCCGAGCCGCTCTTGATGTGGAAATCCTTGGCGTGAACGTGCTTTGCGTATTTTGCGACTCTGCCCACCGCCTTGTCGGAGGGGTCGTCGGCGCAGGCAAAGTTGCCCATGTCAACGAGCAGACCGAAGTTCGGGTTTGCAACTCCCGTGACGAGCTTTTCGACCCGGTCACTGTCCTGCGCAAAATAGCCGTGGTTCTCGACCATTGTAGATATGCCTTTCTCTGCGGCGTATTCGGTCACTTTGCGGCAGCCCTCAACGAGGGTGGGCAGAGCCTGATCAAAGCCGCAGTATGCGCTCTGCGGTGCATTGAAGCCGCCTGTCGCGTCGTGGCGCATACCCGACGCGCCGAGTATCTCAGCGATATCGACCTGTCTGAACAGGCGCTCGCACTCCTCGTCGAGCGGGCGGTTGAGAAGCTCAGCGCCGATGGTGTAGTTGACTATCGGCAGATTTTTCTTTTCGCTCTCATCGCGCAGACGCTTGGCGTATTCTTCAACTGACATTCCGTCTTCGGGCATGAGGTCGATAAATTCAATGCCGTCGAAGCCCATCTCTTTGACCTCGCCTATGAGTTGAAGCTGGGTCAGCTCTCCGCTCGAAAGCATCGGCTGAAAGCTGTAGCTGCTGACGCAGGTTTTCATTTCATTCACCTCAGTCCATGTATCCTTTGAGGAAGTTTACGGCGTTGCCGATATCCTTTTCGGGGTCGTCGCCGACTTCGCGCTCTATCGTTAGGAAGCCCTTGTAGCCGATGTCGTTGAGCGCGGCAAGATATTCATCCCATTTGACGCTGCCCTCGCCGAGCGGTACTTCTTCAAACGAGTCGCCCGTGACGAGCGGGTCTTTCTTTATGCCGTAGACTATCTCGGGGTCTTTATAGAAAATCTGAACGCCGTCTTTGGCGTGGGTGTGGACTATGTAGTCGCGCAGGTTGTAGACCGCCTTTGCGGGGTCGTCGCCCGTGACCATAACAAGGTTAGCGGGGTCGAGGTTGACTGCGACGCCGGTCGAACCGAGTGAGTCGAGGAACTTCTTGAGCGTCGCCGAGGTCTCGGGACCCGTCTCGATCGCAAAGTGCGCGTCGAGGCTGTCCGCGAAGCGGGAGAGCTCGAAGCATGCCTCCTGCATGATTTTGTATCGATCGTGTCCGCTGTCCTCGGGAACAACGCCGATGTGTGTCGTGACGATATCCGTGCCGAGCTCCTTTGCAAGTTCGATTATTCTCTTTGACTTCTCGACTCTCCACCCGTTTTCGTCCCTGTTGCCGAAGCCGCCGCCGAGATCGCCGCAGAGAGCGGAGATAACGAGTCCGTTGTCCTCAACGAGTTTGCGGAAATCCGCGCGCTTGGAGCCGACAAGCTCCTCGGGCGACATCTCGCCGCTGGTGGCATAGACCTGGATGCCCTGCGCCCCGACCTTGGCGGCCTTTTTGACCGCCGTCGGGATATCCGTGCGGAAGCTGTCAATAATAACGCCTATTGGAAATTTCATGTTAGCACCGTCCTTAAAACGTATTTTTTACAAGGCAATGATAACAAATAAATGGGGGATATTCAAGAGAAAAAAGCCTTTTCCCCGAATAAAATAAAAACGGCTCGGCACGGGGAAACACCCGAACCGAGCCATGATTTTTTATCAGCCGACGACTGACATAATAAAGACGATTATAACGATTATCGGCAGAACATATGTGAAATAAGGTCTTATCCAGCCGGGCATTTTTGCGCCCTTTTCGCCGCAGTTGACTTCGCCGATGTAGTTCTTCCAGCCCCAGCCGTATTTCCTGCTGCAGAAGAGAACGTAGACGAGACTGCCGAGCGGGAGCAGAACATTTGAAACGAGGAAATCCTCGATATCCATGATGCCCTTGCCGGCTATCTGTATTTTTTCGAGCACATTGAAGCCGAGCACGCAGGGGAGGGAGAGCACGAGCATGAGCGCGATGTTTATCAGCGCCACTTTGCGGCGGCTGAGCTTCGTCAACTCGAGCCAGAAGGACATGATGTTTTCAAAAACGGCAATGACCGTCGAGAACGCTGCGAATATCATGAACACGAAGAACAGCGCACCGACTATGCGTCCGCCGGGCATGCTGTTGAAGATGCTCGAAAGCGTCGTGAACAGGAAGCTCGCGCCGACCGTGCCTGCGTCTGCGGTGACGCCGCCGTTATAGGTGAAGCACGCAGGGAAGATGATAACGCCGGACATGAGTGCCACAAAAGTGTCAAGCCCGACTATTGTCACAGCCTCGCCGAGGAGCCTGCGCTCCTTGCCGATGTAGCTGCCGAATATCGCTATAGAGCCGATACCGATGCTCAGAGTAAAGAACGCCTGCCCCATTGCGGATGAGATGACCGTCCATACGCCCGAATTTTCAAATGATTTTAGCGAGGGGACGAGATAGAATTTCAGTCCCTCTGCGGCGTTCGAGAGCGTGCAGGAATAGATTGCGAGCCCCACCATGAGAAGCAGGAGAGCCACCATCATCCATTTTGTTATCCTCTCGACGCCCTTTTGCAGACCGAACGAGCAGATGCTGAAGCAGACAAGAATGACTGCGAATGTGGCGCAGACCATGAGCACGGGATTGCTTATCACCGTGCCAAATACCGCGCCGAGTTCTTCCGCGCTCTTGTACGCGAGGATCGAGCCGTCCGCATACTTTATAAAGTATATCAGCATCCAGCCGGAGATAGTCGTGTAGAACATCATGAGCAAATAGTTTCCGGCGATGCCGAGATACTTGGCGAGATGCCACTTCTGCCCCTTCTTTTCGAGCACGTCGTATGACGAGGCGATGCTGCGCTGGCTTGCGCGGCCGACTGCGAGCTCCGCCGTCGTGACCGGTATGCCGAGCAGAACAAGAAAAGCGATGTAAATCAGCACGAAAAACGCGCCGCCGTATGCGCCGGTCGTTATCGGGAATCTGTAGACATTTCCCAGTCCGATGGCACAGCCTGCCGAGATCAGAATGAATCCGAGTCTCGACGAAAATTTTTCCCTGTTTTCCATTGAATCTTCCTTTCAAAAGCCGTAAAAAAAGAGCCGATGATAATTCTACCACCGACTCAATAAAATTTCAATATTTTTAAAAAATAAGTTGAAAAGACTGACTCAGTTGAGCACGATTTCCATCTCGCGTTTCTGTATCTTCATGCCGTGCTTCTCATAGAAACGCAGCGCGCCGTCGTTGCCCTCCCAGACGTTGAGCGTCAGGTCGTGGCAGCCGAGCTCTTTTGCCGTCTCAAGAGCCTTTTTGAACAGTGCGTCGCCGATGCCCTCGTGCCTGCACTTTTCGTCAACGCACAGGTCGTCGATATAGAGCTCCTTGTTCGGGCGGCGTGCGGAGTCAACGGAGTGGTCGATGAGAATGCAGAAAATATATCCGAGCACCTCGTCGTTTTCGTCCGCGGCGACAAAGATTAGGCGGCTCTCGTCCGTTAGAAGCTTTTTGAGGCTCTCGCCGTCGTATTTCGACTTCCCCGCCTTAAACAGGTCGGGTCTTATCCCGCTGTGAAGATTGCAGATATATTCGAGCAGTTCGAGCATTTTAGGGCAGTCTTTTTCTTTTGCGGTTCTTATTTCTTTGAGCATTTTTATTTCCTCACTTTACACAGATTCTTTCAATACTTCTTGATTTTCCGGTTTTTTCATCAACATCAATTATAACGCCGCACATCATGCACGCGCCGTCGCTTATCTCGAATCGTGTCGGAAGTCCCGTCTTGAGCCACGATATCGAAGCTTCGGGGCGGACTCCGAGCACCGAGAGCTCAGGTCCCGTCATGCCGAGGTCGGTTATATAAGCCGTGCCGCCGGGCAGGACTTTTTCGTCGGCAGTCTGAACATGGGTGTGCGTGCCGATAACGGCAGTCGCCTTGCCGTCGAGATAGAAGCCCATGGCGAGCTTCTCGGCGGTGGCTTCGGCGTGGATATCAACTATCTTTATCCGGCAGTCGCTTATCTCTTCCATGAGAGAGTCGATGCAGGAGAACGGATTGTCCGAGCCGTTTATATATGCGCGCCCGAGCAGGTTTATAACGCCGATGCGGACTCTGCCCATGTCTATAACACCGAAGCCCTTGCCGGGGCAGGCTGCGCCGACATTAGCCGGGCGGATTATATCGCTGCGCTCGTCGAGAAAATGATATACCTCGCTGCGCCGAAAAGCGTGGTTGCCGGTCGTTATAAAGTCAACGCCGCTTGAAAATATGTGCTCGGCGGCGGACGAAGTTATCCCGTTGCCGGGCGCGGCATTCTCGCCGTTGGCTATCACGACATCTATGGCCTTGAGCTTCTTGACGCCGGGGAGCACAGAGCGCAGGAAGTCGCAACCCTGCGTGCCGACGATGTCGCCTATAAGAAGTATATTCATTCCGATTTTCCTTTCAAAAAATCCCACCGCGTTTGACGGTGGGATTTGTTTTTATTTTGCGTAGTCGCTGACTCTGCTCTCCCTGATAAGGTTGACCTTTATCTGACCGGGATATTCAAGCTCGTCTTCAATCTTCTTGACGATGTCGCGGGCGATGAGAACCATCTTCTCGTCGCTGACGACTTCGGGCTTGACCATTATGCGCACTTCGCGGCCTGCCTGAATGGCGAACGAACGCTCAACGCCCTCGAACGAAGATGCGATGCTTTCGAGCTTTTCAAGGCGCTTGATGTAGTTCTGAACATTCTCGCGTCTTGCGCCGGGGCGGGAAGCCGAAACGGCGTCGGCGGCTTGAACGAGGCAGGCGACAAGTGTCTTTGCCTCAACGTCTCCGTGGTGAGCCTGGATGGCGTGAATGACGCCCTCGCTCTCGCGGTATTTCTTCGCGGCCTCAACACCCAGCTCAACATGCGAGCCGTCCATCTCGTGGTCGAGTGCCTTGCCGATATCGTGAAGAAGACCGGCTCTCTTTGCAAGCTTGACGTCGGCGCCAAGTTCCGCCGCCATGAGACCTGCGATATAAGAAACTTCGAGTGAATGATTGAGTACGTTCTGACCGTAGCTCGTTCTGTACTTGAGCTTGCCGAGAAGCTTGACGAGCTCGGGATGCACTCCGTTGACTCCTGCGTCGATGAGTGTGCGCTCGCCGGTCTGCTTGATAGTTGCATCGACCTCGCGGCGGGCTTTTTCGTACATCTCTTCGATGCGGGCGGGGTGAATTCTGCCGTCCGATATAAGCTTTTCGAGCGTCAAACGCGCGACCTCGCGGCGAACCGGATCGAAGCTCGAAACGGTGATAGCCTCGGGCGTGTCATCGATTATCAGATCGACGCCGGTTATGGTTTCAAGCGTGCGGACATTTCTGCCCTCGCGTCCGATTATGCGTCCCTTCATCTCGTCGTTGGGCAGGGCGACAACGGATACCGTGGTCTCTGCCGTGTGATCTGCGGCGCAGCGCTGAATAGCAGTGCCGATTATCTCTCTTGCAATTGTATCAGCCTCGTCCTTTGTGCGCTGCTGATATTCAAGCACCTTGACCGCCTTCTCGTGAACAAGGTCGTCTTCAAGGTTCTTGAGCAGGTATTCCTTAGCCTGCTCCTTGCTGTAGCCCGAGATTTTTTCGAGCATATCGAGCTGGCTTCTCTTGAGGCTCTCCGCCTCGGCGAGTCTGTCCTCCGCATCCTTTATCTTGCGGCTGAGGGTCTCGTCCTTCTTTTCGAGATTCTCGATCTTCTTGTCGAGACTCTCTTCTTTCTGAATGACTCTGCGCTCCTGGCGCTGAACTTCATTGCGCCTTTCGCGCAGTTCTTTTTCGTTTTCGCTTCTCTGCTTGTGGATCTCATCCTTGGCTTCAAGGATGGCTTCCTTCTTCTTGGCCTCTGCCTGGGTCATAGCCTCGCTGACTATGCGGTTTGCCTCCTTTGTGGCGGAACCTATTGCGGCTTCGGCAACTCTCTTCCTATGTAAACCGCCGAGAATGAAACCGATGATGCCGAATGCAACTCCGACAGCGGCGGCTATAAGAATAATTTTCCAAACGTCCAAACGAATAACACCTCCCTGAGTAAATTTTTCTGATTATTGTAAAATTTGTGTTGCGCCCGATAGGTACAAATCGGTTTTGAAACAATCCTTTCCGCTTCGTCTGCGTCAAAAAACTTGGGAATACGGCAGTATTCCCTGCGTCCTTTTCCTTGACGAAAACGGAAACTATTTGTTTCAAAACTGCTGCGCACCCGAAAACGAGCAGATTTTTCGCCAGATGCGCCCGACAAGGCGCAGATATACGGGCGTATTTCAAGCCTTGAGGGCGCAAAATGGCGGAAAATAAGCCGTTTATCGGGCGGTTTGTATCTATCGGGCGCAACACTTTGTAAATAACAACATGGAGTATAGCTTGGCACATAATACTACCATTATTATGTATAATAACCTTAAACGGGAGAAATGTCAAGGTGTTATTGCAACACATGGTACAAAAATTTATGGAAGTTGAACAAAATCCCGCGCGAAATAAAGTGTTGACTTTTTCGCGTTTGGTGATAAAATGATTATGTTAAAAGCTGTGAAGCAGAAGACGTGTCCCGAACGTCCTCAAAGAGAGCCGCGCGCCGTTGGCTGAGAGCGCCGGTGTTGATACGGGATATGTTACCGCTGCCGAGCGCGCACCGAAGCCCCCGCGGGATAGGCTGCGACGTATGACCGCGTTAAGGTCGCATGAGTGGCGGCGTGAGCCGCAAACCGGGTGGAACCGTGGAGCATTCGCTTCACCCCTGTAATTTTTACGGGGGTGGAGCTTTTTTCATCCCTGAGACGGGCATCAGCCCGAAGCTGAAAGGAGAAATTTTTATGGTAAACATTGAACTCAAGGGCGGAGTCGTCAAGGAGTTTGACGACGGAATAACCGCCATGGAAGTGGCGAAGAGCCTCGGTATGGGACTCTATAAGGCGGCGTGCGTCTGCCGCATCGACGGCGAGGTCAAGGATCTTCGCACCCCGATAAACAAAGACTGCAAGCTCGAAATTCTTACTTTTGACGATGACGACGGAAAGCGCACGCTCAGACATACCGCTTCGCACGTCCTTGCCCAGGCTGTCAAGCGTCTCTATCCCGAGGCTAAGCTCGCGATAGGCCCCGCTATTGACAACGGCTTCTATTATGACTTCGATGTCGATGTGCCGTTCACTCCCGAGGTTCTCGAGAAAATAGAGGCGGAGATGAAGAAGATAGTCAAAGAGGCTCTGCCGCTCGAGAGATACGAGCTCGACCCCGACGATGCCATCGCAATGATGGAGAAGAAGGGCGAGCCCTACAAAGTCGAGCTTATCAAAGAGCACGCCGGCAAGGGTGAGAAGATATCGTTCTTCCGCCAGGGCGAGTTCGATGAGCTCTGCGCAGGCCCCCACGTCCCCGACACTTCGCGCGTCAAGGCATTCAAGCTGACCTCCTGCACCGGCGCATACTGGCGCGGTGACTCGGACAACAAGATGCTCCAGAGAATCTACGGAACCGCTTTCACGAAGAAAGAGGATCTTGACAATTATCTTCATATGCTCGAAGAGGCGAAGAAGCGCGACCACAGAAAGCTCGGCAAGGAACTCGGCCTGTTCACCATCATGGACGAGGGCCCCGGATTCCCGTTCTTCCTGCCCAACGGCATGGTTCTCAGAAATACCCTTATCGACTATTGGCGCGAAGTGCACAAGCGCTACGGCTATGTCGAGATATCCACTCCGATGATGCTCAACCGTTCGCTCTGGGAGCGCAGCGGCCACTGGGATCACTACAAGGAGAATATGTACACCACGGTTATAGACGACACCGACTTTGCGATAAAGCCGATGAACTGCCCCGGCGGAATGCTCGTCTATAAGCTTCAGCCCCATTCATACCGCGACCTGCCCCTTAGAATGGGCGAGCTCGGTCTGGTTCACCGCCACGAGCTGTCCGGCGCGCTCCACGGTCTGTTCCGCGTGCGCTGCTTCACTCAGGATGACGCACATATCTTCATGACATGGGATCAGATGAAGGACGAGATAAAGGGCGTTGTCCGCCTGTTTGATGAGGTCTATTCCGTGTTCGGTCTGACCTATCAGATCGAAGTCTCGACCATGCCCGAGGATCACATGGGCGACGAGAAAGACTGGGATTTCGCGACTGAGACTCTCAAAGCGGCGGTCACCGAGATGGGCAAGGACTTTGTCATCAACGAGGGCGACGGCGCATTCTACGGACCGAAGCTCGACTTCCATCTGTCCGATTCTCTCGGCAGAACATGGCAGTGCGGCACCATCCAGCTCGATATGCAGCTGCCCGAGCGCTTCGAGCTTGAATACACCGGTGCGGACGGCGAGAAGCATCGCCCGGTCATGATTCACCGCGTTGTTCTCGGTTCTATCGAGCGCTTCATCGGCGTTATCACCGAGCACTTTGCCGGCGCGTTCCCGCTGTGGCTCGCTCCCGAGCAGGTCAAGATTCTGCCGATATCCGACAAGTTCCACGGCTATGCCGAGGAAGTCCGTCAGCAGCTCGATATGGTGGGACTCAGAGTCAGCGTTGACACCCGCAGCGAGAAGATAGGCTACAAAATCCGTGAGGCTCAGCTCCACAAGATTCCCTACATGCTCGTCATCGGCGAGAAAGAGGTCGAGAGCGGCACGGTCAGCGTCAGAAAGCGCGGTGAGGGCGATATCGGCGCGATGAGCATCGCCGATTTCATCGACAGCGCAAAGACTGATGTAGCTGAAAAGGCTATCTGGTAAATTTTTACAATAAAAAATCTAAGCTGAAATTGCCATCCCGGTGCAGTATACAATATCTTGTGTATTGCGCCGGGACTTTTTCTATTCGCCAAAAATTTTTTAAAATCAGAGCGCAAAAAATCGCCTGAAACTATTGCACAGGCGGTTCTTTTGTTTTATAATGGTGGTGCAAATAGGTGGCAGAAACCACTCAGGTGGTGGACAAGAACACCCGAATTCACACAAAAGGGGGCGAGCGTATGGAAAAAACTGAATTCAGCGGATTTTTTGTCCATACGCTCGACCAGAAAAACCGAGTGTTTATCCCGGCAGAATTCCGCAGCAAGCTCGGCACGGAATTCGTCGTCTGCACTCCGCCCGGCAGCACCGACTGCATCATCATCTATACGTTCGAGGAGTGGGACAGATACTTTGAGAATCTCCGCGTTCTCTGCAAGGGTACGACCCGCGCCTATGCCGAGCGTATCGCGAGCAGCTCGAAGAGATGCGTCATCCCAGACAAGCAGGGCAGAATAACCCTCTCCGCCGACCATTGCGCAAAAGCGCACCTAGAAAAAGAGGCGCTGATAGTCGGAGTCGGCAACCGCATTGAGATATGGAACCCCGAGATTTGGGATCAGAAGTGCGCGGAGAACATGGCAGAGATCGAGAAGATCGCGGCGGATGTTCAGCTTTAATGCGGAGGGCGGCATAATATGGAATTCAAGCATATACCCGTACTTTTCCGCGAATCGATCGACGCGCTTGATATAAAGCCGGACGGACTTTACGCAGACTGCACTGCGGGCGGCGGCGGTCATTCGAACGCGATACTTGACAGACTCTCGGGAAACGGCAGGCTCGTCGCCATTGACCGCGATCCCGAAGCGGTAGAGACGCTCACAAAGCGTTTCGAGGGCAGAGAGAATGTCAGCATAGTCAACGACAACTTCTTTAATATAAAGAGCATACTTTCGCAGTTCACCGACGAGGGTGCGGACGGCATTCTCGCAGACCTCGGAGTAAGCTCCCATCAGCTCGACGACGCCGCGCGCGGATTTTCTTTCCACGCGGACGCTCCGCTCGACATGAGAATGTCGATGCAGGGCATGAGCGCGGCGGACGCAGTCAACTCGCTCTCACAGCGCGAGCTGCAGGATATCATCTACAGATACGGCGAGGACAAGTTCGCTCCGCGCATAGCGGCGGGAATAGTCCGAGCGAGGGCTGAAAAGCCGATAGAAACAACACTGGAACTCGCTGAGATAGTCAAAAGCTCTATTCCGGCAGCGGCGCGCCGCGAGGGAGGCCACCCCGCGAGGCGCACCTTCCAGGCGTTGAGAATTTATGTCAACGGCGAGCTCGACGGACTCGACAGAGCAATAGGCGATATGTTCGATTCGCTCAAGGTCGGCGGCAGGCTCGCGATAATAACCTTCCATTCGCTCGAGGACAGAGCGGTCAAGCAGACTTTCGCCTCCCTGTGCGAGGGGTGTATATGCCCGCCGGAGTTCCCGGTGTGCGTCTGCGGGAGAAAGAGCCGCGGCAGATTGCCGCAAAAGGCGGCGGCTCCGAGCAAGGCGGAGCTCGAAGAGAATCCGCGCAGCAGAAGCGCAAGACTTCGCGTAATAGAGAAAATCAGATAAATTTTTTAGTATAAACGGGAAAAAGTTACAGAGAAAGGATGGTAACTATGGCAACAAATCTCAACGGCACGCAGGCGTATAGATTCGAACTCTTTGAGCCTCAGCAGGCTATGCCCGCGCCGAAAAAAAGGGAAGTTCCGGTCGGTCCGCAGCGAGTGATCAAAGCGCCGGAAAAGACGAAGGAAGAGAAGCAGGCAGAGGCAAAAGAGATAAACAGGCGCATCGCCGTTATTCTCAGTGTGGCTGTCGTTATGTTCATGCTTCTGGGTATAAACATGTATTCGCGCACAAGGCTTACCGTCCTTGCAAAAGAGACGGCGAGCATACAGACGAGCATCGCCGAGGAACAGAGCAGAACGGTCGACCTGCAGAGCAGACTGACTCAGAAGATGAGCACGGACGCTATTCTCGACTATGCGACAAACAGGCTCGGCATGGTCAAGGGCAACCGCTCGCAGATAAACTACATAACCGTCAACGGTTCTGATTCAGTCGTTTATAATGATGACAACGGATCGAAAGCGGGAGAATAGTACGGGCATCGCACGGCATATAATTATGTGCCTGAGTTGCTTTGAAAAGGGCGGATCGCGGTCTGCCCTTTTTGGACATTTAAGAAGGTTTTTTACCGAGCGGTGAAAGGGTGAAGATATGCAGAAGACATTGCCTAAAAAAGAAAAAGACAGACGCGCCAAGGTGATGGTAGTTATCATCGCCATAGCTTTCCTTGCCTGCGTCGGCAACCTCTTCCGCATTCAGGTGGTTCAGGCTGATTATTACAAAGGCAAAGCCGAGGAAAATCAGCTCTACGATACCGAGATACCGGCTCAGCGCGGCACTATTTATGACTCCGAGGGAAATGTCCTCGCACAGAGCGCATCGGTGTGGCTCGTGTATATTGACCCATACAGCGTGCCGGACGATAGCGTCCGTGCCGATTTGTGCAGTGATTTGAGCAATGCGCTCGGCATAAACGGCGACACGCTGATGAAAAAGCTCAAGATGACGAAATACAGATATCTCGTCATCGCAAAGCAGGTTGAATATGACAACAAGGAAAAAGTAGTCGAGATAAAAAAGAAAAAGTATGAATACACGCAGGATGGCAAGAAGCAGTATGCCTACGGCAGTTCGATGGTCGGCATAGATCCCGATGTCAAGCGCTACTACCCCAACGGCAACCTCGCCAGCCATATCATCGGCTACACAAACTCCGAGGGCAACGGTCAGGCGGGCGTCGAGCTATATTATAACAGCATTCTTTCGGGTATCCCCGGCAGAAAGGTTACCGCAAAGGACGCCTACGGCAGGGCGATGCCGCTCCAGTATGAGACTCTTTATGATGCGACGAACGGGCAGAAGCTTCAGCTGACTATAAACAGCAATATCCAGCGCTATCTTGAAGAGGCGCTCAAGCAGGCGTATATCGACAACAAGTGCGCCTATGCAAACGGTATAGTTATGGATGTCAACACCGGCGCTATACTTGGCATGGCGACCATGAGCGACTATGACCCGAACAATCCGCGCCAGACGGACGATGCGGAGGTCGAGGAGGAATATAAACGCCTTCAGGAGCTGCGCGCCGCAAAATATGAAGAATCGGGCAAGACCCCGACCGAGGAAGAAATCAAAAAGGGTCAGGAAGAGGACAGAAACAACGCGAAACTCAACGTGTTCTATAACAATGTCCGAAACCAGAATGTCAGCAGCACATACGAGCCCGGCTCCGTTTTCAAAACCATAACCGCCTCGGCAGCTCTCGATCAGGGCGTCGCGGATCAGTCAACGAAGGTCGACTGCGTGGCGGGCGGAATAAAAATTCTCACCCAGACCTACCACTGCAACGCGCACACAGTTCACGGCACGCTCGACATGGTCGGCGGTTTGAAAAAATCCTGCAACTCTTATTTCATAACCATGGGTCAGCGCCTCGGCGTTGATAATTTCTACAAATATTTCGAGGCGTTCGGCTTTACTGAAAAGACCGGAATCGACCTCCCGGCGGAGACTCAGCCCAAGGCGGGCGTCACTTACCACGCCCACGAGGGCATGACGCTCATCGACCTCGCGAGCTCCTCGTTCGGTCAGTCGTTCCAGGTCACGCCCATTCAGATGGTGACTGCACTCTCCGCCATAGCCAACGGCGGAAAGCTGATGAAGCCCTATGTCGTCGCGAAAGTGCTCGACGACAACGGCAATGTCGTCAGCGAGACCCAGCCGACCGTCAGACGTCAGGTGATAAGCGAGGAGACCTCTGCAAAAGTCGCCGAGATGATGCGCCGCGTCGTCAACGAAGGCACGGCGAAAAACGGATATGTTATCGGCTACCGCGTCGCGGGCAAGACCGGCACATCGCAGAAGCTCGGCAAGACCGGCGAGCACGTCGCGTCCTACGGATGCTTTGCTCCCGCGGACGATCCGAAGGTTGCAATAATAATTATTATCGATGAGCCGCACGGCGGTCAGATCCAGGGCGGTCAGATAGCCGCTCCCGTCGCCGCCCAGGTCATGGAAAAAACGCTCAAATATCTCAACGTTGAGCCGCAGTATACCGAGAGTGAGCTTGCAAAGCTCGACACGACGGTTTCCAACTATGTCGGCAAGAATGTTTCGGAGGTCTCTTCGGAGCTTCGCTCGGCAGGCTTCAACTGCAAGGTTATCGGCAACGGCGACAAGGTTATAAGCCAGCTCCCCGGCGCCTATCAGAGCGTGCCCAAGGGCGGCATAGTCGTGCTCTATACCGAGGGCGGCCCCGTTGAAACAAAGACCAAAGTGCCCGATTTGACGGGACTTTCGATAACCCAGGTCAACCGCACTGCGGCTGCCGCGGGCATAAATGTCAAGATATCCGGCAACACTCTCGTCAACTCCGAGCTCACTTCTTACGGACAGAGCATCGCAAAGGGCGAAAGCGTCGATTACGGCACGACGGTCACAGTATACTTCAAATCGAATACCGGCGTTTCCGATTCTCCGGGCTGATAAAGGAGATTTTCAATGAGACTTTCCGAATTGTTCCGGGAAGTTGAATTTGACGGAAGTATAAAAAACGATGCGGATATAAATCTCGTCACCGACGACAGCAGACTCGTCCGACCCGGCTCGCTGTTTGTGTGCATACGCCACAGGAGCTTCGACGGTCACACGGCGGCTTTGGATGCGCTCGCCTCGGGCGCGGCGGCTGTTGTGACTCAGGATAGACTGGGACTTGAAAACGAGCTTCGTGTCGCGGATTCCCGCAGCGCATATGCGCGCCTTTGCGCGGCACTCTGTAATCACCCGGAGCGCAAGCTCAGAATGATAGGCGTTACCGGCACAAACGGCAAAACGACGGTGACCACGCTTATCAGGAATATACTTTCCGATTCGGGGACGAAAACGCTGCTCACCGGAACGGTCTGCAACCGTCTCGGGGATGAAAATCTGCCGAGCGGGCTGACTACGCCGAAGCCGCCTGAGCTTTATTCGCTGCTCTCGCGCGCCGTTTCGCAGGGGTGTAAAGCCTGCGTCATGGAGGCTTCGTCTCAGGCGCTCGCGCAGGGGAGACTCGAGGATATAGACTTCGATGCGGCGGTGTTCACAAATATCACGCGCGACCACTTGGATTATCACGGCACATTTGAAAATTATATTTCTGCGAAGAAAAAGCTTTTTGAACATTCTGCTCTATCAATAGTCAATCTCGACGACCCGCGCGCTAATGAGATAATCGCTGCGTCAAAGGGAAAGATAATTACATTTTCAACCGTGCTCGACTGCGCCGACTATACGGCAAAAAACATCTCGCTTCTTTCGGACTGTGTCCGCTTCGAACTTGTTTCGAAAGGGCACATAGAACATATAGAATTTGCCTCGCCCGGACTTTTCAGCGTCTCGAACGCTATGGCGGCAGCTGTCTGCGCGATAAATCTCGGCATCGAGCCGAAAGATGCCGCGCAGTCGCTCGCAAAGTCAAAAAGCGTCTGCGGACGGCTCGAACGCGTGGAGTGTTCAGCACCGTACAGCGTCATTATTGATTACGCCCACACGCCCGACGGGCTTGAACAGGTTCTGCGGGCTCTGCGCCCGTCCTGCCGCGGGAAGCTCATAGTTCTTTTCGGCTGCGGCGGAGACAGAGACAGAACCAAACGCCCGCTGATGGGCGCCGCCGCGTGCAAATATGCGGATAAGATTATCGTCACGAGCGACAACCCGCGCTCGGAAGACCCGATAAAAATAATCGGCGATATATTAAAAGGCACAGACAAAAAACGCCGCAATCTGTTCGTTGAACCGGACAGACGCAAGGCGATAGCGCTCGCGCTTAAAACAGCCGAACCCGGCGACACAGTTTTGCTCGCGGGCAAGGGACACGAAAAATATCAGCTTATCGGCGGCGAAAAATTGCCGCTTGACGAGCGGGAGACCGTAAGAAAAATTCTCGGGCTTCCGCACGATACAGGGAGGAAAAAACAATGAACACTATCGCAGCATTGATAATGGGCGCGGCGGCCGCGGCGCTCGTCACCGCGTTGCTCGGGCTTGCCATAATTCCGTGGCTGAGAAAGCTCCATTTCGGGCAGACTATTCTTGAAATCGGTCCGAAGTGGCACGAGAAAAAGCAGGGCACGCCGACCATGGGCGGACTCATGTTTATCTTCGGCACAATAGCCGCAGTCGCGGTGACTGTTATTACCGATAAGCTCCTCGGCGGCGATATCGTCGACAGCAGCGCTACCGGCGCGTCGATAATCGAGCTTTATACGAAGTTCTACAGCGGCATTATCTTTGCTCTCAGCGTGGCGCTCATCGGTTTTGCCGATGACTATATAAAGGTCGTCAAAAAGCGCAACCTCGGTCTGACCGAGAAGCAGAAGACGGTGCTTCAGTCGCTCGTTATAATCGCTTATCTCGTATCACTCTATATGGGCATGGGCAAGGAGCCCTATATGTTCATTCCATTTGCCGGCAATGTTCGTATGGGCGTATTCTTCTGGATCTTCGGCTTTGTCGTTATCTATGCCGCGATAAATGCAGTCAATTTCACAGACGGCATCGACGGACTTTGCTCGAGCGTTACGATAACCTTCGGTCTTTCCATGTGCGTTATTGCTTATATGCATAAATTTTTCGGCGTCTCGCTCATGGCAAGCGTACTTATAGGCGGATGTGCGGGCTTCCTCGTCTGGAACCACAACCCCGCAAAGGTGTTCATGGGCGACACGGGCTCGATGTTCCTCGGCGGCATGGTCGTTGCTATCGCGTATGCGCTCAACTGCCCGCTTATTCTGCTCCTGACGGGCATAATATATGTTATAGAGGGCGCGTCAGACGTGCTCCAGATAGGCTATTTCAAGATAACTCACGGCAAGCGCATCTTCAAGATGGCTCCCATTCATCATCATTTCGAGATGAGCGGCTGGAGCGAGAAGAAGATAGTCGCAGTGTTTTCGATAGTCAACGCCATCGGCGGAGCCGCGGCGATTGCGCTGATGTATTTCGGCGGCTACGCACTTTAAAAGATAAACGCAGACGAAAGGGGGATCGGGATGACGCAGTCAAAAGGAAAAACGAAGAACACAAAGCGCGAAAAAACGAAAAGAGAGAGCGAGGAAATGTCGCCTGCAAAAAAGCTTTTTCGCCAGTATTATCCGTTCTATAAATATACCCCGAACGGTATAAAAAGGCTCGACAAGCGCAAAGTGCTGGCTTTCGGAAAGATAGACACAAGGTTCTTCCTGCTCGTCGTCATCCTGCTCATCATCGGTCTGATAGCCCTGTTCTCGGCGAGCTATATCAACGCCATAAACAGACATAAGGGCAACGCGTATTATTATATCGAGCGTCAGCTGATCTTTGCCGTAACAGGCGTTGTGCTGATGTTTTTGGTGTCGAGAATAAATTACAGGGTGCTCAAAGATTTATCGTTTTTTGCGATAACCGTCGCGTTCTTCTTTCTTGTTCTCGTGCTTATTTTCCACGGAGACGGCGATTTCAAACGCTGGCTCGTCATCGGCGGCAAGAACCTGTTCCAGCCGTCCGAATTTGCAAAGGTCGCGCTGATAATGTACTGCGCGTGGAGCATGGACAGACGCAAAAAAGCCATATGCTCCGACTGGAAGATGATGTTCCTCTATATGATAGTCGTCGGCGTTATGTGCGGACTTATCGCGCTCGAAAAGCATGTCTCTGCGACAATACTCGTTGGTCTGCTCGGCATAGCGATGACCTATCTAGGCGGCATCGACCGCAAGTGGTACCCGCTCGTCATAGCCTGTATCGTCGGCGGCGCAGTGCTCATGGTCGTTTTCAGAGATAAAATGCCCGCCTATGCGGCGGAGCGAATAATCGCATGGCTCGACAAGAGCTATGACCCCGGCGACGCCCGCTGGCAGACAAACAACTCCCTCTATGCCATCGGCTCGGGCGGACTGTTCGGCGTCGGACTCGGCAATTCGCGCCAGAAGCACATGTATGTTTCCGAGCCGCAGAACGACTTCATTTTCGCGATATTCTGCGAAGAGATGGGTCTTGTCGGCGCGCTCGTTGTTATCGTGCTGTTCGTGCTTCTTGTCAAGCGCGCTTTCGATATCGCCATGCGAACCAAAGACACATTCGCGTCCCTGCTCGTTATGGGCATCGCGGTTCAGGTCGGGCTTCAGGCGGCGCTCAATATCGCGGTCGTCACCGATCTCATTCCCAATACCGGAATCAGCCTTCCGTTCTTCAGCTACGGCGGCACATCACTGTGGATATTGCTCATAGAGATGGGCGTTGTGCTGAGCGTATCGCGAAGCGCAAAAATAGAAAAAATATAAAAACAACGGAGGAGTCAATATGCTCAAAGCAAAAAGAATTCTTATCGCCGCAGGCGGCACAGGCGGCCATATTAACCCGGCTCTTTCTGTTGCCGGATATATCCGCTCGCAGGATCCGACTGCCGAGATACTCTTCGTCGGCACTGCCGATAAAATGGAGGCGAAGCTCGTTCCCCAGGCGGGTTATCCGATAAAGATGATAGACATCAGCGGTTTCCGCCGCGACCTGAGCCCGGCGGGCATCGTTCATAACATAAAGACGGTTTCAAAGATGTTCAAATCGTCCTCGCAGGCGAAAAAGATAATCGAGGATTTCAAGCCCGAGCTTGCGATAGGCTTCGGCGGCTATGTCAGCGGACCCGTTATCAGAATGGCGGCGAAGCTCGGCGTGCCGACCGCTATTCACGAGCAGAACGCCTATCCCGGCGTGACAAACAAGACACTCGCAAAGCAGGTCGATGCTGTTATGCTCACGAGCATGGCGGCGGAAAAATATCTCGAGCCGAAGAATCCCTGCGTGCTGACGGGACTTCCCGTGCGCGCCGAGTTCTTCACTGCAGATAAAGAACACAGCCGTCTCGAACTGGGCGTTGACAGCCGTCCGCTCATTCTCTCCTCCGGCGGAAGCCTCGGCGCAGAGCCGATAAATAAAGCTATGGTCGAGCTGATAGCGGCGCGCGCTCCCAAGGGTGACTGCTACTTCATCCACGCCACCGGACACAGCGGCACATGGGTCACGGACGAGCTCAAAAAGCGCGGAGTCGACCCGGACAAATTCGAGAATGTTACAATAAGAGAATACATAGACGATATGTCCCGCTGCATGGCGGCGTGCGACCTGTTCATCAACCGCGCCGGCGCATCGACTCTCTCGGAGATAGAGGCTCTCGGCAAGCCGTCGATACTCATCCCCTCGCCGTATGTCGCGGAGAATCATCAGTATCACAACGCGATGACTCTCGTTGAAAAGAACGCGGCGGTGGTTATCGAAGAGAAAGACCTGACGGGCGAAAAACTGACCGAAGAGGTCGAGAAGCTTCTCGCAGACCGCGCAGGGCTCGATAAAATGGGCGAAAACGCCCGCGCAATGTGCGTCAGCGACGCGGCAAAACGCATATACGACTGCCTGTGCAAGGTGGTAGGGTAACAGAACAAATCATTTTCGCATATGATGGCACGCAGTTACTAATTGAGTTGCGCGGGGTGCGAAAATGGAAACGGTGAGGATCACAGGGAAAAACAGACTCTCGGGCGAGGTGCGCCTCCAGGGCGCAAAAAACAGCGCGCTGCCTATCTTGGCGGCTGCGGCGAGCGTTGACGGCGTTAGCGTTATTTATAATTGCCCGCGCCTTTCCGATGTTGACGCCGCGATAAAAATTCTGCGCTTTATCGGCTGCAAAGTCGAACGCGAGGGCGACACCGTTACAGTAGATGCGACAGATGTCAGCCGATGCGACGTGCCGCGCGAGCTCATGTGCGAGATGCGCTCGTCCGTTATATTTCTGGCGCCCCTGCTCGCAAGGCTCGGCATGGCGGAGATATCCGCGCCCGGCGGCTGCGAGATAGGACTGCGCCCGATTGACCTTCACCTGTCCTCCCTGCGCCTTATGGGCGCACAGATTGAGACCGAGGGCGGCGTGCTCTCTTGCAGATGCCCCGATGGTCTCCATGGAGAAAAAATAACTCTCTCGTTCCCGAGCGTGGGCGCGACCGAAAATATACTTATCGCCGCGGCGTCAGCCGAGGGCGAAACGGTCATACTCAATGCTGCGCGCGAGCCGGAGATAGCCGATCTTGCGGATTTTCTCTGCTCCTGCGGCGCGCATATATCGGGTGCGGGCAGCGGCGAGATAACCGTCTGCGGCATGAAAAAGCTCCATTCCGCCGAGCACACGGTCATTCCGGATAGAATAATCGCCTCGACCTATATGGCTGCCGCGGCAGTGACCGGCGGCGACGTGCATATTTTGGATACCCGCGCTGAACATATAACTCCGGTCATCCCTGTGTTTGAGCAGGCAGGGTGCAAAGTTGACTGCGGCGAAAACAGCGTGCATATTTCGGCGCCCGTTCGTCTGCGCAGTGTTCAGACCGTGCGGACGATGCCGTATCCGGGTTTCCCGACCGATTCCCAGGCGGCGGTCATGGCTATGCTCAGCGTGGCGCACGGCACGAGCGTTATGATAGAAAATATTTTTGAAAACAGATATCGCCATGTGCGCGAGCTCTGCCGACTCGGCGCGGATATAATGACCGAGGGCAAAGTTGCGGTGATAAAGGGCGTCGAGACGCTCACGGGCGCGTGCGTGTGCGCCGCCGACTTGAGAGCGGGCACGGCGCTTGCCGTCGCAGGACTTGCGGCGCAGGGCAGCACGACGATAGAAAATGTCTGTCTCATTGACAGGGGCTGGCAGGATATGGAAGAAAAGCTTCGTTCACTCGGGGCGGAGATTGAAAGAGAAAGCTGAAAAGGGGTGTCCCGCATGGAAAACAAAAAAGCACAGCCGCAGAAAAATAAGACTCCGAAAAAGAAAAGACTGAGCAAAAAGGCGAGACGCCGCCGTCGCGTTAGAATAGCGATAGTGACTCTGCCTATTGTTATTGTCGTTCTTGCGGCAGTCGCGCTCATCGGCAGTGCGGTGCTGTTCCGCGTGGAGGGCTTTTCTCTCAGCGGAGAAGGCAGATATGGCGGAGACGAGATAGTCAGCGCGTCCGGAATAGATATCGGTGACTGCCTGATGTGGATTAATCTCAACAAAGCCGAGGACAGGATAACGAAGAAGCTGCCGTATATTGAAACGGTGACAATAAAGCGCAAGCTGCCGCACACGGTCTCTATAGAATATAAGCAGGCGAAGGTGCTCTACGGCGTCTGCGTCGACGGCACATGGGCGCTGACCGATACAAAATATAAAGTTATCGAGCTGCTCGATTCCGAACCCGAGAATGTGTCGCAGAAAATAAAACTGCCGAAAGCCAATACTTTTGAGCCCGGAAGCGTTATTGCGTTTGAAGTCAAGGACGGCGAAGAGTCTCCGCTCGACACATACAAAAATCTTTTGACCGAGGCGGAAAAGACCTCGCTCAAGGGCAAGATAACCGGCGCGGATGTGAGCGATCCCGCCGCGCTGAAGCTTACATATGACGGCAGAATAACAATAAAGCTCGGTGCTTTTGCCGATATTCCGGCGAAGCTCAAGCTCGCTGCCGGCGCGGTCGAAAAAGAGGACAGGATCGACTCGACCGAATACGGCACGCTCGACGCAACAATAACGGACAAGGCATATTTCAGACCCGAGACGAAGAAGAGCGAAACGCCGTCTGCCGAACAGACGACGGCGGAGATATCGCCGGAGCAGGCGGTAGAGTAAGACAGGAAATTTGTTTTGATTTTTTGCTTGTCTTTTTATTGAATGTATGCTAAAATTAATCTATCTGAAAACTAACCGTTTTTTATATATCAGTTTGGGGGTTACGAAATGGCGTTTGAACTCGACAATGACTGCGAGATAACCACGCAGATAAAAGTTATAGGCGTCGGCGGCGGCGGCGGAAATGCCGTCAACCGCATGGTCGAAAGCGGTGTGCTCGGCGCAGAATTTATTGCTGTCAATACGGACAAGCAGATACTTACTCATTCCAGCGCAACGCACAAGATCCAGATCGGCGAGAAGCTGACAAAGGGTCAGGGCGCAGGCGGCAGACCCGAAATAGGCGAAAAATCGGCGGAGGAGAGCCGCGATGTTATCTCCGACGCGCTCAAGGGCACTGATATGATATTCATCACTGCCGGCATGGGCGGCGGAACGGGCACAGGCGCCGCTCCCGTCATTGCAAGAATCGCCAAGGATATGGGCATACTCACCGTCGGCGTTGTCACCCGCCCGTTCAAGTTTGAGGGCAAGAAGAAGCAGCTCCAGGCTCAGAAGGGCATAGAGAACCTTGCCGAGAATGTGGACAGCCTTATTGTCATACCCAACGAACAGCTCAAGGCGATGAACAACGGTCAGAAGATGACTTTTGTCGAGGCATTCAAGATGGCGGATGAGGTTCTGCTCCACGGTGTCAAGAGCATCTCTGAGCTTATAAAAGTTCCCGGCTTCGTCAACCTCGATTTCGCGGATGTCACTTCGATAATGAAGGACGCCGGCTATGCTCACATGGGCTTCGCCAAGGCCTCCGGCAAGGACAAGGCTACCGAGGCGGCAAAGGGCTCGATTTCCAGCCCGCTGCTTGAGACTTCGATCTCGGGCGCAAAGGGCGTTATTATTAGCTTCACCGCTGCTCCCGATGTTGACCTTGATGATATCGAGGGCGCAGCCGCGCTCATTACCGAGCAGGCGCATCCCGATGCGGATATCACATGGGGCATTGCGTTCGACGACAGCATGGACGACGAGATGATGATAACCGTTATCGCAACCGGCTTTGAAGATAAGCCGAAGTCGGCGATGTATCCCGAAGAGCAGCCCAAGGCAGAGGCTCCCGCAGCTCCGGCAGCGCAGACCGAGTATGTTCAGACGAGCATCGCTCAGCCCGCAAAACCCGTAGCTTCCGAAGAGCCGAAGAAGGAAGAAGCTCCTTATATCGCCAAGAGACCTGCTGAGATAAATCCCGATGATGAGTTCAGCATCATTCTTGACAGCTTCAACAGATAAAAATAAAACTGCACCGCTGAGTTTTTCGGCGGTGCTTTTTAATATTGACTGCTATATGCTTTTAGTGTTATACTAACTGCGTTCCGTGCAATCGGCACGGAAGGGTATATAGGAGATAAGGGTTGGGGAACCGCCGGAGAGCTTCTTGCTTTCCGGCGGTTTCCATTTTTATATATTATTTTATTCAGCGGCAGATTCAACAACCTTTTTCGCTATCGCTTCAAGCTGTTCGAAGCTTTCGAGCGTGCCGAGCTCGCGGCGAAAAGCCGCCGCCCCATGTATGTCGCGGATATACCACGACGAGTGCTTGCGTGCCTCGCGGATCCCGATATAGTCGCCCTTGTTCGCTATCAGCGCGCTGATATGCCGAAGCATTATGTCCATGCGCTCATCTACAGGCGGGTCGGGGAGAACATTTCCGCTTTTTAGATATTCGCTTATCTGAGTGAATACCCACGGCCTGCCGAGCGCTCCGCGACCGACCATTATTCCGTCGCAGTCGGTTTTATCAAACATATCCGCAGCGCTCTTGCCGTCGACTATGTCGCCGTTTCCGATGACGGGTATGCTTTTTACGCGTCTTTTCACTTCGGCTATCACATCGAGATCGACCGGCGGCGCATACATTTGCTTGCGCGTTCTGCCGTGTACTGTTATCGCCGCCGCACCCGCCTGCTCGCAGAGTACGGCAAGCTCCGGCGCATTAATATTCTCCGCGTCCCAGCCGGCGCGCATCTTGACCGTTATCGGAACGGGGGAGACCTTCACACACTGCGCAACTATCTCTGCGGCAAGCTCCGGACGCTTCATCAGCGCGCTGCCGCCGCCGTTTCCCGCAACCTTCGGCGCGGGACAGCCCATATTTATATCAATGAAATCGGGCGAATATTTCATGCAGGTCTCAATTGCTTTCGCCATTATTTCTGGCACGTCGCCGAATATCTGGACACCTGCCGGGCGTTCGGCATCGCTCAGACTCAGCAGCTCGGAGGATTTGCGGTCGTTCATGCTTATGCCCTTTGAGCTTGCCATTTCTCCGATACAGCCTATTGCGCCGAACTCCATGCACAGCTCGCGCATGGATCTGTCCGCCACGCCTGCCATCGGGGCGAGCAGAGCGCCGCTCTTCAGTTTTTCAGCCGATAAATACAACTTGCCACCTCCGAAAGATACTCAGTAGATTTTAGCATAAAAACCGTGCGGTTGCAATGATTATAAAAATAAAGCCGCACAGCGGATACTGTACGGCTTTGAAAATCCGATATTGCTTTTATTTGTCTGTTGAAGAGACAGTTTCTTTTTCTTCCGTCTCTGCGCCGGGCTCGTTGAACTGCTTGAGGGACTCCATGGCGGCGGTAGCTTCTCTTGCGAGCTCTGCGGCCTCCATGGCCTTCTTCGCAGCCGCATCGACTGCCTGAGCGGCAAGCTGAGTCTTGTGACCCGCATCGGAAGCACCTGCGGCTTCTGCAGCCTTCGCCTCTGCGGAGAGCTTCTCTGCCTCTGCTTCGAGCTTGTCGGCCTCTTCCTTTGCTTTCATGGCGAGCTCGACCTTGTTGTTCGCGTCGATCTCTGCCATCATCTTTCTGATAGCGTGGGTGCTCATGCCCTGCTTGACATATTCGAAGTATTCCTCAGACGGGATACCGCCGATAAATGTCTCGGTGTACTTGACCTTTACGCCGACCTTCGCGATAACGATGTTGATGACAAGCAGCGCGACGAGCGTTCCGAGGAACACATATGCGCCGAAGCCGACCGAACCGCTGAAAACATCGGGGAAGAACTTCGCGAGATCTTTCGAGAAAAAGTTGAAGCAGACTATCGAAACCGTCGCGAGCACAATCATGATGCTGTTGAGGGTGATGTTGCGGGGATTGCCGCGCTTTGAGCATGCCATCGTGAGCATAATGAGGCTGACGAGGATGAGCACCGCCGAAAGCAGGATCGTCACAAGCGATATGAAGTAGAGCAGGAAAGTGTTGCCGAAGAAGCTCGAGCCGATATACTTGAACAGCGCGTCAAAATCGAGCGCTGACACCGCATTATATATCGTGATGGCATTGACCGACACTTTCTTCTCGAAGAACGGTCCCCAGAAGGACACATTCGCCAGCGGAAGCATGAGCGCTCCGATGGGAAGAAGGCTGAGCACGATTCTGATTATTGTCAGGGGAGATCCGATGAACGAAGCCTTGAGCCTGTCAAGCTTCTTCTGGAATACGGCGTGTTCGCTCTCGGCCTTGTCGGCATCCTCGAGCAGACGCTCCTCCATTCCGTAGTAGATAAGATTGATGCCGCAATGAGGGCAGGTGGGGCGCCAGTCAGTCAGCTTGAGATGCGCGCCGCACTTGGGGCAGTTAGCCATATCGTTTCCTCCAAACAGATTTTGTTGCCGCGAAAAACCCCTCCGCGGCTTTGTTTGTGTACATTTCAATTGATTTTAACATAAAAAGAACGAGAAATCAAGAAGAATTATACAAAAACTATAAAAATGAACGGAAAAATTGAGCACAATGTGTGCGTCAGATAAAAGCGCCGTCTATGCCTATCGTCTGCCCGGTTATGAAATCCGAACCGTCTCCCGCGAGGAAGAGCATGAGGTGCGCCACCTCTTCCGGTGTGCCGAAGCGTCCCATGGGAGATTCTTCTTTTAGAAGTTCGAGCGTCTCTTCGCCGAGGGAGGCGTTCATCTTCGTGTCGATAACGCCGGGGGCTATGCAGTTGACCTGAATGTTTGACGGCGCAAGCTCGCGCGCGAGCGCCTTTGTCAGCCCGATCAGAGCCGACTTTGCGGCGGAATAATGCACCTCGCACGACGCGCCGCACACGCCCCACATAGAGGAAACATTGATTATCTTTCCGCTCTTTTCGTGAACCATGTCGGGCAGAGCCGCCTGAATGCAGTTGAACGCGCCCTTAACCGTGACGCCCATCATGCGGTCGAAATCCTGCTCGGTGATGTCGCAGAACATCTTCTGCTGAGCGATTCCGGCGTTGTTTATAAGAACGCCTATTCTGCCGAGCTCCCTGCGGGCGAAGTCCGTCATCTCGTCCACTTCGCTTCTCGCGCTCACATCGGCTCTGAAGCAGACCGCCCTGCCGTTTTCTTCGTTTATCTCGCGGCAGAGAGCGAGCGCCGCATCTTCGGAAGTACGGTAGTTTATCAGCACGCCGAATCCGTCTTTTGCAAAGGCAAGAGCCGCCGCACGGCCTATGCCGCCGGCAGCTCCGGTTATTATCACATTTTTGTTAGTTACGCTCATTTTGAAAACCCTGTGAACTGTCCGTTCGAGCCGTAGAGAGTAGATATATCAGTGTAGCCTGAGGGGACTTTGAACACGCTCTCGTCGACCTTTGAGGAGATTTTGATATCGTTGCAGACGAGCACGCCCTGGCTGCTGAGAATCTCCATCTTGACGAGGTCGTCGCCGGAGAAATAGCATTTTATCGTGCTGTCGTTGCTCTTGTACTCTTCGCAGATGTATTTCTTGCCGTCAGCCTTGACTTCCGAGGTCCTGACATATTCCATGCCCTCGAAGTCTATCGCCGAGAGGGAGTTCATAGCCTCGTTGACATCGCCGGCTTCGCCCGCGTCAACGGCGAGATACATCCTGCCCTCGGGGAATACCATATAGAACTTGTCGCCGTCCGAAATGAACGACATTGTCATTGATACGCCGTTGCCGACAGGAGTTTTCATGCTCATGTAGGATTTCTTGCCGGACTTGACAACCGTCATGGGCATATTGGCGGATGTGCCCTGCATATTCGAAGAGCAGGTCGCGGTCATGGTGAATGAATCGCGCTTCGAGTTCTTCTGGAAATAGGCATAGAATCGGGTTTTCTTGATGTCCTTCTTCGCGCCGTTGTCCTTTATCTCATGACCCTTCGGCATTGTCACGGGCTCGGTCGCCTCGGTGGTGCTTGCGGGGTTCGAAGAATCCGTAGTGTCAACTCCGTTGAGGGCGTTGATTATGTCCTCAAGGCTCGAAGTTGTGTCCTCTGCGGTGTTCTCGGCGGGAGCCGTGGTGTCCGACCCGCCGTCCTTGTTTTTGCAGGCAGCAAAGCTCAGCATGAGCACAAGGCACATGAAAATACACAGAATAGCTTTTTTCATTTTTATCATCATTCCTTTAAGAATATTTGTTTTAACATCCTTTGCGCTTTTTGCGCTGTGATAATAGAATACATTATATCGCGAACAAAATCAAGGGCATCGCCCAAATATGAACGAACTAAGTACGGGCGCGCGGTTGACTTTTGACTGCGAAAAAAGTAAAATGACAGCAGGAATAACTTTTCGTCAGTCGTTATGATTATCGGAGGTGGACTCATGAATATAGATATATCTCTCATATTCGGCGATGCGGCGCGGTGGATAATGCCCGTGCTCGCGCTGCTTGTTGCGGCGTTCTGCGTGCCCTCTCTGCTCAAGGGCAATAAGAAGATCGGCGTCACCGGATATCTTGTCAACGAGGCAAACGGCGACCGCCTGCCGCTGTCCGGATATGAGGTGTCCGTCGGGCGCAGCAAGGCGTGCGATATCGTCCTCGGATATAACACCGTCTCGCGCTTTCACGCCGTGCTTTCAAAGCATAAGAACGGCTGGCGTGTGACAGACACGCGCTCGAAAACAGGAACATATATCAACGCCGAGAAGATAGACAAGCCCCGCGCCCTCGCGGACGGGGACACGATAGTTTTCGGCAACGCGGTGTTCGTATTCGTCGAGAATGCGGCTATAGAGCCCGAGCAGGCTCCCGAGGAGCATATCGAACAGGCGGACGGTGAAGAGACCGCCCCCGCAGACGAGCACGCGGATTATATAGTCGACGAAAAGACCGGAAACGCATATAGAATCGACGGCCTTATAACCTGCATGATAGGCAGCGGAGACGATGTGCAGATAAAGTTAAAGCGGCAGAATGTCTCGGCTCATCACGCCATGCTCGTGTTCGACGACGGAACGGGCAAATGGAGCGTTACGGATATGGATTCGACATATGGCACTCTGCTCAACGGCAGACCCGTCAGACGCATGACTCAGCTCGATGACGGCGACACGATCAATATCTGCGGCAGTACGCTCACTTTCAGAACGACGGGAGGGGAGGGCGCATGAAAAAGACAATGAAGAGAACAAAATGGTGGCTCCCCGCGCTGATTCTGCTCACGGCGTTTCAGGTCATATCGATGACGCAGGTCGTGTTCAACGATGACGGCTCGCTGAGCACGGAATGCCTCATATTCTTCGGTTCATATCTCGCCGTCGAGTGGGTTTATTTCATCGCGATGTCGATAGCGAGAAAGCGCGCAGACCCGGCGCTCGAAATGATAGCGTTCTTCCTGACGGGCATAGGACTTGTCACCGTTGCGGGCGCGAATAAAGATTTAGTCAAGACGCAGTTCGTCGCGGATATGCTCGGCATATTTTGCTTTGTCGCTCTGCTTTGGCTCATCTCGAATGTCGACCGCGCCATGGTGATGAGAACGCCTATGGCTGTGGCGGCAATAGGTCTGCTGGTTTTGACTCTTATCCTCGCGCGCAATATAAAGGGTGCGTTCAACTGGCTGAGTATCGGCGGAATGTCCATCCAGCCGTCCGAGTTCGTCAAAGTCGCGTTCGTCTTTGTCGGCGCGGCGACTCTTGATAAATTGCAGACCACTCGCTCGCTCACAAAATATATTATCTTCTGCGTCGTCTGCGTGGCGCTGCTGTTTTTGATGCGCGATCTCGGCGCGGCGCTGATATTCTTCTTTACATTTATAGTCCTCGCGTTCATGCGCTCCGGCGATTTCCGCACGATAGTGCTCCTGTGCGTCGGCGCGGCGATGGCGGCGGGACTCGTTGTGCTGATACGCTCCGACTTTGTTATGGCTCGCTTTGCGACCTACCGCCATGTCTGGGACGATATGTACGGCAAGGGCTATCAGCAGACGCGCGTGCTCATCTACAGCGTCAGCGGCGGACTGCTCGGCGTCGGCATCGGCGACGGAAAGCTCAAAGAGGTCCCCGCAGCGACGGAAGATTTGGTATTCGGCATGATATGCGAGGAGTGGGGCATTATTGTGGGCATCCTCGTCATCCTCTGCATCATGTTTATCGCGTTCCACAGCATCCGCTGCGCGAGCGGTTCGCGCTCGGCTTTCTATGCTATATCCGGCATAGCGGCGGGCTGTCTCCTGCTCTTCCAGACGGGACTCAATGTTTTCGGCGTCACCGATCTGCTGCCCCTTACGGGCGTCACCCTCCCGTTCATCAGCCGAGGCGGTTCGAGCGCGATATGCTGCTGGGCGCTGATAGCGTTCATCAAGGCGGCGGACAACCGCACCTGGATAGGCTCGAAATATTATCTCGATTCTGACTCGTAACCCGCGGAAAGGACTGATTGAATGAAAGGCATAGCAAAACGCTCAAAGCTCATGTTTGCGCTCGTGGCAATTTTTCTTGCGGGCGTCATAGTCCTCGCCGCAACATTCGGCATCAACGCCGAAACATGGGTGTTCAAGCGCGCCAATAAGCATATATATTCGTCGGGTCAGATAGTCGCGGCGGGCACGATATATGACCGCAACGGCAAGGTGCTGGCTCAGACGGTGAACGGCGAGAGAAAATATAACTCAAACAGCACCGTGCGCCGCGCGACCCTCCACGCCGTCGGCGACCTCGAGGGCTTTATCTCAACCGGAGCGCACAGCGCGTTCCGCAGCCAGCTCACGGGCTACAGCTTCTTAAACGGTGTATATGATTTGAAGAGAAACGGAGCGGGCAACGATATAACCCTCACTATAGACGCCGATCTCTGCGTCACGGCGTATAACGCATTAAACGGCAGAAAGGGCGCAGTCGGCGTATATAACTACAAGACGGGCGAGATTCTCTGCATGGTCTCGACCCCGACTTATGACCCGTATAATAAGCCTACCGATATCGACAGCGATACAACAGGAAAATACGAGGCGATATATCTCAACCGCTTCCTGTCAGGCGTGTTCACTCCCGGATCTACTTTTAAAATCGTCACGTCGATTAGCGCGCTCGAAAATATACCCGATATAAATTCACGCACATTTACCTGCACCGGTCAATATAAGACCTCTACCGGTATAGTCAAGTGTAATTCCGTCCACGGAAAGCTCAATTTCCAGCAGGCACTCAGCAAATCCTGCAACAGCACCTTCGCCTGCATCGCGGAGGAGCTCGGCAACGACGCGCTGACTAAGACCGCCGAGCAGGTCGGCTTCAACAAGCGCATTACAATAGACGGAATAAGCGTCACAAAGAGCTATTTCACTCTGAAAGATGCGGTCAGTGTTGACCGCGGCTGGGCGGGCATCGGTCAGTATCAGACACTCGCGAATCCCTGCCAGATGCTCACCATGATGGGGGCGATAGCGAACGGCGGCAGCGCACCTGCACCGAAGCTACTCAAGAGCGACAGCACGTTGAGCTCGCTGACTTCGCCGACGCTCAAATATCTCGACGAAAATATAGCGAACACCATCAAAGATATGCTCCGAAAGAATGTCACGACACACTACGGCGAGGGCAAGTTCCCCGGGCTTCAGCTCGGCGGAAAGACGGGCACAGCGCAGGTCACGGACGGCGAGCCCCACTCGTGGTTTGTCGCGTTCTCCGAGCGCGAGGATCTCCCGCTGGCGGTCGTCGTTGTTGTCGAACACGGCGGCGAGGGTATCAGTGCGGCGGCGCCCATAGCCAACAAAGTTATGCAGGCCGCGGCGAAAAAAGGCGTAAATTAAAAAATAAAACTTCGGCGTCCACGCAGAGCTGCGCGGGCGCCGATTTTTATTTTATCTCCACTCCCGTGTAATAGTGCTTGATTATCTCCTGCCAGTAGGAGCCTTGCCGCGCCATGTAGTCCGCGCCGTATTGGCTCATGCCGACTCCGTGGCCGTATCCGTGGACGGTAATTTTGAACTCGTCGCCCGTGCATTTTATCTCGAAGCAGGCGCTGCGGAGTCCCAATTTTTCGCGCACCTGCGCGCCCGTGACTTCTTTTTCCCCGATCAGGGCGCAGGAAATATATCCGCTGTCCGTCTTTTTGATTTCGCCTATCCACTTTTTTGCGTCGCCGCCGAACTCCGCGCCCGAGCCGGCGAAAGCTTTTTTGAATTCATCCGCCGTCAGCGTCAGCGTCGATGAGTAGTCGGGAGAGAGCCTGTCGCCCGCGCTCGTGACGCTCTTTAAGTAGGGGACATCCTTGCCCCAGACCTCCTCCGCGCTGAAGGTCTGCCCGCAGCTTATCGCGTGAAACGCCGCGGTTATAATCTCTCCGTCATAGGTTATCGTCTTACCGAAAACGTCTTTGACAGCCTCTTCGATCTTCTTTTCGTATGTCTCGTATTTGTCGCCCCATTTTTCCTTGCGCGCCGCCGCGTCTAAATATCCCTGATGCACCGCGCTGTCGTCGGTTATGTCTGCGCCGCCGAGCGTGGGGTCGGGACTGGAACGCTTTTTGACCGCATATGTATAGCATACGGCGGCCTGGGCGCGCAGAGCCTGCGAATGATATGTCGGCGGCATCTCCGCCGCCACCGCGCCGACAACATATTCGAACATGTCGATTTCGTTTATCTTCTTCGTCGAAGAGGAGAGCACGAGTATCGAGTTCTCATCATCTTGTGTGTTTGTTTTTGTGACTTCATTGCTGCCTTTCTCCGGCGATTTTGCGCCGCCTGTTGCGGCGAGCGGGCAGATAAGCAGAACGGCTATCAGAATGATGAATAAAAATCCTCTGTTTTTCATATTTTTTACCTCCCGAACCTCGGCAAACTTGACTTTTGATGCCGTTTTGGTGTAAAATTGTACTCTGATACATTATTATATAAATTTATATACGGAGCGAGAAAGGAGTCGAACGCATGGCGAATTATATATCCTCTATCCCGCAGGATGCCCTTAACAGCTTATGCGGAGAAATAGACAAGTATAACAAGATAAATCCTGCGTATTTTGATCGTTTCCAGGTCAAGCGCGGCCTGAGAAATTCGGACGGCACCGGTGTTATGGCGGGGCTGACAAAGATATGCAGCGTTCAGGGATATTATGTCGAGGACGGCGAGCGTGTCCCGATAGACGGCAGACTTATATACCGCGGAATCGATGTTCGCGAGATAGTCAGCGGATGCGAGCAGGAGGGACGCTTCGGCTTTGAAGAGGTCGCGTGGCTGCTCCTTTTCGGCACCCTGCCCTCGAGAAGACGCCTTGAGATATTCAAAAGCGTTCTCGCCGAGAGCCGCGAGCTCCCCAACGAGTTCATCGAGGATATGATAATGAAAGCTCCCTCACACAACATCATGAACAAGCTTTCGCGAAGCGTCCTCGCACTCTATTCATATGACGAAAATCCGGACGATATCTCGATAGAAAACGTCCTTCGCCAGTCGATACAGCTGCTCGCGCAGATACCAATGATAATGAGCTACGCCTATCAGGTCAAGCGCCGCAACTTCTATCACGAGAGCATGTATCTCCACCCGGTCGACAAGACCCTCAGCACCGCCGAGTCGGTTCTCTATTCGATAAGAGCGGATAAAAAATTCACTCCTGAAGAGGCGCATATGCTCGATATCTGCCTCATGCTCCACGCTGAGCACGGCGGCGGAAACAACTCGACTTTCGCCACCCGCGTGCTGACTTCGAGCGGCACCGACACATATTCGGCTATCGCCGCGGGCATCGGCTCGCTCAAAGGACCCAAGCACGGTGGCGCGAACATAAAGGTCGCCGAGATGGTCGAATATATCAAGCAGGGCGTTGAAGATATTACAGACGCGGATCAGGTCGCCGATTTCCTCAAGAAGATTCTCAAAAAAGAGGCGGGCGACGGCTCGGGACTCATCTACGGCATGGGTCACGCGGTCTACACCCTCTCCGATCCCCGCGCGGTTATTTTGAAATCGCACGCGCGCAAGTTCTCCGAGAACACCGAGTTTGAGGATGAGTTCAAGCTCCTTGAGCTTATCGAGACCCTCACTCCGCAGATTCTTGCCGAGCTGCGCGGAGACAAAAAAATCATGTGCGCAAATGTCGATCTCTATTCCGGCCTTGTGTATAAGCTGCTCGGCATCCCCGAGGATCTGTTCACTCCGCTGTTCACTATCGCCCGCGTTGCAGGCTGGTCGGCGCACAGAATGGAAGAGCTGATGACCGGCGGCAGAATAATCCGCCCGGCATATAAGAGCGTCTGCGCCCAGCGCAACTATGTAAAACTTGATGACAGACTCGATAATTATCCCGGCGAGCTCAGATATATACCCAGCGACGAGCACGCTTAACAGATAAAAATAATTTTTAGGACTTGATACAATGCCGAAAGATAAAAAAGTTTCAATGCTTAAAATTATGATGATAGCCCTTGCGGCAGTTCTTCTAGTGCTGATTCCGGTGCGCTGCTATCAGTATGCATCAGGAGTGATTGAACCCACGACAGGGTTCTACAGCGGCAGTGACTGGAGCATCTGGCTGTCGTATATCCTGCTTGCCGTGTCTGCCGTTGCGTTTCTTGCAATTGCGATAGCGAGCAGAAAGAAGATATCTTATTCGACCGAAAAATTCGGCTCGACAGGGCTCGCGATAGCCGCGTTCATGTTCGCTCTGACGCTGATGATCGACGCTGTTTCGCAGTATAAGACAGTGTTCGCGACCGCTACCGACACCGCGCTCATGTACGGCACCGAGTCGGTTCAGTATCTCAAAACAGGTCTTGTCTCAAGGGGACTTGAGGGCTTCTGCGCCGTTGTTGCGGCGGTGTTCTTCGTCCTCTTCGGCTACGGTCACTTAAAGGGCAAGTCAAACGCCTCGGAGTCAAAGCTCATGGCGCTGTTCCCGGTGCTCTGGTGCATCTTCAGACTCATGCACAGATTTATGCTCACGATAAATTTCCTCAACGTTTCCGATCTTCTCTATGAGCTGTTTATGTGCGTGTTCCTTATGGCATTCTTAATGGCGTTTTCTCAGCTCAACTCAAAGGTCGGCGGCGATGGCTTCGACTGGAAGCTCGTCGGCTACGGACTGCCCGCAATGATGTTCTCTCTGATTTGCTTCCTGCCGAGATTCATAATGACCCTTGTCGGCAGAGACTATCTGCTCTGCAATCAGTCGCCCATAGAGTGGTGCGACCTCGGCGCGGCAGTGTTCATCTGCGCGCTGCTCCTGACCAGAGTCGGATTTGGCGAGAAAAACACCGAGACCGCCGAAACGGCTGAGAAAACAGAGAGCTGATGTTTTTAGATAATTTTCTCATCGCCGCCGAGCAGGTGGCGATACTGTATATTCTCGTTGCGGTCGGATTTATCGCCGACAGGACAAAGCTCTTCACGGAGAAAGCCGCGCGCCTGTGCACGGATCTGATGTTTTATATCATCACTCCCGCAAAGATAGTGCAGTCGTTCATCTCCATGGAGTTCAGCCGCGAATCGGCGACGCGCCTTGCTATAGCCGCTGCCTGCGGCGCCGCGATACATATTATCGGCGTGGCGGTCAGCTCCGTTGTGTTCAACAAATCGCCGATAGGCAAAGCTGCAATATTCAAATATTCGAGCGTCTACGGCAACTGCGGGTATATGGCTCTGCCGCTCGCCTATGCCGTGCTCGGCGACGAGGGCGTATTCTACGGCTCGGTCGTCATAATGATGTTCCATTTATTTTCGTTCACCCACGGCATCTGGCTGATGTCGCGCTCCGAGACGGGCGAAAAGACGAAGTTCAACTTCAAGAACATCCTGATAAATCCGGGCACTATATCGCTCATAATCGGCTTGCCGCTGTATCTGCTGAAGATAAGGCTGCCCAATGTCATAGAAGCGCCGATAGACTATCTCGCCGCGCTCAATACGCCCGTGGCGATGCTGATTTTCGGAACGTATCTCTCGAACGCGAAGATAAAATCCGCGCTCAAAGAGTGGCGGATACTCTGTGTCGCGCTGATAAAGCTCGCGGTTATACCGCTCATATGCCTCGGCGTTTTCAGACTCTGCGGCATCACGGGAGCGCTGCTGACCGCAATGATAATTGCGGCGAGCGCACCGCCCGCAAACATAACGGTCGTCTTTGCGGCGAAGTACAACAAAGACACGGGACTTGCATCCCAAACGGTCGCAATAGTCAGCTTCATTTCGATAGTGACCATGCCGTTGCTTATCGGTCTTGCAAGTACGATGTAACAAATAAAAAAGAGAGTCGGAAAAATCCGGCTCTCTTATATATTTTTTTAGCCCTCTTTGTCCTCTTCTCCCTCTTCTTTCGGCTCTTCGACCTTCACTGAGATCTCTATAACTCTGCGCTGTTCAACGTCGGTGACGGTGACGGAAAGATTTTTGTATTCAAACGTGTCGCCGACTTCAGCCATTTTGCCGAGCTGTTCGAGCACCCAGCCGCCGACCGATACGGATTCGGACTCCTCGTCCTCCTCCATGTTGAAATATTCAAACATCTTGTCGAGCTGCGCGCCGCCGAGAACCTTTACCGTGCCGTCGGGCTGGGGAGAGAAGTCCTCAATAACTTCGTCGTTTTCGTCCCATATCTCGCCGACAAGCTCTTCGAGAATGTCCTCCATGGTCACTATGCCGAGCGTGCCGCCGAACTCGTCCGCGACAACCGCCATGTGCGTCTTTTTCTGCTGCATGAGCTTGAGCAGTTCGCTTATCTGCATCTGCTTTGCTATGTAGACGGTCTTTTTGATTATCGAAGATATCGGCTGCTTCTTCGTGAGCACGTATTTGTTGAAGTCCCTGATGTGAATGAAGCCGATTATATCGTCCGTGTCGTCCGAATAGACCGGCAGGCGCGAGAAGCCGGAGTCGTTGAACACCGAGGCTATCTTTTCGACGCTGTCGTCTTTTGAAACGGCAATGACATCGACTCGCGGGGTCAGGATATCGCCGACGGGACATTCGTAAAATGAAATAGCCGAGCGGATAAGATCGCTCTCGTCCTCGTCGAGTCCGCCGCCGGACTCCGCCTCGTCAACGATGTTCAAAAGCTCGTCGCCGGTTATCGTGTCGTCCTTCTTGAATTTAAAAATCTTGCTCAGAAGCTTCTTCCAGAGCATGAAGAACGCCACGGCGGGGGTTAATATAACTGTGAGTGCCCTCAAAAACGGCGTTGCGAACATCGCGTATTTTTCGGGTATCTCTTTGGCGAGCGTCTTCGGCGTAACCTCGCCGAAGATGAGCAGGAGCACGGTCATTATTATCGTCGAGACCGTCGGACCCTTGCTCTCGTTTATGAGCTTGATGAAAAGCACCGTCGCTACGGACGACGCTGTGATGTTGACAATATTGTTTCCGACAAGGATTGTAGAGAGCAGCTTGTCGTAGTTCTCCGCCATCTTGTATGCCTTGGCGGCTTTTTTGTTGCCGTCGTCGGCTATGGTCTTGAGTCTGATTTTGTTGAGGGAAGTGAAAGCGGTTTCGGATGCCGAGAAAAATGCCGAGAACAGTATGAGCAGAACGAGGCATACTATCTGCACCCAACTTCCGGTAGTCAAAATGATTCCTCCAGTTGCGGTTTTACGCATGTGTATATTAAATATAACTATATCATACTCTATTTGTTATTGCAAGAAAAAGCCGCATCCGGGTGAATGCGGCTTTTAAATATAATTATTACAGAGCTATCATGTCGCGCAGCTCGGACGCGAGGTCTGCGGCGAGGCGGGTGCCGTTTATGAGGGCGCGTTTCGGCAGTTTCGCGATGAATCCGTCGTCCTCGAGGGTGACATCGCCCGTGTAGTTTATGTCGTGGAGCGCCTGCGCGATAGCCTTCCAGTCGAGCTTGCAGGTGAAGGGCGGCATGTGCAGATCCTCCATATAGTTGTTGTCGTGGACGTGCAACGCCGTGAGTCTCCTGTGGCCGAGCGCTCTTATCGCGTGCGCCGCGTCGTCGCCGACAAGTCCGCTGTGGCCGAGGTCTAGGCAGACGGTGAAATATCTCGGGTCGAGCGCGTCATAGTATTCGGCGAGCTGTTCGCCGTAGCTGCACACATTTGCGAGCATAACATGGCGGCGGGCATCGTGCCCGAACATGTTCTCGAGCGCTATCTTCGTGCCGAACTCCTCGCACAGGGGCTTGAGTGAATTGTAAAAATCGATGTTGAACTGCTTCTGATCCACGCCGTCCGGGCAGGCGGTCGGGTGGACTATTATCTGACTCGCTCCTATTTTGCCCGCAATGCGGATAGAGAGCTTCAATTTTTCATAGACGAATTTATTGTATTCCTCGTTGCCGAAACGGTAGCTCGGAAACGGCGCATGAGCCTGATTGAACGGGAGCGAATATTTCTCACTCGACTCCAAAAGCTTATTGACAAGCTCATCTTCACCCATGTTGCCGAGCACGCTCTCGCGGGAGCTGTTCATATAGAACATCGAAAAATCGAGCGCGTCGAAGCCCGCCTCTTTGAATATTTTCATGCCCTCGTCAATGCCGAAAGCCGGAAAAATAATGTCTGTCTGTGTTGATATTCTCATACTGCGCACCGCCTTATAAGTAATTTTGATATTATTATATCAGAGAGTTTTTGGATATACAATATCAATGTCCCAAATATGGTATAGAAAATTTCCGCGGATGTGATATAATCTTTGTGTGAAATCTTTCTGACGGAGGTTTGAAATGCTGCGACTGATACTTTCGCCCTCGGTGGGCGGCACCGCAGGATATCTCTATGATACGGCGGCTTCGATCGCTTCTTCGGGCGGCGAGGCTGTGCTGATAGTGCCCGAACAGTATTCCTTTGCCGCCGAGCGCATAGTGCTCGAACGCCTCGGAACGGCGGACGCCCAGCGCGTCGACGTGCTGAGCTTCACGCGCCTTGCGAATACCGTGTTTAACGCTGTCGGCTGGGACAAGGGCAAGCGCCTCAATGAAGCGGGAAAAATACTTCTGATGAGCCGCGCCCTCGAACAGTGCGCCGATAAACTGAATGTCTATTCCCACAGCGCGGACAGCCCCGCGGTCGTGCGCGAGCTGCTAAGCCTCAACGAGGAGTTCTGCCAGTGCGCGATATCTCCGGAGGATATGACCGCCGCCATGAACAACATGGAAGACGGGCTGCTGAAAAGCAAGCTCGCCGATATTTCGCTCGTTTTCTCGGTCTATGATTCTTTCGTCTCCGAAGGCTGGCTTGACGACAGCCGCATGCTGACCCGCCTCAAAGACAAAATTCTCGAAAGCGGGTATTTTAAAAATAAAACGGTGTTCTTCGACTCCTTCCGCGGCTTCACCGCGCAGGAGTTCGGAGTTATCGGCAAGATACTCACCCAGGCGGACGATGTTTATGTCGCTCTGACCGCGCCCGATCTTATCGAGCGGGACAGCGACGATATATTCTATCATACAAAAAATACTGCAAAGAAGCTCATTAAGCTTGCAAACAGTGTCGGCGTGCCGTGCGCAAAGCCTGTTGTTATCAATGACCAAAACGACGATCCCGCGCTCGATGCGTTTGCGAGTGACTTCCTGAGCCCCGAGGCGGAGGTATTCCCCGGAGCGTGCGACAGCATATCTATAGTCGCGTCGCCAGATATCCGCAGTGAGTGCGCCTATGCCGCGGCGCATATAAAGCGAATGCTCAGAACCGGCGAGTACCGAAGCCGCGATATAGCGGTTATCGTGCGCGACGAAACTTCGTATATCCGCCCGATGCTGACCGCGCTCGCGAAATGCGGCGTACCCGTGTTCGAGGACAGACGCCAACCTGTTATAAATCAACCGCTGATGACGCTCGTTCGTGCCGCGCTGAAAATAGCCGACACGGGCTTCGACACCGACAGCGTCCTGCGCGCTTTGAAAACCGGACTCTGCCCGCTTGCGGCGGATGAGATATCGGATATTGAAAACTACACTTATCTCTGGCAGATAAACGGCTCGGGCTGGCTGAAAAAATGGGAGTCGAGCCCCGACGGGTTCGGTGAGATGACCGAAAACGCTGCGGCGGAGCTTGAGAGGCTGAACACCCTGCGCGAAAAGGCGGTCGAACCGTTTGCAAAGTTCAGAGGCAAGCTCAAAGATAACGACGGCGAGGGCTGCGCAAAGGCTGTGTTCGAGCTGCTGTGCGAGCTCGATACGGCGCAGAGACTCAAAGACCTCGCGATTTATCTCGAGGATTCGGGCGAAAATGTGCTCGCTCTCGAGACGGAGCGGCTCTGGGACACCCTCTGCTCTCTGCTCGATGTCGCGGCGCAGACGCTCGGTAAGACCCCGGTAAAAGCCTCGCGCTTTTCGAGACTTTTTGATCTCATGCTCTCCACCGTTACCCTCGGCGAGATACCCCATTCCCTCGAAGAGGTGACGATAGGCTCGGCGCAGAGAATAAGACCCATCGCGCCAAAGGCGGTGTTCGTCCTCGGCGCGAATGCGGGAAAACTGCCGCTGAATCCCGTTCAGGGTGGTATGCTCAACGCCGGCGAGCGCGAACGCCTCGCGCAGGCGGGCATAGAGACCGCGATATACGGTGAGGACAGAGTTGCCGAAGAGCGATTTATCGCTTATACCGCGTGCTGCTGCGCAAAAGAGACGCTGATAGTCAGTTATTCTTCGAAGAGCGCGCAGGGCGAAGAACTCAGCGAGTCGGAGATAATCACTTTCATCCGCGAGCACTTCCCGCAGGTGCATCAGACCGATACGCTCACGGCGGACAAAATCGACCTTGTCGAGGGCAAGAAGCCCGCGTTCGAGCTGACGGCAGCACTGATGCGAAACGGCGGCGAGCTTTATGAATCGCTGAGAAAATATTTTGAAAAAGATGCCGATTATTCCGGCAGACTCGCGTCGCTCGACAGCGCGGCGGAGGGGAGAACATTCAGGATAGACAGCCGTGAGAGTGCGACGCGCCTTTTCGGCATGAACATGAATATCTCACCCTCGAGGGCTGAGACATATTATCGCTGCCCGTTTTCTTATTATTGCCGCTACGGCCTGAAGCTTCAGGAGAACAAGAGCGCGACCTTCGACCCGCTACAAAAAGGCACGGTCATACATTTCGTACTCGAACAGCTGCTCAGCGAATTCAGCGCGCAGGAGCTCTCCGAGCTCGATCCCGATGAACGCTATGAAAAAATACGCGGATATCTGGACTTTTATCTCGAGCGCTTCCTTGACCGCTCGCAGAGGTCTAAACGGTTTCTCTATCTCTATGAACGCCTCGCGCGCAGCATAGATGCGGTCACGGCGCGGCTTGCGGACGAGTTCAAAAACTGCGAATTCCGCCCGATCGATCTCGAACTTGATATATCGCATAACGGCACGATAAAGCCGTATGATCTGAAAATACCCTCCGGCGGACACATCAATATTTCCGGCAAGGTGGACAGAGTCGATCTCGCCGAGATAGACGGAGAGCCGTATATCAGAGTCATAGATTACAAGTCGTCAGGCAAGCCATTTGAAGTTTCCGATGTGCTCAACGGACTCAATATGCAGATGCTTATATATCTTTTCACGCTCGTGAGCAACGGAAAGGCTCGCTACGGCGATGCGATCCCCGCAGGGGTGCTCTATATGCCTGCAAAGGCATCTGCCTTTACAGCTGAGAGAGGCAAAGACCTCAGCAAACAGGGCAATCCGAACGACAAAAAAATGCAGGGTTTCGTGCTCGAAAACGCCGATGTCATAGTCGCCATGGAGCATGACGGCGACGGTGTGTATATCCCGGCAAGAATTGATAAGGACGGCAACATAAAGGGCAAGACCCTCGACCTCAGAGAGCTGTCAAAGCTTTGGGACACAGTTGACGAAAACCTTGTAAACATGGGCGAAGAGCTGCATCGCGGCTCGATTTCCGCGCTCCCGGCACAGGGCAAAAACTACAAGGAAATCTGCTCGAAATGCGAATATTGGAACATCTGCACGCATGAAAATAATATGCCTGCAAGAGAATTGGACGATAACCGAAAACTCGGAGAGGGGGATGAAGAATGGGCGTCGACTGGACGACTGATCAGAGACACGCGATAGAGTGCCGTAAAGGCTCTGTACTTGTCAGTGCTGCGGCGGGCTCGGGCAAGACGGCAGTGCTCGTCGAGCGCGTTATCCGCCGCCTGACGGACGAAGATAACCCCTGCTCGGCGGAGGATCTGCTGATAGTTACCTTCACCCGCGCCGCCACCGCGCAGATGCGCGAGAAGATAGGCGCGGCGATACTCAAACGCCTTTCGGAGGACCCGACGGACAAGCATCTTCGCCGCCAGTATATGCTCCTGCCGTTTGCGAAGATATGCACTATCGACAGCTTCTGCAACGACCTTGTGCGCGAAAATTTCCACGCGCTCGGCATATCCCCGGACTATTCGCTGCTCGACAACGAGACGGCAGTTATAATGAAAAACGATGTCTGCGAGGCAATGCTCGAGCGGGCATACGAAGAGGATTCGGACGGCAGCTTTTCGGGGCTCAGCGACATGATGTCCTCCGGCAGCAGCGACGAGGATTTCGCGAAGCTGATAATCAAAATGTATGATATTTCGACCGCCTATCCGTTCCCTGATTTGTGGCTCGACTCGCTTATCGAGGAGTATTCCCAGCCCGATATCAACAAGAGCTGCTGGGGCGGTATAATAAAAAAATATGTCTGCGATATGCTCGACTACTGCGTGTCATCAAGCAATGATATGATGACCGCCATGGAGTCAGATCCTATTGTCGCGGACGCCTACGGCGCGGCGGTGCAGAGCGATATAAATATGTACGCCGAGCTTCGCGAAAAAGTCAACAGAGACTGGGACGAGGCTCTCGAAGCATTTAACACGGTCAAATATATGGGTCTCGGGCGTGTGCCGAAGGGCTATGAGAGCGAGACAAAAAACGCGGTCATGACCGCCCGCAAAAAGCTCAAGGATCTTTTGAAAAAAGTACCTAATATTATGTGTGTCTCGTCCGGAGAGCATTCTGAAGATGTGCGCCTGATGCGCGGCCCCGTGGCGAAGCTTATCGAACTTGTCAAACAGTTCGGCAGGGAGTATTCCGCCGAAAAAGATAAAATGAACTCCGCCGATTTCTCTGATATCCTGCACCGTGCGCTCAATTTGCTTGCGGTTTCCGACGGCAGAGGCGGATATATAAAAACCGACCTTGCGCGCGAGCTCTCTTCGCATTATGTCGAGATACTCGTCGACGAGTATCAGGATATAAACGAAGCGCAGGATATGATATTCAGGGCGATATCCGCCGACGAAAACAATCTTTTTACCGTCGGCGATGTAAAGCAGAGCATATACAGATTCCGTCAGGCGATGCCGGAGATATTCCTGCGCCGCCGCAGCACAACACACAGCTTCGAGAGCGGAAAATATCCCCTGGGCATAACCCTCGGCTCGAATTTCCGAAGCCGCGTGGGAGTTACATCGTGCGTCAACTATATCTTCCGCCAGCTGATGAGCACGGAGGCGGGCGAGCTTGAATATGACGACTCCGAGGCGCTCAACGCCGCCGCTAAATATCCCGAGCGCGACACTCCCGATTGTGAGCTGCATGTCGTGACGGACAAGGGTAACAGAGCCGATACGCTCGAAGCGCAGGCTCGCTATGTTGCGAGATATATTGACCGTACGGTCAGAGAGGGAAAAACGCTCGTTACAAAGGGCGGTGCTCTGCGTCCCGCGTCCTACGGCGACTTCTGCATTCTCCTGCGCACGGCAAAAAATGTTTCTTCGGTCTATGCCAATGCGCTCTCTGAGCGCGGCATACCGGTTTTCTCCCCGGAGACCGGCGGATTCTTTGAGGCCGCCGAGATAAGCTTTATACTTTCGCTCCTGCGCGTGCTCGACAATCCCGTGCAGGATATACCGCTCGCGGCTGTCATGCTCTCTCCGCTGTTCGGTTTCAGCGCAGGCGAGCTTGCGGATATACGCGCCTCGGCGAAAGAACGCCTGGAGGCGGGCGAGACCGAGCCGCTCTATCGCAGCGTCGCCGCGTCGGCTGACGAGGGCGACGAAAAAGCGGCGGCATTCCTCAAAAAGATCGAATCCCTGCGCAGACTGTCGCTGACCCTTAGCGCGGGCGAACTCGTCCGCAGAGTATGCGAAGAGACGGGCTTCGACGCTATCGCCGGCGCGATGCCGGACGGCGAGCGCCGCAGGCTCAATATCGGTCTGCTGTGCGATTACGCCGAAAAATACGAGGCGGCGGGAAATCTCGGACTCAGCGGATTTATAAGATTTATAGATAAGGTCGCGCGCACGAGCGGAGATTTGGCAACCGCTGCGCGCCCGTCCGAAAATGCGGATATCGTCCGCATAATGACCGTCCATCAGAGCAAGGGACTCGAATTCCCGATATGTATTTTCGCCGATATGCAGCATGCGTTCAACGAGCGGGACAACACCGAATCAGTGCTCATAAGCTCGTCTGCAGGGCTCGGTATGAAGAGACGCACAGAGGACGGAATCAGCGTTTATGACACCGCTTCGCGCCGCGCTGCAGTCATTACTTCCGAGCGCATGGGACGCAGCGAGGAGATGAGAGTGCTCTATGTCGCGCTGACGAGAGCAAAAGAAAATCTCGTTATGGTCACATCTGTCCCGAATCCCGAAAAGGGACTCGCGAAGGTTGCCGTCGAATGCGGAATAGGGGAGCGGGCGAACCCGTTCGCCGTGCTCAGAATGAACAACTTCTCAGATCTTGTGCTCATGGCGCTCATGCGCCATCCCGCCGCGGATGAGCTGCGAAAATTATCCGGCATCGATGTCCCGATATTCCTGCCCGAAAAAGACAGATTCAGGCTCAAAGTTGTCGTCAGCGATTCGGAAAGCTTCATGACAGAATCCGCAAATGAGCAGAAAACAGCCGCAAAGCCCGTATTCTTTGACGAAGTTCAAGCACGGCTCGATTATTCCGACCCGCGCTCGGTGCTCTCGTCTGTGCCCGCGAAGCGCGCCGCTTCGGACGGCTCGGAGCGCGGCATAAACCGCGAATATTTCGCCTCGTTGCGCCCGGCGTTCATGAGCTCGGGCGGACTGACCCCGGCTCAGCGCGGCACGGCTACGCACAAATTCATGCAGTTTTCGGACTACGCTGCGGCGCGCGCCGACATTGAATCCGAACTCGCGCGGCTCGTTGATGGCGGCTTCCTCTCGGAGGATGAGGGCAAGGCTGTGAATATCGGCGCGGCGAAGCGGTTCTTTATGTCGCCGCTTGCCGAGAGAATCTTCGCTTCCAATAATGTCATGCGTGAGAAAAAATTTGCGGCGCTCTTCCCGGCAAAGTTCTTTTATCCTGAGCTGACGGGCGAAGCGGCTGAAGAAAAAATCGTCGTTCAGGGCATTGCGGACTGCGTGTTCGTCGAGGACGGAGAGCTCGTCATTGTCGATTATAAAACCGACACGGGCGTTGACGCCGAGGCTCTGCTCGACCGATATTCGGCTCAGCTTGAGATATACCGCGAGGCACTCTCGCAGGCGCTCGGTATGCCCGTCAAAGAGACGCTTTTGTACTCATTTTTCATGAATTCGACCGTTAAAGTCGGAACAGCTTAAAAAATATGAAAAAAGGGCTTGCATTTTTGCCCCGCGTATGATAAAATTTCGTTTGCTAAGCTTAAAGATAAAGTTATATGCAGATAATCCGAAAGAGGTGACAATAATGAAGGAAGGAATCCATCCTAAGTACGAGCCCACTGAGGTCCGCTGCGCTTGCGGCGAGGTCATCAAGACTTCTTCCACCAAGCAGGATCTTCGTGTCGATATTTGCTCAAAGTGCCATCCGTTCTTCACCGGCAAGCAGAAGCTCGTCGATACCGGCGGACGCGTTGACCGCTTCAAGAAGCGTTTCAACATGACAGAGGACAAGAAATAATCATCCTATGAGAGATATGAGCTGCCCTTTCGGCGGCTCATTTTTCTATCTTCAAAAATGCGTCATGTGTTGCACTATCCAAGCATTGTTAACAATATTTTTCTCAAAAAGACTTGTAATAATTGCTCGGCGGCGTTATAATGTTTGTAATCATTTTGTAATATTTTTAAGGGGGCGAAGCAATGTTGGGAAAGAAAAATGGCAATATTGCCAATCCTGATTTGCACAGCTCAGAGTCACCCGCAAAGGACGGGAACGAGCTTAAAAACAGAATAAATGAAACTGCAAAGTATTCGGAGCTTTTTGAGAAGATAGATGTCGACAGCGATTATGACGATATCCTCGCAACATATGAGAAAACTCTCGACAAGCGCACCAGAGCCGCGATGAAGAAAGCAGGCGGTGTCGCTGACGAAGAAGAGTCCGTTGACGAAAACGTGATGATAGAGGCGGACGAAATAGTTTCGGATGCCGATTCTGCGGCGCAGCCCGAAGTGCAGGAAACTGCCGAAGACAAGCCCGCGAAAAAGAAAGAAAAGGCTCATAAGGGCGATGCCGGAGCCGTACTTTATTCTTATATCGCGGCGCTCGGATTCGCAACCGGCACAACTTTTAAAAAGATGCTCGCGAAGCCTAAGAAGCTCGGCAGAAATATCGTCGGCTTTTTCAGATATGTCTTCCGTTTTCTCTGGCTCGGATTCAAGAAGTTTATCCACATCATTTCTCATACATTCGTTGAGCAGGTCAAGGACTTCAGGCGCGATGTGCGCTCGGCTATGAATTATCTCAGGCAGAGCCGCCATAAGCCGAAAACACTGTTCCCGATACTCGGGCACTATGTGAAGAAGGCTTTCACCACCCATACGCAGATGTTCAAGACCATAGCGAACTTCGCTCTGCCCGTTGCCGCAGTGCTCGCTTTTGTGCTGACCGTCAACTATTGGAGCAGCGTCACATTCGCGCTCAAGGTCAGCTACGACAACAAGGAACTCGGCTATATCTCCGACGAGTCGGTGTATAACGAGGCTCAGAGTGCCGCAAAGGCGAGAATGACGACTACAAAGACGGATTCTTCCGCCAAGCTTGATGATCCGACATATGAACTCTCGCTCGTCAACGTCAACAAGCTTGTCGATTCTTCGATACTCTGCGACAGAATAATCGAAAATTCCGAGAGCAATGTCACAAACGCCTGCGGAATTTATATCGATGACGAGTTTATCTGCTCCGTCAAGAACGAGACGGATGCAACGAGCGTGTTCAATGCTATTCTTGAAAAGCACAAAGTGACCGACAGCAACAGCTTTGTCGATTTCGTCGAGAAGGTCGAGTATGTCCAGGGACTTTATCCTGACGACCAGAAGACCATGTGGGATGCATCGAAGCTCAAAAAGCAGCTTGAGCAGACTAAGCAGGCGAAAAAGACTTACACCGTCAAGGACGGCGATACGATATACGGCATAGCGGTCGCGAACGGGCTGACCGAAAAGCAGCTCATGGCGCTCAACCCCGATATGGGCGAGTATATTCATACAGGCGATCAGATAGTGGTCTCGAACGAGGTCAACTATGTCCGCGTCAAGGTCATGAGAACCGAGACGAGAACGGTCGAGGTCGATTACGACACCGAAAAGACCAATGACGCTTCGATGTTCAAGGGTACTACCCGCGTCACCCGAAAGGGCGAAAAGGGCGAAGATACGATAACCGAGCTTGTAACATATATCGACGGTCAGCGCGTCACTTCGCAGGAGGTCTCACGCGTCAGGACGAAAGAGCCCGTGACCGAAAAGAAGCTTATCGGCACGAAGTCGACCCGCGTCAATGGCGGATATAATATCAAGGTTTCCGGACGCGGCTTTGTATGGCCTGCACCCGCATGTACATTCGTCAGCTCGCCTTACGGCTGGAGAACCCTGCGCGGTTACAGCGACTTCCACACCGGCGTCGACCTTACTCTTCCCGGCGGCGGTTCGACCGGAGCGGTCATAGTCGCATCACTCGACGGTACAGTCGAGAGTGTGCGCCGAAGCAATTCCGGCTACGGTCACTGCATCGTTATAAACCACGGCGGCGGAGTCAAGACAAGATATGCCCACTGCCTCGCAGGCTCTATCTCTGTGAGCGTCGGACAGCACGTCAGCGCAGGACAGGCGATAGCGCGAGTCGGCAGCACCGGCAACGTCACAGGTCCGCATCTCCACTTCGAGATAATCATAAACGGCAGCACGGTAAACCCGCTGCCCTATATCAGATAAAATTTTCCCCGCACCAAAAGGCGCGGGGATTTTTATCGGCATAACAAAACAGCCGCAGCAAAACTGCTGCGGCTGTCCATTTTTATGACATTGCGTAATTACTTTCGCCTTATTTTGAAGCTGCCGTAGCGTCAAAATCGAGTCCGGAATTCGGGTTCTGACAGTATTTCATCGAAGCCCTGTAGAACCAGATGTATTCGCCGTCGCTGACAGCGACATTTGTAGCCTTGGTTATGCGCGTTTCAGCGATTCTCGCGGAGTCTGTGGCATCCGTTGAATTTTTGTAGACCGCGTAGTAGCTTTTTCCGCTGCCGTCCGGGGTTATTGTATATGTGCCGGCCTTTATGTCCTTGCCGACCTTGTACATTGCGGGAGTCGTGCCGTCGCAGCCTATCGAAGCCATGTCGTGCGAAGCTGCGTCATAGAGCTCACAGCCTTTGATGTGGACATATCCGTCCTTTGACAGCGTATAATAGACAGAGACATCGACCATCTTGAAATCGCTTGCAACATTCTGAACATAGGGGTCAACGCTCTTTTTGAAGCTGAGTCCGCCGTAGGGATCGGAACCGGGGATTCTCTTGACAATGTATTCGCCCTTCTGAATATCCCTACCTATCTTGTATGTGCCGGGGGCATATTTGCCGTTGACTGCCTTGGGATGCTCGCTGGCGGTGTTGATGAACTTGCAGCCGCTGATGTAGAGCTCGTAGCCGCTTTCAAGAGTAACGAGCGTATGCGTGCCGTCTATCGTTATATCATAGGCGAGGGGCTGACCTTTGTCATCTTTTTTCTTGCCGTCCCAGAGGAGTGCGGAGTAGTTTGAAGAGGTCTTGACAATGTAATATTCGCCGGGGGCGAGCTTGCCGCTTCCGCTGCCGCATTTGTAGTTGCCCGCGCCGTTCCAACCGGTGGAGCTGCCGTCGTCGGGCTTCTCGGTCGAGTTGGTCGGGAGAGTGACAACCTGCGCATCGGTCGTTGCCGCGGCGGGAACAGTCTGGGTCGGTCTGCCCGAGGGCTTTGTCTCTTTTGCGGTGGAGTTTTCAGCCGCGGTGCTGTCCGCAGAGGGCTCGGTCGTGTCGGCAGTGTCGACAGTGTCGATGCCCGTCGAGGCGGCTGTTGTGTCCTGGTTGTCCTTATTGTTCTTGCACCCTGCAAACGCCAGAACACCGGCGAGCATAGCCATGCAGAGGATGATAGATATAAGCTTTTTCATCTTTTTTCCCTTTCGTGAGGATTATTGCGGGCTTGCCCGCTTTGATTATTATACCAAACCTGAACATTCAAGTCAACACGGGCAAAAAAGAAGAGCCGCGTTTCGCGACCCTTCCTTGGGTTTAATTATGTCTCAACTTTTGTTTTCGGAACCTGCACCTTCGCCGCCGGTACCTTCACTGCCGGTACCCGCACTGCCTGAACCTTCGTTGCCTGCGCCTTCACTGCCTGTACCTGCGCCGCCGGTACCTTCGCTACCTGCACCTTCGCCGCCGGTACCTTCGCTACCTGCACCTTCGCCGCCGGTACCTGTACCGCCGGTACCTGTACCGCCGGTACCTTCACTGCCGGTACCTTCGCCACCTGTGCCTTCGCCGCCGGGCGCGGGCTCGACATACGGAACGAGCTTTAAGCCTGCAAATTCAATATAGCGTCCGCTTTCAAGCTCGATTACTTTATCCTTGCTGAGATTTTCGGCAGAATCTGCTACCGAGAGATCAATGTATTGCAGATCGTAATAAACAATATATCCGTTTTCGGCGTCCGTGGGAACGAGGGTGTATTTGCCGGGTTTTATGTCCTTGCCGACCTTGTACATTCCGGAGTTGTAGCTGCCGTCGCTGTTTGCACCGGGGATTTTTACTCCGAGGGAAGTGTCTTCCATGAACAGGACGCGCTGACCTTTTTCAAGGTTGAAATAGACAGGATAATCCTCGGCAAAAATGATTGCCGGTGCGTCCTCGTCAAAATAATCGCTTGATGAGAAAACAGTGAAGAACGAGCCTTCGGATGAACCGAGAGTGGTTATGCCTGCGGGGATATCAACGCCGACTCTGTAGGAGCCGAGCTTGTATTTGCCGTTTGTGGCACCCATCTTATCGACTTCGGAAGCGAGAATGAATTTGCCGTTCTTGACTTCAAGAGTATATTCGGCTTTCATGGTGACGAACAGTCCGCAGGGAAGACTGGGGAAATTAACTATGTCTTTTTCGTCAAAATGCTTGCCGTCTGTGAGCACGAGCGAGCAGTTGTCCGAGTTGGGAACTACATAGTATTCGCCTGCCGCGAGGTTCTTGCCGCAGATGTATTTGCCGGCCTTTTTCCACTCGGGCTTTTTGACCGAGGGAGTGGTGGTGTTGACTTTGCCGGGCTTCTTCGTGCTGTCCGTAACCTTTTTGATGGCATCGGCAGCGGGCTCCTGCTTCTCGGGCTCGGTCGTCTCTTCGGACGAGGGCTCGGTGCTTTCATCGGTGACTGCATCAACTGATGCGCCGCTCTCGGAGGGGGCAGTTGTGTCGTCTCCGTTCTTCTTCGACTTGCAGCCGCAGAAGAGGAACATTATTGCGCACATAATGAGCGCAACGGCGGAGATAAGTTTTCTTTTCATTGTCTTTTCCTTTCTTTTTTTGACTTTCTTTTTTCTTTCCCTGAGAAGACTTTGCGGGATAATTCCGTTCGGTCAATCTCAATTTGAGTATATCAAAATATGCAAAACTTGTCAACGAAAATCTACCGAAAAATGTCAATTTGAACAAACATATTGGGAGGATGTGAAAATCGTGACTAAAAAATATATAAAAAATTATATTTTGATGCGAAATTTATGTTAATTTTGTTGACTTGATTTGCCGAATGTTTTAAACTATGTTACGGAATAAAAATCTTTAAATATATGGAGGAATGACAATGTTCAAACGCACCCTGTCGCTGCTGCTCTGCCTGCTTGTTGCGGTGCCTTCGCTCGCTTTCTGCGCCTTTGCGCAGGAGAACGAGGTGTCTCCTGCGGAGATAAGCTACGAGATAACCGACCCTTATGCGGACGTCGATTGGGACAGCTGGGGAATATACAAGGCTCAGCTGCACACTCATAGCAACGCGAGCGACGGCTATCTGCCGATCCACGAAGTCGTTGAGAGACACTATGACCTCAACTACGATATCCTCGCGCTCACAGACCACGGCACGATAAACAAGGGCTGGGATCAGAAGCCGCAGCTCGTGCCGCTGATAAGGCTAGTCAAATACGAGCGCACGAAGCTCGCACCAATTTACCCGCTGGCCGATGAGGAGTACAAGGCCTATACGACCGGTACCGCCGCATCGCAGACGAGAACACATAACAATGGTATGCTCGATGTCCCGCAGGGCATAGAGCTCAATATGGCTACCCCGAAGTGCGACTGCCATCTGACCGGCTACTATGCCGACTACGGTCAGGGTCTCGCCGGCGTTTACGGCGACTATGAGACTCCGTCGAATGGCGTGCGACGCAAGGGCGGAATATCCATGCTCTCCCATGTCGGCGAGTATGTCTATCCCGAAAAGGACAGCAAAGACCATGTCGGTCAGAAGATAGACGATTATTATGCCAACAAATTTGCGCGCATCTTCCTTGATAACAAGGGCTCGAGCGTCGGCATGGGCATCAACAGTGCCACCGACGCGCACACCCGCTGCGACCGCATACTTTATGATCAGATACTCCAAAAGACCATACCCAATAACGTCGTCCCGTGGAGCTTCGCTTTCTCCGATTCTCACAATGTCCGCTCGATAAACGACGCCTACACCATGATGGTTCTGCCGGAGCTTACCAACGAGAATGTCCGCAAGGGCATGGAGAACGGCTGGTGCTTCGCAGTCTCCCACTATTCAAACGGCGTTGAGCTCAACGGCATGGAAGAGATGCCCGGCTTCGACGAGGATAAGGTCTATGACACCGAGGCTTATCTGCGCGACGACACTCCGCTCGTCACTCGCGTGACCGTCGACGACGAAAACGACACGATAAGCATCGAGGGCACGAACTTCAATGCGATAACCTGGGTCTCGAACTGCAATGTTATCAAACGCGAGACGGATATAGACAGCGGCAAGGCGACCCTCGATCTCCACGCGGACGATCTGCTCGACACGCCATATCTCTATGTCAGATTCTATATCACGGGCGACAACGGCATCTGCTATTCGCAGCCCTTCGTTATCAGGAGAAACGGCGAGGACTTCGGCAAGGTCAGAGTTCCGAGAACCCACGACCTCTCGACCGCCCTGCGCGCCACAGTTACAGTGCTCGACTGGACTTATTTCAAGTTCAATCCCATCGTCTGGGCGTTCAAGTATTTCTTCCTCGGCTACAATGTTTTCGATCATTTCTTTGACGCATATTAATTTAAGGAGAATATATAAATGAAAAAGAACTTTAAGCGCGCTCTGTCGGCCGCGCTGGTTGTCGTGATGCTGTTCACCGCTTTCCCGGCGGCGTTCGCGTTCGGCGCAAAAGAGACGGATTATACGATAATCAGCCCCTATGAGCAGGTCGACTGGAGCACATGGAAAACCTACAAAGCAAACCTCCACGCCCACTGCGACGCGAGCGACGGCGACCCGACGCTCGACGAGATGGTCGAGGAATATTACAAGGCGGACTATGATATCCTTGCGATGACCGACCACGGCGTTATCACAAACGGCTGGACGAGTGAGCGAGAGACAAACGGCATTTTCAACAAGTTCAGAAAAGTCTACCCGATGAGCGAAGAGAACTACGAGCGCATCACAAAGGGACTTGACCGCGGCGGCAGAGGTATGACCGATATACGCGGCGGTATCGAATGCAATATGGCTGTTATCTCGAAGACCCATGTCAACGGATATTTCACCACCTACGGTCAGGGCGAGTGGGGAATCGAAAACGACTACAGAACTGCTCCTGTTGAAATCGAAAAGGCGGGCGGCTATTCTGTGCTCAACCATGTCGGCGACTGGGTCGATTCCGGCAGATTCCCGCACCGTTCGCACTGGAATGTCTACATAGCCTATTTCGCGGGCATATTCATCGACTGCCCGAGCTGCCTCGGCATGGAGATAGTCAACAACACCGACAGAGTCACCCGCGGCGACCGCGAGCTCTGGGATGAACTGCTCCAGGTCGTTATCCCCAAGGGCAGAAACATCTGGGCTTTTGCCGATGACGATTCCGAAAAGCTCAACGAGGTCGGCAGATCTTTCGAGTTCTTTGTCCTGCCCGAGAACAACGAAGCGAATGTCAAAAAAGCGATGAAAGACGGCAACTTCTTTGCCGCGAGCAAATATTACAAGACCACCGACGGAGTCGGCGACTTTGACGGCGACGGCAATGTGCCGCTCGTGACCGATATCAAAGTTGACCAAAAAGCGAACACGATAACCGTCGCCACCGATCCTACCCGCGATTGCCGGGTCATCGAGTGGATAGCCGACGGCAAAGTTATCGCCACGGGTAACACCATAGACCTCAACGACTATGAAAAGGATCTCGGCTGCTACATCCGCTTCCAGATGAAGGGCAGCGGCGGCGTGACCTATTCTCAGCCGTTCGAGCTTCAGTACAAGGGCAGAATAGATAAGCCTGTCCCCAGCTGGGCGCTCTGGGTCTTCAAGACCGAAGCGGGTCAGAAGTTCATGAAGTTCTACCATTCCCATTCATTCGCTCTCGGCGCGTTCATCGCCGAGAAGATAAGAATCCTCATCGAGGATAACATCAAAAAGTAAGCTGCGGCACCTCTCCGGCTTTCTCCGGAGGGGTGCTCCGTGCTTTGAAAGCGCAAGAAAAGCACTTTTTCTTATAACTTTGATATCTTTGTTAAATTTTTGTATCGCGGTACAAAAATAATTTGAAAAATGAAGATTGTTTATTATTTTTGCATATTGTCTTTTGCCATGTTGGTGATATAATTTAGTAGCTTAAAGAAGCAGAAATAGTATATATAATAGGTATATCGGAAATGTATACCAAAACAGCGCAAAAGAGGTGCAGTTATGGAAAGCATCATTAAAACGATAGTCGATATGGACAAGCGCGCGCGAAAGCGCACCATGGAGGAACAGGAGTTCTTCGACAAGGCGGATTCCGAGCTTGCCGAGCAGGCGAAGAAGATTCAAGCTGAGGAGCAGGAGCGCGCCGACAGCGAAATAGCAAAGACCGCATCCGAATATGACGCGAAGCTGAAAGCGGCTCTCGACGAGATAGAGAAGAAGGCTCAGGCAGTATCCGATACTCTCGACGAGCAGAGCAAGGCTAACCGCGAAAAATGGGCGCAGGAGCTCGCCGACAGAGCCGTGAACGCCGACTGATCAGATTTTTTTGAAAGGAAGTGTGCCGTATGACAGTTTCGTCCGCCGCAAACGCAGTGCTCGCAAAGGCTCGTGCTATGTACGGCAAACGCCTGACCGCGCAGAACTACACCGATCTGCTTGCCTGCCGTTCCGTCAACGAGGCGGCGGCTTATCTGAAGGCTCACACCGCCTATGCCGATGCGTTCGAGGGCGTGACAATGGGCTCGCTCAGACGCTGGCAGATAGAGATACTGCTCAGGGAGCATCTTTCAAACAACTTCGCTTCCCTTTGCAGATATGAAAAATCCATCGGCGACGGCTTTTATAAATATTTCGTGACGCTGAGCGATGTTGGTATGCTGCTCCATTCGGTGCGCTATCTCAACAGCCGCCACCCGGAGAAGAACCTTGCCAAAGTGCCCGATTTCTTCGTGCGCCACTCGGAGCTCAACGCCGCAGCGCTTGAGACCGCGACAAATGTCGATCTGCTCTTGGCGGCAGTCGAGGGCTCACCGTATAAAGCGGTTCTTGCCCCGTTTGCCTCTGTCGGTTCCGACGGCAGACCCGATTATTTCGCCATGGAGCTGGCGCTCAACAAATATCTCTACTCGCAGGCGGAGACGCTCGTCAAAAAGAATTACAAGGGCAAGGAGCGTAAGGAGCTTGACGCGATGCACGCGTTCGACACGGACGCCGAAAATATCGTCTCGCTCTACAGACTCAAGAGGCTTACGAATATGCCGCAGAGCGTGCTCACCACGATGCTTATGCCCGGCGGAACGCTCGATGAGAAGGTGCTGACAGGATTTATGGAGGCGCCGGATGCCGAAAAGGCACTCCAAACGCTCAAGGGCACGGCGTATGCCGCATTTGCCGAGCGGGGTGACCGATCGGTCGAGCAGGTGAGTGCAAAGCTCATATATGACCGCGCGAAAGGTCTTGTGCGGTTTTCAACTTTCCCGAGCGTCGTGATGATGAGTTATGTCGCGCTCGCGGAGAATGAAGCAGAAAATCTTACCCACATTATTGAGGGTATAAGATATAATATTCCGCCTGAAGAAATAAGCCGACTTCTTATCGGCGTGGGCGACTGACAGCTTTTTAAGAGTTTAAAAGGACGGTGATAAACCTTGGCAGTTGCAAAAATGAAGCTTGTTAAAGTCACAGGTCCGCTCGACCAGCTTAACAATTTCATTTCAACCTGCTGCTTGGACGGATCGTTCCATCCCGAGCAGGCAACGCAGTATATGTCTGCGTCAATGGGTTATTCGACGCTCAGCGAGGAAAACCCGTATGCGCCGATGCTGCAAAAAATAGAGGAGCTTATCCGCGAGAATGATTCCGCGCCCGACCCGACGATAGTCGGCGACCGCTCTCGTGAGATTCAGCTCGACGATAAGACCAGCGCCTACATCGACGAACTGGACGAAAAATTGTCCGCGATGCACGACGAGTACAAGGAGCTTGAGGATCAGCTCGAACAGTGCCGAAACGGCATTGCAAAATATGAGCATTTCACGGGCTTCGATGTTGGACTCGATGAGCTGTTCAACTGCAAATTCATCAAAACCCGCTTCGGTCATATGCCCAAAGAGAGCTACGAAAAGCTTGTCGCCTATGACGACGACCCCTATGTGCTCTTCATTCCGTGCTCGACCGATGCGACCGACTATTGGGGCGTCTACTGCGCGCCGAGAGAGCGCGTCGACGAGGTCGACAGCATCTTCGCGGGACTCAATTTCGAGCGTCTCCAGGTTCCCTCGGCGGTCGGTACCGTTGAGCAGGTCATAGATCAAATCAAGAGCAATATCGAGATTATCGAGGGCGACTTAAAGCAGCTTGACGAGCGCGCCGCGGCACTCTGGAAAGAGAACCGCAAACGCTGCAACGAGATATATACGAAGCTCGTCGATCTCAATACAGTCTTTGAGATGCGCCGCTACGCCGCGTGCCACAACAAGTATTTCTTCTATGTCGGCTGGGTGCTCGCGCACGATTCAAAGGCGTTTGAGAAGAAAGCGGAGGCTATAGAGAATGTCGAAGTCGAGGAGAATGACCCCGACAAGAGCTCCGGAAAGACTCCGCCCGTGAAGCTCAGAAACCCCGCGATATTCAAGCCCTATGAATACTTCGTCGATATGTACGGCCTGCCGTCATATTCGGATATCGATGTCACGGGCTTCGTTGCGATAACTTATACACTGCTGTTCGGCATCATGTTCGGCGATCTCGGTCAGGGGCTTGTGCTCTTCCTGCTCGGTATCCTCGGCTGGAAGATAAAGAAGATGCCCCTCGCGCGCATACTTATTCCGTGCGGTCTTTCAAGTGCGGTGTTCGGCTTCGTGTTCGGCTCGGTGTTCGGATATGAAGATATGCTCGACCCCGTCTATCATGCGCTGGGCATGGCGTCAAAGCCGCTGAGCGTTATGGATTCGATAAACACCGTTCTGATAGTCGCTATCGGCATAGGCGTCGTCCTTGTCGTGACCGCGATGCTCCTGAATGTAATATCCTGTCTCAAGCATAAAAAGATAGGCGAAGCGATATTCAGCAACAACGGACTCATCGGCATACTGTTCTATCTCGCGGGCGTTGCGTTCTGCGTTTCGTTCATGAACGGTCCCCAGGTTCTCCCGAACAGCGTGCTGTTCAGCGTCATGGGCGTCTGCGCCGTGCTGCTCTATATCAAAGAGATACCGATCGGCATTATCGACAAGCATCCGGACTGGAAGCCCGACAGCATCGTTGACTTCCTGCTTCAGAACCTGTTCGAGCTTATCGAATATGTCCTGTCCTATTTCAGCAACACCGTGTCCTTCCTTCGTGTCGGCGCGTTTGTTATAGTCCACGCCAGTATGATGATGGTCGTGTTCACCCTCGGCGGTGACGGCAGCAACATCCCCGTTATCATCATAGGCAACATTATCGTCATCGCCCTTGAAGGTCTGCTTTCGGGCATTCAGGGACTGCGTCTTGAGTTCTACGAGATGTTCAGCCGCTTCTATGAAGGCGGCGGCAGGGCGTTCACACCCGCAAAGCTCGAGCAGGCTCAGACGAATCTGAAAACTAAAATTGCCGGTAAAAAGGCCAAAAAGGCTTTAGCCAATAAAGACTAATCGGAGGTAAAGTAAAATGACAACTCTTTTTTATTCCGTTATGATCGTAGTTCCCGCGGCGGTGCTTCTCGCATCCGTTGTGTACACAATGAAGAAGCACTCTGAGGGTCAGAGCATCAAAAAGAGCCTTCGCATGAACGCGGCAACTTTCGCCGTCATGGTTCTGCTCGTCGCAGGCTGCGCTATGGGCGCTTTTGCAACCGGCAGCGAGGACACTACCGCAGCTCCGGCTGATACAACCGCCGCTCAGGCCTCCGACGCAGTCGCCGAGAGCGCAGAAGCGACAACCGTTAAAGATAACTCCAAGGGTCTCGGACTTCTTGCCGCTGGTCTTGTTACCGGTCTTGCCGGTATCGGCGGCGGTATCGCAGTTGCCGCCGGCGCTCCCGCAGCTATCGCCGCAACGAGCGAGGATCCCAAGGCATTCGGTAAAGCGCTTATCTTCGTCGCCCTCGGTGAGTCGATAGCCCTTTACGGTGTTGTTATCTCCATACTTATCCTCAACAAGGTCTGACGCCTGCAGGGCAGAAGAACGGCAGTGTAAAGCAATATAACTTTACGCTGCGTTGAAAGGAACGGAAGTTATGCGTTTTTATTTGATAAGCGACAATGCCGATACGCTTGTCGGAATGCGCCTTGCGGGTATCGACGGAGAGCTTGTGCACGACGCCCAGTCGGTAGAGGATGCGGTCAACCGCTGCCTCGCCGATGAAGAGGTCGGCATCATTCTCATCACGCGCCCGCTGTGTGAGCTGTGCGGCGATTTTATAACGCAGACAAAGCGCAGCTACGATAAGCCGCTGATAGTCGAGATCCCAGACCGCCACGGTTCGCAGGGGAGCGACTCCATCGCGCGCTATGTGCGCGACACTATCGGCATAAAGATTTGAGGTGTTTAACCAATGCTCAATCAGGAAGAAAGAGCCGCAAAGTTTTTTGACGCCATAACCAAGGACGCCGAGGAACGCCACGAGGAGATGACCCGCAAGACCCGCGAAACGGTCGAAAGCGGACTTGAAAAGGCAAAGACGAAGGCGCACTCCCAGGCTCAGGCTAAAATAGAGCGCGAGCGTATGCTCAAGGAGCAGGAGTTTAACCGCACCGTCGCCAATGAGAGAACTCAGCAGCGCGCCCGCCTGACCGACAAGCGCGGCGCAATTACCGACGAGGTTTTCGGTGACGCGCGTGAAAAGCTCACTGCCTTTACAGAGTCGGACGGCTACGCGGATTTTCTCAAAAAGAGCGCGGCAGGTTTTGCGGCGGTTTTTCCGCAGGGGGATGTGACCGTCTATGTCCGCCCCGGCGATATGCGCTTTGCGGATGATATAAAGAAAGCTTTCGGCAGGGACTGCAAGGTCGAGAGCAGCGATGAAATAACCATTGGCGGATGCCGCGCCGGAGTTGCCGGCGGCAGCACCGTGGCTGACGATACGCTCGACACACGCCTTGAAGCTCAGCGCGAGTGGTTCCTCGAAAATTCGGGAATGTCAGTAATACTTTAACGGTCGGAGGTGAACGGCTTGTCCGAGAATAATGTTATATACGGAATAAACGGACCCGTCGTTACGATAAAGGGCGAGACGGGACTGAGCATGATGGAGATGGTCTACGTCGGCGAGAAGCGGCTTGTCGGCGAAGTCATACGCCTTGACAAGGATCTCACCACCATTCAGGTCTACGAGGAGACGACCGGGCTCAAGCCCGGCGAGCCGGTCTATGCTACCGGCGGCGCAATGTTCGCCACCCTCGGTCCCGGAATAATCAGAAATATATTTGACGGAATCGAGCGCCCGCTTTCGGCTATCGCCGAGCACAACGGCGCGTTCATATCAAAGGGCTGCGCCGAGAGTGCGCTCGACGAGGAGCACGAATGGCAGGTCAATATGCTCGTCAAGCCCGGCGATAAACTCAAGGGCGGCGACATCTACGGCGAATGCCCCGAGACTCCCGTCGTCAAGCACAAATTCATGGTTCCGCCCGGACTTGAAGGCGAAGTTGTCGATGTCAAGCCCGACGGAAAATACAAGATAAACGATACTATCGTTACCCTCAGGGACAAGAAGGGGAAAGACCACGAGCTGACCCTCTGCCAGCGCTGGCCTATCCGTATCCCACGTCCCGTCAACCGCAGACTGCCTGCGCAGCGTCCGCTGATAACCGGTCAGCGTGTCATAGATACGCTCTTCCCGATAGCAAAGGGCGGCGCGGCGGCGATCCCCGGCGGATTCGGAACGGGCAAAACAATGACCCAGCATCAGCTTGCAAAGTGGTGCGACGCGGATATTATAATCTATGTCGGCTGCGGCGAGCGCGGCAACGAGATGACCCAGGCTCTTAAAGAGTTCGGCGAGATATCCGACCCGCGTACCGGGAAGCCCCTGACGGACAGAACGGTGCTTATAGCGAACACCTCGAATATGCCCGTCGCTGCGCGTGAAGCTTCAATATACACCGGTATCACCCTCGCCGAGTATTACCGCGACATGGGCTATCACACGGCTATCATGGCGGACTCCACCTCCCGTTGGGCTGAGGCTCTGCGTGAGATATCCGGACGCCTTGAAGAGATGCCCGCCGATGAGGGATTCCCGGCTTACCTGCCGTCGAGACTTTCCGAGTTCTATGAGCGCGCAGGCTATGTTAAGAACCTAAACGGCACCGAGGGCTCAATAACAATAATCGGCGCTGTTTCGCCGCAGGGCTCCGACTTCTCCGAGCCTGTTACCCAGAACACGAAGCGTTTCACACGCTGCTTCTGGGCGCTCGATAAGTCGCTCGCCTATGCGCGTCACTATCCCGCGATAAACTGGAATACGAGCTATTCCGAATATGTAAACGACCTGTCCGCATGGTACTATGACAACGCGGGTCCGGAGTTCATGAACTACCGCGATGAGCTGTGCTCCATCCTGCTCGAAGAGAACAGCCTTATGGAGATAGTCAAGCTTATCGGCGCGGACGTTCTGCCCGACGATCAGAAGCTTGTCATTGAGATTGCAAGAGTTATAAGAGTTGGCTTCCTGCAGCAGAACGCCTTCCACAAGGAGGACACCTATGTTCCGCTCGCGAAGCAGATGAAGATGATGGAAATAATCCTCTATCTCTATCACCAGTGCCGCGAGGTCGTCGCAAAGCAGGTGCCGATCTCGAAGATAACGAAGCTCGGTCTGTTCGATAAGCTCGTCAAGATAAAATACGATGTGCCCAACGACAGACTCGATATGTTTGACGATTACCGCACTGAGATAGACAAGGCGCTCGCTCCGCTGCTGCGCTGAGCCCGCTTATTCTGAAGGCAAGGAAGGATTTAAACAGCTATGATTTTTGAACACATCGGTTTAAATCAGATAAACGGTTCGCTCGTTGTGCTTGACGGCGTCAAGGGCGCGAGCTACGAGGAAATGGTCGAACTCAGGCTTGAGGACGGCACCTCGCGCGCGGGCCGTATAGTCAAAATAGACGGCGAGCTTGTGGTCATTCAGGTCTTTGAGGGAACTCGTGGAATATCGATGAACAACAGCACCACTGTGCTCTCCGGCAGACCCATGGAGATGCCTCTGTCGCCCGAGATACTCGGCAGAGTGTTCGACGGCCTCGGCAGACCGATAGACGGCCTCGGCGAGATATATCCCGAGTGCCGCCGCGATGTCAACGGTTCGCCCATTAACCCCGTTTCGCGTGTTTATCCGCGAAATTATATAAATACCGGCATATCTTCTATAGACGCGCTCGCAACGCTTATCAGAGGTCAGAAGCTCCCGATATTCTCGGGTTCCGGCATGAAGCATAACGAGCTCGCCGTTCAGATAGTGCGTCAGGCGAATGTTGCCGACGGCGACGATTTTGCAATCGTTTTCGCCGCCATGGGCGTCAAGAACGATGTCGCCGAATATTTCCGCACTTCGTTTGAAAACGCGAACGTTATGAACCGTGTTACGATGTTCATGAACCTCTCGAACGACCCGATAATCGAGCGTATCATCACGCCTCGCTGCGCGCTGACCGCCGCCGAATATCTCGCATTCGATCTCGGAAAGCAGACGCTTGTTATACTGACCGATATGACCTCGTATGCCGAGGCTCTTCGTGAGTTCAGCTCGTCAAAGGGCGAGATTCCCGGCAGAAAGGGCTTCCCCGGTTACCTCTATTCCGACCTCGCGTCGCTCTATGAGCGCGCCGGAATAGTCGAGGGCAAGAAGGGCTCGGTCACTCAGATACCGATCCTCACCATGCCCAACGACGATATCACGCACCCCATCCCCGACCTCACGGGCTATATAACCGAGGGTCAGATAGTGCTCGACAGAGGACTCGACTACAAGGGCATATATCCGCCCGTCAGCGTCCTGCCGTCGCTGTCGCGTCTGATGAAAGACGGTATCGGCGAGGGTTACACTCGCTCCGACCACAGCATGCTCGCAAACCAGCTCTTCGCTTCCTACGCCAAGGTGCAGGATGCCAAGGCACTCGCGTCTGTTATAGGCGAGGATGAGCTTTCCGCATCGGATAAGCGCCTCATGGAGTTCGGCAGAGCGTTTGAAGAGAGATTCATCAACCAGGGCTATGACGAGAACAGGACGATAGACCAGACCCTCGACCTCGGCTGGGAGCTGCTCTCCATGCTGCCCGAATCCGAGCTCGACCGTGTTGATGAGGATGTTCTCAAGGAGCATTACAAGCCCGCGCAGCAGTAAAGAAAGGGGGAGAGCGTCATGGCACAGGTATTCCCGACAAAAAGCAATCTGATGAGCACGAAGAAGTCGCTGGATCTCGCCAAGCTCGGCTATGATCTGCTCGACCGCAAAAGAAATATACTCGTGCATGAGATGATGCAGCTCATAGACAAGGCGTCGAAGATACAGCAGGAGATAGACGAGACCTATTCAAAGGCTTATCTTGCGCTCCAGCGTGCGAATGTCACGCTCGGCATGTGCGCCGAGTTCGCGCAGGCGATACCGGTCGATGAGTCGCTCGATATAGATCTTCGCAGCGTCATGGGCGTTGAACTGCCGGTTGTGACTCTCGGCGATGAGAAGCTCGATATGTATTACGGACTCAACTCGACGAATTCACAGCTCGACGAGGCTTATCTGAGCTTCGTGCAGGTCAAGCACATGACCGCAGAGCTCGCGGAGATAGAGAACAGCGTATATCGCCTCGCCGATGCGATAAAGAAAACGCAGAAGCGTGCGAACGCGCTCGACAATATCATGATTCCGCAGTTCACCGCGACGATAAAATATATCACCGAAGCTCTTGAAGAAAAAGAACGCGAGGATTTCTCGCGCCTGAAAGTCATCAAGAGACAGAAGGAAGAAAAAGAGTCGTAAAATCAAATCAGCCCTCCCGATTGGGAGGGCTTTTGCTTTTGTGTTGTTTCGGTCGCCAAACTTTGTCTGCTAAATTGCAACTTTCTGCTTTGCAACAGTCATTGAGTATGTGTACAAATTCAGCTTTATTATTCTCTGTTTATAAATCTTTGCTCTTCGTACACTCTGTTCAGATGTGCAATTTCAGCTTCTTCTTCTCTTATCGGTCTTATAAATATGCGGAATATTGTTATAGGTGTTGCTATTACAAGCGCGATACCACATAAAACCACGATGTAGTTCCATGGCTCATATTTTGCGGCGTTAAAGAAAAAATGAGAGATAAGCGCGGCAATGGCGCCAATAACACCTGTTATAAGCATGCCTAAAGCTCTGCGTCGGCGGTCGCGTTTCCATCTTTGACGTATTTCGTTGAATTGTTTCTGATACTGTTCTTCTGCGGTTCTCATTGTGCTTCTCCTTTTCGCATTATTCCTGTAATTTAACTTTATAAGTTTCTGCGACCAATGTCAATGCTTTTTTACATTTTTTGTAACTGCATATCAGTATCCAAATCTGCAAATCATTGCTATCTTAGCTATTCCAACTCATCACATAATCTTCTTCCCCGGTCTCTTCATCAATGCCGCGCGAGTCTATCGAAAACAGCTCGCGGCGGTAGAACTTCACGGCTCCGGAGTTTTTTATATAGACATTGAGCGTCAGCCGCGCGTGGTTAATTTTTGCAAAATCCAGCAGTTCTTTTCCGATGCCCATGTTTCGTGCGGTTTTGTCTACGAACAGCCCCTCAATGTGTCCGCCGTTGAGCCCGATGAAGCCGTCGGGTTCGGCTTCTGCGTTTTCATGTATATAAACTTCGGCGCAGGGGAGCGTGGCTTTCACCGCTTCGAAATTTTCGTCCCAGTAGCTTTCTCTTATGAATCCGTGAGCCTCTTTGTTCGCGCCCAGCCATATCTGCATGACGCGCGGCAGGTCGGATTCCTTGAATTTTCTTATCATAGCGATTCTCCGATTTTAATAAAACAGGCGCGGCAGTTTGTTCTGCTGCGCCTGCTGTTATGCTGATTTTATTTTATCAGATACACCGTCGCCGCCATGAGTATCTGACCGGTGTAGTATGTCGCAAGCTCGATTGTAACGAGCGGGTTCTTTCTCTTCACGGGCGTGAAATAGACGAATGCGAGCACCGAGTCGCTGATTACGAACACAACCGAAGCAATGGTGGTTATAATAAATGTCAGCGAGCGCGTGAGATAGAGCATATAGCCCGAGACGCAGGCGCAAAGCGCAATGACGAAGAAATAGAATACGCAGAGAATATACATCTTGCTGTCGAGCTTCATCTTGATCGCTTTTATGATAATGGCGATTATCGCGGTTATTACAAACGCCGCTATGTACGGGATTATCGAGAAGGTTGGCTCCGCTTTGTAAAAGGACGCAAGGTAGAAGAAATGCCCTATCAGAAACGCGAGAGTGCCGAGCGCGATAAGCTTGTTCTTGTATTTCGGCGCAATCTCTTTTATGCCGAGCAGAACATCGCCGCCGAGCCCGAACAGCAGTCCGAACGCCACGAGGCAGAAATAGAACGGGTGGACTAATTTATCCGCCTCTTCAATGCGGTAGCAGAAGCCGATAAATGCCATGGACATGAAGCCAAAGCTTGAAATGAACTTGCAGAGCATGCCCGCGAACGATTTTCCCTTGCGGCGCAGAAGAATCGTGAGCGTCGCAAATACCGCCGTCACAACGGAGAGAATGGGGATGAACATATACCAAATATCCTTTCTTTCTTGCCGCGTCGCGGCATAGTTTACTTTTGCGCTGCTTTTTTCACCTTTTCCCAATATTCCCCGGCGGTGCGTTCGGTGCGGTTGTCGCCGAACTCATAGTATACCGCGTCTTTTATTGCGTCCGGCAGATACTGCTGCGGCGCCCAGTGGTTGCGGTATGAATGCGGATAGATATAGAACTGTCCTTTGTTCGGGTTATCCTCGCCGTCGCAGTGGACATTCTGTAATTGCCTCGGAACGGGTCCCGTGCGGCCTTTCTGCACATCGGCCATCGCGGCGTTTATCCCGTTGTAGGCGGAGTTTGATTTCGGGCTCGTCGCCACAAGCACAACCGCATCCGCGAGCGGTATCCGCGCCTCAGGCAGTCCGAGCATATTGGCCGCGTCAACTGCGGCTTTTACTATAGGTATTATCTGCGGATACGCAAGCCCGACATCCTCGCACGCGCAGACCATCAGCCTGCGGCACGCGCTGACAAGGTCGCCCGCCTCGAGCAGCCGCGCCAGATAGTGGAGCGCCGCGTTCGGGTCGGAGCCGCGCATCGATTTCTGATATGCGGAGATTATGTCGTAGTGCTCGTCGCCCTCGCGGTCGTATCGCATCGCGCTGTGCTGGGTCAGTTCCTGCGCGCGCTGAAGAGTTATCTTGCAAACGCCGCTTTCGTCGGTAGGGGAGGAGAGCACGCACAGCTCAACGGAGTTTATCGCCTTTCTCACATCGCCGCCGCAGGCGTTGGCAATGTGCTCAAACACTCCGTCCTCTATATCATATGTCTCGTGCCGCTCGGTGCCTATATAATCAAATGCACGCTTGACGGCGGGAATTACATCTTCAGCCGAGACAAATTTGAATTCAAACACGGTCGAGCGGCTGAGAATCGCGTTGTATATATAAAAATACGGGTTCTCGGTCGTCGACGCTATAAGCGTTATGTCGCCGTTTTCTATGTATTCGAGCAGCGTCTGCTGCTGCTTTTTATTAAAATACTGGATCTCGTCGAGATAGAGCAGAATGCCGTTTGGCGCGACAAATGTGTTGAGCTTCGCGACAACATCTTTTATATCTGCCGTCGAAGCGGTCGTGCCGTTTAATTTAACGAGATGGCGGTCGGTCGTCTTTGCGATGATGCTCGCGAGAGTCGTTTTGCCCACCCCGGACGGACCGTAAAAGACCATGTTCGGCAGCTCGCCCGAAAGTATAATATTTCTCAGCGGCTTGCCCTCGCCTAGCAGATGCCTCTGACCGACGATATCGTCGATAGTCTGTGGGCGCATTCTCTGCGCCAGCGGTGCTGACATGATCTTCCTCCTCTCCGCTTGCTACAGTACCATATTATATTAAATTTTAACGATTTAGTCAACCTGATTTAAAAAGTGTGCGGATTTGATGAACGGCTTGTGAAAAAGGAATAAACAAATATATAATCTTTAGAGAAAATATTGACGGCGCAAAAAAATCTGTTATTATGAACTTGAAAGGAGAATCGGTATGAAAAAGAAACGCACGAAAAAAGAGATAACCAACCGTGAGATGTGGCTGGGTATACTGGTAGCGATTTTTGGCGCGGTCGTTGACTTCTGCTTTTTCGGCTTCAGCTATTCTGCCGACCCGCAGGGCGAGCATGGCGAGATAACCACCGCATCTATAGTACTCTCTGTTATATGGATAGCACTTTCGCTCGCGGGCGCGTTCTTAATGAGCTATTTCTTAAACGACAGAAGCTTTCTCTTCGGCTTCTCCGGCTATCTGATACTCTCGCTCGTTGTCGTCTATCCGCTGCTCTACGGCTATTGCACGTCGCTCTATCCCGCCTACGGGCTGATAGCCGAAAAACTGTTCAGGAGCAAAACAATGCTCGAAAATATGCCCGATTCGTCTCTTATATTCGAGCCGCTGCGCTTATTGCTTGTCTATATTTTATATTTTCTCGGACGGCGTCTTGCCAAAAAGCGCGCCGCCTGAACATAAAAAATACCGGCAGTTCTGCATGAAAACAGGACTACCGGATTTTTTATTTTATCTTTAATTATTTGCCGAACAGCAGGAGCAGGAAACCGGCGGCAACAGCCGAGCCGATAACGCCCGCGACGTTCGGACCCATTGCGTGCATGAGCAGGAAGTTCGTCGGGTTTGCCTTGCGTCCCTCGACCTGCGAAACGCGCGCCGCCATGGGAACAGCAGAGACGCCTGCGGAGCCGATGAGGGGATTGACCTTGCCCTTGGTGACAAGATACATGAGCTTGCCGAGAAGCACGCCGCCTGCGGTCGAGAAGCAGAATGCCGTCAGACCGAGGATAATGATGAATATGGTCTGCTTCGACAGGAAGGTCCGACCGTTCGCCGTTGCGCCGACGGTAACGCCGAGCAGGATGGTGACGATGTTGGTCAGTGCGTTCTGTGCGGTGTCGCTGAGTCTTTCAACAACGCCGCTCTCTCTGAACAGGTTGCCGAGCATGAACATGCCGATAAGCGGAGCGACGGAGGGAAGTATGAAAGCGCAGATGACAAGCACGACGACGGGGAAGATAATCTTCTCTGTCTTGCTGACGGTTCTGAGCTGCTTCATCTCGACCGCGCGCTCTTTCTTTGTGGTGAGCAGCTTCATGATGGGCGGCTGAATGATCGGGATAAGAGCCATATACGAATATGCCGCAACTGCTATGGGAGCGAGCAGGTGAGCTGCAAGCTTTGATGCAAGGAATATGGCGGTCGGACCGTCCGCACCGCCGATGATGCCGATAGCGGCAGCCTCCTGCGGAGTGAAGCCGAGCAGGATAGCGATGGTGAATGCAACATAGATGCCGATCTGAGCGGCAGCGCCGAGCAGCAGGCTCATCGGGTTTGCGAGCAGGGGACCAAAGTCCGTCATTGCGCCGACGCCCATAAAGATAAGGCACGGGAAGATACTGCTTTTGACGCCTGCGTAGATAAGACGCAGGATTCCGATGTCATACCAGTGCGCGCCCTCCCGTATCGTCGTACTCAGCGGGTCGATGATACCGGTCGGGTCATCCATAAGACCTGCGCCGGGCAAGTTCGCGAGCAGAATGCCGAACGCGATGGGAAGAAGTAGCAGCGGTTCGAATTTTTTAGCGATGGCCAGATAGAGCAGGACGAACGATATGAGGATCATTACGCCCTCTCTCCAGGTGAGCACGGCGAGACCCGAGCTCTCCCAGAAGCCTTTCAAGATTCCGAGTATGTCCATTTGCTATCCCCCTTAGCCTACTACGGCGAGCAGTGCGTCCGTAGCGACGGTCGAGCCCTTCTGGACAGCGAGCTGCTTTACTGTGCCGTCGCAGGGAGCGACTATTTCGTTTTCCATCTTCATAGCCTCAAGAATGAGGA
>OGYF01000082.1_pt1 | contig 103294 bp, 83 predicted proteins | sample 1576451 | NCBI WGS metagenome assembly OGYF01 (sample SAMEA3541505, study PRJEB24748) | human gut metagenome | biome: human gut; feature: human-associated habitat; material: faeces | place: China | collected 2012
ATAACCTGTCGGGCGTGCGGGACATCACCCTGCCGGACGGCAGCGTCGTGGATGCCACGCAGGCGAAGTACACGGTGGACAAAAACGGCGTGTACAATTTCTCTGTACGGGATTACTGCGGCAACGTTTTGACATACCCCGTAGAAGTGAGCAACATCGACCGGCTTGCGCCGGCCGCGGACTATGAGGTGATGCCCGGTGACTGGACGAACAAGCCCGTGACCATCCGTGTGACGGCTGCGGACCCGGAGCCGGAGGACGGCTATTCGCCCAGCGGCGTCCAGTCCATCACGATGCCGGACGGCACGGTGGTGGACGGCGGTACCGCGGATTTCGCTGCGGACGCCAATGGAAAATACGACTTCATCATCACGGACAACGGCGGCAACACGTTTACACTGCGTACCGGGGTGAGCAATATTGATTACCTCGCTCCCGAAGCGGAATATACCGTGACGCCGGATATCTGGACGAACGGGCCTGCCGCCATCCATGTGACAGCCACCGACCCGGAACCGGAGGACGGCTATGCGCCCAGCGGCGTCCAGTCCATCACGATGCCGGACGGCACGGTGGTGGAAGGCGGTACCGCGGATTTTACCGTGAGCGTCAATGGTACGTATGACTTCATCATTACCGACAACGGCGGAAATACGGCCACACTGCACGCGGAAGTGGGCAATGTGGACACCGCGCGCCCGACTGTGGATTTCCATTTTGAGCCGCTGGACGGCGGTGACCGCACCATCATCACGGAATACGGCAAAACCGAGTACTACAATTACGACGTCGGTATGAACGCCAGTGCCGGTGACGTCGGTTCCGGTATCGAGAGATATGAGTACAAAGCAGGCGACGGGGAATGGACGGTGTTCGGCCCGGCAGACCCGCCGAAGTTCACGGAGGAACAGATCGTCCATATCGTTGTGCGTGTATGGGATGTTGCCGGGAATGTGAGCGAAGAAAAGGCGCGTGACATCGTGCTGGACAAAACGCCGCCCACGGCTTCGCATACGCTGACGCCGGGCAAGGACGGAAAGGTGAACATCAACCTGGGAACGGACGGCAGCATCTGCGGCGTCCAGTCCATCACGCGGCCGGACGGCAGTGTGGCATATGACGTGGACACGCTCGTGTTTGAAGTGGACCGGAACGGAGACTACGATTTTTTCGTGTGGGACCGGTGCGGGAATCTGCTGAAGTACACCGTGCCGGTCGACAGCTTCGCAGCGCCCGTGCAGCCAAAACCTGCGCCCTCTGAGCCGGAGGCGCCGAAGCCGGAACCCGAACCAGAGTCGAAGCCGGATTCGGAGCCGGAAGGACCGGAGGCATCGGTGGAGGTCCCTGTGCAGGAGGACACCCGCGCGCTGACGCTGGCCGACCTTGCCTGTACGCTGCTCTCCATCCTGCTTGCCATCCTTGTGTGGCTGCGCGGGAAAAAAGACGGCGGTGAAGATGCAGACGATGAAGATGAACAGGTCGATGAGGACGTAGAAGAAGATGAGCCGAGGGGCTACGCTGTCCAGAAAACCGTGAATGCGGTGCTGGCGGTACTGTCTGTGGTATTGTTCTTCCTCACACAGCCGCTCGTATGGCGTTTCCGATTGGTGGACTGGTGGACGGTGCTGTTCGTGCTGCTGTGCGGCGCGGCGCTGGCCATGCTCATCTGGAAACGCAGAGAAGAAAACGACCCCGAAGAAATTGATGAAGAAAACATGGAGGATTTTGCAGAATGAAAACAATTGTATCACTGGCCCTTGCGGGCCTCATGTCCATTTCCGCACTGCTTCCCGCGCTGGCGGCGCAGGAAGCGGAAAGCGTATCCATCGCCGAAAGCTCCGGTATTTCGGAAAGTGTGACGCAGGCTGAAAATACTGCATCCGGCTCCGGAAGTTTGGCGGACGGAAGCGCCGCATCCGATTCCAGCAGTGCAGCGGATGAAAGCACTGCGCCGGAGTCCGGCAGCAATGCAGGGGCCGATGTTTCGCAGCCCGAATCCGACAGTATGCCGGTGGAGTCTGACAGCAGCACTTCTGAGGGTTCGGAAACGGAAACCAGCAGCTCGCTGCCTGTTTCTGAAAGCACAGTATCCGACGAAACAGAATCAGCTTTCGGCAGCGAAACAGCGGAATCGGACGCCAGTGCCGAAGATGAGGATGCGTCCGATGTGATTGAAGCAGCGATAGGTGAACAGACGGTCCCTGTTACGGTATCGGAAGAATACGCTGTCCTGCTTGCGATCAACCAGGCGGACAGCATGATGGGCCATGCGGGTATGAAGCGCAGCGACGCCTGTACGCAGCCTGCGGCATCCTTTGTTCTGGCGGACTACACTGCTGATAATGAGGAGAATGCCTATAAGCTTCTTTGGGCGGCACTCAACCAAGCTATCGTATCACTTTCGGAAGAAGGAGGCGGCATCGGGCATTGTGTTTATGAAAGTGGAACGATTCGATTGTATCGATAAGCTGATGCCCCAAATAGAAATATGTGCTTTTTTTGTGTTCGCAGCACTACACCAGTGGGAGTAAAAACAGTGACTAAAATTTATACCTTTTGCGAGAGGGACGGCCAGTCGCCGTTCCTTTCTTTATTTCATAAGCTCGACAGAAAGCTCCAGCAGAAAATCCTAAAAGGATTACGCTGCATGGTTCTATACCCGAGCTACCGTACACAACCGCATGTCAAGCATTTTACAATCGAACGGTATTCTGGCCTGTATGAGTATCGTGAGCGTATCCGCGTCTTGTTCCGTGTCATTTACATGGTGGATTCAAAACAAAATATCATCCTCCTTGCGCCATTTATAAAAAGGCGGGATAAGGACACACAGTACGCTTTGGAACTCGCCATACAGAGAGCCGTCATTATTCGGCAATACCCGGAGTGTCGCGTAGAGCTTGATCTCGGAGGTGAGACACCTGTATTGATTCACCGGGATATTTAGTATCCTTCCTTGCTATTTTGCAGTAGAAAAGAGGTTCAAAAAGATGAGAAAATGGATTCTGATGCTGGTCTGTGTCCTTACGCTATCGGCGCTTTCCGTATGCTTTGCAGAGGATTCCGACAACAGCGGCGAAGTGACAGCGCAACAGTCCTATGTGAATGAAGCGATTACAGTGACAAGCGAAACATCTGCGGACGCGCCCTCACAATCCCCAGTGCTGAGGGATGTTGCTTATATGACTCAAGGAGGCAGGCAGCTGATTATCAAACTGTATGATATAGATTCAGACTATGATGTAAGCCGCTTGGCCGAACCGGATTTTGAAGAGGGGGGATTGTTGTATACACATAAAAATAGCATCAAGGTGTCTGACAATCGCACTATGGAGACCAAGCAGGCCAGCCAGACAGTGACAGTCAGCCACACAGAAAAAGACAATGCCATGGGCAGCCTGCAGCCGATGCTGGAATACTCGGAAAATGGTTTTACGGGCCAGTTGATGCTCCAGCCGGAGAGCATCACAACAACGGAGGCGGGAAAAGAAAGCTACGGTTATACCGTAAGCGACACCCGTGAATATCCCAATCTGGACCGTAACGATACGGCGTACATTCCGAAAGCAGTGGAGAAAAACGGAGTATCCCTTACACTGGCAGGCATCGACTGGCAGGCTATGGGAAACGGCACTTTTACTGCGACAGCCAGCTATTCCGGTCGGGCAACAGGCAGCAAGGTCACAGGATATACCTCAAAAGCAATCTATTCCGGCGAAGTGAGCAAGGAAACGCTGGACAGCTGCACCTACAAAGTGATTTACGAAGGTGCCCCCATTCCTGCGCCCTATCTTCAGTATGGACTGACTGCGGGCAGTGTACTGGCTCTGCTCATCATTCTGGCTGTGCTTTGGAACAGACGAAAAAACGCGAAAATCTACGCTCTTTTGGATGGTGAATTCAAAATCGTTCGCCGGGTGCGGATTTCCTACATTGATCCCATCGTTGATCTGACGTCGGCCGCCGTCCAGAGTCGGGTGAGCGAATACATCATCACCATCGACCGCTGGGCAACAAAACGGCTGAACAATCAGCGTCTGCGGATTTTGTGCGGCGACGGCATGGTGCGTGAACAAACGCTTGTGAACACAGGCTATGGCTATAAGATCCATCTGGAGGCGATTCCGATCCCGGCAGCCGAGGAGTATAAGGAGGATGAATATGGACACGCGTAAAAAGCTCTGGATCGTCGATGGAGTGCTGGCAGTGATTCTGGTAATAATATGCGTCGGCGGTTATTTCGTACTGCATCCGATGCCTTCGGAGATACCGCTGCCCAATGTTATCACGGCGGAGGATGGCGCGGTCACTGTTACAGCAGACGCCCCGAGAGAAAACCAGGCGCCGGATACCACCTGGAAAGATTCCGCTTCGTGGGCGATTGGCGACTTTACACTGCCGGAAGCAGTTGCTCTGAACGGCGAAGGCTGCATTGGCATCGTCACTGTACCGTCTGTTGGAATTCAAATGCAGGTATACGAAACAGATGACGCCATGGAAGATATGAAGCACGGGGTCGCACATTTTAAGAGCACCTCAGCCTGGGAAGGCAATATCGGCCTTTCCGGCCACAATTACCGTTCTCAATTCGGCCCGCTCACTCGGGTCAAAGATGGCGACATCATCGCCTATGAAACAGCGCTTGGCACCCGGTATTATCAAGTCAGCGCCATCGTGGAAATTGCGGACGATGACTGGAGTTATCTAGACAGGACCGACGACAACCGGATCACACTGATCACCTGCATTGTCGGTGAGGATGACAAGCGCCTGGTGGTGCAGGGGACTGAAATCTGAAATATTTTTTAGGAGAAACGTCGTTAGCTTGCAATCGCCTTTTTTGGTGCTATAGTGAAAACACAAGGGAGGTGTCAGCAATGACAAAAACGAAGAAAATCTTATTGGCAGTTGTGCCTGTATTTGCTGTCCTGACCATTGAGGCTGGCATCGCTTTATGGGTGTTTCAGCCCGTCCGCATTGCTTGTGACGATGAAGCTGTCACCGCTGTTGCTGTTTGGGGAAGAGCATGGCTTCCTCTTGAGAGCGTACCCAGCAATCGGGTCGTAACAATAGATACCACTGCCCTCAAAATTACAACGGCAACGCCTGTCAATGAAAAAGAGGTCCGTGAAGCGGCAGTAGATACAACCGTGCAGGAACTGGAAGCCAAATACAGAACCCAGCTTGCGGAACTGGAAGCGCAGATTGATGAAACCAGCCAGCAACTGGCGATTGCACAGGCACAGCTGGAACGTCGTGAAGCCGATGAAGCAGCGGCCGCAAAACGGGCGGCACAGCAGAAAGCCGCCGCACAACAGGCCGGAAATAAAACCGCTGCACAGCAGGCAGCGAACAATGCAGCCCCCGGCGGGGCAGGTTCCACCCTGGCCTCTGGCGAAAGCGCAGGCACATCCCAGCCGGCAGTACCGGCAGTTGACGCCGCGGCGCTGATCGCCAATGGCCACGCATATGCGGCAAGTAAAAACATGGGCGTCAATTCGGCTCTGACGATCGGCAACGCCGGATATTTTAATCCGGTGGATCTATCGATCTTGTCACAGGTCTCTGCTCAAAGCGATATCTACTACTGCATCGATCAGATTGCAGGCATGATGGGAGCAGTTGAACAGGATCATCCGCCCGTCTACAACATCGTGCAGGACGGCAGCAAAATCTACGTGCTGTACGGCTAAAACTTACCATCTCCTATATCACTCATACAAACGGGAAAACCGTCTACCCTTCGGGGCAGGCGGTTTTCTCGTTTTCATTTGAAAATACAATACCGTCTGTCACACATGCGGCGGCTGAGGATTTGGATACATCTTCCCTCTCTCTTTCGCCGCGCAGGACAGGCAGAAAAGAGGTAAAACAATATGTCCAAAATTATCACAAAGCGGATCATCCCCATACTGCTGCTGGTGATGCTGTGTATCGGGATGTTCCCCACGGCATTTGCCGAAGCAGAAATCACTATAGCCGACACATCGGCATCTACACAGATTGAAGTGGTGCAGGACTCATCAGGCGCGGATATCACCGTCGTTCCCAATGAGGATGCCGGTGACTTGATTACAGATGAAGAACCGGACAGCGCTCCTGTTGATGAAAGCTCTTCATCGGGCGCAGAGTCTTCCAGCGCGGACAGCGCGGAAGCTCCCACACCATCGAGTTCCGAAGCGTCAGCCTCCAGCAGCGCTGTTTCTGGCAGCGCGACCTCTTCCAGCAGCGTGACCGCCATCATTCCCGATTCCTCCAGTATAAGCAGTACGCCAGCAGTCTCGGCAGGCGAAAGTGAAACAATTCCCGAGGAAACAGGTACGGAAGATGAGAAAGCTCAGGTCGAAACATCGGTGGAGATCGTTCGTATGGATGGCGCCCCTTTGCTTTCTGCGTCCGCAGTCAGCGCCGGGAAGCTTTCCTGGACGAAACATCCGGGGTATCAATACGACACCAGCCAGGGGCTTGGCTCCGTCAATATGCAGCCGTGGCCGACGGCCACAATCAACGGGCAGATCGCATACTGCGTCCAGCCCGAAAATCTTGACACACATGGCAGCAAACCTTACGACCCCATCCAGTACGACCGCCTTTCCAGTACGCAGCGGTATGCAATCGGCTACGCCATGCTGTATGGAGCCCAGGACGCCGGCAACATCCCTTTCCATATTGCGACGCAGACCATCATTTGGGAAATCGTCCACGGATATATGGATTTGGAGTCCTTTATCGCGACCAATAAAACGACCTATAATGCGGTAATCGGGTATAACCCTGCCGCAGCGCCTTACTATGAGAAGATCCTCGCGCAAATGCGCAGCCACAAGGAAGTGCCGTCTTTTTCGCATTTCTCCAGCGCGTTGGCGCCGGTCCACAAAATGATGGGCATCCCGGGCGAATATAAGTTGGACCTCGTCAATACCAACCCCAACTGTGATCTGAACGATTTCAATTTTACCGGGCAGGCCAGCGTTTCCTTTGCCAAGGATAAGCAGGTGCTGCATGTGTCATCTGCTGTAGCCATCTCTGCGGGCACGCTTTTCTCCGCATTCAAGGGCTCCGTCGGTGAACCGAACAGCCTGATTTTCTGGAGTTCCACGGATCAGGTCGACCAGATCCGCGCCACTGCGGATGTACTGGATCCGGTTCCCGCCTATTTTCGTTTGAGCACAGAAGACGTTGGCGAATACAGCATTGAAATCAGCAAATATGAAACCGGTACAGATCTGCCTCTGGCCGGAGCCGAGTTCGAAGTAAGGCACTCAGAGAAAGGTGTGGTTGGCACCTACACCACAGATGGTTCTGGAAAAATCAGAGTGACTGTACCCTGGCAGGGAACGTATATCATCACCGAGCTTACTCCTCCGGCCAATCATCTTTTGGACGATGAGCCGAAGAAGGAAGTGGTGGTTTCCACCGACAATAAAACGCCCGGCGTATCCTTCCACAACGATAAATTTGCAGGTTTGAAAATCACCAAAATCGACGCTACGACAAAGGCAGTCATTCCGGGGGTCACATTCAATATCGCCCAAAAAGGCGGCGGCCAGGCGCAGCAGGTGACTACCGGTGCCGACGGCGTTGCCCTGCTTCCGAATCTGGAGCCCGACTGGTACGTTATCACTGAAGTATCGTGTCCGCCCAACTACATCCTGGACAGCACACCGCACACAGCAGAAATCAAGGCCAACGAAACCTGTGAGATCACACTTGAGAATTATGCCAAGCCCAGCCTTGAAATTACAAAGGTGGATGCTGATGCCCCCGCACTCAAACTTGAGGGCGCCACATTTCGGATTGCACAGCGCGGCAGCAAAAAATATCAGGATATCACCACCGGTCCCGATGGCATTGCCCGCCTGACAGGCATGGAGCCGGATTACTATATTGTCACGGAAATTACGGCCCCCAACGGGTATATCCTGTCGGACGAAGAGCATACGGTGGAAATCGTCGAAGGGAAGGTTACGACAATCACGCTGTCCAACCAGAAAAAGCCCTCTCTGTCCATCTTAAAAATAGACAGTGTCACCGGACAGCCGCTTGCCAATGCAACATTTGAAATCGGATATAAAAACGGAGAAACGATCGGCCGTTTTACTTCTGACGAAGACGGCTTTGTGCGGCTGCCTCAAATCAATCCCGGCCTGATTGTCGTTACAGAGATCACGGCCCCGGACGGATATATCATCGACCTGCGGGAACAGGAGGTCCTGCTGAATCCGGGCGAGGAAAAAACTCTGCGTTTTGAAAACACGCCCGCCAGCCCTGTCATCCTAAAGAAAGTGGACATGGAAGGCAACCCGCTGGCCGGCGCCATGTTCCGCCTGACCCAAATGAACGGAGAACTGGTCGGTGAGTATACCACAGGACGCAATGGCTTTGTAACGATCCCGGAACTGGATCCCGGCTGGTATGTCGCCGTCGAAATCAAAGCGCCGGACGGCTACAAACTGAACGACACACCGCAAAAGGTGGAGCTGAAAGCCGGTGAGCCCGCCATTCTGGAGTTCGAGAATGAGGAACTGTCCCATCTGCAAATCTACAAATATGATTCCGTCACGAAAAAGCCGCTTGCAGGTGTGACGATCCGCGTGGAAATGCTGAACGGCGAGCGCATTGGAGATTTTAAGACCAACCAGGCGGGCCTGATTGCCATTCCCGATCTGGAGCCCGGCGCCTATGTCTGTTATGAAATCGCTACCGTGCCGGGTTACCAGCTGGATATGACGCCTCAGACCGTGGAGCTCGACGCGGATGGCCGCAGCTATGTGGAATTTGCCAACACCCCGCTCGCCGGCCTGACACTGCAGAAAATCGACAGCGTGACAAAGGCAGGGATCGGCGGCGTGGAATTCCTTGTGACAAAGCTGGATGGCGGGGAGATCGGCACCTACACGACAGACGGCGACGGTCGTATTTTCATTCCCAATCTTGAAGAGCAGTATGTCAGGGTGCGGGAAATCAGCGTGTCTGACGGGTATAAAATCGACACGGCAGAGAAAATTGTAGAGCTCAAGGCCGGAGAAGCCAACACAGTGGAATTTGAAAATCATCCCTATCCCTACCTTGTCATTTACAAGCTGGGGGATGACGGCCAGCCGCTGCCCGGCGTGTCGTTTAAGATCACCAATGACGCGGGCCGCGAACTGGGTACTTACACTACCAACAGTGCGGGCCGGATCGTGTTGACCGGTATCGACGAAGGCCACTATGTTGTGCAGGAAGTGGAGGCAGCCGAAGGATATGAGCTGGATGCCACGCCCTATGACGTATACCTCCAGTGGGGCAAGACCAGCCAGATTAAGCTGAAAAACAAGGAACTCGGTTCTCTTTCGCTGGTAAAGGTGTCGGCGGAAAATGGCAAGCAGGTGCTCCCTGGTGCCAGTTTTTTGCTGTATGACGAAAAAGACAATTTAATCGGCGAATACACAACGGATGAAAACGGCGAAATTCTGCTGGATCATGCGCTGAAGGCCGGGCTCTACACATTGAAGGAGATTAAGGCTCCGGATGGATTCGTACTGGATGACCAGACGCAGAAAGTGGAAATCAAAAACGGCACCACAATACGGCTCACCTGGCCCAACACGCCGGAACGGGGACGCATCCGGATCGAAAAGGTATCCGCGGAGTACAACGACTTGACGAAGTTGCCCGCTGGTTCGCCGCTTCCGGACGCGACATTTGAAATTTTTACGCCGGATGATAACGAAGTGGTGGATACCATCACTACCGATGAGCGGGGGATCGCCATATCCCGGCTCCTGCCGCTGGGGCTCTATGGTGTCCGTGAAGTGTCGGCGCCTGAGTATTACCTTTTGAATGACAAGGTAATTTTTGTAGAACTGAAGGTCCACAATGATCTGATCCAGCTCACAGTAGAGGATGCCAACGAAGAAATCGAGGTGGACGTGCAGAAAACAGGAAATGTCGAAGCAATGCCGGGCGATCTGATCCGTTACGATTTTGACGGCATCTGCAACAACTCAAACGTGCCTCTGGATGAATTCTACTGGCGTGACATTCTCCCGACGGATGCCGTGACTCTGCAGGAAATTCACACAGGTACCTGGAATGAGGATTTGGAATATAAGGTGCTGTACAAGACGAACCTGTCGCAGGACTACCGGGTGCTGGCCGAAGGGCTTCACACCAATGTGGACAACCTTATTGACTGCAAACCGGCAGTGGTGGGCTTAAAGAGCGGCGAAGTCATCACGGAATTTCGGTTTGAATTCGGCACGGTGCAGCCGGGCTTTGCGCCTGTCACCAAGCCATACATTCAATGCTTCGTAAATCCGGGCCTGCCCAACGAGTACCGTTTCCGCAACTGCACAGATGTGGGCGGCCGGCGCGGTGATGAATGGGTGATCGACAAGGACTGCTGGGTAACGATTATTTACGCGACGCCCAAAGGAAAACTGCCCAAAACTGGCAGCTGACGTTCGCATCCAAGTATTAAATGGGGCGGTACATAACAGGCCGCCCCACTTTTCAAAGGAGCGTTTGCATGAAGAAAAAGAAGATGCAGAAAAAAATATATTATTTTTGCCAGACGCTGCCCCGGAAGTACGCCACCATGATTTCAATGGCGGCACTCCTGCTCGTCTGCGCGTCCCCTGCCTATGCCGTCGAAGATATGTGGACGGTCGGGCGCGAGATCATTACAGACATCTATTCTCAGATTGCCGGCATCAGCACTGTGCTGGCCGGGCTCATGAGCGCGGTGGCGGTGCTCGGCTGCAAATTTTCCGGTGGACGCCAGCAGCGTGTCGATCAGTCGTGGGATTGGCTCAAGAGAATCTGGATTGCATGGGCTGTCATCAACGGCATCGGCGCGTTTATCGCCTATGTCGCCCCGCTTTTTTCGGGACTGGCTACCTTGGAACCCGGAGTATAAAAAGGAGGGAAAACATCCATGCTGGAGTTCATTGTAAAGGGGCTTGTGCTCTGGTTTTATGACCTGATCCTGGAGTGCGTCGGCTTTATCGGCAATCTGTTGCTGGAGGTTTTCAGCATGGATACCTCCTACTTTGTCAGCCATGCCCCTGTCGTTTTGAACATGCAGAAAGTCCTGGTCGCCGTGGGCTGGGCGCTCCTGCTTGGCAACCTTGCGTTTCAGGCGATGCGTTCCATGATGGCGGGGATTGGCCTCAACGCCGAAGACCCGAAGATGCTGTTTACCAAAAGTTTTCTATTTGCCTTTTTACTATTTGCAAGCCCGGAGATCTGCCAAGTTGGGATGGACCTGACCAGCAAAATCATTGCTCTGCTACAAATGCCGGATGCTATCAACATCATGGCCCCCGAAGAATCGTGGTTTGATTTCACAGCGGGCTGGCTTCTGGCAGTGATCTGCGGGCTCATCATGATCTTTCAGGTATTCAAACTGTTTTTCGAGATTGGCGAACGATATGTCGTGCTGAGCGTACTGGTCTTCTTTGCTCCAGTGGCATTCGCCATGGGCGGAAGTCGGTCAACGGAAGATATCTTCAAGGGCTGGGTCCGTATGTTCGGTAGCATGTGTGTGGTCATGGTAAGCAATATATTTTTCCTGAAAGTCATTTTATCCGCACTGAGTACAATACCGAATACGCTTACCATTATTCCATGGCTGATTTTTGTCGTGGGTCTGTGCAAAGTAGCCCGGCGCATTGACGATATCCTGTGCAGACTAGGCCTCAACGCCGCCCACACCGGACGGGAACGGATATTTCCAGGCGCGTTTACGGCAATGTTTTTGCGCTCGGTGGCCAATACGGTCTGGCAGGCGGCGCAGGCATATGCCGGGCATATGCCGCATTTGGGCGGCTTTCGGAGTTATGCGCCCGGAGGCTGGCGCTGGGGCGGCACCTTCAGCGATTTGCCGGAGCTGCCGCCGCCTGCACTTCCGGCGCAAAACAAGCATCCGGGGCTGCCCGGGCCGTCCGCGCCCAATGGCTCATCACCCGAGCCACCTTCCGGCCCCACTGGTCCTGCAGGTGGTCAAATACCGGATGATTTCTCCGGAAAAGATATGCCGGACGGCACAGCCCACAGCGGCGGCCAGCGGGCAACACGTCCGCAGTCCGCCGGAGCGCAAGCCAGCGCCGTTCATGCGAAAAAGCCGTTTCCTCTTGCACATGGCAATATTGATATTTTTGCAGAAGATGATGCCCCTGTACAGAAAAAAACGACTCGCCCGCCAGCAGCACAGGCATCGGATACTTCACATTCCACCGGCCTGCACAAGCAGGGTCAAGAAACACCTTTCGAAGAAAGCGTCTCCATCCGCAAATCGAGACCCGCGGCCCGTCAGACGCAGGGACAGTCCGATAAGGCTTCTTCTGGAGGGCGCGTGATGCAGCAAGACGCACCGAAAGCGACAAGGCCGCCGCTGCACCGTGCGGGAGAAGCTGAACATTCCAGCGGTCAGACGGCATATATGGAAAAAAAGAATTCTGCTGTTTCCAGTTCTGTCAGCCATTCCAACAGCCAGACGGTCGCAGCGGGCCATGCTGCGCGTCCTCTGGAAGCAACGCGGGCCGAATCCGCGTCGTATGGTGAAAACACTACGCGTCAGACACAAAAGCGGTCGAACAGTACTTATGAGCAAGGTATGGGCGCTGTGCCGGCAGCACGGCGATTCACAGAAACCATGAATTATCCCCTGGTGCATTCCACAGAAAAGCAAGTGAAAAAGTCCGTACATACTGCCCGGCAGCAAACAATGCCGAAAAACGGTGTGAAAGAAACACCGCTGCCCGGCTCAGAAAGGAGGCCGCCGAATGGGCGAAAACGATAACGGCAATGGCACTCGTGCGGCGGCACAGCTCGCCGCCGCAACCGCTAATATTGCAAAGGGCGCGGCGGAAGGCGGAGCCTATGGCGCTGCGGCCGCAGCCGTCAAAAGCTTCCTGCCACAAACCGTTAAGACTGTTGCCGGGCTTTTGCTTTTTCTGCTGTGTCTGCCGCTGATTATCTTCGTGGCCCTGCCGAGCTGCCTGTTTGGCTTTCCGTCCGTAATGGACGAAGAAATACAGGATATGACGGCACAGGCGCAAACTGCATACGGCAACTATGCCCAAACACAGCAGAGCATCCAAAATCACGCAGACGCTGTCTTACAGCAGGCATCCGAAGGATTTGACGATGTGGCCGCCACAAAGGATCTGCAAGGCTTTGATGCTTATTGGATGGCGTCCATATCCTCAGTCCTGCACATGCAGGAACTGGACGCCATCAACGAATCGGAAATCAGAAATATCGCGCAGCATACCGTCCGGCAGACATCCTCAGTTGAAACCTACTACGAGGAAGAGGAATACCTGTATACCTATCCTGACGGCACAACAGAAATCCGCACCCGCGAGGTGGAGCGCCGCAGGCTGCACATCAGCCTGCGCGCCTCCTCTCCGGACGAAGTTATGTCAAGCATTGGTTTCACGGAAGAACAGCGCCAGTGGGCGTCGTACATCCACGATAACATCGCGGATAACCAGACGCAGGGAGACTCGCCCGCAGTCGATATGGGAGATGTGACGTTTACAGATGCTGAGATTCCGGTTGTGTATTATGCGCAGACGGACGGCCGCTGGAGCGGGATCAGCTATTCCGGAAGCATCATTGGCATTACCGGCTGCGGTCCTACCTCTGTCGCCATCGCCGCATCAACTTTGACAGGGCGGGCAACCACCCCGCCGGAGGTCGCTGCTTGGAGCGAAGCCACCGGGCACGCCGCATACGGAAACGGAAGCTATCACTCGCTGATACCGGATGCTCTTGCCAATTATGGCCTGACGGTTCAGCGGGCAGGAACTTCCAGCGCGCAGCAGCTTGTCGATGCGTTGTCCAGCGGAAAGCTGGTGGTCGTGATCATGGGGCCGGGCACATTCACAACCAGCGGTCATTTCATAGTTCTGCGCGGCGTGACGGCTGACGGCAAGGTGCTGGTTGCCGATCCGTACAGCTACAGCTTCAGCCAGCGCAAGTGGGATTTATCGCTGATCATGCGGGAGGCCAAGCGTTCGGCCAGTGCCGGCGGGCCGTTCTGGATTGTCTCCAAATAGATGGTTTTTCAGGAGGTGAAAATTGTGCGGATTGAATACGCCCTGCGCCGGAAATACCGAATCACGCAGAAAGAAATATCTTCTGCAATGGGGGTCAGCCGAATGCGCTTTGTAGATATCGAGCAATACGGCAAACCCTGTACCCTGGAACAGCTTGCGCTGTTGCAGGAAGGATTCCGTGAAGTAATTCGGCGTCGAAGGAGAGAAACCACAGAACTGGAGCACGATTTTTACGAGTTGGCATCATGCCTGTTAGATACGATACCGCAGGAAAGAAGGTGAATCTATGCACACCAATTACATCATCCCCGTAAATTTTACGGATGCTGGCAAGCTGCTGGGGACATTTCCCGTCCGGAACAGTATTGAGGCGCTCTGCCTGCTGGTTCCGGTCGCTTTGATATGCCTGAATCTTTCGGGCCTTTCCTTTACTGTAAGGCTGATGCTCACGGTCGGGACCGCCGTTACTATCTGCGGCGTCGCACTGGTCGGCATCAACGACGATTCATTGTCGCAGTTTTTATCCGCGTGGCTGCACTGGCGGCGCAGGCAGGCGGTGATATTTTACCGAGGGAAGTAGAAACAGGAGGAAAGCAATGAAATTCAAAGAATGGCTTTTGGGCACGCCTCAAAAAATTTTCGACCTGCCGGCACAGGAAAAAGGAAGCACGGAAGGGTGGCTTCCTGTTGCCGATATCCGAAACGGCGTGATACTGCTCAAGGATGGGCGGATCGTAAAAATTCTGGAAGTGCTGCCGGTCCTGTTCGACCTGAAATCGGACATGGAAAAGGAAAACTTGATTTACTACTTTGCCAGCTACCTGAAAATTGCGCCTGCCCATCTGCAGATCCGCATTGTGAACCGCCCCGCCGATATCCGCTACTATACAAAGCGCATGGAGGGTTATGAAAAAGATGAGCCCTCTGAAACCTGCCGGGCGTTGATCCGCGACAACATTCAGGAGGTGGAACATCTTGCGCAGAACGAAGTCCTCAACATTCGTATTTTCCTGATTTTTCAGCTGGAGCCGGATATGAAGCTGCGCGGCAGCACCTTGGAAGCCGCCGCAGAGCGCATGTATGAGGAAGCGCAAACCGCCCGCAGGTACCTCGACATGTGCGGACTGGAGGTTTTAGAGCCGCAATACGAAGATAATTTCCAGTTGGAACTCCTTTATCAGCTACTCAATCCCAATACAAGCCGCAGCGCCCCATTGCCGCTGCATATCTTTGATGCAGCATCCACTTTCGCCGGTATCACAGAGGAAGAAATGTGCCGGCGGGCCCAGGAGGCTGCAGATGAAGATGTCCAGGAAGCTATTGCATCTTCTCCACCGGATGAAGGAGCCGAAGTGGAAATCCTCCCGGTTGTTCCTGCGCCGGCCGCAGAACCGGAAAGTGAATCGCCCGAGGAAGATGGTTCTTCCGACATCAGAATCATAGACGGCGCATGGACAGTTGCACCGATCCCCCGGATGCCGCGCAGGAAAAGGGAGAAAAAGCCTCGTCATGAAAAAAAGCCGAAAGCGCCTCAACCCGTTAAGACCGAAAAACAGAAAAAGCATTGGCGCAAGCGCGAAAAAAAGGCAAAGGAAGTGACGCCGGATTACAGGCCCCTGCAATCCGGTGCCGTCGCTGTGCCGGACCTGCTGGCCCCGGCCAATATCCAGCGGGAACATAAGCATTTCATTATCGTGGACGGCGTTTATCACAGCTATCTGTACATTGCCGGCTACGGTTATGAGCGAGTTGTTTCAAGCGGCTGGCTCAATCCGCTCGTACAAATGGGCGACGGGGTAAATATGAGCTTTTTTATCAGCCGCCAGCCCAAAGACCGCGTCCTTTCAAAAATCTCCCAGACGACTGTGTTCAACCGGGCAAGGATGCGCGATGTGGACGATACGCGCCAGGATTTTGAAGAGCTGGATTCTGCAATCACTTCCGGCCTTTTTCTCAAGGACCAGATGAACCGCAACAACGAGGATTTTTATTATATGTCCACATTGGTCGAGGTGACTGCGCCCAGCGCGGAACTCCTTGAACAGCGGCTTTCTGATACGAAGTCTTATCTCGCTTCGCTGGGCCTGATTTCCAAAGACTGCGATTTTCGGCAGGAGGAGGCATACCTCTCCTGCTTGCCGCTGCTTTCCCTGTCGCCGTCGCTGGAGCGGAAAAGCCGCCGCAACATTCTCACGACCAGCCTCGCCGCCTCTTTCCCCTTTTCGTCCTATCAGGTCAACGATATGAACGGCGTGATTTTCGGCGTCAACATGCAGAACAATTCCCTGTGCTGCATCGACCCTTTCGATGATGAAAAATACGAGAACGCCGGCATCGCGGTATTTGGACGGACCGGGGCCGGAAAGACGATGCTGCTGCAATGCCTCGCCTCACGGCTGCGCGAACAGAATGTGCGAATTTTCATCGTGGCCCCGCAGAAAGGCTTTGAGTATCGTCCGCTGTGTGAAAAAATCGGCGGCGCTTATATCAAGCTGGCGCCGTCCTCCCGGGACTGCATCAACATCATGGAGATATGGCGGCGCACGCTGGACCCGGATGAAGAACTCGGCCGCCTGTCGGATCGCAACGATTCCCTGCTGGCGGATAAGATTTCAATGCTGCATGCATTCTTCTCGCTTCTGAAACAGGATATCTCGGAGGAAGATAAAAACCTGCTGGACGCGGCTTTCGTTGAGTGCTATGCGCAGTTTGGCATTACGCACGACAACGCCAGTATCTTTGATGCGGACGGCAATCGGAAAACCATGCCCACGCTCTGCGATTTATACCGCTTGCTCCAAAGCAGGCCGGAGGTTGCGCATCTCGCCGTACTTTTGACCCGGTTTGTGAACGGAAGCGCCAAAAGTCTGGGCGGGCAGACAAACGTATCGCTCGACAATGATTATGTCGTGATCGACATCAGCGATATCGGGAAGGATCTGCAGCCCATTGGCGCGCTGATCTCCATCAGCTCCTGCAGTGATCGGTGCACGGAAAACCGTCTGCGGCGAAAATTCATCATGATGGACGAGCTCTGGACGCTGATCGGCGCAGGCTCCAATCCTCAGGTGGCGGAACGCGTCGTACAAATTGCCAAACTGATCCGTTCCTACGGGGCAGGTTTTTTGAATGCGACGCAGGACCTTCTCGATTATTTCGCGTTGGAAGACGGCAAATACGGCAAGCTGATTTTGAACGCCTGCCGCATCAAAATTGTGCTGCCGCTGGAAGAGGACGAGGCCCGGCTGGTGCAGCAGAAATTAAATCTGTCCGATGCGGAAACCTTACAGATTATCCGCAACCGCCGGGGCGAGGGGCTGCTCTGCATCGGCCAGAACCGTTTCAGCGTCGCGTTCCGGCCAACGAAATTAGAATATGAACTTATCACTACGTCGCGTAAGGATCTGGAGCGCATCGCTGCTCAAAACCACAGGTCATCTTCGGCAGAATCATGAGCTTTGGGAAAGGCGGTGGTTCTAATGGACAGGGAAAGCGCGTAATACGCAAAAAAACAGTAAAAATACGTAGAGGGAGAGTGATACCAGCACTATGATTTTGTCACTATTGGTTATCGCGGGGGCCATGACGCTTTCCGTATACGCCTGTATTGTTGTTGGGGCGCAGGCCGAAGAGGAATGGAACCGGCAGCGCATGCAATCCGCCTTAAAAGACGATTCGGCCAATCACCATGTAAAACTGTGAACGCTGCTTTTTGAGCAATCGGAGAACAGCGTTTTTGATGAAGAAAATATGTTGGAACTTGTTATTTCGCACACGACAGCCACTGACAACTGGATAAAGCGCCACCATTATCTGCACAGCACTCCCGCTGGAGCTGTGATACGGATGGAATTTTGGATTTCTATGCAAGAGACAGCGGAGCTTTGTACTGAAGCAGAACTGTCTGGTGAAAAGTGTCTGGTCGGCGCGATGTTATGGGGATGGCCTGTCAGCCCTAAAATCGATCAGAAGCATATCCTCGAACTCACGCGCTGCTGCTTTCTTGATGTCATGCCGCCCAACACGGAGAGCTTTTGTCTTGCCAAAGCCAGGGCATGGATACGCAAACCCAAACCGGAAATCAAAGGTCTCATCGCGTATGCATCAACGGCGGAACGCCACAGAGGGACAATTTACCTTGCGGATAGATGGTTCAAAGTCAGTGAAACAAAAAGCGCTTACAGTTCGTGGGAAAGCCGTCCGGGCAGGGAAAACCACGATTTGAGCAGGAAATTCAAATTCGCCAGAAGCCCTTCCAATTGAGAAAGAAGGCCGTTGATTTGAAAAGTTCATTCGAACGATCTGTGCTTTTGTCGCAGGCTCAGAAGACACTTCTGAATCTTAGCGCATTTTATACTTCCGGCAGTCAAGATATCCACGCCCTCCATTCAGCACTGGCACAGGCGGAATCGCTTGCGATTGGCCTGCGAACGGTATATGAAGCGGCATACTGTAACACATCTGCCGGTCGGGCCTCACCCACCGCACCAATTTTGCAAAATATCGATGGAAGAATTTCTGTCAACGAATATGGGTGGCTGCACATAGAACTGGCTATGCTGCTGCCTCACTGCCAATACCAAACGCCACGTTATCTAATCGATACTCTGGAGCGTCTGCTTGATGGTTATGCGCAGCATCACCAACTGCCTTGGTTTTCGAAGGCACTGCTTGCCATCGACGAATGGAGTAATATACAAAACCGACAGATATATGACCAGGACAACAAGGGATGGAAAGCGATTCCTAATATCCTAAAAGGGCGGGTATTGGCGGATGACGACCAATACCATCTGGAAATCGCACTTCTTTCCAGACAGGAGGAGCAACCATTTTGTCATATTTTTATCCTGCCAGCAGAGGAGGCCGATGCTTTTTTCACTCTGCGTTCAGGCAATTTTGGTTATCCCCCATGAGGGATAATCATGGGCGCGCATTATATGGTGTTCCCAGGATTCAACGGGCGCAGCCATGTTTCACGCGCGCCTGTGTTTCTTCACCAACCATCCCGCTGCAAAGCGGCTTTCCAGGGCCTGTCACATGGGCGTTATAAAAACATAGCGCCCACCGTGTAGCACAGGGCGCGGAAAGGAGCACATTCTTGTTATATGACCTTGCCGATATTATGGCTCTGCGGTTTGCCGGGCATGTTCGCAATATACCGATTGAGTTACCCCAGTCTTTTCATGGCAACGTATTTTCTGAAGAGACGCTGCTGGCACTTTGCCGGCAGAAAGTTCTCGCAGAAAACCGCAATCACCGCAGTTATTCCCTCACCCCCGCAGGAATCGCTCTGCTTGAGCATCTGGGATATACTTATCAGCTTGACAGCCGCCAGCCTGCACAGGCAAAACTGGAACGAAGGCTTATGTCGGCTGCGGTATCGGCACTTTTTTGCCGTGCGGGCTTCAATGTTTTTCTTGATAAACTGGAAGGACTAACTTCTGAGCTGAGTTATCTATCCTCCGCAGTTTTACGTCGTGACCCGTCTTCAACTGCCAGCAGAGTGTTTGCCGGTGTGCGCTTCACAGGGATTGCGCATGCGCACAGAAGCTCTCTCTTAGTCCACTATATTGACGATGGATTCATGTATTTTACAAGCGAAATGCGTATGTTCCATGGGGCAGTGTCCGCACTGAGCTGTCCTTTCGGCGTTGTGTACACGGGAAAAAGCTATGAACAGATCACTCAATTACTTACTGCGTCCAAAGCCTTCAGCAAATCCAAAAGCCGGGCCGGCGATGCGCTTACCTATCGGATCGCCGCAGAAAGGACCACGTGTCCTTTATATCTTGTGGAGGCAACAGAACTCGGAGCCCGTCATTTGATGCTGCTTCAGCAGAAAGACTACCGAGCAAAAATTGCCAATTATGCCCTACAAGAACAATATCTTCCGCCACCGCAGGATGCACCTATGCTCGACGCTATGATGGGGGTCAAGCCTTTCCTCGTTTGTGTCGATATGGACATTCAACGTATTCGTGCTTCATGCAGATATGCCCGCGCCAACGGATATACCGAGCTTGCTGCCGTTGCGCTCCCCGCTCAAATCGGAGCCCTTGCTCGTTGGATGGAAGATATGTTCCCCTGTGAGTTTTATGCGATTGAGGAATCTGCGTTGCTTTCTATCTACCCGGAACTGACGCTGCAGGAAACAGAACGAGAACCCGTACTTCAGCAAGGAGGCGGATGTTATGTCCCAGTTGCTTGAACTGTGGAAAAAATTTAAACACAAGCTGGCCGACAGGCGATTTCTGCTTTCGCTGTTGCCTGCACTCTTGATTGCCTTGTATTTAGCGGGCCTCCTCATTCACGCGGCCTATAATGGCGTGCGTATCATGTTTTCTGCTAATACTTCTGAAGAACCAATTTGGAACTGGAACCCTTTTGTGGCGATTTCCAGTGTATTCTCTCCATTCGGTATATTTTTAATTGCCTTTGTATGTGGGATGGTTTTCCTCTTCTCAGGCCGGGCCAGAGAGCTGCTCACAGGCGAAAAAACAGATAAGGACCAGAGAGGCTTTGAGATTCTGCATGATGGTCTGCATGGCACCAGCGGCTGGATGACAAAAGAGGAACAGACACACACACTCCAAGTTGGGAAAGCCGAAAGTCTGTCCGGAACGTTGATTGGAAAGATGGATGCAGAGGGCAGTGGCCGCATCGCTGCTGTCAGCGACCAGCTTTATATGTCTGGTCACGTTATTGTCTATGGAGCATCCGGTTCCGGCAAAACACGAGGCTTCACGCTGCCGCTGATCCTTCAGAAAATCGAGTTATTCGGGAATGCTCCTAAAGAAAGCATGGTTGTGGTCGATCCCAAAGGTGACCTTTTCCAAAAAACATCAACCCGCGCCAAAGAGCGCGGTTTTTTTGTGCGTGCGCTTAATTTGTTGGATCCTGCGTATAGCGACAGCTTCAACTGCCTGGCCGACGTTGAGGAAGACGCCGGACTTGTCAATATCATCGCCGATACCATTATCGCCACGACCTCCAGCAAATTTGAAAAATCCGACTTCTGGGCCAAAGCAGAGAAAAACCTTTTGATGGCATTGATTTGGTATGTTGTTCTGCTGGAAGACCCGGAAACACACAAACGGCTCCCCATACAGGAGCGCAGCCTTGGAATGATTTATAAGCTTCTCTCCGAGGAGTCTTTCAATGACCTGGACGCCCGTTTTGCGCAGCTTCCGGCAAAGCATCCGGCCCTGCCGCCTTATGGTATTTTCAAGCTGGCCAACCGCCAGATCCTTGGAAACATCGCCATCGGACTCGGCAACCGTCTTTCCGTGTTTCAAGATACACTTGTCAATAAGATCACAAGCTATAACGATCTGGACATTACACTGCCTGGCAAGCAGCCCTGCATCTATTACTGCATTATCTCTGACCACGATTCTTCTATGGAGTTCATCAGCTCTTTGTTCTTTTCCATCATGTTTACACGGCTGATGGCGGTCGCCCGGCGCGATACCCCGGATGGTCGGTTGCCTATCCGTGTAAATATGCTTTTGGAAGAATTCTGCAATGTTTATCTTCCCAGCGCATCAAGGCTGCTCAGCGTAGTCCGAAGCCGTAACATTGCCTGTCAGCTTCTGGTACAATCAGTCGCCCAACTGCAGGATCGGTATCCGCAAGGGGAATGGGAAGAAATCGTATCAAACTGCTCCACTCAGCTGGTACTCGGAGTCAATGACGTTACGACGGCCACTTACATATCGAAGAAGTGCGGTATGGTCACGATACGGACCAACAGTACCGTGTCACCGCAGCTACCGCCTCTGTCTTTCCTTTCCAGCGGAGCCAGTGCAAACCGTTATAGCCAGAGCTGCTCTGAAGCGCAGCGTCCATTGATGCTGCCGGATGAAGTGGAACATATGGATAAAGCCCGGTGTCTTGCGCTCATCAGCGGCCGCCGTCCGGTGATGCTTTATAAGCTGATTCCGGAAGAACTTCCCGGGTTCGATAAAATGGGACTTGTGAAAATTTCAGACTATAAGCCTCATTGGAAAGAAAAAGATGCTCAATACCAGAAAACAGCGGCCGCGCCCCAAGTTCATATTCCTTCCGCCGGCTCCCATTCTGTTCCCTGCAACCCACTGTCTCATCCTGCTTTCAGAACTGATGGTACCAGCCAACTGCAGATACCCATGGAGTCCAGAGAAACCTACCATTATGAGTTGCCCCGACAGCAAAAGAAGCCATCACCTGCCGCAGAGGACCGAGTCGGAAATATGCGCCGGTACACGGCGCAGGAGGTTCTGGCGCAGACCCGATGCAAGGCCACACCGAATACCGGGGAAGTACCGCCCCGAAAAAAGGATGAAATAATATGAAACCTGCGACATTACCACAGCGACCAACTTTCGCACTTATGAAGCTGACCGATGTAATCTCCTTTTACCATCTGCAGATGCCGCGTTGGCTTTTCTGTGACTCCAAATATAAGGAATTGTCTCTGGAAGCCAAAGTTGCTTATACTTTTCTTCTTAACCGATTCCAGTTATCGCGTATGAATGGCTGGGTCAACGATGCCGGTGAAGTGTACATTGTTTTTACGCGTGAAGACCTCGCCCGGGAAATGGGCGTCAGCTATCGGAAAGCCATCGAAAGCTTTCAGGAGCTGGCACAGGCAGCGCTGATTTGGGAACGCCGCCTTGGACGGGGATGTCCGAATCAGATTTATCTTGCAGCCGTCCAACTCTCCGACAATGGTGCCTCCTCGTACAACTGCGCACCGTTCACTGTAAGAAGTGCCGATTCAGCATATCAGTCACGGACAGAATCAGAAGATTTCAATGAGGAAAAGGACCGTGCTGCGGAAAGCGAGAAGTGCAAAACTCGCATATCAAGAAATGCAGAAACCACACCTCCAGACCTGCCGGATCTGCAGGCAAATTATATTGAGAAAAGCTATCTTGAGAAGAATCGTCTGTCTTTGTCACAGGACAACGACACAGAGCTGTGTGAGATTTTGCAAAAAAGTGAACTTTCTCTGTTCTCTCCAGAACTTGCAGGACTATTCGAACACGCCATAACCCGTTTATACTACTCGGACAACCTGCGCGTGAATGAAGCCCTGCTTCCACAAAGGGTAATCCGGCGAACATTGCATGCGTTGGACGGCAGCATCCTGCAGGCAGTAGAACAGCGGCTGCACAGCAACACAGAACGCCGGGTACGCAAAGGACTGGCGTATACCATGGTCGTGATCATCAACACCATTTGGGAAAGTCAGGCGGATATTGAACTCGACCCGGATCTCAACGTCTCTTTGTGCGCGATCCGCGCTCCCGCTGGGGAGGGCTGCATATGAGGGCCAGCATGCCGCCGGCTTACCGGTACCTTTTGAGCCTCATCGAAGAAACCGGTGGCTTGAACGATGAGCGGCTGGCCTGGTTTTACCAGCGGTACATCAAAGCGGAACAAGTCAAATACATACCCGAACTTGCCAGCGTGACTAAACAGCTGCACTATCTCGGCAAAATTGAAAAGCGCGGGCGCTATTGGTGCAGGCCATGGCACGAACCGGATTATACCCTGCTGCGTTGTCTGGATGTCATGATGGCGCTCGCGGATGATGCTCTTCCAAAATTTGTTTACAAGCGGGAAACGCAGACACTGACCTTTTTTCTCCCCACCGGCGATGCTGGCGGGGAGAATGTCTTTTGCCTGTATGTAGTCGCTGCGGGGAAAGAATCGTATGTGAGCATGCTGGCCAGCGCCCAGATGATGCCACCCGGCCACATTGTTTTATTTCTGCTGGAAGATGCCGCACAGATTCAGAAGCTATTTTGCAACAAGCTCTTTTTTGTCGTCTGCAAAGGAGGTGATGGCCGTTTTGAATTCATAGCGGGCGAAAGCCTGGAGGAAACTGAACACCAACTCGATGGAAAGGACTGATAAACAATGCCCAGAAAAAAATCCACACAGGAACCCAAACACGATGAATTGCTGGAGCTGCAATCAACTTCGGAAAAGGGAGAAAATAAAAATACCGAACCGTTTCCCGATCTCGAAGTTGAAACAACTTCAGATGCAAAGCAAATAAGCGGCGGTGTACCGAACAGTGAGGCCTTGGAAAATGCTTTTGCAGAACAGTTTTCCATACAGGAAGACAATGAAACGGATGCAGCTGTTCTGGCTGATGCTTTAGAAGTTGTGCCGCAGGAACAGTCAGAAAGCTTTGATGTTTCAAAGGAAGACGATCTAAAGAAAATCCCTTACGGCGATACAGAGATTTCCGATAGTCTGCTCACCAGCGATACAAAGGAGTCATCTGACGGGCTTACAGATGAACTTTGGGCAGCATCCGTGCCCAGCGGTTCAATGGGTGGTGAACCGACTCCACTTCCAACAGATTCCATATTACTGAGTGAGTGGCCTGCTGCGGACCAGCCGGATCGCCTTTCACTGGAACAGATTGGTGCGATGGATACCGAAGCAGAACAGGTGTCCGAATTTAGACACCTTAAAGACACTCCGGACGATGCTGAAAAAATTGATTCCGCATCCCGCAGCAAAAGCGTCCGAGAAGATTTTTTCGCAATGAATATCAAAAAATCGGACCGTGACCTTTCTCCCAAACAGCGGGAAGAATGGGAAAATATTTACGCCTCTTTTCGCTCGCATTCTGCCCTGCATGGACTCATCTCCGGCAAAGAAACAATCGCACTGAAAGTGTTCAACGAGGAAACGGGCGCCAATGAGATTAAAGAAATCCTGTGCCTGACAGTGGTACAATACTGGGTCAAGGTTCTGATTCCCGAAACTGAACTTTGGGCAGACGGACAGGCGCATCCACGTCATATCGTGTCGCACATGGTCGGCGCACAGATCGACTATGTGATCACCAATGTTGACAGGGCGGGAAACTGCGCCGTTGCCTCGCGGCGTCGAGCATTGGAACTACGGCGAAACCGTTTCAAATACGCGCGCCGTGGGAACCAGCCGGGCGATCATGTCATGGTGAATGTACTCATTGTCGGGCCAAAACTGATGCGCGTCGAGTGTTGGGGACACGACATACTGCTGACACCCCGTAGCCTTACCTATGCTTCTGTCGCGGATCTGCGTGAAGAATACCATTCCGGGCAGCAACTGGAAGCGGTTGTTAAGGAGTATAATCCGGAAAGCGATGATTTGAGGATTTCTGTGAAAGAGGTTAATCCCAACCCCTTTGATGACGCGGATATCCGCCATCCGGTCGGCAGTGAGTGCCGTGCCATCATCGGCGGGAGATATCGGGGCGGCGTGTTTTGCAGGCTTCCGGACGACGTTACCTGCATGTGCCTGTACTCGAACATCTTTACAGAATATGATTGTTCGCCCGGTGATGCAGTGTTGGTGCGTATTACCCATTACGACTATGCTAGTAAGCATGTATATGGGAGGATTGTATTGAGGTTGTAACACAAAAAGGTGTGTTTGTTCCCCAAAACGGAAATAGCCGTGCTATCCGTCTGTTGGGGGATTTTTTAAGAGCTGCTTTATATGTGAAATTTTAATTGATTGCTCAATTTTAACCGTCTCTTTTAGTTAATAAGCTTTAGACTCTATACAAAAGAACTCTTTAAGGAAAAGCAATGGGACGAAGATCTCTTCGTCCCATTGTTGTATAAAAAGGCTAAAGATAAAAGTACACAAGCGTAGATTAGATGATATTCTCACTGATATTGCGAGCTGCTTTGTTGATTTAAACGACTAACGTGATAATCAGGAATTCGTGACGGAACCCGAACGCACACAATAATCTAATTCGAAGCGTGGAGGGGAGAGCTGCTTTTCAAAGGATTTTAGCGTTTCTCAATCTAAATCTGCATTTTCTCTTAATTCAACAATGCGTCTCGGATTTTCTATTTCCACTCGTATGATGAAAAGACCATAACGCGTTTTTCTACACGACCAGTCCTAATGTGTCGGCCTTCAGATATCTCAAAAGCATGAACACCAGCATCTACGCATTGTTTAAAGATTTTTGGGCCTCCGTGTCCTGTTTTTCATTTTAATTTGCAGCGTCAAATCTTTCTGTCAAATAAATGCCTGACCACCGTTAATCTGGATGACTTCGCCGGTAAGGAAAGATGCCTTTTCGGAGGCCAGGAACTCGATCACGTCTGCTACCTCACGGGGATTGCCTAGACGCTTCATCAAGATGTTGTCCTTCCAACTATCCACCAGCTTGCGGTCGGTGGCGGCATGAAAGGGAGTATCAATGGTACCGGGCGATACCATGTTCACGCGAATTCCGAACTCGGCCAAATCCTTAGCCAATGCACGCGAGTAGCTTTGTACCGCACCCTTGGAAGCTGCATAGACGGATGCTCCAATGCCGCCGCCGTTTGTCACGGCAATGGTACTGAAGTTGATAATAGAAGGATTGGTTCCCTTTTTCAGCAAAGGCAATGCTGCACGGGTATTGAAAAACACACTGTCAAAGTTTAGAGCCATTACTTTGCGCATAAAGTCGGTTTCCATCTCTGATACCCGCTGGCGGCCGCCAAGACCGCCCACGTTATTCACCAGCAGATCAATAGAATCAAATTTCTCACCAATTCTGGTGAAAGTTTCATTCACCTGAGATTCATTGGTAGCGTCACAGAAGTAGAAGTGAGCCTTAACCCCCTTATTTTTCAGATTACTCATCACCGTATCTCGGCCAGCCTCATTGATGCCAGTCACAATTACTTCGTAACCTGCTTGTCCCAAAACTTCCGCGGTCTTACTGCCGATTCCGCCTGTCGCTCCTGTGATAACCGCTCTTTTCACTATTATGACCTCCTAACATTCTTTGTGGTTCGCCTGCTTCAAATAAAATCTTCCCGCTGAGGAGTAAAAATGTCTAGAATGACCGCATCCTCAAGCGCAACTGCGCCATGCAACGCAGCAGGTGCAACATAATAGCTGTCTCCCGCATGTAGAATATGTTTTTCACCCTCAATGCTGTATTCAAAACTGCCCGAAAGCACGTAACTGATTTGTTCATGAGGGTGACTGTGAATCTGTCCAACCGCTCCCTTTTCAAAGCGTGCCTCTACTCCCATCATCTCTCCGCCATGGGCCAAGATGCGGCGTTCAATGCCTTTGGAAGGATTTGTGGGCGTAATATCTTTGTATTTTACTATCATTTCTATTTTCCTCCTTTTTCGTCATTTGGCTGGCAAGCGGTTTCTTCTGATGTAAAACTCTCATACCAGATATTCTTTGTCCTTTCCCGTTTCATCTGTGACACAAACATGAATAGGAGTTTTTTTTGCAAGCATATCATATTCACCAATTGTAATGCGGTAAGTTTTGTCTTTGACACGCAGCCTGAGTGTCCGTCCCCTGCTTTGTATAACGGCATCATTTTCCGCAAAAGTAAAAGTCTCAAAAAATATCTGTGTTGATTTGGGAGTGACGTTTTCGTTTACTAGCGTCTGCATAAACGTACGGCAAACATCATCTGGAGCCTGCGTTGTCATAACGCTTACGATTTCCTGAGAATACTGTCGCTCCCGAATCGGGCCGTCAGAAAATACATGGTAAAAGATGTCTCCTGTATCCATTTTATAGTGGTAGGAGTTGCCCTCCTTTTGAGCTACACGGTCTGTGTTGCAAACCACGGTATATGTGTGGTCGTGACCGCTCGAGAGGATATCCGCAAAAGCCCAAAACCTCAGTCCATCTGTCAGCAGCAGACGGCTGGCTTCCCGCATCTCCAGCCCAACAGGGTAAATACTTGCCGTCTCCGCCCGATACAATACAAGTTCCCCATCTATGTGCAGTGCACTTACACATCCGCCATACAGTTCTGGCCGGAAAATTTCCTTGCCCGGTTTTTGACGCAGTTTTACACTGCTCATATATGGATCATTCACATTTACGGCATCGGTCCATTTTCCATCCACCAGCAGGACATTGTGATTGTCCGGCATTAAATTCCGATTGTAACCGTCCTCGCATGTAAAGTATTCACTGCCACTCGAAAAAATGTACGACAAATTATCCGGATGGTGATGAGAAAGAGAAAACAGATCGATCCCCTCATTCTGTAAGATTTTCCACCCCTCTCTCCACTGCTTCTGCCCGCCCGGTGCGCTGCACTTGATCGTCAGCACACGGGCGTCTTGCTGCCAACTGCTGCGCATTGCCAGCAGTCCGAGATCTTTAAACCATCGCACTCGGGGCAAACTATCAAAATCTTTTTCCTCTATCTCCGGGGCGTACCACAAGAACTCAAAAATAGCTTCAGGCAAAATGCCTGGCTTCACCTTGCTGTACGTTGCCTCATCTGTCAAAAAGTCTTCCACTACCATGTTTCCCAATTTCTGGGCATACCCATCACCGTATTCCGCCGCAACTTTGTAATAGACACAGGCCGGATGCCCGCTGTATCGGTCATGGCAATCGCCGAAGTTCATCTGCTGTTTGAAATCCCCGCACGCTTGGTATAGACGGTAATAGAATGTATTTTTTAGATAGTCGCATGTCTTGAAAAAATCAACGCCCTCCTGCACCTTAAGTAAATGTGCATACACAAACAGCCACATGCCGCCATATCTCCAATACACCACGCCCTCGTAGTTGGAGCCGTCTTCCGGCATCAATGCATAAACACGTTCGAAATTTTCCCTCGCCATCCGTACATATTCTTCCTTGTGCAACAGATACCCCGCTGCGGCAAGGCCAGTCATATTGATCCAGTTGTGGTTTTGATAAAAATTAGTAGACCATCCGCTACCATAGGTTTTCTGACGGTACTCATAAATAATTCTCGCATGATGCTCAAGCTTTTGCAGAATCCGTTTCCTTTCCTCTTCGGTGAGAGCGGGCTTCAGCCAATCATATCCCAGGGACAAACCAAATAAAATCCATGAAGCTGAGAGATCTACATTTACAAGATGAGCATTGCCCCACTTTTCATAGCCAAGTACGGTGTTAATGACACGCCGCGCCTGTCGTAAATATTTTTCTTCACCGCTCAGACGGTACGCCAACGCGAGATTAACGATGGAAATACCCATATATGTTGAACTTGCCTTTGGATGCTCTGCAGGAAGCGCCAGCGTCTCACACCTGTCCGCTTCTTCCAACAGCCGCTGGTACTGACGGGTCCGGACAGTATGTATTTGATTGCGGTATTTTTCCAAATCACCGATAAAAATCAACTTATTCATAAATCAGCCCCCTCACTCAATGTTATTTTTAGCGGGTGTTACTACTGGAATCTGTGCTTTCGGCGGATAGCAGAAAAGCATTTCAACAGGCTTCCCCGGCGTATCATTGACTACTGTGAATTCCTTCATCGCGGCTGGAAAGAACATCTGTTCCCCCTGCCTGACGATGGTCTGCCCACCGCTTGAGAAAATCCGTCCGTTTCCTTTGATCACGACCGCAACGGAAAATCCGTCTGCAACAAAATGCAGCGCTGTTTGGATATTGGCGCTCGCCATGGAAAAGCATGTCGTTTCCGGTTCTCCAATCAACTTTCGCCATGTACCCGCAATTTCATCGAACAGCATCTCCGGTGAAATACAATGTTGCGCACGCAACCGGCTCTCGCCCACGGCATCATAGTGAAAGCATTCCAGCAGCCCCTCATCCCCTGCGCCTTGGTGTATTAACTGTTCCGGGAGATGGCTACCGTCCGAACGCCGCCTCTCTGTCCGCAAGGTATAATCCGTCGGCTCCTGCAACTCAATCAAGCAGCAACCGGGCCCAATCGCATGTGGAAGCCCCCCCTCAATCAGCCAAACCTCGCCGCGTTTTGGTGTCACTATGTGCATACTGCCAATCATACCTGCAATATCCTGTGTTTCGTATAAATGACGCCATTTTTCTTTCGTCACACCGGGCATGAACCCCATCAGAAGATAGGGCTTTTGTCCTTCCACTTCATGTACATCTAAAATATACCAACATTCCGTTTTTCCATATTTAGAGTGAAACCATCGTTGTGAAAACGCCTTGTCTGGATGGACTTGGATACTCAAACGTTCTGCAGAGTCAATCATCTTGGCGAGAATGCCGAGGTTTTTTCCAAAGGCGGCGCAATGCTCTGTACCAAGCATTGGTTCTGGATTTTCATCAATCAAATCACGCAGCAGCCTTTCCTGACCATTCCACTTCACACGTGAAAGGCCTTCGTCAGGTTCTTCCGGAAAGCCCGGATTGATTGCTCCGGTGATCGATGCAATCCACTCTTCCGGGCGTGTACAGCCGTACCTGCCGATTTCACCATGCCAACCATCAATTTTTGCGCCGCCACTGTATGTACGCCGTACCCGCATCGGCTCTACCGGGAGTGGACGGCCAAAATCTTTTGTATTTGCCCGATGTTGCTCCATCACATATCATCTCTTTCTTTTTGGAATTGCCAGTTCTGAGAAAAGCAGGCGTCGCAACCATGAGCGCGTAAAATTACCGTCCAACGCAGACGGTTGACCGGGTTATCATAGCTTTTGCACAAATACGCCTTTACGCCCTGCATTTTCAATTCCTGTATACCGACTACTCTGTCTGCAAATCGCCAGCAGAGTCTCAGTAGAGGCGCAGCACTGTTAATTACCCGCACTTCTTTCAAATGCTGATATCCGTCTTGCTCAAATCCAAGCGAAGCGCTTTCACTCTCCGGCGGGGATATGGGTTCTCCCTCCACATGGAAAAACCAGTCAATTATATGTTCCTCTCTACTTTGTACATCAAAGCAATCAAAAAACCCATTCTTTTTCAATGTCACAGAACGTACAAAATCAACGCCTGGATACGCATTTTTCACATGCGCAGAAAGCGCTGCAGGATGTTGCCGCCAAAACCGGCACTCTCCTGGCTGAGTATCAGGGTGTGAATATCCATCCAAAACGACTGTGCAGTGCGCAACAGAAGTACGATGATATTCGTTGCACAATGGTGCGGCGTAGCCGCAGTTGGAAAGGTCGCGCGAAATAGGCGCACCGAACGCCATTACCTCTAAATTCATTTTATCCGGGTGCGCATGGCTCGGGGAGCGGTGACCATATTTAAAAAAAATCTCGCAATTCTCTTCACGCAGCATAGCATAGCAGGAAGGCTCAAAATTAACCGATTCGGACCATATTTCTAGGCGTTTCACCTCCCACCCCATCGGTCGTGAAAAAAGCAACCATTCCAGGCAATAATCCCCTGCATACACGGGTGAAGACATCGGCAATGCAGTACGCTGGGCCTGCTGGGAGTAGATGTCCGCCAGAATATGGCGCAGCTCATCGCTGTCGTAGATTTTAGCCGCCATCTCATAAAGATAACTATATGTTTTTAAGTTCAAATTCGGCCAACCGTCATTGGGATTCGGCAATACCCCATTTGAAAACGCCATCTGACAGGGAGCCAACAGCATATCATAAACCGCCCTATCCACATCCTCAGGTATCTTTTTCTGATGGATACGCGCCATCAGTATCTGGTTGAGAAATGCCTCCAGCGTAAAACAGTTGTAATGGATTGAACCTTCGTACCAAAAATGGCTTTTCGTAACGCCGCGCCGCACCTGATCGGCTAAACCGAGAGGCGCGTCAAATGCCAGCCGGACGAGTTCATCGTCGCCTGCAAATAGTCCCACAGCGCCAACAGCCGAGTTAATCCAGCAGGGAATGTTATGAATAATCTTTTTCTGTTCATTAACAAAACGCGCTCCCGGAATCAGAAGCTTGCGGCAAACATCTTGCACAAAAGAATTGGACAACGCTTCCCGCAATATCTCCAGCCCGTTAACTGCCTTGACGAGAAAAATTGCTTCATTCAACGCCTGCGGAGTGATTTTTCCATTGCCCGAGGTCGTTGGACCCTTGCCATGCACTTCGAATTCCTGATAATGGTCGCTATAAAAGCTGAGGATGTGCTGAAAGTGCTGGAGGTATACCTCATTTCCCTCAAGACGGTAGAGTGCGGCTGCTTCGATTGCTGACATCAGCGCCTCATAACGATAAAGATAGATCCAAGCGGCGTCAAAGTTTCCACCCTCATATACATCGCCGCAAATTGGGCAGCGGTGGGAGTGGGGGAGCGTGCGGTCATAATTCAGAAATGCTCCGTCCTGCACACAGAAATAATGGTGCCCCCACCCACTGAGCGCCTTAGGACTATCCTCAAAATTTTCTGCAAACCACTGTACATCCGTATGCATTCTTTCCATTAGCCTGCGCCCGTGCTCTGTCTGTGCGTTTTCATGCACTATCCTTATATCTTCAATATACTGCATGGAAAATTTCTCCTTCTCTCTGCTACAACAGTTCCCACTCTGCTCCAGCTTGTACCGAAACGTGCATCCCTCTAAAAGCAGCATTATAGACGACTTTCTCCCTGCTTCCCTTTTTTTCAAAGACTGGTAACGAATTTCTGTCAACGGCTCCTCGCACAGGCAATACCAGCGTCTCAAACACGGCCTGCCGTCCATACAGGCTGGCATTGATTTCCGGCGCGGCAACCATATGGTCATACGCCGGACAGTTCCAACCCTTGAACGGTTCTTTACTGCCACGAAATAGTTCAATTTCGGGATTTCCAAGCTGTACCATCACAAAATTTGCATCCGTAAAGGTTGAAAAACATATATTGCCTACACGCTCCACATGTCCCCCCGTCATATGCCAAACCTGTGTAAAACGATGAGGCTCATCAGCGCAAAGTGTGTCGCGTACAATCAAAGAGCCCGTTTCTTTTACAAAAAATACCTCGCGGCTATGCACTACACCGTCAATCTCACACACAAGTTCCGCACTACCTCCCCGCTCCTTGCTGATAGTGGGTGCGCCACTGCGGCCGTACCCCGCGCTAAAATGACCGCAAGCATAATCAAAACCGTTGTGCAGAGCCATAACGCCTTCAGCATCCCCGTGTACCTGTCCCATGCCGTCGCACAAAACGCTGTTGTAAGCTAAAGTGCTTTTAAAATACTGCGCCCGCTCAAGCCAGTCCACACCCGGACTTGTCGTATAGCGCCAGCGGCCGCTGTTCACCAGCAAATTGCGCCCGTAGGCGGAAAATTCAAGGTTGAGTTGATCCTCATTCATGTGATTGTCGCCCCAAGGACCCATATCAAAGCAGGCATAAACCGCATCGCTCGTCCAGTCTGTACGCATGACCGCGAGCCGGGCGTGCGGATAAAAACAGGAAGTTCGCTGCGGTGCTCTGCCGCGCTTCCCATCTGAAAGGCGGTATTCCGTCTCTTCGGGGCCATTCAAGTCAGATAAAATTTGCAGTTGCATCTTATGTCGGGTCGATACATTGGAATCATTCGTGACAGGCAGAGAAAAATCCGGTTTTTGCTGGTCAAACTCTGCTTTTGCAGCTTTGCGCAGCCATTGTACATATGTCTCAGAAAAAATATTTTGCATGCCGTTGTGTTTCGCAACCTGATAGAATGCAAAAAAATTTCGCAATGCCACCCAATGGTAAGCCCCGGACATCTCTCTTGAATACCCATCGGGATAAAACTGATCTTCCCACTTTGTTTCCAACAGGCCTACGGCATAGGCCCTCCATGCTGCTGCCTCTTTGAACTCACGATAGAATATGGAGAGCACACCTAAGCCGGCCACCTCAAGGCAGGCGTGATTTCCCGTTTTCCAGTGATGCATACGTAAAAATTTCGCATGTTGATAAATAGAACCCAAAATTTCCGAAAACGTTTCAGGCGTTATCAAGCGACTACTAATAATCTTTGCCAGTGCTACCGGCCAGTTTTCCGCTGCACGGCCGGCCACTTCAAAAGGACGCCATGTTGATTTTTTGTATTCAAGATAAGGTTTACCTTCAGGATTATACGGCGGTACATTTCGGATATAATCGAGCATCTGTGCAACGATGGCGGCGGCGTATTTTTCATCTCCTGTTGCTTCATAACGGTCTGCCAAATACATAAAATGCCCATGGCGGACGAAACCGCCGTTCCATTCAAGGTCTCCATCTGGTGCGGCGTACCAATCAATCTGCTTACCCATTTCAACGCCTTTGCCGTTGAAATAAAACTTGTTTTCAAGATATCCTGCCACTTCTTCATCCGAGCCGGTCGACATGATAGGCCCTACCTCATCCAAGCGAAACGTTCCTACACGCTTAGGCAGCTCTCTGCGATAAAATGCAAGCAGATCCCCTTCATCGGCAAACGGAGTCGCAACAAGCTGGTTAACATCTTCAAACGTCATGCACAACACTTCCCTTTCTAAACTGATTCCAGTATCTCTCTCTCGCCAACAAATGAAAAGAGTCTGTTTTTTAGAACAATCTCCATCTTGTTTGATTCCCTCATCGACTAAGGGCGTTCAAAAAAAACGGATATACTTCCAAAGAATAAACTCTATCACGGCCTGCCATTCAAATTTATAATAAATGATAACCAGTTTAATATACTTATAGGAGGAATTGATATGAAACTTACTGTGCGCCGCAAGCCTCTATCCTCGGACGTACATTCTCTTTCGTACTGGGCACGGCTGAGAAAAAATGTTGTCAAAAACAAGGGCCTCTACATTATGCTCATCCCCGTTGTGGCATATTATCTGCTTTTTCATTATCAACCCATGTATGGCCTGCAAATCGCTTTTAAGGACTTTTCTTTTTCCAAGGGAATTCTTGGAAGTCCGTGGGCAGGGTTCAAGCATTTTGAATCATTTTTTACAAGCCATTATTTCTGGCGTCTTCTGCGCAACACGCTCAGCATCAGTGTCAGCAACCTTCTTTGGGGGTTCCCTGCCCCAATTATTCTCGCAATCGTGATCAACGAAATACGCAGTGCACGGTTTAAAAAGACCGTGCAGACCTTGACATATCTCCCCCATTTTGTTTCCGTTGTTGTTGTATGCAGCATGGTAAAGACATTTCTTTCACTTAATGGCCCTGTTAACACCATTATCCAGTCGTTCGGCGGCGACCCTATCAATTTTTTTGCGCATGGTGAATATTTTACAACGATTTTCGTCGTTTCGGACATCTGGCAACATCTTGGTTGGGGTACCATTATTTATCTTTCGGCTCTTACCGCCATTGATCCGCAGCTTTACGAAGCGGCTAAACTGGATGGTGCCGGAAAATTGCGTCAAATCACCAGCGTAACACTGCCCAGCATCATGCCAACAGTTGTCATTATGTTTATCCTGCGCATTGGCAAGGTTCTATCGCTCGGCGCGGAAAAAATTATGTTGCTTTATAATGAAACAATTTATGAATACGCTGACGTTATCTCCACGTTTGTGTACCGCAAGGGACTGGAGGATGCCAATTACAGCTACGCCGCCGCTGTCGGCCTCTTCAACGCCGTTATCAATTTTATTCTGCTGTATTCCGTCAATCGTCTGAGTAAACGTGTCAGCGACAACAGTCTGTGGTGAGGAGGATGTCAATATGACTCGAGAAACAAAAGGTGAGAAAGCTTTCCATATTATCACAAATATAGTCTGCATCGTCTTAATGCTTGTGATGGTCTACCCTATTTTGCATGTCCTGTTTGCCTCACTAAGCGACTCAAATAAGTTAATGACCAACGGCGGTTTCCTGTTTTATCCGCAGGGGTTTACGCTTGCCGCCTATGAAGAAGTTTTCCAAAACCGGTTGATCTGGTCTGGATATTTGAACACTCTTATTAATCTGGTGTTTGCGCTTCTTCTTAATATCAGTCTTACTACACTGGGGGCCTACGCACTCTCGCGCCGGGAGATGATGCTGCGTCGTCCCATCATGCTAATGATAACTTTTACAATGTTTTTCAGCGGCGGTATGATTCCCAACTATATCCTTATCCGGCACCTTGGTATGGTTGATACTCGTTGGGCATTGTTTGTTCCCGCCGCCATCAGCGCATACAATTTAATTATCATGCGCACTTCGTTTGAATCCATACCGGAAACTCTGTTTGAAGCCGCCAAGCTCGACGGTGCAGGAGAATTCGCTACGCTGTTCCGTGTCGCACTTCCTGTCTCCAAGGCAATCATCGCCGTTATGATTTTATTTTACGCGGTAGAACAGTGGAACTCTTGGTTCCCCGCATTTATTTATTTGAAAGATCGTGGCCTCTGGCCGTTGCAGCTTGTACTACGCGAAATCGTAATTTCGAACAACTTAAGCGATATGCTCACCGGCATTGACTCTGCAGAGCTTGTTTCCGTAAGTGAGTCCATCAAGTATGCAACGATTGTTGTAGCCACATTCCCTATACTCTGCATTTACCCTTTCCTGCAAAAGTATTTTGTGAAAGGTGTCATGATTGGTGCCGTCAAAGGATAAATATCTGCTCGACATGCTGGGACGCAACCTTCTCCAAAACGGTTGCGTCCCTTTTTTGCAGCGTTTCTGATATGTGGTTACTTGACGCAGCCATGGAAAGGTATTTCCATAAATCCGCTCCTATTTCCAAAGAATAGACACCTTTACAGGCAATTTTTGCATTTGCTTCTTCTTTTTTAACACGATATAATTAAGTGATCATAATTGTTTAATACTATTACTTTCTTTTCCAAACGTAATTTTTTGTATCCACAAATTTCTGTCGTATTACAAAACTTACCCCACCAGAACTTCCGGCATATTAATTCACAAATGAATAATGGTGATATAAAAATGGATCGACTGCAGGTTTTCAAAAATCGTTTCAAGCGAAATAAGCTGATTCAGTTGTTTATTTCCTTATTTTTATCTCTGAGTCTGATTATTGTATTTATAACAGGAATCGGCTATTTCTCTATTCTACGCACTTTTAATACAGTTGTGGCAGAATTCAATTATTCCACTATTGCAAACATCAACGCTGCATTATCCAGTCGTTTTTCCGTTGGCGAAAATCTTGCACAGGAGATTTACCATATTGTGAAATTAATTGACCTTTCCGAAAAGGCAGATTTTAGGACACCGGAAAACCTGTACAACGCGGGAAAGGTCATTGCTGCGCTTCAAACCGGCACCAACCGCAACGAATCAATTTCTGTCGCATATGTATATCTGAGCCGTTCCGATACCATAATTAGTGACAGCGGTATCTATGAAGCCCGCTATTTTTACGACACCTATATTCCGCATTACAATATGAGTTATGAGGAATGGAAAGCATCGTTTACTGCATTACAGCAACCGGTATATTGCAACTCTTTGCTGTCCTTCAATACGCACGATTTAGATGTTATTGAATATTACCAACCCTTTAATATCTATGCCAGTGATTCTTACGGCTGTGTCGTACTCCACTATGACAAGACATTCCTTCTGGACTCCCTCTCATCCATCACGCTTTTACATGACGCCAACACACAGATCCGCTACATGCCTGCAGATACTGTGATTTTCTCATCTGGAGATAATGATATCGGTACTTATATTCGTGAACAGATGTTAACCTCTGGGACGCATATGCTCAAAGATACCCCCTTTGGCGAACTGATTGCTTTCAAACAAATATCTCTCGACCGGAACTGGGAATTCACCACGTCTCTGTCCACTGATATTTTTTATAGTACGACATCGTCCTTTACCCAACTGGTTATCTTTTTTATTGCATTACAAATCATCATTGGTATTTTACTGACTATTCTCTTTTCAGTACAAAGTTATTCTCCTATCCGCCGCATGCTTAGTAAGCTACATAATATAACAGACGAATTTTTTACGCCGTCACAAACTCTGGAATTTGACGAAATTGAGCAGATTACCCGCCGCTTAGTTGGAGACCGCAACCATTTGAAAGCTGAAATAGATGAAATGTATCCAATGCTGCTGAAAGGTCTTCTGTTGCAAATACTCAATGGCAATCGGAGCGAACGGGATTGCGCTCTCAACTATACCGTTCAATTTGCAGATTATTTTCCCCATGAGGGTTTTGCCTGCGCAAAAATTTCAGTTGAAGACAACCGTGGTTTTGCACAGGACGATTCACTTACCGAAATGCAACTGACACGGCTTGTCATCAGGAATATCACGGAAGAATTGCTGTCAGTGCACCAGCCAGTGGTGAGCATTGATTCAGACATCCGCAACGTTGTGATCGTTTTCAATTTTCCCTGGTGTGAAGAAAAGACCGCCCTTGAACAAACAATGCAAACGCTCATTTCAGAATTGAAAAAAGCACAGCTGCTCATCGCAGAGCGTTTTGAAATTTATACAAACATCGGGTTAAGCCAACCACTACCCGGAATATCCAACCTCTATAAGTGCCATCTGCAGGCACAGAGTGCTCTGACGTATAAAACCGGTTCAAATGTTTACGATTTAACCTATTATAATGAAACCCAGACCAATGAATCGACATACTCCTATTCACTCGACACAGAAATTTATTTGATGAGCAGCGCCAAGGTAGGCGATTATGAAAAGGTTGTACACATTTTGAATACCCTTACGGAGGAAAATGCATCAGTTATTGCATCTAAGACTGCCGCCGTCTTTCGATGCTTTATAATGGCCTTGTATGGAACACTTCTACGCCTTTGCGAAGAACTTTCCGTATCGCCTGAAGCGCTTGGCATCGATATTCCCAAACGGCTCTCTTTAAACTATAGTTCCAATATCATGCATCAAATTCATAAGGATTATGAATCAATATGCCATTGGGTTAACCAAAGCAAAAAAAGCCACAACGATATTCTGAAGGAGCAAATTATCGGTTATATCCATGAACACTGTTACGATAATTCCCTAAGTCTCGTCAGTGTGGCGGATCACATCGGTATTAATCCCACTTATCTTTCCTCATTTATCAAGGAACAGATTGGCGAAACATTTCTGACATATGTCTTAAATCTCCGCATGGAGCGTGCTAAAGAACTTTTGCGGTCGACTAACCTTTCTCAACATGAGATTGCCGTTCGAATCGGGTATGCAAACAGTGGGGTTTTTCTGCGTGTATTCAAAAAAAAATACGGCTTAACGCCGGGGGCATACCGCCAGCAACAGCATAAATAACTTGCCGCAAAAATGCAAAAAAAAGAGGGTTGCCCTTAAAATCAGAACATTTCCAAGACAAAGATTTATAAAGTTAAAACAGCTTTTCCAAAGAACAGACGCTACACAAAGTTCGCGGGGGTGTTTTATAATTACACCATCGTTAAATGTGATTCCCGTAAACACATTTGATTTCTGGAATTTTTTTAAGGAGGAGTATTTGTATGAAAAAACACACCCGTCTGTTCACAGCTCTGCTCACGGGAGCATTGTTGCTCACTACCATGGCAGGATGCCAAACAACCTCCAGCAGTTCAGCGCCGCCTCCGGCCGGCGACAGCGCTGCCGAAAGTCTCGCTGATGACATGGAGCTTACTGACGCTGCAGCCGAGGAGATTACTCTGCCAATCAGCGAAGAGACCATTGAACTTTCATTTTTTGCCATGCCAGAACCAATCATAACCAGTAAAATGACTGGTTATGCAGATATGGCTGTTCATCAGGAAGCCGAAAGCCGCACGAATATTCACATTAACTGGAGAGAGGAATCCTACACTGATCCCAAACAGAAGATGAACCTGATGTTCAGCACTGGTGATATGGAAGATATCATTTGGGACGCGCATGTCCACGCTACCGGCGGAGCCAAAAAGTTGTTAGATGAAGGGTTGATCGTCGCTCTGAATCCCTACATTGAACAGTACGCTCCCAATTTGAAACGCCTTTTAGAGGAAACTCCGGGGTTGCTTGAGTCGATTTCCACCGACGATGGCCGTATTTATATGTTTCCTGAAGTCCGTCAGGATCCCGTCACCCGTTCGAACTCCGGCTTTGCTATCAGAAAAGATTGGCTGGAGCGTGCCGGGTTGGATGTGCCGACGACAATGGACGGCTGGTATAATATGCTCAAAGCCTTCCAAGAAATGGATATGAATGGCAACGGTAAAGCCGATGAGTGTTTCGTTAGCCTTGGCTTCGGAAAAGCTTCCCAAGCTCTCAATAATTTTTCTGTTGCTTATGGCCTAATCGTAGGCACCGATTTCTATGTGCAGGATGGTACAGTAAAGTTTGGTGCTTATGAACCCGCTTTCAAGGACTTTGTTGCAGAGATGGCGAAGTGGTATGCAGAGGGTCTCCTCGATCCTGAATTCAGTACACAAGATGCCACACAATTTGAAACAAAAATGACCAATGATACCGGCGCAGCATACTATGGTTCACTTTCCGGTAATCTTGGCAAGTTCATTAATGCACGTTCCAGCGACTCCGATTATGATCTTGTTCCTGCCCCAATGCCCACTGCGCCCGATGGCAATACTTATGTCGCCGTTAATGCTTTCGGCAAGCTGGTACCTCATGGCGCAGCTATCAGCACTACCAACGAGCATATCGTTGAAACGGTCAAGTGGCTGGATTGGCATTACAGTGAAGAGGGAAGCATTCTCTACAACTGGGGCGTAGAAGGCCAGTCTTTTGAAACTGTGGACGGTAAACGTCAGTTCACTGATCTCATCACAAACAATCCGGACGGCTTGAGCACCGAAGAAGCCGGCGCACGCTATGCCGGCGGCGTCATTACTCAAATGCCTATCGTCGAAGACCCAGATGTTTTCCTCGCAATGAAGTCTTTACCGCAACAGAAAGAAGCTTCCGCCCTGTGGTCCACAGCCGATACCTCATGGATTCTTCCTCCGGTCTTTTTCAGCTCTGAGATAACCACCGAGAATGCGAATATCATGAGCGAGATAAATACATATGTTGCGGAAAACTTCAACAAATATGTTATGGGCATTGAAAGTATGGATTCGTTTGATGAGTTTTATCAACAGTTAAAAGATATGGGGATTGAGACTGTGCTAGCCAATTATCAGACGGCTTATGATGCCGTATACAAATAATTTTTTTGGCGATAACTCCTATATTTTAAGCCATTTTAAATGCACAGATTCATAAATTGATAAAAGCTCCCTCGACGTAGTTATCTTTCTACGTCAGGGGGAGCTTTTGTATGATAAATCCGTGTGGAGACCATGGTACTGAATAGCCGAACTCCCATTTTCCAAACAGAAATCTTCTAAATTATTCCAGATGCTGGTTCAACCATCGTAGAAGCTATACTGAGGATTATGATGAAGAATGGAAGTATCAAGAAAATAGGGCAAGGAAGAAATACCGGTAATGATTTTGTGCCGTTTGAAATTACGGACATTGCGTCTATCGCAGTGGCAAAGAAATACGCTGGTATTGGTGCTTCTCTGGTAGCGAGAATCAAGAATATAAAAACACTGTTCAGTACTGATTCTGGTGTGAGAGATATCATTGTACCGAATCAGGAAAAACGCAAAATCCCTACCTAACCGGATGATTTTACAGCGCCTACGGTGAATACATACTCTCTGGAAGCTACCATATTATACTTATCTGTTCGGGACAGTAATAGTGTATGTCCTGTTCATGGCGTATTTTCGCAGCTCAAAATTTCCCCTGGAAATTTTTTGAGCTTTTTATAAAAACAAATTTTGTAAATGCACAAATACATTTTGACGTACTATAATAAAGATGTACTTTAGGTGATTGTTCTTAGGTCGGAGTGGGAGCGGCTTCTTCATCCTTTGCCGTTATCAGTGCCAGTCTGTCTAAAATAACTCTCAAGTACAATAAGCTGCAGTAACCTGCCCCTTTGGGGTGCGTTGCTGCAGCTTTTTCTATTCCCAACAGAGAGGAGGACGCATATCAAATCCTATAAATTACAATGAGGGGGGCTGTGATTGACTCAAACCCAGCTGTTTAAATTCACCTGTAGCAGCACCAGAAGCGGAATTTATCTATCCGCATATGCAAGTACGATCGTATACTCCCCGTTGCCTGGCGATAAGGAGGCGTATACGAGAGGAAATCTAATTGCGATTCACTTTGGGGGTGAGCCATCAATCGTTCAAGCGCTGTGTACTCTGATTGCAAGCGGTATGCCGCTTCAGGTCACAGCGCCAGAAGGCAGCGTGGAACTCACCCCGCGAAAAGCGCAATATCAGAAAACAATTACTGGATCCAATGGATATGCGGAAGCAATTCTATCCTTGGGCCAGGAGGAAAAAACCGAGTGCGAAGAGAAGAAAAACGCTCAGGGGGTAAGCTATTTTGTCACCCGTATCAGAGAACGGCGTTTTTATTTTTACACTCCTGTCGGCGATGATACCCGCCTTTTCCAACTACTTGATCAACATTCGCACATGCCTCTGCTTCTGAATTTTCAAGAGTATATTTTGACTGAAGCACGTCGCTGTGGAGCACTTACTTCCCTCACGGTTTTATCCAGTACGGAAACTTTTGATGCATGGCAGTTGAAGTTGAACGAGAATGAACAAAACCTCCGTGAGATTCTGGAAACCGGAATCCACGAAAGAAAGATTACGATATCTGGCGCTGATCCTCATGTAGCGGACGCTTTTGAGAAGGTCGGGACGATCTCACAGTATCTGGCGAAATTTGGCGTGACGGTCGAAGAACGCATCAAGGAACGCTATCAACCGCTGTTCGATCCTTCCAGAGAAGCGTTCAGCCGGGAAATAAATCAGATCAACGACTATATTTTTCAAAATACTGGTTACCGTCTGTACGACGCGCAGATGGCGGCAGCCGAAGCGGCCAGCCGCAAAATCGACCAGTGCCGTCCGGTTATTGTTGTAGGCGACTGCGGAACGGGCAAAACCAAAATCGGTATGGCGGCTCTTGCAGCCAGTCAGATGCGGGAGCGGCAGAAAAAGCATTTTAATGTTGTGATGTGTCCCTCTCATTTGTGCCGTAAATGGGTGCGGGAAAACGGCGAAACAATCCCCAACAGCCGGGCGGCCATTGTTCACAACATTTCAGAGTTCAGAGCGGTTTATCAAGACTATCTTCTCGGCGATAAAACGGTATATGCCATACTCTCAAAAGAGCATGCCCGAAATGGATACTACCGCTATCCGGCTGTACGCTGGGTGCAGTCTAAAAAAGGCTTCGTGTGCCCGGACTGCGGTGAGGTGGTCGAGATGCCGCTTGTGGACGAGGGCGGCTCCACCTATTTTGTTTATGCCGACGGCACGTTCTTTCTACGCGAAAACTCCAAAAACCATATTTGTCGGCACTGCCGGTCCCCTTTATGGGCTCCGCTTTGTGAGGGGGTGCTCCCGAAAGATTGGGTAAAAGTCGGAGGCTTTGGTTATGTCTATCTTCCGCATCGGGCGCTTTATACGCCGCTCATAAAAAGCTCAGCTGTACACAAAAAGCTGGAGCAGCTTGCGGCTTACGGCACTCCCCAGCGAGTTGCTTCCCCGCGGCGATATCCATTGAGCACCTATATCCGCAAAAAAATGCGCGGCAGGATAGACGCTTTGATTGCGGATGAGCTGCATCAATACAACAATGACAGCGGACAGGGAGACGCCATGGGGGAGATTGCCCATGCAGCGCGCAAGGTTATCGGTATGACGGCTACGCTCATCAACGGATATGCGACCGGGATTTTTTATCTTTTATACCGCCTTTTCCCCCGCTATATGCAGTTGGATCAGAAGGCTTATGGAGATACGAAGGCATTTGCTTCCGACTACGGCGTCATCGAAACCACCTTTGAAATCACAGAAGAAGAATACCAGTCCACAAGGCGCACGGTGGTACACAAAAAGAAAGACCGGCTGTTACCAGGCGTTTCGCCTCTTGTCTACGCGCGATTTTTGTTGGAAAACGCAGTTTTTATATCGCTCTATGACATAGGAAGGGCTCTCCCGGATTATGAGGAAATCCCCATAGGCCTGGCCATGAGCGATGACGTTGCCCGGGAATATGAACGCATCCAAAAGTATTTCCAGGCCCTGTCACGTTCTGACCCCAAACAGGCATCCGCACTTCAATCCGCATTCATTAACTTGCTTACTGCTTATCCCGACCAGCCTTACGGGCACGAACCTATTTTCATTTCAAAAAGAGGGATGCCGCCCCAGGTAGTCTATGAACCTAAAGATGCCGTCCAATCTGGTTGCCTGCTGGAAAAAGACCGAAAGGTGTTGGAACTGGTCCTCACAAAGCTGGACGCCGGAGAAAATGTCCTGATCTATACGAGTTGGGTACGGCTGGATACACAGGAAAAACTGTTCAAGGCTCTGTGTGAAAATAATGTCCCTACTGCAGTCATGACACAGCGCGTCCCAGTAGAGCGGCGTGAGGAGTGGATACAGTCACAGCTGGATGAAGGTATCCGTGTGCTGATCGTCAATCCGACTTTGCTGGAGACGGGCTTGGATTTGAATGCTTTCACGACACTTATTTATTACAATATCAGCTACAACCTGTTTACTTTACGTCAGTCATCGCGCCGAAGCTGGCGCATCAACCAGTATGCCTCCCGCATTGAGGTGTATTTCTTTTACTATATCGGCTCGATCCAGCACCGGGCCATTGAACTGATGGCCACAAAGCTTTCCGCGGCAACTCTGATTGAAGGAAACATTTCCGATGAAGGGCTTGCAGCACTGGGCAGCAATGATGACCTAGCGGCACAGCTTGCCCGGGAATTGGCACAGGGAATCAGTGAGCATGTGGAAGACCTCACAGCAATGTTTCATAAAATGGCCTTTCTCAAAGAAAATGAACAGACAGACGAACCAACTATATTGGACGGTTCGTCGCAGTCCGGAATCGCGTTGCCATCCACTGTACAGTCTGCCGGCATCGTCCGCCACACATTGCCTGTATCAAATGAAAGAGGCGTACTCCGTTACTCGTTCATTGCGCCCAAGACATCCCGAAAAAAATGTAGAAACAATCAACGGCCCGAACCATCTCCGCAGCTTTCGCTGTTTGACTTGTTCGGCCAATCTGCATAGGAGGTATTGTGTATGCATATTCACTTTATTCGAAGTCAAGCGCTCTCAGCACTCAAGAAATTACAGCCCGCGCTGCCCAGAGACAACTTGATCCCACAGCTTTCCGGTATTCACCTTGAAGCGGATGCAGAACGAAAGGAAGTTACTGCCACAGCGCGCAGCACGGCATTGGCCGCGCGCATCAGTTTTCCATCTGAAGTGGAGGAAGCAGGGAGCGCCGTAATCAACGGCACCATCCTCTGCCAGTTGATGGAGAAATTCTTCGGAGACGATGTAGACATTCAAACTTCTCCGGCAGAAAATGCCGTGCTGCGGAGCGGGCGCGCTACTTTTACGCTCGCCACATTGCCACCCGCCAGCTATCCGCAGCCTGTATTCCAAGATCCGTACGCTGCAATCACGATCACAAACTTTCCACAGCTGGTCAGGCGAACCGCATTTGCGCTTATGCAGAACAGCTCTGAGAAGCCTGCTTACGGCTGCATTCGTCTGAATGTAGCCGACAGCCGTGCCATCGCTACAACAACAGATCTGGAAGGACTCACACAAGTGGCGGTACCCGTAACGATGGAATTTTTTTCTGCGGAAGATGCGCCGATGTTCCTCATTCCATCATACGCGGCAAGATATGTCTCTTCTGTGCTGGATGCCAAAGAAGCTCTTACCGTTGGAATTACAGACCATGAACTGATTTTTTCCGCGCATGGCCTGCTGGTAAGCTGTCCCGCCTGCAAGGCGGAATTTCTTGATCCCTCCATGATTCTGCGGCGGCTAAAGCCCTGTTACAGTGCTCTTGTTGAGCGGGAAGCTTTCTGCAACGCGCTCCATTCGTTGACGGTTTCGGCGAAGGATCCACGTGCAACGGTTGATTTGGGGCTTACCGATGATTCTTTGACACTAAAATGTGCTGACCTGTTCAGCCGGACAAGCACAAATATCGCCGCCACAGCGGCGCGGCCAACGCCGCATGTCTTCTATTATCGTGAGGATATCCTCGAAAAAGCAGTCCAAACCCTGCAGGGAAGCATCATCCGCATTGGGATTGACCAGGATGGAGCTTTGTTGCTGCGGACGAAAGAACAGTTCTATGTACAGATGCCGCGCACCAGGGCGTTCATTCCCAGCGCAGCAGATGTAAAAAAGCCGACTCAGACCAAACGAACAGGAGCAAAGAAAAAAGCAGCTTAATTTTTTTACTTTCTATGGATGACTCTGTGCCAATGCAGAAACATCCATCCAAATACATTGAAAACTGGAGGAATATTTATCATGAAGCATACACGAATAATCCGAATTTCCACACAAAGAAACACTGCCATGGAGCATGCCTCTGCTCCACAGCAGTTGGCAAAAGAACTTTGTTCGCTGGCCGGCTTGCACGGCAATTTTAGCAGCTATGATCTGGACCGGTTCGTAGATTCGCTGAATTCTGAACAGGAGCGTGGCGATTTCTATCCGCTCATGATACGACTGATCCGTATGTGGGCCGCCGGGAAGCCGGAAGGCCTTTCCGGTTACGTGGTGGATGATTGCCGGAAAATCTGTGACCTAATGGGCTGGGATCCGGCTCGGGAGAACTGCGTATGATGAAAACCATTTATACTGTGAGGCTGAATAACGGACTTACCGCCCCATGCGATTGCAACTATGTAAGCAGTGTCCAGGGAGAGATCGTCGGCTACATGGATCTCCGGGGAGCATTGCGGTTCTCTACCAAGCAGGAAGCCGCGGATGCGTTGCGCCGTCTGCCGGAGCCAGTGCGCCACAAGCATATTGTTGCAGAAGTACCTGCCTTGCAGCTGCTCTATTTTCCGCCCTACGGTACGAGAATGGACGCTTGAGCGGAGAAAATGAGAGGTAATGCCATGGAATATAGAAAGGTATATTTCCGAATCCGTAGCCGCTACCAGTTCGATTCCGGATGGACATGCGAGAGCGATGCGGCCAGATTTCGAGAAGAAAGCCGCCATCTATTTCAAAATGCAGGCTGGCAGCTGCATCCCGGTAGATCGAGCATATCCGATACTGTCACGAAAGGTCTGCAGGAGCTGTACCTTCATCCTATGAATTTCAGCGGCGTCATACAGCTGGATGAGATTTCTGGAATCCAGGAGTTTCTAAAGAAGGCAGATTCATTTCGCTGTTATGGCATCGACTGCTATGAGAGATATTGGAACCTCACGGACGAGGAATACAGAACGCAGCTGGAAAGGAAACGCGAAGAGATCGTACGCACAATCTTGGAACGGTGCAGGACAAAACGGAAAAACCTGTATATAACAGGTCCATTCGGTTTGAGCATCGCTCAAAAATTTTCTGTTCACCGACTCTGCGATAAAGAAGGCCGGAAGAATCTCGCAAATCGCTTTGTGGAAGAATTGGTAGAGCAGCTCATCCGGGAAGGCCGGCTGGTGACGGCAAAAACCAAAAATGATCCCGGTATCCGAACGGCAACCAACGCAGAACTCCGAGCCTTTTTACAGCCTGCATTTGAAGAATGGCAGAGTTTGACATCCGGAAAAATGTACAGAGAGTACCGTAAATCGGCATTTTTATGAAATGAGGAAAAATCAATGAAAACAGTTTTAATGGATAAGATGAACAACGCCCTCCAATACCTCAATACCTGCCTCGCAGAACGTGAGGAGCTGCTGCGCTTCATGGCTGTCGCAGTGTTGACACGCCGGAATCTTTTCATTCTGGGGTTGCCTGGTCAGGCAAAATCAGATGCCATCCGTCGTTTCCGCAGCTGTTTTGAGGACATGAATTTCTTTGGATACCAGCTTACCCGGGAGACAGACGAAGAAAAGCTCTTCGGACGGCTGGATCTGGCAAGCATCGTACCCGGCGGCGTATCCAATTCTGTATTGAGAGAAACGCCTTCTTACCAGTCGGCGGTTGCAGAACTCGAGCAGCTATATAATATGTACGAAGCCGAACAGGATGATGCAAAGCGTTCGGTGCTGCTTGCCCGTATCAAGGCAACCGCAGGATCGGTCAGCACCCTGCGCGAAGCGCTGTCCATGCTGCACAGCGGCCGACCGTCTATCTTGACGGCAGGCAAAATCCCGCAGGCGCACCTTGTTTTGCTCGATGAGATTTTTAAAGCGAATGATAATGCACTGAACTCTCTGCTCACCGCACTCAACGAGCGCATCTATACCAATGAGGGCGAAGAAATTCCCATCGCAACCATCAGTTTTTTCGCAGCCTCCAATGAAATGCCCAACCTGCACAATCCAGAGGATAAGGTATACGCTCCCTTGCTTGACCGTTTCGATTTGAAAATCGTCACGGAATACATCAAGGACAAGTCTGCCCGTCAGCAGATACTTCACGATAAAATCAGCTGTTCTGACGTCAACCATGCATTGGAGCCCATCACACTGGATGAATTGCAGCAGATGCAGCAGGAAGTTGCCGGAGTGGAGGTGCCGGAAGCGATCCGCGATATGATGGACGACATTCTCTGCGAAATGCGCAAGGAAAAACTGCCCATCTCGGACCGTAAATTTTTTGGTTTTTATCCGATTGTACAAGCCCTTGCATGGCTCAGCGGGAAGGACTGCGTGACCAGTGACGAAATTCGAGCCCTCACGCCTTATCTCTGGAGCGTCCAAAGCGACATCCCCAAAATTGAGCAAATTCTCAAGGATGCCTGCATGGATGGCGTAGCTGAAAAAATTGAAGATTTCCGCGCGCAGTTGAACGAGGCATATTCCGCATTTCTTGCCGACAGCCAGACAGATAAGACGCGGGCTCTCTTGAAATTCCGGGAATGCCTTGTACAGCTTTATAAGAGCTGCCTCGAATTCCGAACCACACTGCCGACTGTATCGGCACAGACAGCTGTAGACGCATTGATCGAAGAAATGGAGGACAAGAGCCGCCAGGCCCATTCCGCTACAAACCTTACATACATCACGCTGCCCGAACTGGAGCAGCTCCAATCACAAATGCCTTGACAATTACAAAGTGTATAAATGAAGGAGAAGAATTACAACATGGCAAATATAGTTGTCGTAAGCGGCCGTATGGTAGCAGATCCTGAGCTGCGTAACATCAGCGAGGATAAGACTGTGTGCAATTTCCGAATCGCCGTTCCAAAGCGATTTAAGCCTCAAGAGGGGGCAGACAGTGATTTTTTCAATGCGGTAGCATGGAACCGTACAGCGGAATTTATCTGCAAATACTTTTCCAAGGGAAAGCGAATCGAACTTGTCGGTTCACTCCAAACTCGGAACTGGGAAGATCGTGAAGGGAATCGGAGGACTGCAACGGAGATTGCCGTGTCCAGCGTCGATTTCGTCGGAGATAAGGAAAAATCCGAATCAAAAGGGGCAGCAGCCCAAATCAGCGGCCGACAGGCGGTCCGCTCTGATTACACCTCTCCGCCGGCATCTGTTGCTGACGCGGGATATATTGATTATGAAGAGGGTGAGGATTTGCCTTTTTGAGGCAATTCCCTGATTGATCCGACGGGGGCCAAACGGCCCCCGCCTTTTTAGAAAAAGGAGAAGTTTGCGATGTACAGACCAATTGTATTTATCAATATGCCGGCATTCATGAAAGCATATCAAGAGCTTCAGCGGCAAAGAAAATCATCTTCTGTCTCAAACCGCCTGTTTCAATCACTGAAGCTGGAGGATCAGATTTATGATGCTGCCGCCCAAAAAGTACCGCATCTAAAGGAAATACTCAAATGTAAACCGCGGAGTCTGCCTATTTTCCAGGACATTGTGAGGGATCTGTTCCAATGCTTTTATTCGCTGAAACCGCTCCGACGCCCGGAACATGAACTCAGCATTGCTGCACGCAGCATCAGCGCCCCATTGTTTGCGCAGTTCGAAAAGGATGCGGATTATACCCGCCTGCAGGCGCGATGCCGTGGACGCAGTTTCCTTGCGGCGGAAGGTGCGGCAGAATTCGCTGAAAAGCTCTTACAGCATCCGCAGGATCTCATCCCAAAGCATGGCGGCCAAAAGGATATGGCACAGGTGCTTGAACAACAGGAACAGATTTTCCAGAAAATGCTGAAGACGCTGGACCACAAAAAGACGCTTTATGATCAGGAATCTACGGATGAACGTTTCCGCTCCCTGTCCAATCAGATGAACCGTGTGCTGCATAAGGCAAAGCAGCTGGAGGATCTGCACCGTATTTTGAACGACAGTATTTCTGCCGTAGCCCACTCCCGAGCGCAAACAGTGCAGCGGGCTGCTGAAGCCGCCGGACAGCATACACAGGGCCTGAAAACGCTCTTGGATGCATGGGGTACGGAGCCAGGGAGTGAGCAGTTCAGTGAAATGGATATGGAAATTCTGGACAAGGCACAGTCCAGTGACCTTTTGGTACGAATTGCGCGTTATCTGGGCCCGTGCCGCGAACTGATGCACGAGCAGCGAAACAATGGGTATACCTATCGGCGCGGTGAAAAGTGCGGTATCACGCTGGGAGCGCAGATACAACGGGCTCTTTCTTCCGAACTCGCTTATCTCGCCCATCCAGTCACCGCGCCGCTGTTTCTCCATAAAATGTCACGCCGGCAGATACGCCAGTACCAGCGCCGGGAACGCATCTCTCTTGGAGCAGGCGATGTCATCGTCTGCGTTGATGAATCCGGCTCAACGGAGTCCGATGATAAAGATGCCTGGGCCAAAGCCATCACTTATGCTCTGGTGGATAAGGTCGGAGGCCAGGGACGCTGCGCATCCGTCATTCACTTTTCCAGTGCATCGGAAGTCAGCGAAGACCTTTTTATCCCGGGACAGTACACGCCGGAAGACGTCATGAATTCCGCCCGCCATTTCTACTGCGGCGGTACGGATTATGAGGCGCCGCTGCGTAAAGCCGTATCGACAATGGACAGCGGTGTGCTTTCGAAAGCGGATATCGTCTTTATCACGGACGGACAATGCAGCATTTCTTCTGAGTTTCAAGATTGGCTGTGCTCCAAATTGTCGGAGCATCACGCGTCAGTCACAGGAGTTCTGCTGGATTCCGGAAACAATTTTGAATTCTCTTTAAAGGGCTTTTGCAAAACCGTATACCGTACCAGTGAGCTGGCGCCGTCCGAAATCCTGTCAGAGCTCGTGCTGTCCTAATCCGCTGTGCGGTAAAGGAGATCTCAGACAGATCCATCTAAGGGGGCCGGTCTCATCGTTAATTATCGTTGTCTTAAAACCATCGTATAATGAATTTACAAGAATTGAATCTGGGGGCGATGGAATCAATTCAGATCAATGAGAAAGTAGAACTCGCCTTTACACAATACGAAAAATGGGGATTCCACTGAAATATAGTTCACCGTCCGTAGAGAGGGCATCTAATCACGTCGAGCATCTGTACCGTTACCCAGTTAATTGTCATTTGTCTGAACACAGTATATAATATAAGGAAAGTCCTAGTTTACAGCTCGTTTTGCATTACAAGGAGGATGCCGTAGAATACATTTTAAAACTTTTTGATACGCCTTTGCTGAATTTTTCAGCAAATCGGACAATTGGTGGCCCGCAGCTCCATATTATATGGCACAATTTGGAAAAGGCGCACTTGCTTCCGCTGTCCATAGAATGTACCAGCGATTCACTGCGTCATTGGCTGCGGCGCCGAACGATTCCTGCCAACCGTGCCTATGTACAAAACTTTCCTTTGAAGCTCGGCCACAGTGAGAAGGATTTTATGGGTATTTTGGATATCGGCCGCGGCCTTTCTCTGAATGACACTACTGGATTGTGCGGTTGAATTTGAAGGTGCCTTTGCGGAATACAACCTGTTCGAAAACCCTTTCAGCAAGATGCTTTCCTGGATCGTCTTTACCGGATACGGCAGTACGCCGAAAAGGTCGTTCCGATCTTCACCAGAATTCACGCCAAATGGGATGCTTCCCAGGGCATGACGTCGCATCAAGGGGGAAAGCCGGCTTTATAAAGGCGGTACCAGCGGCTTTGTCAATACCGGAAAAGAGCCCTACTCCGAATACTATGCTGCCAGATCGCACAGATAATGGGGCTGGATGCAGTTCCCTACGACCTGGCTCGATGGAAAGGACAGCTTTGTTCGACCTACCGGCTGTTTACGAGCAAAAGCGTTTCCTATCTGTCTGCTGGGGCGCTTATCCGCGAAAACGGTTTGACACTGGTAATCGACGCGTATGAAGAAAAGGGGCAGAGTGATTTTTTGGCAGATATGCTGCTGTTCGATGCCGTCATTCGTAACACAGATCGCCATCTCGGAAATTTTGGCTTTCTGGTCGATATCCTCATAAATAAAGTTATCGTTCCTGCGCCCTGGTTTGACCATGGTTTGTCGTTATTCTGCTATGTGATGGGCGACGATCTGGAGAACCTTGAGGCCCAGGCAAAGGCATTAACGTCGGTACTGCATGCGGATTTCGACGAAGGGACACACCTGCTGATGGGGCCTGTCCAAAGAGAATGACTGCACAAATTGATCCGTTTTCAGTTCAAGCGCCACCTTTCCTATAATCTAACGCAGACACGGCTTGCTGCGCTCGGACGCTTCATTCAAAAGAAAGCTTCCGAGCTATTACAATCATAAAAATCGAAAAGGTGGTCTGCAGAAACACATTAACTTATCAGATGACAAACAGATACAAAAAGGGATGGAAGCTTAGAGCCTCCATCTCTTTTTCCTTTTTCAAATACCCAATTTATCAAACAGGATTTTATTGCGCTTTTGTGCGTCGCTGATGATTTTATCATAAGACAAAATCTCAATGTATGCATTCATTTTTTCGTGGTATCTGTAGTATCCCATTTTGTCAGGAGTTTGTGTAAAATCGTGAAAAGTCAAAATTTGTTCCAGTGTACTTGTGATATCACATACTGCATACAAATAAAACTGTGTGTTGCTACCAATTCTAATAATTCTTCCATCTTTGTCCTTAACATTGTTCCCCTTGAGCTTTGTGACATATTCATACAACTGATTCACAGGATTAGAGCTGCTACTATAGTCATTCCGCATGGGACGTTTCAACTCAAATAAGACAATAGTTTCGTACTCACGCCCACGATTTTCTTCATCTGACACAGCAACAGGCTTATCCAGAACCATAATATCTGTGCGCTTTTCTTTCGGACTATTATCAAAGGATATATCTGAAGAAACGTAGCTACAATACGCAAGTTTTTCATCAATCAGCCAAAGATTATGGTTGCTGTAAGGAATATCAGAAGCCGTTGTGCGCATTGGGTAAATCAGGTTGTGTAAAAAGCTTTCTTTCTGAAAGAGGCCATCGTCTTGCCGTCGAATAGCAAATTCCATAAGATCAAGAATCACTTTTCTGTGTGCTACATATTCAGCAAGTGCAGCTCCATTTGCACTGTTAATTTTTTCGATTTGCTGCCCAAATCTTTCAATGTATTCATCGGACGTAATGGCCCCTTTATTCAGATCACTTAACAGTTTTGTGTTTTCCTGAGAAGTATGACGGTCAAACTCTCTTTTAATACGATGCAGTTCATCGTCAAGCTTATCATCGCTCAAGTTGGGCTTAATATGTGCTATATCGTCTGACATATATTTCAACAAGTGCCGAAATTGTGGAGCTTTATAGGTCACATAATCTGAAATCCGCTTCATCTTATTTTGTGTAATGGGTTGGAGGTAGTCACTTAAAAAATTGCTTACTTCAACAATTACAGATTTCATAATCTGATCTATCGTTACAATGTTTGCCAAGCTGTCTAAAGTACCCCCGTCAGGGATATTGAAGGACAAACGATTCATATCCACGTTATCGTCTAAATAGCTACCTCGTAAAACGCCAATATACCAAAAACCGCTTTTTTCGTATATTTCACGGTCCAAATCAGTAATGTACTTGTCTAGTTCTTTAGTTTCAACCAAACGATTATGTGCACATAGGTATAGCTTATTGCCATTTACCGAATTCTCTTCTGCTTTTACATGAAGCAACTCAAACATTTCATTTCCAATCTCAATGGTAACGCTATTTTCTTCGGTCTGGATTTTCTCATGGAAAATCTGATTCAAATCATAACTGTCATCATCATCTACCAAAATAATTTTGGGACAGTCACTGGAGATAAAGTACACTAAACAGTGCTGGATGATTCTTAACGCTACAGTTAACCCTCGTTTTGGAAGCACTTTTGCGTACGGTTCCATACAGTTTTCTAATCGGATACTCGTCCGATTATCTTGTTGGTCTTGACATTCTGTCAGAGTATCGTTGATCGCTGAATTTGCCGTAGAGAACTCAAATTTTCTTTTCACATAACAGTTATGGTCCCAATAGATGCTTTCAATATCTGCCTTTTCAAAAGCAATAAGCCACGAGAATCTACCTACACCTTTTCCTCCTATGGCAGCTTTATAGGTTGAATCTGATTCCATAAAGGAATTTAAGTTTTCCTCATTAAAGCCCACACCATTATCTATTATTTCAAACGAACTTATAGGAGATAACTCATTTGCGCCAAAAGACAACTGATTACTGCGAATTATTTTTATCATTATATAGGAGTTAAAGTCTTCTCCTAACTTTTTTCTCTCATCGATTGCATGAATAGAATTAACGATGGCTTCAAACAAAGGAATCAATGGCTGATTCTTCGGTAAATTGAAATTTTTTATGCGTCCGCGAAGATTAATCCCAAACTTCCGCATTAGAATTCCCCCTTGAATAAAAAATAGCAATATTCCTTTTGCTTTTCATTTTATCACAATCTATAGAGGCGAACAACGTTCCAATTCTAGAAAACGCTAAACATTCATTTTACCATTATTTCTACGCAATTAGAAAGTCGGGTTTTACAACCCAAGTATCATAGATATGCTTCTGCATGAATACAAGCCTGCAAAGCTTTAGTGTCTTGATTCTGTTCCGTTATCCGGCGTTGCGGGGTTTTCTCACAAAGCTGCCGATGTATCCATCTGCCAGCATCAACACATAACGCATAATTAAAAGTGCGAACTTGGCTTCTTTGTTCCGCTGATGGGTCAGTTCCCGGAAGAGCTGATTGCTTTATGGAGGAAACCCATTTTGTAGAAAGCATCAAATCGATATCGCTCTCCATATTCATCAAAATCGCGTGCCGTTTTCTCACCTCAAATCTGCAGGAGAGTGAGAAGTCGAGACTGGACCTACTGGCCTTTGTGTTTATATTATTGCGGCAGCTGCGGTCTGCACCGAAAGGCTACAATAACAGATAAGCATATAAAACATACGTCGGTGAACAGAGAAACGTATTGACTGGCTGTGACAACCACGGCTTTGATTATCCTTATATGAAAAAGTATCTTACGCTTCTGGAAGATGGAATGTCTTCCGGAGAGCCTGAACTTACAAAGGCCCATGCCCGTCTGCAGGCGCAGATTAGCAGCCGGGCTACGCCGCGCTTTGAACTTTTTATGGGCTGTCTCGGAAATAGAATTGCAGTTTGCAATAAAGCGGTTGAGGAAAATGGCGATTACAAGATGGTTGCACATATTTCAATAGAAGGCAACGTCATTTGGTGCATTGCGCCGGGAGATGCTCCGGCAAAGGATGTTATTAAAATTCGACATGTGGCCGATATGGAACGTAATCGATATGAAGTCTGGTTATCTACGCTCAGTGAAATGGAGCGGTATGCATGAAAACTCGAAAAAATGGCAACAAGTGAATTGATAAATCATATTCAGACGCAGCATACGAATCAGAATGAACTTCGAAAAGAACCTTTGAAATAGTTCTTTTTGCATCTTGCCTTTTTATGAAATTGCAGAGTTGTGGCACGTTTGTGGCCACAATATTGACAAATTAAAACGATTGTGATATGCTGATTTTAGACAGGAGGCGGAGTAAATGGAAAATATCGTTTCATCCGCGAAAACGGATATGTTTCGCATCCGAATCAATCCGGTGCTGCGCAAACAGTTGGAAGACGTGTATGGAAAAAATGGACTCACATTAACAGACGCGGTCAACGTTTTTTTTCAGCAGTCTCTGAATGCAGGAGGCTTTCCTTTCGAGGTGAATGAAAACAATGCTGAAATCATCAAAGCCAAGGCGATGGCCCGTTTGATGAAAGAATTGAAAGCTGCGCAGGAGGATGCAACAATTCACTCTGAAGATGAAGTTTATGCCATGTTCGGAGTTGAAAAATGAAAATAGTATATAAGCATCAGGCGGTATTGGATATTCGTCAAACGCAGGAATATATTGCAGAGACCCTTGGCAATAAAAGGGCCGCTCAAAAGCTGGTTGCATCTATTTTGAAGGCAATATCTTTGCTGGAAGAGAATCCAATGATGGGCGTATCTATGGGAGCAAAATTTGAAATAAAAACTTCTATACGTTTTTTTATAGTCGCCAAGCATTTGGTTTTTTATGAGATCAGCGAGGATAACATGCTTTCTATTTTACGTGTATTGGATGGGCGGCAAGATTATCTAGCAATTCTTTTCGGCTGATTGGTCCCAGAACAGAAAATGATTTTTAAAAGTGCAGCGGTGAATCCGCTGCACTTATTTTTATATACAGAAAAGCGGGGCTTACGCCGAAAAGTGCAAGTCCCGCAATAGCAAAATCGAACAAATCAAATTGCTTATCAACCAAACTCAGACGGCTGATAAGGAGTTGGAACTCGGAGTTGAATTACCAGAATAGTCCCATATCCCGTTGTCCCGCAGCTTTGTCATTGCGTGACTTTTCTGTTAATCGAATCCCATTCGATTTAATAATACTGGTTCTTTTTTTCTCTTCAAACAGAGCTTCAGACATTTCTCCGCTTACCTCCAAAATCTTGTCGGTTGTAAAATACATATTGACTTCTGTACGGAGTTCTTCGATTACTTCATGAATTTTTTCCAATGTGCTACAGAGCTGCCAGCCCGTTTCATCATATCTGCTCTGCGGCACTTTCCTTGCAGGCTATTTTGCATTCGATTCCAGTTCTGCTCCGCTTTCTCCTTTGTCATGTCCCAAAAAATTTCGGCGCTTTCGTCATCGGAGCGCGTAAGATAGTAAAGCACATCTTCCAGTTCATCTGCCACTCAGTCTCCCCCAACTTGCGTACCACAATGTAAACATGTACTCGGTTCATGTCCGTCGCTGACGTGGGTTTTTTGCTGTATATTTTGGTTTATGTTTATAATATGTTTTACTATTACAGATCAGCCAGAAGAAGCTGGGAAAAATTCGATGTTGTCCACACAGCTCCAGTCACCAGAATTTCCCTCGGTATAGAATCCCACGGTGCATTTGCCATTGGTGACTTGAATGTTGTCAATTTCCACTTGCACCCAAGGTGTGCTAACTGGAATGTCCACGCTCATTTCCGTAGCGCCGAAATCCGTGGCCAAGATCTTATTCTGGGTTTGTCCGCCTCCGGATTGCACCATTGCGCGCAAGGTGTAGGTGCCGTTGGGCAAATCGTAGATCGTTTGCCACGTATAAGCATCATGGGTCTGTGGCGAATAGTGCACAACATGAAATCTCCCCGAAGCAGAGTTGCTGTTTTTTTCAAGGTAGGTAGACTCGGGATTTGCTCCTTCGAAATGCCATCCCTTGGGTTGTGCCACAGCGCTTCCGTCGTCTTCAAAGCTGGCGTTTGACACAAGGTTGTTGCTCAAAGGCGGGATTCCATCACTGTATCCGTTACAAAAAGCAATGTCATCAATATAATAGTCCCCTTTCCAGTAGAAGCCCAATCGAATCTGCGCGATATGTGTCCGGTCAAAGCCCAACGCACCGCCCATTGGCACCCAGACGCGGGTCCAGTTCTCATACACAGTTTTTTCATGGCTCCAGGCAGAGGATTCATTTCCGTTCATGTCCACAAAAGTGACTTTGACAGTGCAACTGCCAGGATTTACCATATCCTTCACAGAAAAAGTCAAATATTGATACGGGGATCCATCCACACTCGCGCTCTCTTGAGGCGTGATCGTGGCACACTGGGAAGCGGTCCCCGGGTCTCCGTTTGCGGTGGTTGTCAGCTTTATTCCGTTGCTTCCACCCAGATTAGCAGTGCTCGCTGCTGGGCTAACTGATGCACCGGTGCCTGCACTATAGTTGGTGTTATTCTCCAAGTTGTTGAACCAAATCGGTTCGGTATCGGTGCCGGTTTGAGTACCACTCCATGTCATGGTGACCAAAGACTCCGGCAACATGGTGTAGGTCATGGAGCGGTCGCCCCAGCGGATCTTGACTGTCTGTGCCGCATCCTGCAGATTGGCAAGTACCAGTACCTTTCCGCCGTCGGGATTCTTGAACGCTACCGTCTCTATATTTCCGTCCAGACTGGTGGAGTCGATGCGCACCGCACCGGGATCCACAAACTTGCTGACATGGCCCAGGGTGTAATAGTCAACATTATATTCCCAATTCCCGGTTTGGGTATCGATGGTCACTAAGCCTCGGTTGGTGGAGTCGTGCCCTTGGTTAACATCGTAGTAATAGTCCGGGCCGCCATTTTCATCCAAGGCCAGATTCCAGAAGATGATGCTCTTGCTCCAGTTGCGAGCAATGTTAATGACGCAACTGCTCTGGTTAAGAAACGCTGTTTTCCACTTTGGAAATCCCCATTCTCCACCAGATCCTTCAGTGAACCAGATATCCTTGCTAGGATATTCTTTATGGACGACAGACATCACCTCTTCGTCCCCTTCGTACCAGTGCCACGCCGATCCGTCTACCGCATTCCTAGCATCTGCGTCTTCGTAAAATTCCAGAGGATAAGAACCCTCTCGGTAATTGGTGGTGGTATAGCTGTGATCCCAGCAAAGGATCTTGGCATCAATCCCGTTCTGGGTGAGCGTGGGACGAAGATAATCTGCTACCAGCGTTTGGGCCTGTGTATGGGACATGGGTAGAGCTGGCCAGTCATAGCTTGCGTGGTCTGGCTCGTTATTAGGAGTGATGGCGTAGATGTCGATGCCGCGGCTCTCATAATTCTGAATGAACTTAGTGATGTAGTTGGCGTAGGCTTGGTATTTCGACGTTTTGAGCGTTCCCTTGACATTGTTATACATGCCGAGTTCGGAACCGTTTTGCTTCATCCAGCCCGGCGGACTCCAACAAGATGCCATCACCTTTACCCGGCCCGGTTCCACCGCCAGTGCGTCTTCCACTGTTGGGAATATCTCCTTTAACTCATGGGAAAAGTCAAAACCAGGCAGGCTGTCCGCCTGTTCGGAGGAAGCGAAGGTATAGGGGGCTACACAGTGATCTGTCGCACCAATGGGTTGACGCAGCATGCTCAAGCCGATGCCGGTTTCCTTGTCAAACAAAGCCGTCATCATACTTATCTGCTGCTGATTAGAGAGTTCCGTCTGATACAGATGGGCGCTGGCCTCTGTGATGGAAGCGCCGAAACCATCCATTGTCTGATATGTGTTATTCTCCTCCACAGTGATGAGATTGCTGATATTCACACCGTCATCCATGCGGAACTGCAGCGGCGTCTGCTGTTCCAGTCCTTTTTCCATCCCACTGTCCGAGGCGTTGACCTTTGAGACCCACACTGCGACAGCCGGCCCCTCCTCTGAAGCAAAGACCGGCGGAGTCCAAGCGGCCATCATTGTAATCGCCAGCAAGCAGGATATGATCTTTTTTTTCATAAGAACACTTCCTTTCACAGATTATGATTTGATTACGATGGTGGAAATAGAGCAAGGGGGACAGGGCACGTAAAACAATTCTCCCTCCAGGCGAAGTGTGGCAGGCAATTTCTCTGTAGTTCGGTTCAAGAGAATCACCGCGATAGTGCTATCAGGGTTTTCAAATGCGGTCACCTCCATTTTCTCCGAATAACAGGTGGTGGCGATTCTCCGTGCATGCTCTTTAATGTGGCGGCTGAAATGGGCGATGTAATAGAAAGACGGCTTGTAGTTGATTTGCCCGGTGCGAGTGTCACAGATGACGGGCGCTTCGCAGAAATTGCCCACATGATTGGGCCCGCCCTCCTCGTTCAAGGCGATGTTCCAGTCGATAAAAAGGTTCATACCGGCGTTTAAGTTACCAATCATGTCATGAGCATACATCTGGGCATTTTTAAGTGCTTGAGTCTTGTCGAAGCGACTGTACTCGATACAACCCTCTGAGAACATGAGCAGTTTGTTCGGGAAGCATTCCCGCACAAGGCGCACTGCGTCAAAGTGATCGCCGCTGTACCAATGGAACGCCACGCCGGCGACCATCCTGTCCGTCTCGGTGGTGATGCATTGCGCTGTGCGTTCAAACATGCGTTCCTTATTATGATCCCAGACGAATACCTCTAAATCACCCAACCCGTTTTCCACCAGAGTGGGGTGGAGATGCTTTATCAGAAAATCTCTCTCTTCCTGTGCGGAATACAGGCAGCTGTCCCAAGTCTGTGCGGCGTTCGGCTCATTTTGAATGGACAGGCGGGTGACCTGGACGCCTCGCCTGCGGTATTCGTGAATGTATTTGCAGATATATCGGGCCCAAAGATCCGCATACTCAAGCCGGAGCTTTCCGCCGCCATTGCGGCTGCCGTTGGTTTTCATAAAGGCGGGCGGTGACCAGGGCGACAGCATGACCGGTAGCTTTTTGCCCGCTAATTCCTCAGCCATGAGGATGTAGGGAATAATGTTCCTTTCGTCGTGGCGCAATGAGAAGGTGGAAAAATCGGTGTCCTCATCCTCGATGGCACAATAATTCTCTCTGGAAAAATCACAGCTGTCCAAGTGGGTACGCACCAGGGAATAGCCAATGCCCGACGGACCGTAGTAGGAATTCAGTACCTGCCGCGCCGTCTCAGGGGGCAGAGCCTGCAACACCAGCCCTACCGCTTCAGTGATGGCGCCTCCGAAACCGAGAAACGTCTGATAGCGCACTTGAGGGTAGAGATTCACCAGGTGCAACTCCTGCCCTTGTTCATCCGGCACACTGGCGAGTTCGGCGGTGTACTCGGCAAGACGCCCGTCTTTCTCAAAGGTAGTAACGATGTATCCCGTCATAGCCCATTCCTCCGTGTCATTTCTGAAGAATCATGCTGTTGAAGGACTCTCCTGCCAGCGTGAAGGAGAGCCGTTCACCTTCCAGCTCCACGATTAGATCTTTCTCTTCGGGGAAGGGATTGAACGCTTCTACCACATAACTGCCGTCCGGGTTGCGGAAGAGCAGACTGTCCGCTGCCATGTGTCCCTTGATGCCCAGCCGAACAGCATCGGGCCGGATGGGATTGGAGAAATGCTTCATCACATAAAAATCCGGATTGAAAACCGCACGCTTTTGCCCCGGATCAACTGTTACCATGGCGTTTTGAGGGTCGCCCCAAGTGCTACGGCCCCAAGGCTCCAAGATCATGTTCCAGTACAGATAACTCTCGGCACCGTTGCTGATATAGTGCTTCAACATGGTCCAGACATATTTTGCGTATTCCCAGGTATTGTCGCCGAAGCCGCACTCGTTTTCCGACTGCATTAAACGGATCTGGGGCCACCAGCTCTCAAAGGTTCGCTGGATAGCGATTTTGCCACCCCACTGGTAACTCACGCCGGCGATATACTGCCGCGCCCGGTCGTCCTGCAGGACGATGTTGGCAAAATAGTCGTAGTCTTCGGTGGCCCACTTGTCGAAAATGAGCCGATTGTAGTCACATCCGGGGGCGTTGATGGTACCTAACCAAATCTCAGTATCCAGCCCTGCACGGCGGAACGCTGGGCCAAGCCAATCCCGAATGAAATCGCGCAGTTCGGTACCCGTCCACATGCAGGAGGGGAACTTTTGGTTTGCCACCGGCTCGTTCTGCACGTGCACTTGGTCGATTCGAATTCCCCGTTGAGCGTAACCTTCCACGTACTTTACAAAATATTGCGCATAGGCGGACAAGTTCTGATCTTCCCAAATTAGCTTGCCCCAGTTGTAGACCGGCGGTTTTTTCATCCAAGTGGGGGGGCTCCATGGCGAGGCGAACAGGCGAAGATCAGGCGCGTACTTCATCGCCCGCTTCACAAAGGGAATCAAGGCCTGCTCATCCCGCTTCAGCGAGAAGTTGCTCAGTTCATAATCTCCTGCGGTTTCATCCAGACTGTACCAGCTTAGGGAATAATCGTTAGCGCCGATGGGAAGCCGACAGAAATTGATATTACACCCTTCCTTTTCAGGAGCGAACAGTTCTCTCAATAGGGTTTCCTGCTCCTCAACGTTCAACTGCAGGAGGGCCTTGTATCCCAGCTCGTTGAAGCAAGCGCCGAATCCGTGCATTTTTTGGTATTCATTCCCATCGGCATATAAGGTTGCCGGACGCTTGGTGGCCTCCCAGCCTTTTCCGGTCTGCCAGCGGGCGCTTTCAGTTGACCAGCGCCATTCCACTCGTTTCATAAATGTTTTCCACCTTATTTATCCGAGCCCACAGTGAGGCCGTTGATGATGTATTTCGAGAAGAAGATATAAACGATGATAATGGGCACGATGGAAATCGCGATGGCAAGGTACATGGCACCGTAGTTGGAGAGATACAGTCCCTTGATCATGGCGATCATCACCGGCATGGTGTATTTTTTATTGGAGGTCAGAAGAATCAATGGTCCCATATAATTGTTCCAACAGGATACAAAGTTGAAGATGCACATGGTGGCCACGCCGGGCAGTACACAGGGCAGCACAATGCGATTAAAGATCTTCCATTCACCGCAGCCCTCCAGCCGTGCCGCTTCCATCATGGACTGGGGGATACTCTGCTCAATGATACCTCGCAGAAAGAATACCGCGGTGGCGTTGGCAATGCCGGGAAGTATGAACGGAACGTAAGAGTTGAGCAGGTGCAGCCTGAGGTTGAGCTGATAAAAGCCAATCATACTCAGTTGACTGGGGATCATCATGGAAGCTAGCACCACGGCAAACAGCACATTCCTGCCTTTAAAGCGGTATTTGCCAAATCCAAAGGCAGCAAGTGCGCCGAAATATCCTGTGAAAGCAGTGTAGGGTACCGCGATGCACAAACTGTTGAGAAAACCCCGCCAGATGTTCACATGGCTCTGCATGGTGGCATAATTCTCCAGAGTGCTGGCACCAGGCAGCAGGTTTAAGCGGGTCACGATATCAAAACTGGAGTGGGTGGCGTTGACCATGACCAGATAGAACGGCACGATACTCAGCAGCACCAGTGCAATTAAGAACAGATACATCACAATCTTTGCTGTGCCGGAGAGGAGCCTGCTCTGGGTATTTTGCCGTTTGTCAAATGTTTTTTCAGCCATCGTAGATATCCTCTTTTCTGCGCATGGCCCGTAGCGCAAAGGCGCTGAGCACAGCAATAATTAGGAACAGTCCCATCGACATGGCAGATGCATATCCGTAATTGAAGCTCTTGAAGCCTTGGTTGTAGAGGTACATAGCGGTAGTCAGAACCGCCTTGTTGGGATCTCCAGTCCCGTTGGTTAGAGTGGCCGGTACGTCAAACAGCTGCATACCGCCAATGATGGAGGTAATGGTCATATAAATCAGTGTAGGACGAATCAATGGCAGGGTGATACGGGTAAAGGTCCGGAATTTACCCGCACCGTCCACTAGGGCTGCATCGTACACGGAAGAGTCAATGGTGGTGATGCCTGCCATTACGATCACTGTGGTGTAGCCAAACCACATCCACCACTGGATGTAGGAGACCATTCCCGAGGTGAAGGTGCCGTTGTTAAAAAAGGAAAAGGGTGCACCCGGTACTCCCAGAGCTACCAAAATGTAGTTGGCCACCGATTTGTCGCCGTCGAACAACAGATTAAACAAAAGCCCCACCGACGCCGCAGTGATAAGGTTAGGCAGGTAATAGGCCGCACGGAAAAATTTCATTCCCCGAACGCGGTTGAAGGTGAACAGGGCTGACAGCACCAGCGCACATGCCATCTGCGGCAGGAAGTTGAACACCCAGATGCGCAGCGTGTTCCAGACCGTTAGGTAGAACACTCGGTCGGTGAACAGCCGCCGATAGTTGCTTAGGCCAAGAAAAGTAATTGGCGAAAGGCCATCCCACTTCTGGAAACTAAGAAAAAAGGTGTAGATAATGGGATACAGCCCAAACACTGCGAACACCACGAAAAAAGGTGCGATGAAAAGGTAGCCGTACCAGCCTTTGTCAATGTGGCGGATGCACCGCCGTTTCTGCTTGTTCATCCTTGGTACTCCTCTGTGAAAAAGGGACGGCGACAAACTGTGCGCCGCCGTCCCTTCGGATCGTGTTATTCCACTGTCAGTTCAGGGTATGCTGTGAGCGCGTCATCCTTGAACTGCTGGACCGCAGCGTCCTTATCCAGCTCGCCGGTGGCATACAGCTTGGCAGCCGAGAGGAAAGCGGTGTTGAGCTGCCCGTCGTAAGCGGTCATCAAGTCATTGGGGAGCTTGCTCATCTGGTCGTTGTAGAACGCGAACAGATTCTGTCCGCCCAGCACTTTTTCACCCTCACCGGTCGCCAAAGCCTCATCCGCGGACTTGAGAGAAACATACTCGCCATACTCTGCGGCGTAGGCCTGCTGTGCTTCGCTGTTGCAAGTTACATACTCCATGAAAGCCCAAGCCAGATCCTTATTGGGGCTGTCCTTGTAGATACCCAGCCAAGTACCGCCCTTCACATAAGGCACAGGTCCTTCGCACAGCGCCCACTGGCCCACCGTGTTGACGGCAGAAGGCTTCACCACAAACTGGTATCCCCAGGTAGGCAGTACATAACAGAAGGTGTCGTCGCTTTCCACCGCTGCAGACCACTCCGGGGCCCACGGATCCACATTTAAGTCATAGCCCTTCTCGGTGATGGTCTTGGCCATGTCCATAAACTCGAGCATGGAGTCGTCGATGATCAGCTTGCCATCCACGACCCAGGGTTGCTCCCGGTTGGAGAACTGCATATTCATGATATCCTGCCAACTGGCGAACATCTTAATACCGGCCTCTTTGAATTTGGCGGCCGCCTCCAGCATAGCCTCGTTGCTGTTCAGCAGGGCGGATACTTCCTGAGGTTCCTCGGTACCCAATACCTCCAGCGCCATATCACGGCGATACATAATGGAACCCGGAGATGCCTGCCAGCTCAAAGCGCGGATAGCGCCCGAATCATCGGTGCCAACGCCCACCACATACTCCCACATATCAGAGGTATACTGCTCCACATTGTAAGGCTCGGCCCGCAGATCCTCCCAATAACCGGAATCCACCAGATACTTCACATAGTCGGATTCGCCGGTGAAAATGTCGGGCGCGCCCTGACCACTGGCCAGAGTCGGCGTCAATTTTGCCAGAAAGTCAGCATTGGGAACTACCGTGATGTTTACGGTCACATCGGGGTACAGTTTGTTGAAACCTTCCACAAAACGGCCCAGTTCTTCGCCAGAGGACCAAACTTCCAACGTACCGCTTAGGGCCGTGTCGGTCTGTGAGACGGACGCGGACGTAGGGGCGCTGGAGCCGGAGGGCGTGCTGGCGGGGGCGCTCTGCCCGCAAGCTGCGAGCGACAGCGTCAGTGCGAATGCAAGTACAGCTGAAATTAGTTTTTTCATAACCCTCACCTTTCTTGTGTTTTGTTCTAATCTATCTCCATCAATACGCCCAAGCCCGGACGTATTGCGGTCACCGGGGAACCGTTTCCACTGATTGGCCTTCTACCACCTCCGGTACTACCAACTCACAAATCCGCTTCTGGCTGCCATCCAATCGGTCCAGAAGAGTCTTGGCAAGGCGTTCACCAATCTCGTAGACTGGCTGGCGTACCGTGGTCACATGAGGGGTACACAACAAGTGATGACCCAATCCGTCAAATCCCGCCAATGAAAAATCCTCCGGCACGCGAAGGCCCATCTCCGCGGCGGCCTTGCACACGCCAATGGCCATAGTGTCGGTTGCACAGAAAATCGCAGTGCATCGGGTGGTGGCCAAAAGTTTCTTGGCGGCGCTACAGCCGCCCTCCACACTGTTTTCTGCCTGGATGACAAGCGTAGGATCCACCGGAATACCGGCATCTTCTATGGCACACTCATATCCGGCATATCGATCCGCCGTGTAGTCCTTGTTTTCTAGTACGTTGATCATTCCAATGCGGCAGTGGCCCGCCTTGATTAACCGATCTACCACGTTTTTCGCGCCTCTGATGTTATCCACATCAATGCAGTCTACATCCTGCAGCTCCGTGTGGCCAAACAGGGTGATGGGCCGAGAACGCTGGCTTGCGTATTCGTGAAATTCCAGGATTTCGTTTTTCAAAAGTCCCGTCACAATATATCCATCGCAAAAATGTTCCCGTGAACGATCGCGGAGAATGAGAAAGGAGTACATCCGCCTGCTGAGTACATTGCTGATTCCAGCGATAAAGTGCATCACGAAAGGGTTGCTAAGGTCTATACTTTCCGGTACGAAAACATCGATAATGCCACTACGCTTGGCCACTAAATTTTTTGCTGCCACATTAGGTATGTACTGCAGAGAAGACATCACCCGCCGCACCCGTTCGCATGTTTCAGCTTTGACCTTCTCAGGCGTATTGATTACGCGGGACACAGTGATGGGTGACACCTGCGCTTTACGCGCTACATCTTTCAATGTTGACATGATTCATTTCCTCAAAATGCTATCGTTATCATTTCTGTTTATACGATAGCATATGTTCTACACCTTTTCAATCGGTTTCATCATTTTGAGAGCATTTTCTATAAGGGCGTTATGATATTGTTATCATTTTGCGGAAAAATGCACAAATACAAGTGTGCTAATTAAATCTTTTTGGTTTTATGGGATCATATTGATTCCGAAGCCGAAGGGTCTTAATCAACTTTCAACTTGATTGATATTATAACTTAAACACCTGTTTTCTAAGCTTCTCAAGCGTGCGGTATAAGCTGTCAAGACCTATGCACAACCCAAAATGCTTCTTATCGGTTCCGCCAGTTTTTTGCAAAAAATTTTTCATAAACAAATTTTGTAAATGCACAACCAGAGAATTTTGGTGTACAATAGACTTATTCTTTAAGGTAAGAGTTATTTTCAGGTAGGAGTTTCGCAGAGACGGATGCGCCGTTCTGCGCCTGTCTGAGTACAACTATGCCTTTTAGAACCGCAAGCCATACTGATGCCCTGTTAGGGTGCCGGTATGGCTTTTTTATTTACCATCCGATAAGGAGGACTTTGTATGAGTGATTTATTCGACGATCTGGACTTTGAAATGCTCGGCGGGGACTTTGAGGATCCGTTCGAGAACGAGCCTGTGGACCCCGTGCCACCTCCCGTTCCCGGTATGCCTAACGCAGGGCATCAGCCTATGCAGCATCCGGAAGCCGCTGCGCAAAAGGCTTCTGAAGTTGGTTGTACTGATGATCCGGCACAGCAGCCCATCTCTGATCCCCCTCTCCAAGCGTGTGTGGAAAGCTTGGCAAATACAGAGGTGCAGGTTGCCAAAACTGATGGCAACGCCATAGATATAGCGGATTGTCAAGACGCTGCGCTCCATCAAGCGAGTTCTAAAAAGACACCCACGCTGAATATGATGGTCTCTCTGGCGGATCAGACCGAAGCAGCTGCGGCACAGCAGGACACACGGACGCTGATGGAACTTCCCCCTGTGTTCAAGTACGGTTCGTGCGAAGAAGATATCTTCGATGGGGACATGACCTTTGAGCAGCTGCGCGCGGAAAAGGAGCCTGACTTTCTAGAGCTTGAAGACAGCAAACGCGTGTCCTGGACTGTGCAATACGGCCGGGTGACAAAGCCTATTTCGTCTCCGGCAAAGCAGAAAATTGCGCAGGTCAAAGAGGAAATCGAGCTGTCCAAAGAGTTTCTGGAAGGGCTTAAAAAGGCAAAGGACAAGAGTCCGCGCTGTTTTGTCAAACCCACAGTAGCGGGAAAGTCAAAAGGTATCGCTGCCTACAAGGCGATTCTCTTATCCCCGGAAGATGCGGCGCAATCACCGAAACCCATCTGTCTGTTTCCCGCCCGCGACGGCCAAATGTATGAGATGCGAAAAAACAAGCTTGGGGTTTTCGTAACCCCCACGAATCACATTCACGAACTGAGCGAGGTAAGGGCCGGCTTTCAGCCGGCCCTGCCGCGCATCCCCCATGAGCTTTTCAAGCGGATCCTTGCTTTTTTCCGATACTACACGGAACAGGAGCATCCGCTGGAAGTTATGGTACAGATCTATTGGGATTCACTCAAAAAGCGTTTTTTAGTCGTTGTCCCCTATCAGCACGTTTCCGGTGTAGAAATCCGCGTGCCCGAAGAACAGCCGGGACAATTAGACGAGGAACGCTTCTATTACTACGCGGACGTTCACTCCCACAACATCATGCCGGCGTTTTTCAGTGAGCAGGATAACCGCGATGAATTGGCGACCAGGCTCTACATCGTAGTCGGCCGTTTGCAAAGACCATCCCCGGAGATCCGCGCACGGATTTCCAACGGCGGAAAATTTATGGAAATCCCACTGAAAGATGTGGTCGAGGTGAGTCCGGCAGAGTTTCCAGAATACTGGACAGCTTCGGTCGCTCCTTCATTCACCGCCAACAGGAAAGGAAATGCATTATGAACTTCAGTTTGTGCCGTCCGGTCAAAATCCTTCTCCTCGGAGCAGGAGGAACCGGAGGCTATGTGGCGCCGCATCTTTACCGTCTGATGCATACGTTGAACAGACCGGTAAGAATCAATATTGTAGACGGTGATCTTGTAGAGGCCAAAAATCTCGTGCGCCAGAATTTCTGCGCTGCCGATCTTGGCGAAAACAAAGCTAAAGTCCTTGCGACACGCTACTCCGAGGCGTTTGGGATGGAGACTCTCTACCACCCCGCATTCCTCGAAAAAGATGAAGATCTGTATCGGATGGTCCAACCCGGCGACATTTGGCTGGATGGAAAACGGGTGCCGGAATTGAGCATTCTGATCGGGTGCGTGGACAACAACAAATCCAGGCAGATGTGCCACAGGGTATTCGAAAGGTCTTCACATCTGGTCTACATCGACAGTGGGAACGATGAATTTTCCGGGCAGGTCGTATGCGGTATCCGCTGCAACAGACGCACGATTTACAAGCCAGTCTGCAAGCTGTACCCGGATATGCTAGAGGAAACCGATAATTTTCCCAGCGAACTGTCTTGCGCGGAGGCTGCGGTTTCCGCGCCTCAGAGTATTACCGCAAACATCATGGCGGCGACCGTGGTGACAGACTTTGTGTACAACATCGTTGCACGGGGCAAATTAACGACCCGCTACGCCGTGTTTTCAGCCGCCAGCATCAATGTGCGGGCGGAGAGCAATAAAAAAAGACAAAGGAGAACTGCATAACATGAGAAAAGGAATCTGCCTGATTGAGCGGTTGTATGTGCCTTATGGCCAGACCGTACGCTTTGAAACACTGCGCGTCGACAAACTCATTGTGGACGGAAACCTCATTGTCGAGGGAAAGATATCTGCCGTAATCTGCCGCGGCAAAGGCAGCGTGCAGGTCGGCGACATGGAAGTGGACAAGCTCCGCCTGTCGTCCGTTACATGCGAAGGGCGTTTAAAAGCACGAGAAGTGATTTCACGCCGCGTCTATGCAGAAAGCATTCATATTTCCAAACGCATTTGGTGCCTTATTTCGCTTGTTGCAAAGTATCTGGTCGCGCCTTGTGTGGCCACACCACTGCTGGGATGCGAAAATGGGGACCTTCAGGACTGCGTGATCGTTCCTCAGCGGGATTACTCGCTGCGCAGGTTTCGCAGGACGGTCTGTTGGCATCGTTTCCTGTCTCACATCCGCGCCAGAGGAAAGCGTCTGGAAAAACAGAGGCATACCAAGAAAGCGGCCATCCAGGAGACGGATGCCCGGGCCATTGAAAAACAGACAGAACAGACAGACGAAGTGCTGGATCAGTTGATCCACAAAATGGAGCATCACTTGGACCAACTGGATACAATGATTCGGGAACGGGAGGCGCATGGAGTATATGTACCCTGTGCGGACGGCTCTGAAATGCCGGCAGTGAAATGTGTTTCCAGTCCGGTCTTACCGGGCAGCGAAGAAAAATCCCAGCCGAAAGCGGCGTGAGGTGCCGCCAATGGAGTTGGAAACCCATTATTCCCTGCGCTGTTTGCTCAATGCACAATCAGGGCTGCGATCCACGGCTGCCGAGCTTGCAAAGCTTCGCCGCAGACTGGATAAAATGCTTCGGGAAAAAGGGATGGAAACAGCCCGCCCCGTTCATGATTCCATCGTGCGCGGAAAAGAAAAGCTCTGCAGCCTTTTGAATGGCAGCAGACTTTCTCTTCTGGAAATCGGCCAGGAAGAGTTGGCGTCAGCATCGCAAAAACTGGTCTGCTCCGTCCGCCATTTTCCAATTATGGCGCCGGATTATACGCCAATGCTGACCAGCGTTTTAAAGTTTGCCGACCTGCTTCCAATCAAAGATGACAGCCTTTCCGCCGCGTTGGGCCATCTGGCGAATCTTGCCAAGATTGGGTATTATCCCACAGATCCGGCACATGTGGCATATTTATCGCAAGCACTGGTATTTCCCGAGAATTCTAAGATAAATCTGCTTGATCCCTGCTGCGGTGAAGGCCTTGCGCTGGAACGGATTGCCCAAGGGCAAAACTGCCATACGTTTGGCGTAGAACTGGACGATTCCAGAGCACGCCAAGCCTGTGAGCATCTGGAACGCGTGGCGATGGGCAGCTATTTTTATTCCCGTATCAGTCATAATGCGTTCCAACTGCTTTACCTGAATCCGCCATATCTTTCAACGATAGGCGCCAATGGTACGCGGACCCGGGAGGAACGCCGTTTTCTCATTGAGACGATACCACATTTAGCGGAACATGGAGTTTTGATTTACATCATTCCATATTACCGCCTGACTCCGGATATCGCTCGTGTACTGTGTGATAACTTCGAAAAACTGTCCGTGTACCGCTTTTGTGGCAAAGAGTTCACAAAGTTTCATCAGATTGCCGTGCTGGGATGCCGGATTCCCAGGAAAGATGGTTCCAGGCTGGCTCCTGCCTTTTTGAGCCGTGTGGAAATATTGGAGCAAATCCCTACACTTGATGAACTCCCCCCTGAAAGCTATGCACTGCCTCCGGCCACAGCGAAAGTCCAGATATTTTATGGTTCTGTTTTCAACGAAGTGGAATTGGCCAGACAGCTGGAGTCCTCTGCGCTGTGCAAAAAACTGTACCGGGAAGAGAATGTGTTAGACCGGATGGACAAGCAGCCTCTTCTGCCGCTCAAGGTAGGGCAGGTCGGTCTGATCGCCGGTTCCGGCATGGTCAATGGCTATGCCGGAGGCGAGGCGCCGCATGTGATCAAGGGTTATATGCAGCCGGAGGAAACGATCACAGTAACTTCAGCGCCGCAGCAGGATCCGAATGCTTCACAAATGATGTATCAGCACAACAAAAAAAGCAATCATCTTAGAATCAACATCTTAACACCGCACGGGATTAAAAGCCTGTCTTGAATGCCGTGTCTTTTGGAGCGTGATTGTATGAAGTCAGAACTTGATTATTCTATCTTACAAAAAAACGTCAATGCGCTTGCATCCTGCGAGGCAGAAGACTTTTTTACCGATATCAGCCCGCATCTGCGTGACCATTTTATCATTCCGCTTTTACGGGGAAAGTCCGTTTCCATCGGCGATCTGGATTTCTCTCAATTTGATGAAAGCGATATTGACGATCTTCAAGACGGTGCGGAGCAGCTGGCTGATATGCTTCAGCGGATACAACGTACCGCTGAGAAAGCCATATCGGTTCCCAGCGCTGCGAAAACTCTTGTGCCGTTTTTGTGAACAGGGGGAAACAATGTTTGAAATTGAAGAAAATACGTTAGATGAGTTGCCGTACAGCATCACGTGCCTGCAGTTTGCATGCCTGGCATATGAAGCCGCCCCGGAAAATGTGAACTCTATGCGCCATCTGGAGTGCAGCATGGACGATTCCTATGAAGCAGCCGAAAGCGCACTGGCGTGTTACTGTGATCTTATAAGTCCACATGACTATAGCGACAACAGTGAATGCTTTATCTATGGCTGCTATTATTCCAGCAAGCACATGATGGAGTTTTACAGGCTTTGCCGTACCCATGCGAAGCTGCTTCGTGTGAAGCTACCGAAAGAACCATTTTTCGCGCAGGCACAACGATTCGTCGATTCGCAGCTGGGAAATGCCTATACATTTGATTATACGCTGCAGACGAAGGTAAACCGCGAATATGCCAGCGGTATCGCCGCCCGCTTTACGGAAGATTTTTACGAATTCGAAAATTTTAATATGGCAATGATCAACGTCATGCGTTTCTATCGGGACGAGGCGGCCCGGTTGAAAAACGTCCTTGCCATGACGCGGCGAACGGATTCAGATGTGACAATACGGGAGGAAGCTGCATGAGTGGCAATCGAGTTACCTTTACGCTGTCCCCAAAAAGTCCTTATGTGGATTGCTCGTGGATGGATGGGCCGCAGGTTGGAAGAAAGACAATAGAGTTTTCCGCTTTTGTCAAGGCGATTCAGGAATCCGCTCCGGCGCCGACAGCATGCTCCGGTCTGCTGCCGCCGGGGACGCTCAGCTATTTCGAAAGCTCAAATCACCAAATCACGATGACCGTGGAATCCTCAGATGAATATGCCGATATTACTTATTTCAATACGCGTTATGAACATTTCCCACTGCCCCATCTGATTTTCCAGTTTTCATTTTTTGAGGGACAGCGGGTGCAGTCGGTACGGATCGGCGTCATCGAACGCGGAAGGCTTCGCCCGGAGTCACGGATGTTTTATTATCCGTTCTCAAATGTTTGCGCTGCGAATGGGCAGCTTTGCGTTGGCAGCAACATACTGCCCAAGGTTTCATCTCTGCACGGTCTGAACAACCTGCCGCGCTTCCTGCTGGAGCTGCCCAACAACGACGATTGGTTTGATTCCACACATAACAAGCCAGGCTGTTCCATGCGTCAGCTTCTGGAGCACCTGAAAGACAAAACACCGGGCTATTATGAATCCGATATCCTGATTCCAGACGGCAGGACGCTTGCCGACTTTATAACTCCCCAACACAGGTAAGGAGGCGAATGTTTTATGAAAAAATCCTGGGAACAAATTCACCAGGAGCTTTCGGCGCCTTTCTCTCACGAAGATGTAGAGTGGAAGATCCAGACAGTGAGCAAAGACAAGTCCCGCGGCCTTGCGGTCGCATACGTTACCGCCCATGCGATTCAAAACCGGCTAGATGCCGTTGTTGGAGCACAGAACTGGAAACCCGTCTTCCGTCAGTGGCATACCGTCACGGACCGCGATGGCAACCCGCTCCCCTCCCAACTTTGCACCATCCAAATTTTTGATGACGACCGGCACGAGTGGCTGGAAAAAACGGACGGTGCAGAAAATACGGATTATGAACCGGTCAAGGGCGGCCTTTCGGACGCCATGAAGCGGGCCGCTTCACAGTGGGGCATCGGCCGCTATCTATACAAGCTGGGAACACCGTGGGTCGATGTGGAGTTCTTTGGAAAAACAGCCGTCATTGCCAAAAAGGAGATGCCGGGGCTGAATCAGTTCCACGACGATTTCGTTGCAAAACTTAAAGAGCCTATGCCGGGAAGTCGTTCCAAGCCTTCGCAGCAGGAGCGGCAAAGGTCCGAGACCTCTTCACAATGCAATGCCGCATCCGGTAATGGGACGACGGCCAACGGTTCCGCAAAGCCCAAAATCAGCATTGCCGATACGCCGCGCTACACGATTCGAAAAGCTGTCCCGCACCGCTTTAAGAGCGGCGTCATGACAATCATGGACATCGAGTGTGAAAACGGAGACGTATTTACGGTCTTCTGTGACAAACCGGATGAGGCACTGCGCGCCGGCACCGTACTGACCAATCTCAGAGTCATCCAGCGTCCGGGCAAAGATGATCCAAACCGGCGGTTCAACACACTGGAAAGCTACCGCGTGGCATCCGCTGCGTAAACTGATACAAGGGAGGCAGCCAAGTGGATAAGGTCGCTTATTTCAAGATCACACGCTTAAAAATTTCGCGCTTCAAATCACATGTGGAAGAAACCGAGTATCACTTTGGCGATCTGACGATGATCAGCGGCGGGAACCATACCGGCAAAACGACCATCGCGGACGCGATCGCCTGGGTCATGATTGGGCAGGGCTTTTTCGGCGGACATCTGCTCGACCGCTTTTACAACGATAAGGAGCGGAAAAAGCGCGTTGCTGTAGAACTCGAATATGTGGATGCCTCGGGAATCCGTCATGTCCTTTCCCGGCAGCGCATCAATGACAAAGTGGATGCGGCGCTGGATGGCAGCGCCATACGTCAAAAGGACCTCAATGCTATGTTTGGCGATGCGGATGAATTTCTTTCGCTCGTCAATCCGCTTTATTTTGTTGAGATTTTAGCGGAAAAAGGCCGGGGGCTTCTGGAGCGAAACCTTCCTCCTGTTTCACAGGAGGAAGTCCTTCAAAGGCTGAACGGGGACTCGCAGAAAGCGCTGGAGGGCTACTCTTTCCTGTCTCCAGAGGCGGCTCTGTCCAATCTGCGCGCAAAACAGCGTGAGATTGCGGACGCCATGCTGGCGCTGGATAGCCAATCCGACCTGCTGGCACAGAAAAATCAGGAGTGTCAAGACCGTATCCAGGCGCTTCAGATGGAAATCAAAGCTCTTTCAGAGCAGATTGTCGGGCTGGAAGCCAAACAGAAAACCGGTATTGATGAAGGCGCACTGCGCCTGGAACTCGCTTCCTTGACCATGCGGTACGATGAGATGCTCAATGAAAAGCCTTTGGCATTTGATCCAGCCGCCTATCGAATCCGGGAAATGGAGCTTCGCACAAGGCTATCGGAAGCCGAGAGAAGAACTTTCGAGAGCAAATTCGCACAAGAGATTGCAGTACAAGAGAAAGCGCTGGCCTCTATGAGGAACCGATATCACCAGATGGCGGCTTTTCTGACCGCGCTCAAGCCTGGCATCATCTGCCCGCAGTGCCGCAGACCGGTGAAAGAGGACGGAATTCTCGATTGTGAAGTAGGCTTGAAAAGCGCTCTCGCAGAGTGCAAGGAACAGGGCGGCGGAATAAAACTCAAGCAGCAGGAGCTTCTTGCGCTGGAAACACAAAGCCGCAGGACCTTTGAGGATTGGAAAAACAGCGATATAGCCGAGATTCAAAAAGAGGTTGAGCAGCTTTACAGAGAAGAAGAAAAAGCAGCACAGAAGGTCGCACAGGAGCAGGCGGACTATACGGCGGAGCTGGAAAAGATCAGTTCACGCCGCCAGACAATTGACGTATTGCTCTCCTGCGGAAATCTGACGTCGGCAGAAGAAGAAAGGCTTTCCGAGCTGAGAAAGGAGGTTACAGCCAAAGCCGCCGTACAGGAGCAGCTCTCCCAAGAAAGCAATACGCCCAATCAAAATGTCGCTTCACAGCGCGACATCCTCCAAAGCCAGCTCAACGATGTGAATGCGCGGATTTCCGCTGTAGTGGATTATGCGTCTGTACGAAATGGACTGCTTTTCAAAGCGCTTCACACGCCGAACGTGGAATTCCAGCTCTATGATGTGGTGAAAAAAACAGGTGAGTTTGTGCCGGCCTGGAAATTCCGTTACCGGGGAACGAGCTACCAGTGTCTTTCCCGCTCGGAAAAGATTCTGGCAGGTTTGGAAGTTGTGGAGTTGCTGAAGCGTCTGACAGGGCGCTGCTATCCGGTATTCATTGATGACTCGGAGAGCATCGACCATATTCCGCGCCCCTCCGGTCAGGCACTGATTTCCAAAAAAGTGGCGGATCAGCCGCTCAAAGTGCAAGCGAAAAATACACCAATGAACCTGCCCAAGGCCGGGTGAGCGGATGACTCCGGAATACAAAACCGTCCCGATTCTCGATGCTGCGCGCCGTGCGGGCGTCCGCATCGCCGATGGACAGGCAGGACGGTATGAAGTCAAGGCGTTCTGCCCTTTCTGCCTGGGACGGACGAAGAATCCGCATCTTTATCTGAACACCGAAAAAAACAGGTTCTTCTGCCAGCGGTGCGGAGAACACGGAAACAGCGTATCGCTGTATGCCAAAATTCGCGGAATTTCCAATAAAGAAGCATTTGAAGAACTGGAAAAGAGCAATCTCCAGATGTTCCCGCAGGCAGCACCCAAGGAGCCAAGGCAGGAATATATGGCCCCGCTGGAACAGCGGCACGATGTCTACTACGACCTGCTGGCGCTGCTGTCATTGTCAGAGCATGACTTTCTGGACTTGCTCGGCCGCGGCCTTACGCTGGACTCCATCGAGCAGAATATGTACCGCTCCATGCCGGCCAGGGTGGAACCCCGCAGCGAACTTGCACAGACGCTGTCGCGCACCCATGATCTCCATGGTGTTCCCGGATTCTACCGCAGTGAAAACGGTGATTGGCGCCTGTCCGGAAACAGCGGACTGCTTATCCCGTATTGTACTGCCAAAGGGTATATCCAAGGGTTGCAGCGCCGTGCGGAGATTGGTGGAAAACGCTGCTATGTATGGGTGTCCAGTAACCCGGACAAATACCGGAAAGACGGCAGTCCGCTCTATCCATGTGGAACAAGAGCGCACGGGTGGATCCATATCACGGGCAATGTCCACAGCACAACCGCTTCCATCACAGAGGGGGCGCTCAAGGGCGATACCGCGAGCTGTCTGTCCAATGGAGCGCTTTACTTATGCGCACCTGGGGTCAATGCAATCAAGTACCTTCCCTCGGCCATCCGTTCACTTTCTGTGGAGCGCCTTTTAGGAGAATATGACATGGATCAGATCCGGCAGGAACAGTATTCCGCAGCACTGCGGCGGATGCAGGATACGCTCAAACCTCTGGGCATCCCCTATATCCAGCAAATGTGGAACCCCGCTTATAACGGGATCGACGATTACAAACTGCACAGTCGCCGGCTTTCGCTTGCGGCTTAACAAAGAAGGAGAATTTTATGAGTATTGCGAACAACACGGTCAATCTCAGCGAAATCATGACCACAGCCAGCGATGGCGAAGGTGTTCTTGGAAAAATCGTTTTTTACGGTCTCGGCGGTATCATGATCGACCGGGAAGAATTTGAGCGGCTGCGGGCGGCCTGCCAGTTTTCTGCGCCGACCAATTTCCGCAGTACCCCTGCCGATGCATTCCGAAGCGCAACTGGCGATCTTCACGACAGGCTAGTGCGCGGCACGCAAATCTATAAGGTGTACTGCCGTGACAACCGGCAGCGCCGTCATACCATCAGCCGTGAACTGGTGCTGGAGGAAGTGGACTCCACCACCAATCTATATACCAAACTCGCCAACATTGTTTTGGATAAGGAAAGCGAAATCATCACTCTGGAGGACGCAGCTTACAATCCGATTGTGGATTCACTGCCGTACTTTGACCAGGTTCAGGAAAGCTTTCAGTTGTACCGCCGCTGCGTCAACCGCAGGCAGATGGATACCGTGCTCGGCAAAATGCTGGATGACATGGAGGCCGTCAAAGTACAGTCGCGCGGCGGTATGTATTTTGTCCCGCGGCAGCACATGGCAAAAATCGATATTTTTGAGGACTTTCTGGAAACGATGAACGAACATGCTCTGAGCGAAAATCAGGTGGATGTGAACAGTATGTATGTCGTGGACAATGAGCGTCAACGTGAAAAAATGTCGCATGAATTTTATGTCGCGCTCAAAAAAGAAATCGAGACATATCAGGAACGGGCCAGCCATCTGATCAATACCGGATGCGAAAGTCCGGCTATCATGGCACGTTGGGTATCCAAAATTCGTGAGCTTGGTAAGAAACGCAGGCGCTATGAAGACCTTTTCCAGCGCCAAATTTCCGAAGTGGACGGAGAATTCAATACATTGCAGGGATTTGCACGTGAGCTGCAGGTGCGTATTGATCACGCACATTTGAAGCCTCTGCGTCCCTGCGCCTGAAAGGGTGGCTGCGATTGAAGAAATCATTTCCGCTGAACTTAAACGGAATGTACATCTCCCAATGCTGTTTTAAAACAGGATATTACAAAAACAGCGGCGCACTGGCAATCACAATCTGCCGGCGAACGACCCTCGGAGTCCTGCCGGTTATCCCTCTTACCATAAATCTCGGGCCGATGAAAAACCACTGCGCCGCAGTCAGGGATATTACAGGCCCCGACTATAAACTGACAAAACAGATGCAGCGCATCGGACTCGTCAAGAAAAAGCTCACCACCATTACATTGGGATACACGTCATACCCAATTTGCGAGATTGATGAACAAACATTGACAAAATATGCCGCATAACAGCGGCGCAAGGAGGAAATAATATGGAACGGAACATCAATCATATGAATCATACAAACAGCATAACCGGTACAAAGGCAGATCAGGTAGTGCTTTCCTTTGAGAAACTCAAAGCTCTGCGTGAACGGAAACTCACAACGGAGGAAGCCGATTTTTCAGAGGAACATCTCTCAATTGTCTGGTGGTTCCTCAACGAGAAAAAATTACCGGCCGACGACTGGTTTGATGTTGTTGTCTTACGCTATCTTTTGACGGTCAAGCGTTGGTTCACTCTTCCGGAACTGCAGCGATACAGTTTTACCACATTGGCTGTGTCCGCCATGAAATCTGCCGTCAACACCGAGAGACGCAAGCAGAACCGACGTCCACAAACAATAAGCTTGGATGCGCCGTACAAAGGTACATATGGCGATCCGCTGGTTGAGTGCCTGGCAGGCTGATTTATTGAAACATTGCAGATATTACACTTTGGGAGGGCCCTTGCGGCCCTCCCTCTTTTTTTTGAAAAACCACCGGCCGGGGGATATTTATTGAAATGAAGAAATCATTCTGGCTGGTGGCAAGGCGTTTTCGCTGCCTACGATGATTCACGGCTTTTCAATGTTCGCGCTGTGACGAAATGCAAGCAATCGAATTCTAAACTTCCTCCAGTGGAACTAACCTTACCCACCTGCGTCATAAGTCTATTCGCTCGCTTAGATTCACAAAGACTATACTCTCTGAAATCCAAAGTTGTAGTGGGGCTGTCGTACAGCATATTTCACTTTGTATCCGTATGGTGGCCCCGTCAAGCTTTTTCCTTCGTGCGGGACTCCCCTTTCGCCCGGGACAAAGAAAAAAGCCCCACGCTGGCCGCTGCCGTGCAGCGCCAGTTGAACAGGGCTTTGAAGCATGTGTATCCGCTTCCTCTGTTTTCTCTTTTGAATATTGACAGGGATACATACGGGACGATGCTGGAGGAGCTGTGCCGGAATTCGCCGAAAGAGTTCCAGAAAGCTGTAACACCGGGACGCTGGAAAGATAGAACCCGGCAGGATCGGTGCTCGCTGTAGCGCGCCCGCTTTATGAAAAATACAGCCGCACACTTGTCCGAATTTGGCCAGACACCGAGCCATAATATCGGAAACCGCTGGAGAAGTTGTAGGCATCGTACCCGCTACCCGGCAGAATGCGGCACGCGATACAGCTGCGCAGACCGGCTCGGCACATCACATAGACAAGTTTGTCCGTCTCGGTTTCCCTCAGCCGCTCGAGCAGTTCATCGACGGGGAGATTCCGAAGACCCTCGGTGCGGCCTCGAGCAAATCCTCCCCGGAGTGCGCGTGCTCACCGCTTGATTCACGATTTTTCCGTTTTTCATTACAGTGAGCATGGGAATGCTCATCATGCCGAAACACCCGGCCAGCTCGGCCCCCTCGTCGATGTTGATTTTGCTAACCTTGAGGTCGGGCCGCTCAGCGACGATTTCCTCTAGAACTGGCCTCGCCATCCGGCACGTTCCATACCAAGGTGCTCAGAAATCCAGCAGTACGGTTTGCTCGGAGCGCACGGCTTCCTGTTCAAAATCATTTTGATCGATCTGTTTCACAGATGTTTCGCAGTCCTCTCTTTGTTCCAGCGGCCGGAAGAATGCTCGTTTGCTCCCATTCCCGTTGCCCTGGTTTGCAGGCGCCGGAACCGGAAGCCCACCGCGCCTTGTCTATGTGAACACGGGCCCCACTGGCTCTCCGCTTCCTGATTCCGCCGCGCCGATTTTATTCGGTGATGTTATTCTCCCCCATAATCACACGTTCTTCCGTGATAAAATCACCAAATGGGAAGCGCGATTACACGGACGCCTGGTAAGCGGAAAGCGCCGCGCCGATTAGCCCAATTTTCTGCGGGTCCAACTGGGAAACCGTGATGTTGTCCAGCAACGCGAGGTTGTTCGGCGGCAACCAGCCGGTCAGTCCGTCGATGATGCCTTGGAGCAGCCATGAATCGCGGAAGACACCGCCGCCGCAGATGATCGCCTGCGGGTCCATGAAATTGATGATGTCCTGCACCATAGACAGTTGCGCCTTCATCATCAGGTCTGCAACGCGGATAGCCAGCACGTCGCCCTCGTGTGCCGCCTGAACGATTGTCGAGGAAACCATGCGGCCTTCCCGATCCAACCGCGCCAGAACGGAATCGGGGTACTGTTCCATCAGCGCGCGTGCGTGGCGGATCATCCCACCGCCGGAAGCATAGGTTTCGATGCAGCCCGTGCGCCCGCATTTGCACGGCACGTCAATGTTGGCGACGATATGCCCGACTTCCCCGGCGTTGTTTTGATGCCCGCGGATCAGCCGCCCGTCACTGACAAGCCCGGCGGCAATGCCAGTACCGACGTTCAAATAAACGAAATCCCGGAACCTGCGCCCCGCGCCGAACTGGATTTCCGCCAGAGTGGCGCAGTGTACGTCATTGTCCGCGATTACGGGGATTTGGTACTGCTGCATAAGTTCCTGCCCCAGCGGACACGGTTCCAGAATCGGCGTGGCGATGGAAAAAAGCCAAACTGCGCGGCGGTGATCCACCTGCCCCACCAGCCCAAGGCCAATCGCGTCCGGTTTGGGAACGACTTTGGTTTCCACCATTTCCGCCCAGTAAGCCGCGACAGCCCTCTTTACGGCGGCAATCGCGGCATCCTGCGCACCGCGCTGGGACGGATACCGGCGCTCATGAGTGATCGTCCCGTCCGGCCGGACGATGCCGATCAATATTTTCGTTCCCCCGACATCCACGCCCATTACGGTATTCATAAAGACGATCCCTCCATTTTTTGAATAATTATAGTTATAACGCAGAAAAAGTATAGCGCAGAAAAAGGAATGCGGGCAAGCGCTTCTAATAATAATTGCGAAAGATACAACGAAATGCAAAACGCGCCGCGCGCTGCGGGGCATCATCCAAAAATGGTTGTGGATGGGCGCGGCGGGGATATGCTATACTGAACGTAAAATCAAACCCACAGAGAAAGGATGGAGAGCAATGGCGGCAAAAGAACGCGCAATTCACTTGGATTATTTCGACCCGGCCGTGGGCAAGGTGCCCAACCCCGGGATGGGCGTACAGGGCTATGTTTATAGCGACCATATGCGGTTTGGATACACATGGGCGGAGATCCAGCCCAGCGTGCCGCATGAGATGACGCCGCTGGACCGGAAGAGCTTGGAGCGCATGGCAGCTTCCCCTCACTGCGACAACCTCTACTATCGCTGCGAATGGCGCGATATCCAGCAGGAAAAAGGCAAGCTTTCTCTGCCCAAGGAATTTGAGTGGATGCTGGAAGCGTGCGAAAAGTACAATAAAACATGGTCGTTCCGGATTATGTCCAGTTCGGTGACGTCTGTTTACAAAGACAGCGTCCCGGAATTCATCAAAGACCATGTGAAAATGATTCCCTACTGGCGCACGATTGGCGTGCAGGAGTGGTACCCGAAATATTTCCCGGAATACTCCTCGGAATTTCTCCAATACTGGAACGAACTGAATTGCCTGCTGGGCGAACGGTTTGACAAGGATCCGCGCCTTGAATTCGCGGACGTGTCCGGCTACGGCTTTTGGGGGGAAGCGCATCATTACAGCCTGCAGCGCCCCGATCAAAAGGAAGAAATCAACTGGGAACCGGACAACGTTGAAGAGGTTACTGAGTTTTTGATGGAGAGCCATCTGAAAGCTTTCCCCACCACACCCGCGTGCATGAACCTGCACTATACTGAGTACGGCTTTGCCGACCGAGTTCTGGAACAGAACGGCGTCTGGTTGCGGCGCGACAGTTTCCAAGCCCATATGAATACCGAGGAGTACCGGTGGATTCACCGGGGCGCGAAAAAGGGCGCAATGATCTGGGAGCCGATCCGCGCGCACATCCCGCGCACCGCGCCTTTGTTGTTTACGTCGTCCCAAATGGTACAGCATTGTCTGGATTACGGCGCAAATTACTTCGGGGTGGCATTCACGCCGTGGGATTTTGTCATGAGCACACACAATTATCAGGATCTGATGGATCAGATGGATGCGCAGGTTGGCTATCGTCTGCGCCCGGCAATGGCGTGGCGCCGGGAAAACGCGGATCGGACGCAGGACCTTGTGCTGCAGCTTTTGAACGATGGCTGCGGCGCGATTCCCGGCGCGCTGCGGCTGAAAGCATACTTCCCGGACGGCTCTACTGCGGAAAAAGAGCTCCCTGTGGGCGCGCCCTTCAAGGGAGACGAAAATCTCTTCGCTCTTCCGATCCCCGAACGTTTCTGGGGTGCGTCGGAGCGTGAGGTGATTCGCGTTTCGGCGAGCCTGAAGATGCGCGGAAAAGAAAAGCTTGTTCGCTGGGCCGTCCGTCAGGAGCTGGAGAATCCCTTTGAAATCGTCCTTCCGCTGCGGGCGTTTGTGGATTGATCCACCGAAAAACGTAAGCACAATAAAGCTGCCGTGCAGGTTTTTCCTGCGCGGCGGCTTTTTTATGATTTGGTTTCAAACTGTTTTCCGATGATGCAAAAGCGGAGCAGCTTCCAAAAGTGTGTACCCGGGGAGAGGTGCATGCTTTTGTGAATCGCGGCGGAGTCGTTGCCGGGCTTCTGACGAAACGGCTTTCCGGCAGCTCGTTGTTTGAGGTGCGCCGCGCTGTGCCCGCGGGGAGCGCATTAGGCCCGCCCGGCGCAGCCGCAGACACGGATGCGATGGAGCACTCGTTCTTTTACCGCATCGCGTCCTGCACGGCCATAAATTTTCGGATCGATTATGTCCGGGTTTTCTGCCAACATCCGGCGCACCGCAAGGGTGTACGCGGCGCGGAGCTCGGTGGCAAAATTCACCTTGCAGATCCCCTGACGGACGCATTCCCGGATGACTTTCTCCTCCAGACCGGATGCTCCATGCAGCACCAACGGGATGCGCAACCGCTGCCGGATGCGATCGATCAGCTCAATGTTGAGCACCGGCGGGACGGCATAAACGCCATGTGCCGTGCCTACGCCCACGGCAAGGCTGGAAACCCCCGTTTCCACCTCAAAACGCTCGGCCTCGTCCGGGTTGGTGTAGCCAGTTTCCGAGCACTCGAGGTCGTCCTCCTTGCCACCGACACGGCCCAGCTCACCCTCCACGGGAACGCCGTTCGCGGCGCACATCCGCACCACCTCGCGCGTCAATGCGATATTCTGCACCAGAGGCAGCGTACTTCCGTCGATCATCACGCTGGTATACCCCGCGCGCAGCGCCTGTGCGCATAATTCAAAGCTGTTCCCATGATCCAGATGCAGCGCCACCGGCACACTGGCGCGCTGCGCAAGCGCCTGAACATTACTCCAATATAGCTGTGGGTCTGCGTACCGGAGCGTCGAGGGCGTTGTCTGCAGGATTACCGGCGCGCGCGCCTCCTGAGCAGCCAGCACGATGGCCTGTGCCATCTCCATGTTTTCCGCATTGAACGCGCCGACGGCATAGCCGCCCGCCTGTGCGGCGTGGAGCATTTGAGTGGTGTCGGCAAAAGGCATGGGGGTTCCTCCTTCGATCCTTCTATTTTCAGCTTGTTTTGCGCGTCCCGCGTCTCAGGCGTGGTCCACGACGTTTTGGATCCAGCGGCCCTTTTTAATGAGCAGTATGCCCAAAAAGGTTTTCAGGATTTCCGTGGCCTGACAGAACCCATAAATCCACAGAATACCCAGCCCCGTGAAATGGACGAGACAACTAGCGGGTGCAACGCATGCCAGCCAGATGAACACGGTGTCGAAAATCAAATTCAGATTGGCGTTGCCGCCTGTATGGAGCACGCCAGAAACGACCGTCAGGTAAGAGGTGAACGGCAGGATCAGTGCACTGATGAGGATAAAGGAAGAAGCCAGTTGCCGCACTTCGTCGGTCGTGTTGTAGATTAGAGGGAAATATCGTCCCGCCAGCGCATAAAGCAGTGCGACCGCAAAGCTCGACACAAAGCCAAGACCGATGAATTTCTGGTAAACGGAACGGATTTTGTCCGGCGCTTCCGACCGGCCCATCATATGTCCGATGACGATTCGTGCCGTGTTGCCGACGGCGTTCGCCACAACAATAATCAGGCTGGAAAGCGCGCTTACAATGTTGTTTGCGCTGACAACATACAGCCCGCGGACAGAGTAGCACTGCGTCTGCGCGGCAACGCCCATGGACCAGAGTAGCTGGTTGAGCGCGAACGGCGCGCTTTTTTTCGCAATTCGCAGGGCGAGCCAGCCGGGGATATGCAGTGAGCGATACGCGCCCTGTATGAAGGGGAGCCTGTGTGCGTTGAGATGCGTCCAGCCCGCCACGCCGGCCAGCTCGATGAATCGCGCGACCAGCGTCGCGGCGGCGGCCCCGTAACAGCCCATGGCAGGGATCCCCACAAAGCCGAAGATCAGCACATAATTCAGGACAAGGCTCACCACCATGGAAAAGACACAGAAAAACATGGGCATCTTTGTCCGCCCAAGCTCCCGCAATGTGGAGGAATAGACGTTGATGAGCGCATACGGCGGCACGCCGACTAACATAATCCACAGATACCCCATACCATAGGCGAGCGACGCTTCGGCGTCTGCCGCAAGACCCTCGCCGCTCAGGTAGCTTTGGATCAGCGGCTTGCCCCAGATGCCCAGCAGTAGGATGGTCGCCGCACTCAGCAGGAAACTTGTCACTAGCTTGAAACGGAAAGTATAGCGGATACCCTCCTCGTCGCCTTTTCCGCTGAACTGAGCAGTAAACACGCCGATCCCGCCAAAAATCCCCGAAATGCAGGAATAGAACACAAACATCAGCTGGTTGACAACCGCTACGCCGTTCATCTGGACGGTACTGACGCGACCGACCATAATGTTGTTCAGCAGCCCGATTAGGTTATAAATGCTGCCCTGCATCATGATCGGCAGCGCGATTCGGGCCGCTTTCGCGTAAAATGCCTTTTCTCCGATGTATTCCCGCACCCTGATCATAAACACTCCTGCCTTCTCCAATCGGCAGCCTGAGGGTCAGCGCCGATCCTTTTTCTGCTTTTTACGGTATTCGCTGGGACTCGTTTCCGTCAGCTGGCGGAACGCGCGGTTGAAATTGGCTGCGTTGTTAAAGCCGGAACGCAGCGCCACTTCCAAAATGGAAAGGTTTTCATCTTTCAAAAGCTCAATGGCCAGCCGGATGCGCTTGCGTGTGATGTACTGAACCGGGGATTCGGACATCTGCTTTTTGAAGAACGTGGAAAAATAATAGCGGTTCATCGCCGCAACCTGAGAAAGCTGGTCGATCGTGATGTCCTGCGTCAGGTTTTCCTCAATGTAATCCAGCACCTTGGTGAATGAATCCTGCAGGACGGGAACGTCCCGCCGCGACGGGTTCAGGCTGGGGACGTCTTTTTGATAGTGACACGCAATTTCGGAAAGCATCAGGAAAAGATAGGCTTTCACCGCGAGCGGGTAGCCGTCTTTTTTTTCATACAGAGCCGTCTGGATTTTCCCGAACAGCGTTCCCACCTCTTTGGCGCAGGGCTCCGGATACGGAATCCGGCAAGAGCGGTTTGTGAAATAAAAGGGCTCGAGATACCGCAGGTTGAAATCTTCCATTTCCAGAGATGAAATAAACGAAGGGACAAAATTGAGCGATAAATATTTCAAGCTGGCCGACGCGTTTTCGGAAAAAATATTGTGCGGCTCCATGCTGTTGAAGATGAAGCAGTCGCCCTTTCCAAAGGGATGCTCCGCGCCGCTGCTTTTGAAAAATCCCTCTCCGTCCACGATCACTGTAATTTCCATGGTGGAGTGGAAATGGGCCTGTGTTTCCGCGTAATCGCCCGAAGCGGCAAACTCCATAAATTCCAAACACGTGTCGTGTCCATGCTTGATGAGCTCGACCTGATAAAACAGCATACGGCTTTCCCTCCGGTCAAATTAGTTTGATTATATCGTGCTCTGTTTTCAAAAATCAAGGAAATGCAACAATCGTTGTAGGAATAACAACAATTCATGAAAGCGCAAAAAAAGAGGGGGAAAAGATGAAAATTTTCCTTGTAGAAAAATCTCGCACGGACAAGGTATACTGAAAATAAACGGAATGGGGCATCCCATTTCCGAAACGTGCGTCTGTTCTGCACACGTCCAGACGAGCGCTTTTTGTAAAACAGGGAGGGACGGCCATGGGCGGCACTGCGGGATGCGGGGTACAGGCGGCGATGGCGATTGATATCCGTGAAGATCGGGTTAAAATGGGAATCGTTTCCCGGGAAGGAAACGTGCTGTTCAGCCGACGCTATCCATGGGAAACCTCCTCCGTCGCTGGTTTCCTTGACGCGCTGGTGCTCGACATTGCGGATTTTCAGAGACAGGCAGAAGGCCGTTGGGAGTATGACCGCGTGGGCGTGAGCATGGGCGGCTGGATTGACCGCGAGGCGGGCATGTGGCTCTACACTGCGAAGGTGCGCGGCTTTGCTGACCCCGTTCCGCTGCGGTACCTAATCGAGCGCGCCACGGGCCACCCGACTTTCATCGACAATGACATCCACGTCAGCACGCTTGCGGAAAACCGTTTCGGGATTGGCCAGATCTATCCGAACTTTACATATTACCACATCGGAAGGGGCATCGCGGTCGGCGTTGTGAGCGAGGGGAACCTGATCCGTGGCGCGGCGAATTACGCGGGAGAATACGGGGGATATTTGTACGATTTAGGCGGACAGGACGGTGTCTGCCGGCTGGAGGAATTCGCCTCTGGCCGCGGGATGGTACGTTGGGCGCGTAGCCTGTTTGAGCAGTACCCGCATTCCGTACTGCGGCAGGCCGACCGGGTGGGTGCACTTTCCCCAACGAAAATTTTTGAATGCGCCGCGGAAAACGATTCGCTAGCTACATATATCGTCCACCATGTGCAACGCGGAATCGGCCTGTCGGTGGTAAATCTGCTGAGTTTTACAAACAGCGAGGCAATCGCGTTTGGCGGGGAGCTAGCCGGGCTGCACGGGCTACTGCCCGTGCTGACGGATTTCATTGAGGAACACTGCGCGGCCCCAACCCGGCGCTCTTTGAACTACATCGGCAGCGGGCGGCTGGATGTCCACGAGGAGGGCATGATCGGCGCAGCCTGGCTGACTTGGGAGGGGGGAGGCGTCCCGCCGTGCCCCGGGCGGACGCTGTGAAGGGAGCCGCGCAAAACGAGAGACTTTGGGAAATATCCGTCAAAAGGAGAACATCATGGAAGAAAAAGATCGTCTGCTGCAGCGGATTCTGTCGTTGACCACAAGCGCCCCTTGGACGGAAAACCTCCGCCTGAATCGGGAGAGCATCCGGACACTCTGCGAAGAGGGGATGCTGGGCAGGATCCGGCGGATGTATCTGACCGGCGGCGGCACCTCGCTATACGCCGCGGAGGTGGGCAGAAGCTATATGGAGCGGATCGCCGGGATTCCCGCCCAAGCAGTTCCCTGCTATAGTTTCAGCCATTATATCCCGGAGAACCTGCTCGGGCCGGATGTCTGCCTGCTCGCCATTTCACAGACAGGGACGGCCCGCTCCGTGGAAAACTGTGTCCGGACGGCGCAGCGAGCGGGGGCACTTGACATCGTCGTCTCCGGCTCCATCGACGCGCGGGTGCCCGCAGCGGCGCGCCGCCTGATCCTGACAGACGCAAAGACGGAGGGCCCTTCTGCTAAGAGCACGTCGTATATTCAGGCGATCACCGCAGTTTACCTGCTGGCGATTGCCATTGGGCTGGCGAACGGGCACCTGACCGCGCGGCAAGCCGCATGGTGGGACACGCAGCTGGAGAAAACCGTTCAAAAATCGGCGCAGCTGGGCGGAATCACAGAGCAGATGTACCAGTTGGCCGCGCAATATAAAAACGCGCCGATCCACCACTGCCTGGCCGCAGGGCCCAATGTTGGGACAGTGGAGGAGGGCGCGCTGAAAATCATTGAAATGGCGTGGGTTCCCGCAGAAGGACGTGAGATGGAGGATTTTCTGCACGGAAGATACCGCGAAGTGGACGAAACAACCCCCCTTCTGCTGGTCGCCCCGCTGGGGCCGTCCAAGGAGAAGCTGATGGATACGCTCGGTTCGGCTAAACGGATCTACGCGCCGACGATTGTCCTGACGGATGACCCGGACCCTGCCATCGCACGGCTGGCTGCCCATGTGGTGAAAATGCCGGGCGGCGTGGATGAATTCCTCACGCCGTTGCTATACATCACGCCGCTCTGGCTCTATGCGCACCGAATGGGGCTCCTGCGCGGCGGGGACCCCGCAGGTAACCGGCACGGCTTTATCCCCACAGGATATGATTACCGCGCGCATTATGATGAAACCGGGATGCCTCTCGAGCAGCCTGTCCCGTAAGCTCGCTTCGGCTCAGACGGACGCGCGCACGACCTTTGTGATCGGCAGATAAAGCTTTCGCGGCGGCAGGGCGCAGCCGCGCAGCCGCTCATCCAGAAAATCTGCCGCTACTTGGCCGATTGCTTCCGTCGGCACGGCGTACGTTGTCAGGGGCGGGCTGGAAAACTGGGAGAGTTGGATGTTGCTCAGGCCGATTACCGCCACCTGCTCCGGTACGCGGATACCGATGGAATACAGCGCGCTGAGCGCGGCCATCGCCATCAGGTCGCTGGCTGCGCAGATTGCGGTGGGGGGGTCTGGCTGCGCCATCAGCTTTTTAACCAGATCAATGCAGAGAATTTCGTCCCACTGGCAGTCCAGCACCCACTCCGGGCGAACGGGCAGACTGGCGATGTGCATGGCCGCAGCAAATCCGAGGTAGCGGCGGCTCACCGCCCCCTTCGGCCCGAAGATGCTGCCGCCCAAAAAGGCGATTTTTTGATGGCCTTTTTTGATAAGATGGTTGGCAAGGTGCATGCCCGCGTCAAAATGATCGTAGCCGACAATATCAATATCGGGGGTCCGCGTGTCGATCCCCACGCAAGCGGGAATGCGCGCACGCAGGCTGCGGTAAAGAGAGGGGGAAAGCTGTTCCATCAAAATGATTCCGGCGGGCGGCGCTTCCAAAATCGCGCGGAGAGTTTCCGGCTCCTGCACTTCATAATAAGTCTTTAAAAATGCGATGGAATACCCTTTTTCCATCAGGCGCGCTTCCACCCCGGCATAGATGCTCATGAAATAAGGGTCGCGGTATTTATCTTTCGTCACGCTCAGGATGCAGCCAATGCGCTTGTCCAACGGCGCGGCGGCTGCCTTGTTTGAGTGGGGAGCGGCTTTCTGCTTATATCCGGTGCGCGCGGTGGCGTCCCACACCTTGCTGCGTGTTTCTTCCCGTATTTTATAGGTGGTGTCGTTGTTGAGCACACGCGAAACGGTAGCGGCAGATACTCCTGCCAAAGCGGCAACGTCCCGGATAGATGCCATAGAAATCCCTCCAGTGTCTTTTTATGGTAATTTTAACGTAACATATCACGAAACAAATGTAAACAGTTTTTTTCAAAAAAATTCAATTTTCCTTTGTTGCGTATAGGTTTTCGCGAAACAACCGAAAAAAAGCATCGGAAACGCTTTAACGAATCTTCTAAATATCGAGAAAAAACCTGTGCAAATTCCTGATTGTATTCTGTCTGCGTTATCTTTTATAATGAATTTGAGCTTAAATGCAACGCAAAATTTGCGTAATGTTTACGAAACAAAACATGGGCCCCAATCACAAGTGAGGAGGAATGTGCTGTGAAAATCGTTTTGATCGGCGCAGGACAGCGCGGACGGGTGTACGCGGATTATATGATGGAAAAGGGTTGCGCGCAGATCGTGGCCATCGTAGAGCCGAATGACGTGCGCCGCAAAGAAGCTGCGGCCCAGCTGGGCGTGGCTGCGGATTGGTGCTTCACTGCGGCGGAAGAGTTGTGGGCGCAGGGAAAAATCGCCGACGCGGCGATCGTTGCCTCGATGGATCGGGATCATTACACGCAGGTGATGAAAGCACTGGAACTGGGCTACCACGTCCTGCTGGAAAAGCCCATTTCCCCGAATCCCGCCGAGTGCATGGACATCCTGCACCGCGCCGAAGAGAAGAAACTGCATGTGGTGGTCTGCCATGTCCTGCGCTACACGCCGTTCTTCTCCCGGATCAAGGAAATCATTGATTCCGGACGCATCGGACGCCTTGTGTCGATTCGACTGGACGAAAACATCGGAAACTTTCATTTCGCACACAGCTTTGTGCGCGGCAACTGGCGCAGGGCAGATATTGCCAGCCCCAGCATCATGCAGAAATCCTGCCATGACATGGACCTGCTGAACTGGCTGATGGGTGCACAGGCAAAGCGCATCTCCTCCTGCGGTTCGCTGCATTATTTCAAGGAGAGCAATGCGCCGGCCGGCAGCACAGCCCGCTGCGCGGACTGCCCGGTTGAGGGCAGGTGCCGCTTCAGTGCCTATAAAAGCTACTTGCCCGCGGCGGGGGATTGGCCCGCGGCGGTGATTACATCCTCGTCGGACCCCAACGTCCTGCGCAAAGAGCTGGATCACAGCCCCTATGGACGCTGTGTATACCGTTGCGACAATGACGTGTGCGACCAACAGGTTGTCGCTGTGGAATACGAAGGCGGGCAGACGGCAAGCTTTAATATGTCCGCCTTCACCAACCGGATGACCCGCACCATCCACGTCATGTGCGAGGACGGGGAAATCTTCGGCGATGATGGACTGCATGAGATCGAAGTGCTCTCCTTCTCCTCCAACCAAGTGGAGGGCTATCAGTCGGAGATGATTCATGTGTCCGAGCCGCGCAGCGGCCATGGTGGCGGCGATTCCGGCATTGTGGATGATTTCATCAGCCTTTTGCAGAACGGCGGACGCCCCGCCCGCTCCGAAATCGGCATGTCTGTGGACAGCCATGTGATGGCCGGCGCGGCGGAGATGAGCCGGTTGACGGGACAGACAATTGACTTGGATTCTTACCGCCGTCAGTTGGGGAAAGAAAAATGAAGCAGCTTGCCTGTGCGGCCTGTGGGGCCCCAATGACAAATGACGAAATTGCCTTTTGCCTACACCTGCACGGGGGGACGGCGGCCCGTTTCCTCTGCGTGGGCTGCATGGCGACGGACTTTGAGTGTCCGCCGGAACATCTGAAGAAAAAAATCGGGCTTTTGAAAAACAGTGGATGCAGATATTTCGATGAAACATATGTTTGATGGCACCGCATGGGTTGCGGCGCAGCAGGATTCCTTATTGGAGGAGGAACGACATGCAGACGGTAATCCCAAAAATTATTTCGGATCTTTTGAGCAACCCCGGCATTGGCTTTATTGCGGCACCTCACCTGATGGGAGATCCCGCCGAGCTGCGGGATAACAGGGGCACCCCTGTGGAAAAATACCGCTTCCCGCAAAGCACAAAAACATGGAACCACCCGGATTCCGGCCTGTATTACTGCGGAGGGCGGTGGAAGGAACTGGAGCCCGAACCGGGTAAATACCGTTGGGACATCCTGGATAACGGCCTCGAAAAAGCCCGTCAGATGGGTTGTACTTCCATTGTGCGCATCGCGCCCTATGCGCTACGCCCGGAAGAGGATGTGCCCTTATGGATGCGGGAAAGATGGCCCGAAGAACCGGATTATCCATTCTGGCGCGTGGACCCCAACACGACGGATTACGCGGAACGCTGGTCTGAATTTATTCGCGCGTTCGCGGCACGTTTTGACGGGGATGAACGTATTTCCTCTGTGGACCTCGCCATTACAGGCGCGTGGGGCGAGGGCGGCGGCTCGGAGTTTGTGGTCCCGGAAAAGCTAGAGCAGGTTGTCAGCGCGTACCTCGATGGATTTACCAAAACGCCGATTCAAGCGTTGCTGCATGATCCGGTTAGCGTAGCGTGCATTCGCCGGCATCGGGCCAAAGTGGGCTTCCGTGTAGACTGTCTCGGCGATATGGGTGGTTTCCATCCCGGGCAGTGGAGCCATATGGAGGATTATTATCCGCAGAATGTCGTCAATTTCCATATGCAGGACGCGTGGAAGGAAGCCCCGGTCGTTTTTGAAGCGTGCTGGCACACCAACGATTGGTATCTGCAGGGCTGGGACATTGATTACATCATCGACGAAAGCCTGAAATGGCATATTTCCTCCTACAACGCAAAGGGTACGACCATTCCTCAGGCGTGGGAAAAAAGTATCGAGCGCTGGGTGCGGAAGATGGGTTACCGGTACGAGATCCACTCCTGCACGCTTCCCGAACAGACTCAGGCAGGCGGGACGATCGACTTTGAAATGCTCGTCAGCAATACCGGCGTCGCCCCGTGCTATCACAATTATTCCCCCATGCTCCGCTTTGCCGGAGAAAACGCCTCGTTCGATCTGCCGATTCAGGCAGATATCCGCCAATGGATGCCGGACGCAGATGTGCGTGTTGCGCAGCGGATGGCGGTTCCGGAGAATACACCAAAGGGAACGTATCAGGTGAAGCTAGGTTTCCCGGTGCCCGGATATCTTGACAAGACGCTTCGCCTAGCCATTGGGGGACGCGACGCGGATGGCTTCTACCCGCTGTGCGCTGTGCGGGTTGTGTAAAGGAAGGAGAGATGCAGAATGACGGAGTTCGCGCGCCTTACGGCGCAATTTGAGCTCTCCGGTTTCCCGGAGGGGTTGGATGCCCTGTATGACCAGTATGCGGTCGACTATCAGCCGCACGCGCTGATGCGCCGTGGGCTGATTGGCGAGTTGTGCGCCCGCTTTGACGCGGGCACGCAGAACGAGCGACGGCTGTTCGCAGCGTTGGACGAGATCGAGGGCAATCCAGAACTGCTGAAGCTGTCGAACTTTCTGGTAAACGATATGTGCGCGGCCAGGCACCGGCTGGACCTTGACGATTATCAGGCGATGGAGCCCAAAAAGGGCGTGGCGCACGCGGACCTCTTCTCCTGCCTGTTGCTGTTCGCCTGTATCGAGCCATCCATGCAACGCATGGAAAAGCTGGGGATGCCGTTGGAATGTTATGAGAAAACGCCGTTTTCCCCCGCGAGGCGCCAGCTAGAAAAAATGCGGGAGACCGGAGACGGGCGTGTGGCCGATTTCCCGTGGGATATGAATTTTTACACCTGCAGCCTGTTCCCGATGGGGCGCTTCAATTTCATCCCGTTCCGTTTGGATGACCCGATCCAGGTGTTCCGCAAGGGAAAAGAAACCGTGGCGTTCTTCACCGAACCGCGCAGAATCCGCCGCGACGGGATGCTGGACGGCGTAAATGGCCAGTATGATCCAGAAGCGTTTGATATCCGGTATGAGGAAAAGGACGGCGTCGTGACCGGCTGGCCAATCTGCCCGGCGGGAACCGTGGAGCCGCAGCCGCGCAGCATTGCTTTATCGGAATGGGAAATGGTGCTTCAGAAAGGCGATATTCTGATGGGCTTCCATATCCCGGGCGGAGCCGGATACGACCCGCAGCATCTGCGTGATGACTGTCTGACGTGCTATGAATTCTTCCGGAAATGGTTCCCGGAGATTGAGATCAAAGGCTTTGGCAGCGAAAGCTGGTTGTATGATCCGCACCTCGCAATGCTTCTGGAAGGGCGCGGCAACATTGCGATGATGCAGAAGCAGATGTACATTTACCCGATTGAAAGCGGCGATGGACAGGTGTGGCGCGAGCTATACCACGGCAAGCGCTCCCCGGATGAGATTGAGTTGAAAAGCCGTTTGCAGAAAGCGGCGGCGGCGTATATGGAAACAGGCGGGCGCTTCACACCATGTAGCATGTTTGTGCTGGCGCAGGACCTATCCCGCATAGAGCAGGAACCGCTTTACGCAGAAGAAAACGTTTATAAGGCCGTTTGGGAGCAGATGCGTCAGCCTCTATGTGTGCAGGAAGGAAATAAAACATGAATATCTATTCTTTAGAATATTTTGAACAGACGCTTCCTGTGGAAAAGATCCGCCCGCCTTATCGCAAGCCGTCCGCGGACGGTTCACGGCTGTCGGTGTGTGATGTGGAACAGTCAGCGTGGGACGGTGCTTCCGTTTCCGCGTCGGATGGAATGGTGCTGCTATCGCCGCGCCCCACGCGTAGCGAGGGATTGCGCGGCACGGAGATTTTCCTGCAACGGCTCGGGATGCAGACACAGGGCGGATGCCGCTGCGCGGGCGTTTTGCTGGACACGGATGCGGTGGATCCCGCTGAATTCTCCGTTTGGCGGCGCGCGTTTGACGGCGCGGTGCTGATCGCCCGAGCTGACCAGACGGAACAGATTGCAGCGTTGCGCATCGCGGGCCTGCCGTTTGGCCTGCTTCTGGATGCTCGCGCAGGCATCCTGCCTGTCCGCCGCCAGCTTGCGGAACAGGGATTGCAGTTTGTGTGGCAGTCCGCTCCGGTTTTCCTTTTGGCAAAAGGATGCCCCGACGGGGGCGCGGCGCTGAAACAGGCAATGGATGGCTGGCATGTGCTGGCCGCGGACGTTCCCGGCGCGGTTCCAGGCACACTTTTGGTGCGCAGGGTCACCTACCCGAAAGCGCTGTCCTCCGGCGGGGCGCTCCCTCTGCGCCTTTGGCTGCAGAACGTGGGCAATACGCCCGTTTACACGGCTTCGCAAATGCAGCTGCGCCTAAAAACACCGGAGGGATGTCTCCCGATATTGGTGCGGCTTGCGCCGCGCGTCTGGCCGGTGGGCGATACGGTGCACAACGAAATCACGCAGCTTCCGGGCATTGCCCCGGGCTGCTATGAGTTGCAGTGCCGTGTGTGGAAGGAAAACGGCTGCGGCATTATTCCGCTCGGCAGTGAGAACGACGGAGACGGCTGGCTTTCCCTCGGTACGGCTGTGCTGGATGACACACCACGGCCAGAATTATATATCGTTTGGGATACTTATTATCCGGATGGATACTATCCGCTGGAGGATCCGAAGCTCCCGGGATGATGCGGAAGGCACGTTCTTTGCGCTGAGACAGGAAAGGAGAGAATAGAACGATGGCAAAAGCAAGACAAAAACGGGCCAAATCAGGAAGAAAAGAGGGAGTGTTGCGCGAACTGAATACAAACAAAACGTTGTATTTGATGTGCCTGCCGGCGCTGCTGCTACTCTTCCTTCTGTGCTATTTACCGTTTGGCGGAATTTGGATGGCTTTTACCGATTTTAACGCGCTGGACGGCGTATTCGGTAGTCCCTTCGTCGGCCTGCGGAACTTCAGCATCTTCTTCAAACAGCTCACCGCGTGGAACGTGGTAAAAAATACGCTCATCATCAATTTCTTCGGGATCATCCTCGGCCTGATCGTTCCGATTTCGCTCGCCATCTTCCTCAATGAAATGCGGCTTGGCATTTACAAGCGCGTGGTGCAGAGCGTCATGTTTTTTCCGTACTTCCTTTCGTGGGTTGTTGTGGGCGCGATTGTCTACGGTCTGCTCGCTACGGATGTCGGCGTGGTAAACAACGTGCTGAAATCAATGGACATGGAGCCGGTCCGCTGGTTTGCCGAGCCGAAATACTGGAAGACGATCCTCATCGCCGCAAACGTGTGGAAATGGAGCGGGTACAACAGCATTGTCTACCTTGCGGCGATTACGAATTTCGACCCAAACCTGTTTGAAGCGGCGCAGGTCGACGGGGCTTCCCGCTTCCAACAAATCCTGCACCTCACCATCCCCATGCTGAAGCCCACAGCAGTGGTGCTTACTCTTCTGAGCGTGGGCCGCATCTTCTACGGCGACTTCGGCATGGTATACGGCATTGTAGGGGAAAACCCGATCCTCGTGGACGCGGTAAACGTCATTGATACCTATGTGTACCGAAGCATGCGCAGCCTGGGCTTCTCCTATGGTACCGCGGTGGGCCTGATGCAGTCGGTTCTGGGCCTGATCCTTGTGACTCTGGCCAACCATGCGGCCAAAAAGATCAACGACGGAGAGGGGCTGTTCTGATGCGTATTAAGAAACGTACCGGGGACCGTATTTTCAAAATTGTAGCGGTTTTGTTCGTCACACTGTTTGCGCTTATCTGCCTGTATCCCCTTATGATGGTAGTTTCGGTTTCCTTCTCCAATGAAACCGAAGTACTTCTCAACGGATATTCCGTGTTCCCACAGGCGCCCACGCTGGACACCTACCGGTATATTTTTGTAAACAGCGGCGCGAAGATTGCCCGCAGCTACGCGGTGACGATTTTCATCACGGCGGTCGGCACAATCGGCTCGCTGCTCGTCACCAGTATGTGCGCGTTTGCGCTCTCTATCAAAAAGCTGCGCTACCGGAATGTCATTGCCTATCTGTGCAATTTTACGATCGTATTTTCCGCCGGGCTTGTCCCGTGGTACTTCATCTGCACCAATGTCCTGCACCTGAAAAACAGCGTGTGGTCGCTGATTATACCCAGCCTGTTCAGTGTTTGGAATATGTTCCTGATGCGGACCTATCTTTCCCAGGTTCCATATGCACTATATGAATCAGCGCTGATTGAGGGCGCGGGCTGGATGCGCATTTTCTGGCGCATCGCGGTGCCACTCTCCAAAACAGCGTTCCTGACCGTGGGCCTGATGTACGCGCTCACCTATTGGAACGACTGGTGGAACGCGCTGATGTTCATCGAAAAGAAAGAACTGTTTCCGCTACAGTATTTCCTATATGGCATTCTTTCCAATGTCAACGCCATCAGCTCCGGACGCGTTCCGGCTGGTGTCACAGGCACGCTCCAGCTTCCCGCGGAGACGGTGAAAATGGCTGTCACCATCATCACCATCGGCCCGATTATCTTCCTGTATCCCTTCATCCAGAAATATTTTGTAAGCGGCGTGATGAGCGGCGCGGTGAAGGAATGACCGCATGCGTCTACCCCGTGCGGGGTGCATGACTTCGGTTGGGGGATCTTTTGGGGCAGAGCCCCCAAAGGTCTGTAAACATATACTAAAGAAAATGGAGGATGAACATGAAAAGAACAATCAGTCTGCTGCTTTGCTTCGTGATGGCATTGCTCCTTCTGGCTTCCTGCGGCCAGGACGGCGGCGCGGGAAGCAGTGCTCCGGCGACATCGGGCAACGGTGGAAACACGAGTTCCGGCAAGCCAGAGGAAATTACCATCTTGTACCCCGGCGAGGAGTCCGACCGCATGACGAGTTTCCTGAACGGCGAATTCGCCGAGCGGATGCTCGAGGATCTAAACATGAAAGTGAACGTCATTTTCGTGCCGTGGGATCAATACTGGGATAAGAAGGGCATTATGCTGGGTTCGCAGGAACCAATCGACCTGTACTGGGACGGCCTTACAGATTTGGGCGAATTTGTGAATAAGAAAGAAGCCCAGCCGCTGGATGATCTGATTGAGCAGTATGGACAGGATATGCTAAAAGTCCTGCCCATGGAGCACATTCAGGGTGGCGCGATCGACGGCACAATCTACGGCATCCCCTCCGCGTACGCTTCCAGCTCCGCAATGTTCCAGCAGGTCTGCCTGCGGCAGGATCTGCTGACGGCTGTCGGCATGACGGAAATCTCCACGCCGGAAGATCTAAAAGAATTTGCGACACGCGCGATGGAGCAATTTCCCAACATTAAGGGCGCAGGTGACCCGATTCTGATGCCGCTCACCCGTTACTTCTCCGACCAGCCGGCGCATAACATCGCCAAGGGTTTCCTCGCGTTCTTCAATGAAGAGACCAAGGAAGTGTTCAGCTATTACGAAAGCGAAGCGTTCCAGAAAGTGGCGAAATTCAACCGTGAGATGACGCTGGCCGGGTTGTATCCGGACGAGATGACCACTAACTACAACGAGCGTGATTCCCGTGTTCAAAGCGGCAACTACCTGTGGGTAGAAGGCAGCTTAGGCAAGGAAACCGAGATTATTGACGCCGTGCGCGCCAATGCGCCCGACGCGGTGATGAAGAACTACCTCCTCGCCCCTGAAAAGCCGAAGTATATCACCGCAGCTGGCGGCGAGGTCATCTGCATCCCCTATTCCGCGCCCAACCCCTCCGGCGCAATGAAATGGCTGAACTGGTTGTATTCCAGCCAGGAGAACTATCTGTTCGCGCTCTATGGCGTGGAAGGCAAGGACTACGAGATTGTGAACGGCCGCATCAACCGCCTTATCACGGATGAGCTGTTCTACGAGTGGATGTTCCGCAACAAGAATTATCAGATGTTCCCCGTTGAAACAGATGAAGCCTATATCGAAGCCACCAAGACGTGGGATGACGATGCAATCCGCAGCCCGATTTTCGGCTTTGTTTATAGCGACGAAAACCTGAAAGAGATCGAACTCAACCTTGTGGAAGTGGAAAAGCAGTTTGAAGCGATCCGTTCCGGCTTTGTGGATTTCGACACCGAATATCCTAAGGCGGTGGAAGCACTGAAAAATGCGGGAATTGACGAGTATATCGCCGACCTGCAGAGACAGGTAGATGAATTCCTTGCGGCATAATTGCCGCGGCAGCCGAGCTGCTAAAAGCTGATTCCGATTGGGGGATCGCCGTTTGAGTATTTGGCGGCGATCCCCCCGTTTGTTCAAACAGGAAGAAAAGCACGCCAAATGTCAGGGCGGCGGCCAAATCATGTGAGAGGAATGCGGAAAATGCGGTTGTATGAAAAGTTTTTCCCCCATACGCCTCCGGTAGAACAGCAGCTGGCGCAGAGCCGCCGCATCATTCTGGCGGAAGAGGCAATTGCCGGCACAATTTTTTCTCTTGGCATTGGGAACTTTTTGGTGGGGTATCTCACGTGGATGGGCGCAAGCCCGGCCTTCAGCGCACTTGTGGGTGCGCTTCCTATGCTGGGGTGCATCCTGCAGGCGGTTTCTCCGTTCTTGTTTGAACGGCTGCGCTACCGTAAGCTGTGCATCGTGCTGGTATGTTTGGGGTTCCGATTCAGCATGGGCCTTGCCGCTTTCGTCCCGCTGCTTTTTTCCCATTCGGCGTCGCGGCAGACGGCGGTATTCTTGCTTTATTTTTTCGCCTGCATGTGCGCGGGCTTTGTTACGCCGGGACTGAATCAATGGATCCTTTCCATCGCACCGCAGGAGAGTCGGGGCAATTTCTTCGCGAAAAAGAATATCCTGAACTCCATCGTCAACGCGTCGGTAATGTTTTTGATGGGGCGCCAGCTGGACTATTTCATCGGTCAGGGACAGCCGCAGACGGGCTACTTTATTGTATATGGGACAATCCTGCTGCTCACATTTCTGGACATCGCACTGCTTTCCCATGTGTGGGAAACCCCGTCGCAGAAAGTCTTGAACATCAGGCCCCAGGATTTCCTGCGTCCGTTTCGTGACCGCAAATTTCGTTCAGTCATCTTGTTCGATACGCTGTGGTTTATCGCGGGGAATTTTTCCTCGGTGTTCCTACCGGTGTATCTCCTGCGCGGGCTGGGGCTTTCCCACAGCTACATCAGCGTCATGACGATTCTTGCCTCCGTGACGGGGATCTTCTGCAACTGGGTTTGGGGGCGCATGGCGGATCGCAGGGGCTGGCGCTCTGTACTCACCGCGGCCAGCGCGCTTTCCTGCTGTGGTTACATGGGCTGGTTTCTCATCACACCGACAGCGGCGCTGTTCGCCGCGCCGGTTTTGCAGTGCATCGCCACCGCAGGTTCGTCGGCTTCCAGCCTTGCCACGCTGAACATGGAATATGCGTCCTGCCCAGAAGAGGGGAAAACCGTATACCTCGGCGCGGTGGCTGTCGTTTCCAATTTGATGGGCTATATGGCCACGCTGGCTGCTTCGGGAATCCAGTCTACGTTAGAGCATAGCCTTAGCACAGAGCGCAGCATTTCCGTGCTGTTTGCCATCAGCGCCGCCGGGATGCTGGCGTGCCTGTGGCACGCACGGAAAAATCTGCCCAAAATCTAAGTCTAACCCGACCCAATGCTTCACTGCGTTTGAGCAATGGGTTTGACAAAACAGGAAAGGAAATCGCTATGCAGAAAACCATCGTACCCTGTGCGGCGTTTGATCGCGCGGCCGCACAGAAAGTGCTGCGGCAGGTGCTGCAAAAACCAGACAGCACGCTCTGCCTTGCCACGGGCGACACGACCGCCGGTATTTTTACCCGGATGGTTGAATTAAAACAGGCGCTGGATTTGGACTGCGCCCGCGTAAAATGTATTAACATGGATGAATATGTCGGTGTACGCAGAGAAGAACCAGCCAGCTGTTATTTCCGCATTGTGCGGGATCTGTATGCCCCGCTGGGCCTGCGGGAAGATCAGTTTTATGTTCCGGTCGCCCCGACGTCGCAGGCGCAACAGGAACGGGAACGCTTCGCGCGGAAGCTGCGAGGTTTCGGCGGAATTGATTTCATGTTGCTCAGCGTCGGCGGAAACGGGCATATCGCGTTCAACGAGCCGGGCGCGGATTTCGGCGCGCACATTCATGTGGCGAATCTTACGCAGAGCACGCTGCAGGCCAAGGCCGAATTGTTTGGCGGTGCAGACAAGGTTCCGGCGCAGGGTCTTACGCTGGGTATTGCTGATGTGATGGCGGCGCGCCATATCCTTCTGGTGGCAAACGGCGTGCATAAAGCGGAGATCATCCGCCGCGCGCTGGAAGGGCCGATTACGCCGGAGGTTCCGGCTTCCGTACTTCAGCTGCATCCGAATCTGGACATCCTGCTGGATGAAGCGGCGGCGCAGTAAAGGGGGCTACGGAATGAAAGATGAAAAACACCTGCAGATTGGGCCGCGCGAAGCATGGTACGGCCTGTGCGTGGAGGACGGCGTGGATCTGCCGATCACCCGAGAAAGCAGATATAGCCGGTCCCTCACGCCGAACGAAACTGTAAACGGCGCGGCGGCGATTTTGGTTTCCAGCGACGGACGCTACTTGTACTGTGAGCGCGGTGCCCGTGTCTCCGCTGAAAACGGGGTTTTGAATATGTACTCTCCCGACGCTGAAATCCAATTCCGTGATGGCTGCAAAACCCTGCGCGGCGCATGGAACGCGCTGGTTCGGGATCACCTACCGGCGGGAGGCGTGATGCCCCCGGAGCTTTTCTTCACCGCTCCGCAATACAATACATGGATCGAGCTGCTATACGGCCAAAGCCAACAGGGCATCCTCACGTATGCCAGCGCGCTGCTGGCGAACGGGTATTCCCCCGGGGTGCTGATGATTGACGACGGATGGATGTGCGATTACGGCATGTGGGACTTTCTCCCCAATCGCTTCCCCGATCCGCGCGGGATGGTGGAGCGGCTACACACTATGGGATTCCGCGTCATGCTGTGGGTCTCGCCCTTCATCTCCCCAGACAGCCCGGTCTTTCGGGCGCTGCGCCAGACGAATGCCCTCGTGCGGGACGTACAGGGAGAGCCGGCCGTGCGCCTGTGGTGGAACGGATGGTCCGCGGTGCTGGATATGTCAGGCGAAGATGGCATGCGCTGGCTGAATGCGCAGTTGGACGGCCTTGTAAAAAAATACGGCGTGGACGGCTTCAAGATGGATGGCGGAGACGCGAAATTCTATCGGGACGACGACTGTACGGTAGGGCATGTGAGTGCAAATGAACAGAGCACGCTTTGGGCAAAAGCGGGCCTGCGCTATCCATACAATGAATTCCGCGCCTGCTACGCAATGGCAAACGCTCCGCTGGTACAGCGCCTTGCGGATAAAAACCACAGCTGGGGCCGGGACGGCGTCGGCTCCCTCATTCCGAATACGCTGACACAGGGGATGCTCGGCTATGCATTTAGCTGCCCGGACATGATTGGCGGCGGGGAATACGCCAATTTCACGGCGAACAGCGATAAACTGGACGATGAACTTTTCGTGCGTTATGCACAGTGCGCCGCCCTGATGCCGATGATGCAGTTTTCGGCGGCCCCCTGGCGTGTGCTGCCGCCGAAAGCGGCGGAGCTATGTGTTCAGGCGGCAAAACTGCATGAACAGTATACCGAGGACATTCTCGTGTTGGCAAAACACGCCGCGCAGACTGGCGAGCCGATTGTCCGATACATGGAATATTGTTTCCCACATCAGGGTATGGAAACGGTTCAGGATCAATTTATGCTGGGGGATTCCTTGCTGGTTGCGCCGGTTTTGACAAAGGGTGACCGCACGCGGAACGTCGTGCTACCTACGGGACGATGGAAATATGTGGATGGAACGGTTTATGACGGCGGACGTACCGTCACCGTACCAGCCGATTTGGATACTCTGCCGCGTTTTGTCCTGCAGCCATAGACCTGCAACCGTAGAATAGCGTGAGTGCCGAATGCCAGACATTCCGCCGCACACAAAGGAGGTTTAGAGATGGAAATTGTAAATTTTCTGCGCCAGCCGGCTCAGATAGAGTCTGTCCATGGCGGCGAAGGGCTGTGCCGGAACTGCCGTGTTCTTGGCCCGGAAAGCTTTGATACGCCGGTGCGGTTCCTTTACTATACCGTTTTGCCGTCCGGCGCGTCTTTTGGCGAACACACGCATGGAGATGACAATGAAGTCTATTTGGTCTTGGAGGGCAGCGGCCTGTATAGCATGAATGGGGAAGCAGCGTCGGTCGAGGCCGGGGATGTCCTAATCAATAAGCCGTTCGCGTTCCACTTCTTAAAAAACACCGGAGACAGCGAGATGCGTGTTTTGGTGTTTGAGGTGTACAACCGTTAAAGTGTTCCCCGAAAATGCGCGCCTGCCCATATTCTATAGGCGGGCGCCTGCTATTTTACAGGAAGAAATTTTTGGCGCGGGCTGCAAAGCGTTTTTGAAACACTACGTTCGGTGAGTGTATTGATTCCTGTTCCACGCCCTGTTTCTGCGCGAAATTTTCTGTTCCAGCAATCCCCCATCAATAAAGATTTCCGCGGATGCAGAATGGAGGCGGTGAGAAAAGCCGTGCCCAAGAGAAGGAAGGGACACAAATCTTCGACAGGTTTTCTAATTTTATCAACAAATGCTTTCAGAAAGGCGGTGATTTGTTGTGACTGCAAAGGAATACGTTGTCTGCCAACTGGAGGGTTATACACAGTTTCGCAATGATATTACTACTCTTGAATTCGAGTTGAAAGATTTGGCACCCTTCGATGAACTTCAGACAAGATGACTTGATTAAAACCCTAACCTTTTCTCATCCCACTGAATCGCCTGTGCAAGAGAGTCGCATCTCTGATAAGACTGCAGCAATTGCCTTGTCTTATCACACGATCGGACTCGAGCAGACCAGAGACACCAGACTTCGCATTGCCTCACAACTAGGGAACCTCTGATTTAATCCGCGCTACCGCGCATGCGCGAGAGATGGTAAAATAACACCATCAAAACGATGGAGGAACAAGGAAATGAAGCAGGAAACATTTACGGACATCGAATACAGCTACCGCAAGAAGAAAACGAAGCGGGAGGAATTTCTGGAAA